>Ga0075420_100001885_pt1 | contig 17943 bp, 16 predicted proteins | sample SoiMetdeltSBSDD4_FD_75296 | JGI IMG/M metagenome (GOLD analysis project Ga0075420, IMG submission 75296) | Bulk soil microbial communities from a Populus tree surrounding site in Tennessee, USA - Soil MetaG P. deltoides SBSDD4 | ecosystem: Environmental > Terrestrial > Soil > Tree plantation... | reverse complement strand
CTGTTCCGGGGCGAGGAGACCACGACGACGGACTTCGACACCGCCGTCACGTCGGTGGGCGGCACCGATCTGCCCCAGCTGCCCGACGAAGGCGCCGACCCCGCAATCGGCCAGGTTGCCCCGGACCTCAAGGGTGAGAACCTGGTGGGCGACACCGTCGTCGCCCCGACCACCGGCAAGCCGACCGTCATCCTGTTCGTGGCGCACTGGTGCCCGCACTGCCGACGCGAGGTGCCGGTGGTCCAGGAGTGGCTCGACGCAGGCAAGAAGCCGGCCGACGTCGACCTCATCACTGTCGCGACGGCGATGAACGCCTCCCGCCCCAACTACCCACCCTCCAAGTGGCTGACCGAGGAGGGCTGGTCCTCCCCGATCATCGCCGACGCCGGCAACCAGGCCGCCGACGCCTACGGCCTCTCCGCCTACCCCTTCTGGGTCGCCATCGGCGCAGACGGCCGCGTCCTCCACCGCGCCACCGGCGAGCTCACCACCCCCCAGATGACCACCCTCTTCAGGAAGGCCAAGACCGGCTGACTCGCGATCTCGTCTCGCCATCCTTAACTGTCACAGGGCATCGGGATGATCGGGACATGGCTGAGCTTCCCTATGACCTCATCGCCTCGCAGCACGGGCTGCTCACCGTCGAGCAACTGTCCGACGCAGGCATCTTGCTCACTGACCAGCTAGCGCCGCTGTCCAGGCGAGTCCTTCGACTCCGCGGTGCGCCCGAGACGCAGACCCAACTGCTCCTCGCCGCGATCCTCGAAGCTGGACCCGGCGCCGCCCTGTCCCACACCTCCGCCCTGGCCTGGTGGCAAGTCCCAGGCTTCGACCTGCGGGAGATCCATGTCTCCCAACCTCGGGGCGTCCCTCACCGATCTCGGCGAACCGCCGAGATCGTCGTGCATCGAGTGCCGGTCTCAGACCGGCATGTGAGGGTTCTCGAGTCCGTCCCTGTCATCACGCCGGCCCGGGCGCTGTTCGACATCGCCGGCATGGAGGGAGTGCATCCGAAGCGGGTCGAGCGGGCCATCGACAACGCCTGGAGCCTGCGCCTGGTCTCCGGCAGGACGTTGCGGAGGACACTTCGAGAGCTGGCAGTCACAAGACGTCCCGGCATCGCCCTGATGCGCGAGCTGTTGCAGGAGCGGGGGCTCGACTACATCCCGCCCGGCAGTGGGCTCGAGGGGCGGGTGATCGACATCCTGAAGGGGCGGGGCGTCAGCCTGAGGCGGCAGGTCGATACCGGCGACGAGGCCTGGATCGCTCGGGTCGACTTCGCCGACACCGAGCTTCCGTTCCGCCTCGAGGTCCAGAGCGAGCGGTTCCACGCCAGCCTCGTCGACACGCGAGCCGACCATGAGCGGCTCGCCAAGCTCGAAGCCGCCGGCTTCGTCACGGTGACCGTCACCGACATCGAGGTCTGGCACTACCCCGAGGTCGTCATCGACCGGGTCAGGGAGGGTCGCTACAAAGCCAACGTCCGCCGCCTCCGAGCCGCCAGCTAGCCGGTGAGTTGGGAGGGGCGGCAGCCCTTCGGGGCGGCGACGGGGTTGCAGCGGATGGTCTCGCCTGAGGGAAGGAGGCCCACATAGCTCGTGAAGCGCTCGTCGGGCACCAGGTAGTCGGTGGAGATGTACTGCGCTCCGCTGGCCCAGGCGGCATCGCGCAGCGAGGTGTCGCCCGAGCGGGCCTGAACCGTGTCGGCGTCGGCCCGAGTCCGGACGATGAAGCCCTGCGAAACCAGCGACTTGATGTCGGCGGCGTCGTCCACCGGGTCGTTCTTCACGACGTAGGCCGCATCGTCGTCCGGCGGTGCGGCGGCCACGAAGATCAGCCGGTCGGTCACGTCGGGCCGCAGCGTGCGGTACATCCCCCGCTTGGCGCCGGTGTCGTCGAGGGTGAACATGACCTTGCCGCGGGCGTCAGCGAGCGTCGGCCACTTGTTGGCCAGCACGGCCTCCCGCAGGGTCGGCTTCCGGCCCTTGACGTCGGCCGGCCGGATGATCCGGTCGTTCGGGAACACCGAGCTGATCTCCGACTCCAACGATCCGAACGCCGCGCTGCTCCACGGGACCGGCGTCACGAAGCCGAGGTTGGCCGGGTCGGCCACGGCCCCGTCCTTCGCCTCGATCTGGATGACGATCGGCAGGTGGCGAGGGTGCGCGTCCGACCATGCCTTCACGGCCTCGAGGCACGACACGAACGTCGGGCAGGTCGAGCGGAAGTCCACCTCCTGCACGTGGAAGACCTTGAGCCCCGGCTCGCTCATCTTCGGGTCGACCGGCGCCAGCCCCAGCAGCGGCACCAGCTTCGGCGTGGCGTAGTGGCCTCCGGTCGGCGTGTCGACGAACACGTCCAGCTCCAGCTGGCGCACTCCCCGGTCGAGCTCCTGACCGAGCGGCATGTGGGTGTACTCGAAGCCGTTGGCCGCATCGCCGAGGACCGAACGCAGGGCGGTCATCAGCTTCGCCTCCGGCTCGACGTGGTAGCTGTTGTGCGTCGCGACGACCTGGATGTCGTTCAGCCGCAGCTTCGGATGATCGACGCCGGGCCCCGGCCCCCGGCACCCGAAGAAGGACGCCGCCGCTAGGCAGACGGACAGTGAACATGCGGTGATCCCCCGGCGTCGCATACCGCTCAGCTTGCCATTTTTCGGTAAACCTGGTTCCCAAGGGGAATACTGAACGTCATGCCTCGCGCTATTTGGAGCGGTGCGGTCAGCTTCGGGCTCGTCTCCATCCCGGTAAAGCTCTACAACGCCGTGTCGCGGAAGAACGTCTCGTTCAACCAGATCGACAGCCGCACGGGTGCGCGCATCCGCTACAAGAAGGTCTCCGACGCTGACGGCGAAGAGGTGCCGGCGGAGGCCATCGTCAAGGGCTACCAGCTTTCCAGCGGGGACTACGTCCTGATGGACGACGCCGAGCTCTCGTCGCTCGACCCCGAGGCCAGCCGCACGGTGGAGATCGAGCAGTTCGTCGACCTCCCCGAGATCGACCCCCTCTTCTACGACGCCGCCTACTACGCGGTCCCCGACAAGGCGGCCCGCAAGCCCTACGCCCTCCTGCTGAAGGCCATGGAGGAGCAGCAGCGGGTGGCGATCGCCCGGTTCGTCATGCGCTCCAAGCAGTACCTGTGCGTGCTGCGGGCGGACGACGGCGTGCTCGTCCTGTCGACGATGGTCTACGCCGACGAGGTCAACGATCCGGCCGAGCTGGGCGAGATGGACGGCGTCGAGGAGGTCGACGTGTCCGAGCGGGAGCTCACCATGGCCCGCCAGCTGGTCGACTCGCTGACCGAACCGTTCGAGCCCGATCGCTTCAAGGACGAGTACCGCTTCCGGGTCCTCGACCTGATCGAGCGCAAGGCCGCCGGCGAGGAGCTGGTGCCCGCCGCCCTGCCGGCCGCCGAGGAGAAGCTGGTCGACCTGATGGCCGCCCTGGAACAGAGCGTCAAGGACGCCAAGGAGGCCCGGGGCCGTCATCCGACGGCCAAGCCGGTCGAAGAAGCGGCCAAGGGGCGGAAGTCGTCCGACGACAAGGCCGCAGCCAAGCGCAAGTCGGCGTGAGCCGGGCTGACGAGGCCAGCGCTCCTGACCGAGGCGCCGCGTGACGAGCGTGGAGGTCGAGGGGCGGCGGCTGCGCCTCTCCAACCTCGACAAGGTGCTCTACCCCGAGACCGGCACCACGAAGGCCGAGGTCATCGACTACTACGCCCGGATCGCGCCGGTCATGGTCCCCCACCTCGAGGACCGGGGCGTCACCCTGCGCCGCTTCCCCGACGGCGTCGAGGCCGGCTCGTTCTTCGAGAAGCGCTGCCCGAGCCATCGGCCCGAGTGGATGGGGACGGTCGTCGGCCCGGGTGATCGGCGCGGCGGCATCGACTACTGCTGCCTCGACTCGACCCCGGCGCTGGTGTGGGCGGCGAACATGGCGGCGCTGGAGATCCACGCCCCCATGGCGAAGGGCGCCGACATCGACTCGCCGACCATCTGCGTCTTCGACCTCGACCCCGGCGCCCCGGCCGGCATCCAGGCGTGCGCCGACGTCGCGCTCGACATCCGCCTGACCCTCGACGGCCTCGGCCTGGCCGCCTACCCGAAGACGTCGGGATCGAAGGGCATGCAGGTCTACGTACCGCTCAACACGCCGCACACCCACGAGCACTGCAGCGCGTTCGCCCAGGCAGTCGCCCAGATGCTCGAGCGGGCTGCGCCCGACCACGTGACGTCGACCATGGCGAAGGCGGTCCGGCCGGGCAAGGTCTTCGTCGACTGGAGCCAGAACAGCCGGCACAAGACCACCGTGGCCGTCTATTCGCTGCGGGCGCGCCCCCACCCCACCGTGTCGACGCCGCTCACGTGGGACGAGGTGGCCGAGGCGGCGAAGGACGACACCGTGACCCTGGCCTTCGAGGCCCAGGACGTGCTCGATCGCGTCGCCGAGCAAGGCGACCTCTTCGCCGACATGCTCACGCTCGAGCAACGCCTCCCCGAGGCCAAGTAGCGCGACCCCGAGGGGCCCCGAGGGTTCACCCCTAAGGGGGATCCCCGATACCGGGCCGGGGTCACGTCGGCTTACCGTCCAGAGGACAGACGCTGACCCCTGCGACTGAGGCGAGGAAACCGATGAACACGATCTTGTCCGCGCGCGCCGTCCGGAAGGTGTACAGAACCGGCGCCCAGGAGGTCGAGGCCCTCCGCGGCGTCGATCTCGACATCGCCCAAGGCGAGCTGGTCACCGTCATGGGCCCGTCGGGCAACGGCAAGACCACGCTGCTGAACTGCCTTTCCGGCCTCGATGACATCGACGACGGCACCGTGTCGATCGACGGCATCGACATCCACCGCATCTCCGACGCCAAGCGCACCGCCCACCGTGCGGCTCGGATGGGTTTCATCTTCCAGGCCTTCAACCTGGTGCCGGTGCTGTCGGCCCGCGAGAACGTCGAGCTGCCGCTGCTGGTCAACGGGGTTCGACCGAAGGCCGCCCGCAACCGGGCCCAGGCGGTCATGACCCGGGTCGGCCTGGCCGACCGGGCGACCCACCGACCCACCGAGCTCTCCGGCGGCGAGCAGCAGCGGGTCGCCATCGCCCGGGCGCTGGTCACCGAGCCGGCCATCGTGTGGGCCGACGAGCCCACCGGCAACCTCGACAGCCAGACCGCCGACGCCGTCCTCGAGGTCCTCCACGAAGCCCACCAGGCCGGCCAGACCCTCGTGCTCGTCACCCACGACCGCTCCATCGGCGCCCAGGGCACCCGGCTCGTCCAGGTGCGCGACGGCCGCATCGTCTATGACGGCTCGCCGGCCGTGCTCAGCAGCACCAACCACAGCGACGCCGCCGCAGCGGCCGCGGTCGGCGCGGCGGTCCCCCGATGATCGTCGTCGCGCTGATCGTGCTGATCCCGCTGGTGGCGGTCGTCGGCATCACGCTGTTCGACCTCGCCCGGCGGCGCAGCCTGCGGAGGATGGCGCTCCGCAACATCGTCCGCCGCCCCGTCGAGGCGCTGCTGGTGGTCGGGGGCGCGGCGCTCGGCACCGCCATCATCACCTCGGCGTTCGTGGTGGGCGACACGTTCGACACGTCGATCCGCGACATCGCCCGCACCCAGTACGGACCGGTCGACGAGATCGTCGACACCAACGGCCCGGACCAGGTCGACCAGGTCATGGCCGCGCTCGGCGACAACCCCATCCCCCACGTCGACGGCCTCTTGCCGGTCGTCGCCACCACGACGGCCGTCGCCGCCGGCGGCACCAGCGACACGGCCCGGGCCGAGCCCGCCAGCTACGTCGCCGAGATCGATTTCGATCAGGCCCGAGCCTTCGGTGATGACCCCGCCTCCACGGGCCTGGCCGACGCGGGGCCCACGCCGACCGGCACCGAGGCGGTCATCAACCAGAAGCTGGCCGACGACCTCGACATCGGCGTCGGCGACACGGTCGACGTCTTCGCCTACGGCACCACCCACAGCTTCACGGTCCGCACCGTGCTGCCCCAGGTGGGCCTGGCCGGCATGTCGCCGATCTACCTGCCACCCGGCTCCATCGAGCGGTTCGCGGCTGCCGGAACCGGCTCGCCACCGCTGGGCTCGGTGCTCGTGTCCAACGAGGGCGGCGTGTACGACGGCGTGGCCGACCACCCTGGGGTGTTCAGGGCCCTCGAGCAACGGTTCGACGCCCTGGATCTGCCCGGCAGCCAGGTCGTCCACGAGGCCAAGCAGGATCTGCTCGACGACGCCGAGGAGAGCGGCGCCGCGGTGCGCGACATGTTCACGATGATGGGGATCTTCAGCGCGCTCGTCGGGGTGCTGCTGCTCGTGAACCTGTTCGTCATGCTCGCCGAGGAGCGCAAGACCGAGCTCGGGATGTTGCGAGCCGTCGGCATGAAGCGCAACCACCTGGTGCGCCTCTTCGGCCTGGAAGGCGGCCTCTACTCCGTCATCGCCGCGGTGCTGGGGGCACTCGGCGGCATCGCCGTCGGCCGGGTCCTGGTCGCCGCCACCGAGAACATCTTCGCCGCCCAGGACGACGACCTGGTGTTCCGCTTCGACGCCAAGCCGGCCAGCCTGGTCACCGGGGCGCTGATCGGGCTGGCGATCTCGTTGCTGACGGTCTGGGGCACCAGCACCCGCATCGCCCGCCTCAACGTCATCCGGGCCATCCGCGACCTGCCCGACCCCAAGGTGCGGCGTACGTCGCTCGTCCGGCTCGTGCTCTCGGCGTTCGGTGTGCTGGCCGGGATCCTGCTCACGAACCTGGGCATCAGCGGCGAATCGGCGGTGCCCACGTTCATCGGCCCAGCCGTGGCGTTCGGCTCCGCGGTCCCGCTGCTCAGCCGGTGGCTGCCGCGGCGACCGGTCATCGCCGTGGCCGGCGCGCTCTCCGGGCTGTGGGCGCTGGTGGCCGTGTCGACCGTGCCTGACGTCTTCGACGACGCCGGCCTCGAGATGTTCGTGGCGCAGGGCGTCGTCCTCGTCGGCGCCGGAGTGGCGCTCGTGTCCCAGGGAGATCGGGCGTGGGCCTGGATCGCCGACCGCCTGGCCGACCGGGGCGGGCTCGCCAGCCGCCTGGCCGTCGCCTACCCGCTGGCCCGGCGGGGCCGCACCGGCATGTTGCTGGCCATGTTCGCCCTCGTCATCTTCACCATGACGTTCATGTCGGGCATCAGCACCGCCGAGCTGGCGTCGGTCGACACCACGGCGAAGGACGCGGCGGCCGGCTGGGACCTGTGGGTCGACTCGTCGCCCACCAACCCGCTGCCCGCGTCGACAGTCACCGACGATCCCGACGTCGCCCGCACCGCGACGCTCACCCGGGGCATGGCCGATCTGACCGTCGACTACGGGAAGGGCGACAAGTCCGACTCGGAGACCTGGCCGGTCACCGGCTACGACGCCAGCTGGCTGGCCCCCGGCACCCCCGACCTGGACGACCGCCTCGACCGCTACCCCAGCGATCGAGCCGCCCTGGACGCCGTCATCGCCGACCCCACGCTGGCGGTCGCCAACAGCGACCTGCTCTCCGGCGACGGTCCGCCCTCCGGCGCCAGCGTCCACGTCGGCGACAAGGTCACCGCAGTCGACCCGACCAGCGGCACCAAGCGGACGTTCACGCTCGTCGCCTTCGTCGACGTCGACTGGAACTGGAACGGCCTCATGATCAACCGCGAAGCCGCCCACCAGCTGCTCGGTGACAACGCCGTCGACAATCGCATGTACGTCTCGGTGGCGAAGGGCGTCGACCGGGAGGCGGTCGCCCACCGGCTCACCGCCGGGAACCTCCAGCACGGCGCCGACGCCGAGACGTTCGTCCACGCCATCCACGACGAGGCCAAGGAGACACAGGGCTTCATCCGGCTGCTGCAGGGCTACCTCGGCATCGGCCTGCTGATCGGCATCCTCGGCCTGGGTGTCGTCATGGTCCGGGCGGTGCGGGAGCGGAGGCGGCAGATCGGCATGCTGCGGGCCATGGGCTTCTCGGCTTCGGTGGTCCGGCGGGCGTTTCTCGCCGAGGCCGGGTTCATCGCCATCCAGGGCATCGTCCTCGGCATCGGGCTCGGCCTGGTGGTGTCGTACCAGATGCTCCACAGCGACGTCTTCGGCGACCCGCTTCCCTTCACCGTCCCGTGGGCGGCGGTCGCGGTGCTGCTGCTGGTGCCGGGGACGGCGGCCATGCTCGCCGCGGTCGCGCCGGCCGCCCAGGCCGCTCGCATCAAGCCGGCGGTCGCTCTCCGCACCGCCGACTGACCCCCGCCGTCTCGCACCGTGAGATCGGGGCCGAAGTAGGGGTTCTACCACCTACTTCGGCCCCGAAAATGCAGGGCCCATCCCACAGACGCTGTGACGGATGTCGCAGAGTATGGGCCCATGACATCTCGGGGGCTTCGCGCGCGTCGCACCGCTCAGGTGTTGGCGCTCTTCATCACCGCCGCGGGGGTCACCGCGGCTCCGACCCAGGTCGCCGCCGCACCGGCGCAGGTGCCGCCGACCTCCTACGTGGCGCTCGGCGACTCGTACACCGCCGGGCCGCTGATCCCGAACCAGATCAGCCCGTTGGGCTGCCTGCGCTCGGACCGCGACTACCCGCACCTCGTCGCCCCGGCGACCGGCACCGAGACGTTCCGCGACGTCAGCTGCTCGGGGGCCGACACCGACAACCTGTACAACGAGCACGGCGTCTGGCCGGAAGGGCCCAACCCGCCCCAGCTGAACGCCCTCGACAGCAACACACGGGTCGTCACCATGGGCATGGGCGGCAACGACATCGGGTTCGGCGGCATCGTCGAGAACTGCGTCACCCTGCTCAACCCGTTCGCCACCCCGTGCCAGGACACATACGTGGTCAACGGCGTCGACCAGCTGTCCGTCCGGATCGCCAACACGGCCCCGAAGATCGCCGCCGCCGTCGAGGCCATCAGGGCCCGCTCGCCACTGGCGAAGATCCTGGTCGTCGGCTACCCGGCGATCGTGCCGAACAGCGGTTCCGGCTGCTGGCCGTCGCTGCCGATGGGCTTCCGCGACGTGCCGTACATCCGGGCCAAGACCAAGGAGCTCAACGCCATGCTGGCCACGCAGGCGGCGGCCCACGGTGCGACCTACGTCGACGTCTACACCGCCAGCATCGGCAAGGACGCCTGCGCCAGTTCCGGCACCCGGTGGGTCGAGCCGCTGGTGCCCGCCAACGCCGCTGCGCCGATCCACCCCAACGCCCGCGGCATGCAGGGAATGGCCATGGCGGTGAAGGCCAAGCTCTGACCGACGGCAGCGCCGCCTGGTCCTGGGCCGGAGTCGGGGGCCGGGCTCAGACCAGGCGGCGGTCAGTCGCCCAGCGGGTGAGCTCGTGGCGGCTCGAGAGCTGCAGCTTGCGGAAGACCGACGACACGTGGGTCTCGACGGTCTTGATCGACACGTTCATGCGCCGCGCCAGCTCCTTGTAGGTGAAGCCCCGGGCGATGAGCCGGAGGACCTCGCGCTCGCGGGGTGTGAGCTGGTCGAGCTCGGGGTCGAGCGCCGCGCCGGCCGGCAGGTCGCCGCCGAAGGCGTCGAGGACGAAGCCGGCGAGCCGGGGCGAGAAGACGGCGTCGCGCTCGTGGACCCGCTGCACCGCCTCAGCCAGGTCGTCGGCCGAGATGGTCTTCGTGACGTAGCCGCGGGCGCCGGCGCGGATGACCCCCATGACGTCCTCGGCGGCATCGCTGACCGAGAGGGCGAGGAACACGGTCTCGGGCACCCGTCGCCGGACGGCCTCGATGACCGCCTTGCCGCCGCCCCCGGGGAGATGGACGTCGAGCAGCACCACGTCGGGCCGGGTAGCCGCGATGCCCTCGACCGCCGTGTCGACGTCGGTGGCCTCACCCACCAGCTCGACCCGGTCGGCCAGCTCGGCCCGCACGCCGGCGAGGAACAGCCGGTGGTCGTCGACCAGGAAGACCCGGATCTGCTGGGCGTCAGCGGGGCTCATAGCTCATCCTCAGGGTGACCTCCGTGCCCTCCCCGGGCTCACTCGACACACTGGCCGAGCCACCGTGGCGCGCCATCCGGCCGATGATCGAGTCGGCGATGCCCCGACGGTCGCCGTAGACGGTCTTGGGATCGAAGCCCTTGCCCCGGTCGCGCACGTAGGCGTCGATCTGCCCCTCGCCGACCTCGACGTACACCAGGACCTCCGTCTCACCGCTGTGCTTGGCGGCGTTGACCGCAGCCTCGCGCAGCGCCGCCACGAGCGCGTCGAGGTGCTCGTCGAGGGGCAGGTCGCCGACCAGCACGACCTCGACCGCCACGGCGTGGTCGGCCTCGATGTCGTCGGTGAGCCGGTCGAGCGCCGCAGCCAGCGTGGCCTGCGCCCCGTCGGGGTTGCGGGCGTCGAAGAGCCACGCCCGCAGCTCGCGCTCCTGGCGGCGGGCCAGGCTGCGGGCCTGCTGGGGCTCGTCGGCGTGCCGCTGGATGAGCGCCAGGGTCTGGAGCACCGAGTCGTGCAGGTGGGCGGCCATGTCGGCCCGCTCCTCGGCCCGGATGCGCTCGCTCCCCTCCCGCCGCAGCTGGCGCAGGAGGCCCACGATCCACGGCCCGAGCAGCAACCCGATGCCGCCGGCGGTGGCCAGCATGCCGAGCACCACGGCACCGAAGCCCCGCACGGTGGGGTTGCTGGCGAAGAACCAGGCGAAGCCGCTGATGAGGAGGACCGCGCCGAGCACGACCCGGGGCCACATGCCACGGCCGGCGAAGATCGCCAGCGGGTCGCCCGGCAGGCGGTCGACGGCCTCCCGCCAGCGGGCCCGCTCCTCGGCGCCGGCCCGGGCCCACACGACCCCGAGGCCGGCGGCACCCACGGTGGCCGGCCAGACGACGTGGTCGGGGAAGACCGGCGACGCCCACCGCACCAGCAGCAGGACGCCGATGGTCATGCAGGCGAGCGCGACGGCCCGCTCGACGCCGCGCTGCTGGCGGCCGCGATCGGCTGCCACCAGGGCGGGATCGGCCGCTCCCTCTGTTGCGTCGACCTCGGGGATCGTCGCCCACCCGACGAGGTAGATCGGGATGGCGACGCCGTTGGCGAACGTGAGCAGGACGGCGGCGATGCGGACGAAGATCGGGTCGACGCCTATCCACCGGGCGATGCCGGCGCAGACGCCGGCGATGACCCGGTCGTCGCGTCGCCGGGTGAGCCCCTCGGGCAGCGTGAAGCCGCCTCCGGGCCTGGGTGGCGGAGGTGGCTGCGGAGCGCCTGGCGGCGGCAGCGGCGGGGTCGGGGCAACCATCGCTCAGCTCATGATGGCAAGCATCGCCCGCCTGCGCCTCAGGGAACCCCTAGGGGATGTCACCGATTGTGGCGCCGCCGGTGCCGGCAGATGATGGCGTCATGACGAGCGAGCCCACCCCCCGGCGCCTGTATCGAGAGCCCGACGAGCGCAAGGTCGCGGGCGTCTGTGCGGGCCTCGGTGACTACCTCGGAGTCGACCCGTCGATCCTGCGGCTGGCGGTCATCCTCCTCGGCATCACCACCGGGTGGGGCTTCCTCGCCTACCTGATCGCCGCCATCGTCATCCCATCCCGGCCGGACGACGTGGCCCGGGTGCAGGCGCCGACGCGGCTCGGGCCCGAGAACGGCAGCACGGTCGTCGTCATCGCCCTCGTCCTCGTCATCTCGCTGGCCCTCCTGCGGGACGGGCTGTGGTGGGAAGGCCCGCTCCCGGCGCTGGTCCTGCTGGGCTTCGGCCTCTGGATCCTGGTGGGCGACGGCTATCGACCACTGGCGAGCGGAAATGTCACGCCGAGTGGCACCACCGCGCGTGCTGAGGCAACTACTGTGACGGCTGAAGCCGCGTCCCCACCAGACGTTCCCTTCGGGGACACGGCTGTTGACACCACGGAGGACCGGGATCAAGCGACGAGGATCCCCTCTTCCGTCCCCGATCACAGTGCCGTACGCGCTGGTCCCCAGGGCGAAGTTCCTCCCCCGGTTTCGCCCTGGGGGATCGGGCCCCAAGAGGTCGACCGCACCTGGGGCACGATCTTCGCCGTCATCTGCATCGCCGGCGGGGTCGTGGCGCTGCTCAGCGTGCTCGACGTCATCGACCTGGGCTTCTCGACCACGGTCGCCGGGATGCTGCTCGCCATAGGGGTGGCGATGATCGTGGGTGCCTGGCACGGTCGACGAGGACGCTGGCTGATCCTCCTCGGGATCCCGGCCGTCGCGCTGCTGGTGACCGACGACCTCATGGCTGTGCCCCTCGACGCGGGCATCGGTGATCGCACGTTGGTCGTCGACCTCGCCGACCTGCGGACCAGCGACCGCGAGCTGGCCATCGGCGAGCTCACCATCGACCTGCGGCAGATCGACCCCGACCCGGGCGAGGTGCCGAAGGTCTCGGCCGAGGTCGGGCTGGGCCACTTGCTGGTCCTGCTCCCCGACGACATGACGGCCAGGGTCGATGCCCGGTCACGGGTCGGCGACATCGAGGCGGAGGCGCTCCCCGACCGCGACGGCGGCGTCGACGTGCGCGAGCGGTTCACGATGGAAGGACAGACGGACCCTGAGCGGGAGGTCCCCCGGCGGCGGGTCGAGCTCGACCTGCGGGTGGGGGTCGGAGAGGTGGAGGTGCGCTATGCGTAGACGGTCGGTCGATCCCATCTCGCTGTTGTTCGGGACGTTGTTCACGGTGGCGGCGGCGATCGTGCTGCTCGGCGGGTCGATCGTCGACGACGGCCACGTGCTGCTGCCCGCGGGGCTGATCGGCCTCGGCGTGGCCATGTTCATCGCGTCCCGCTCGGGCGGGGCGGAGCGGGACGAGCCCGCCGACGTCGAGTCAGGCGAGGACCGCTCGGGCGACGAGATCGGTGCCGAAGGCGGTGAGTATCGCTAGGTAGAGCAACCCCGTGGCCGCCATGACCGCCGAGTAGTAGCGCTCCCGGAGCGCCGCCCGGGTCACCGCCACCAGGACGATCGTCGTCACGGCGCAGGCCACCCAGAACCAGCCGAGCATGCCGTCCCAGCCGTCGTCGATGGTGCCGTCGAGCACCGAGAACATGCCGGTAGGCCACAGCAGGACGATCACCTCGAGGGGCCACATGAGGCCGGTCCAGCGCACGAGCTCGAGCAGTGGCCGGCGGGCCAGGCCGGGCTGCACCAGGTACCAGTGGCCCAGCAGCATGGCGTCGGAGACGGCGCCGAGGAAGGCGGCGCCGACCAGCACCCGAGCCACCGAGAGCAGGGCGGGGTCGCCGGCCGCCACGCCGGCGGCGATCAGGCCGGGGACGCCGACCAGCGGGGCGATCAGGTCGAGCTGCGGCGGGAACTCGGGACCGCGGCTGCTGCCCTCGCCGTGGCCGGCGGTGAGATCCTCGTAGGTGCGCTCGATGCCGGTCATGGCGGCGACCCGCTCGACCTTGCGGGCTTTGCGCTCGTGCTCACCGCGGACGCCGGCCTCACGGCGGACGATCGATACCGCGAGGGCGAAGCCGCCGGCGAGCACCACGGCCACCGACGAGGCCTCGCGGACCGGCACGGGATCGATCCAGAGCCCGAGCGCCAGTGCTCCCGCGGCCATCAGGATGTAGATCCCGCGCAGCAACCAGCCGTAGCCGATGCCCACCTCCCGGGCCCGGGTGGTGACCCACAGGAAGAGCAGCCCACCGACGGCCCACTGCAGGAGCACCGTGGCGGCATCGAGTCGGATCACCGAGCGAGGCTACGCCGCCGACCCGCCCGCTCCCGAACCGACCTGGTCAGAGAGGGTGAGGGGCGGGCTCAGGCGTCGACGACGACGAGGCCGTGATCGACCTTGTTGAGGGAGTCGGGACCAGTCTCGGTGGCGATGACGATGTCCTCGAGACGGATGCCGAAGCGCCCGGCGGCATAGATGCCGGGCTCGATCGAGAAGGCATGCCCAGGGGCCAGCGGCGTGTCGTTGCCGGCGACGATGTACGGGTCCTCGTGCTCCTCGACCCCGATGCCGTGGCCGGTCCGGTGGATGAAGAGGTCGCCGTAGCCGGCGTCGCTGATGATCCGCCGGGCCGTGGCGTCGACCTCGGCACACGACGTGCTCACCACCGCCGCAGCCACCGCCGCTTGCTGGGCCTCGTGCAGGACGGCGTACGCCTCAGCGACCTCGCCGGCGATCGGCCCGCCGCCGGCCACGACGCAGCGGGTGATGTCGCTGCAGTAGCCGACCCCCGTGTCGTCGAGCCGCGTGCCGCCGAAGTCGCAGAGCACCACCTCGCCGGCGGCGACCACCCGGTCGGACGCCTCGTGGTGGGGGCTGGCGGCGTTCTCGCCCGCCGCGACGATGGCGAAGTTGACCTCGTGGTGGCCGGCGTCGAGGATCCGCCGGCTGAGGTCGGCCGAGATCTCGGCCTCCGTCCGGCCCACCAGCAGGATGGCGCCCGACTGCAGGTCCGCGGCGACGGTGTCGACCGCCGCGCTGGCCTGGCGCAGGGCCTCGACCTCGGCGGCGTCCTTGCGGGCCCGGAGCGGGCCGGTGATCTCGCCGGCCTTGCGCCAGCGGGCGTCGGGCAGTGCGACCTGCAGGTCGACGAGGAAGCGTGCCCAGGTGCGGTCACCGATCGCGAGCTCGGCACCGAGGGCTGCGCCCGCTCCCGAGCCGGAGCCGAGCAGCTTGGCTACGAGAGCGATCGGGTCGTCGGTCTCGTCCCAGGGCATCACCCTGAACACGTCGGACCGCTCGACCACCCGGGGTGCCTCCAGCCGGGGCACCACCAGCACCGCCTCGCCGTCGCGGGGCAGGACGAGCATCGTCAGCCGTTCGAGCTGCATGGCCGTGTAGCCGGTCAGCCAGGGCAGGTCGGGCCCGACCGAGAGCAACAGCGCATCGACTCCCACCGCCGCCATCTGCTCCCGCACTCGACCAAGGCGTTCGTCGAACATGCCCCAAGCCTAAGACGCCGGTTGCTTCCTGTTGGTCGGTGAGACAACAACCGTCCCATTGCCACTAACGTCGGCCGGTAGGGGGAACCAGCGCACACATTGGCTGGGAGTGAAGAAGAGGTGGCGGTGGAGACGTCGACGGCGATCCCCGCTGTCGTACGAGCGAAGAGCAAGGCAGGACGAAGTCCGACGCGCCCGCGCGCGACCTTGCCGAAGCCCGGCGACAGCGACGAGCCGACAACCAAGCTGAGCTATGTCCCCGCGCTCGACGGCATACGTGCCGTCGCGCTCGCCGCGGTCATGTGCTACCACCACGGCATCGGCGCGGCCCGGGGCGGGTTCCTCGGGGTGTCGACCTTCTTCACGCTCTCGGGGTTCCTCATCACCACGCTCGCCCTCGGCGAGTGGACTTCGACCGGGCGCCTCTCCCCCGCCCGCTTCTGGGAGCGCCGAGCCCGACGCCTGCTGCCCGCGGCGCTGGTGACGATCGTCGGCATCGCCGTCCTGCGCGCCGTCACCGACATCGGCGCCAACAGCAGCGTCCGCGGCGACCTGCTGGCCGCGTTGGGTTACGTCGCCAACTGGCGCTTCGCCGCCACCGGCAACAGCTACGGGGCGCTGTTCACCGAGCCGTCGCCGGTGCTGCACTTCTGGTCGCTGGCCATCGAGGAGCAGTTCTACGTGCTCTTCCCGGTCACGTTCCTCCTGGTGATGGCGGTTGCCGGCCGCGTTCGCACCTGGGCGGCCGGCCTCGTGTTCGCTGTACTCGGTGCGGGCTCCTTCGCCCTCGCCTACCTGACCTACCGAGCCGACGGCAACAACAACGCCGCCTACTACGGGACCCACACCCGGGCCGGCGAGCTGCTGGTCGGCGTCACCCTCGCCTTCCTGTGGCGCTCGCCCACAGTCCAGCGGGCGACGAAGGCCACCGTCGGACGGGCCGCGGCGTGGGTGGTCGGCCCGCTTGCCATCGGCGGCCTGCTCCTGCTCTGGCACACGACGGCGTTCGACGCCCCCCGCCTCTTCAAGGGCGCGACCGCGGCCAACGCCGCTCTCAGCGCGGTGCTGATCGTCGTCGCCCTCATGGCCGGGCCGGTCGCCCGGGTGCTCGGGCTGTGGCCGCTGCGGTCGGTCGGCAAGATCAGCTACGCGGCCTACCTGTACCACTGGCCGGTCTTCCTGGTCCTGGCCGAGCCTCGGGTGCACCTCGACTACCGACCGCTGTTCGTCGCGCGGGTCGTCGTCACCTTCGCCCTGGCGACCGTCTCGTACCACCTGTTCGAAGCGCCGTTCCGGTTCCGGCTCCGCATGCCCCGGATCCGGCTGGCCGGCGGTCTCGTCACGGCGGGAGCGGTCGTAGCTGCGGCGGTCGTCCTGGTCCCGGCACAGAAGCCCAAGGGCATCGACTTCACCGACATGATCACCGGCACCAAGCGGGACGAGAACGGCGAGATCCTGCCCCAGTTCCCGTTCCTGCGGAAGCACGGCCTGGTCCGACCGTCGGGCGGTCAGGAGCCGGTCGCCCGGATCCTGCTGGCCGGCGACTCGCTGTCGGCGTCGATGCGGACCGGGTTCGAGGACTGGAACGACCACCATCCGGACCAGCAGATCTGGCTCGACACGTACTCCGTCTTCGGTTGCCCGATGGTCGACACGGGCATCGTGCCACTGGCCACCGAGTATCCGACGTTCCCCGGGTGCAAGGACTGGCACCGCAAGCTGGACGAGTACGTCGCCAAATGGGACGACGACGTCATCTTCTTCGTGATGGGCCTGTCCGACCTGCGGGGGCACAAGATCGCCGGCCCCGACAGCCCGCTCGTCGACCTCGGCACTCCGGCGCACGACCAGTGGTTCAGTGCCCAGATCGGCAAGCTGGCCCGGACGCTGAGGAAGCCGGGTCACCCGGTGGTGTGGTCGAACTTCCCTCATGTCCGTTTCGACATGTACCAGGACCCGACCAAGACGTGGCAGGACTACACCGTCAACGAGCCGTGGCGGGTCGACCGGTTCAACGAGGTCCTGCGGACGACGCTCGCCGGTCGGCCGGGCATCACCTACGTCGACATGGACTCCTGGATCCGGAGCTGGCCGAGCGGCGAGTGGGACCCCGAGCTGCGCGACGGCGTCCACTTCCAGGAGAAGGGCTCCGAGCTCGCCGGCGAGTGGCTGATCCCCCAGCTGCTCGCCGTGGCGAGGCAGTAGCTCAGCCCGCGCCAGGTCAGCTGGCCGGAGCGCAGACCTCCAGCTCCATGCCGTCGATGTCCCGGAAGAACAGCGACCACGCGTCCCCGAGCTGCTGGATCTCGCCGATGTCGGCGCCCATGCCCTGCAGGCGGTCCCGCACCTGTTCCAGCGTCGTCAACGAGTCGACCGCGATGCCGAAGTGGTCGATGGCGCCGCGCCCGCCCTGCTTGCGCTGTTCGCCGATCATGTCCTCGGGCGGTACCTCGAACACGTTCAGCGCCGAGCCGCCGCCCAGCTCGAGGATGACCATGCGGGGGTGGTCGGGGCGGGCCTCCATCTCGAAGCTGACCTCGGCCTCGAAGGCATCCTTGTAGAAGGCGACCAGCCGATCGATGTCGGTGGTCAGGGTGGCGATGTGGTTGAACCCCGTCGTGATCGGCATGGCTTCATCTTGCCGCAAGGCCCGGCGACCCGGGCAGAACCGCCGTGCCTCGCGTGAGAGCGTGTCCACGGACCGGGAGCTACGGTCCGAGCGTGAAATACGTGATGTTGTACGAGGCCGTCGACGACTTCCGCGACAAGGCCATGGCCAACTTCGACGAGCATCGAGCCTGGTTCATGACCTTCGCCGAGCGGGGCGAGCTGCTGATGATCGGTCCGATGATGGACGGCAGCGGCGACGCCATGGGCGTCTTCACCACCAAGGAGGCGGCGGAGGCGTTCGTCGCCGGCGATCCGTTCGTGCGTGAGGGCATCGTGCGCACGCACACGATCCGCGAGTGGAACGAAGCCCTGGTGCCGGAGGACTCAGCCTGAGCTGACCAGGCGCAGCCAGCCGAGCTGGCGGGTCTCGGCGAGGCGTTGCT
>Ga0075420_100001880_pt1 | contig 17975 bp, 22 predicted proteins | sample SoiMetdeltSBSDD4_FD_75296 | JGI IMG/M metagenome (GOLD analysis project Ga0075420, IMG submission 75296) | Bulk soil microbial communities from a Populus tree surrounding site in Tennessee, USA - Soil MetaG P. deltoides SBSDD4 | ecosystem: Environmental > Terrestrial > Soil > Tree plantation... | reverse complement strand
AGTCCCATCACCACCTCCATGTCGTGCTCGACGATCAGGATGGTGAGGTTCGCCGCGATGTGCCGGATCAGCTCGACCGTATGGTGCGTCTCGGCCACGCTCATGCCCGCCGTCGGCTCGTCGAGGCAGAGAATCTTCGGCTCGGTGGCCAGCGCGATGGCGATCTCGAGCGTCCGCTGGTCGCCGTGCGAGAGATTGGCGGCGAGCTCGGCGGATTTGCCGTCGAGGCCGACGGAGGCCAGCACCCGGTGCGCGCGGTCGAAGACGTCCGTGTACGCGCGATGGTGGCGCAGCATGCTCCAGTTGTGCCGGCGCGACTGGGCGGCGATGCGCACGTTCTCCAGCACGGTGGCCCCGGGCAGGATGTTGGTGATCTGATAGGAGCGGGCGAGCCCTTTGCGCGAGATCAGGTACGGCGGCAGGCCGGTGATGTCCTCGTCGTCGAACACGATGCGGCCGGCGGTGGGACGGATGACACCCGTGAGGCAGTTGAAGAAAGTCGACTTGCCAGCGCCGTTCGGACCGATCACGGCACGGATCTGGCCGCGGGGCACGGACACGGAGACGTTGTTGAGGGCGGTGAGGCCTCCGAACCGAACGGTCAAGCCGTCGGTTCGGAGGATCCCCGTCGCGGACGTCACGCCTTGGGGAAGGTGCACGCGGGCGGGAAGACCGTCTTCTCCTTGGGCACCACCTCGAGGATGTGGTGCTTGCCGTTCTTGATGTCGAAGATGAACTCCCGGATGAAGGCCTGATGGTCTTCTTTCCGGAGGGTCTTGTCGCCCTGCGGGAAGTCGTCGCCCTCCTTGACCTCCATGCCCTCGAGGGCTCCGATCAGCTTCTCCGTGTCCTCGCGGCCGCGGAAGCCCGACTTCTGGATGCCGAGCTTGAGGAAGTTCATGGCCTCGAAGTTCGCCTGCACGTAGCGGTCGGGCAGCGGGCCGCTCGGATCGACCTTGGCCAGACGGGTCTTGGCCTCCTCGAAGAACTTCTTGTGCGCCGGCGTGTCGAGCGGCTTGTCGAGCACCGGCACGTAGCGGTTGATGCCGATGAAGCCCTCGATCTTGTTGCCGAGCGCGGGCAGGTTCGTCGACTCCGCGATGGCGCCGTCGCCCGCCCACTTGTACTTCTTGGTGAGCCCGAGATCAAAGGCCTGGTTGCCGATGGTCACCCCGTCCTTGCCGAAGAAGATCGCGAAGAGACCATCGAAGTTGCCGCTGATCTTCGACAGGAACGGCGTCATGTCCGCGGTCCCGAGCGGGATGCCGGTGGTGCTCACGACTTCGCCGCCGGCCTTCTTGATCTGCTCGGCGTAGGCGTCCTTGGTCGCCTGACCCCATGCGTAGTCCGCGTACGCGATATGCCACTTCTTGGCGCCCATCTTGCCGACGAGATACGGCGCCATGGCCACCGCCTGGGCCGGCGCGTAGTCGAAGGGGCGGAACGTGTAGCGGCTGCACTTCGACGTCGTCAGCGTGGTGTCGAGGCACACGCCGATCATGTTCACGATCTTGTGCTCTTCCCAGACCGGTGTGCAGGCCAGGCAGACGTTCGAGAGGAAGCCGCCCTGATGCGCGTCGATCTTGTCCTCGACGGCGAGCTTCTCGGCCTTGCGGCGGCCCGTGTCCGGCTTCGACTGATAATCCTCGACGATGAGCTCGATCGGCCGGCCGTTGATGCCGCCGCTCTTGTTGATCCGGTCGACCGCCATCTGGCTGCCGACGAGCGCGGTGATGCCGCCGGCGGCGGCGGCGCCGGTGAGCGGCTGCATCGTTCCGATCTTGTATGGCTTCGCCTGGCCGAACGCCTCCCGCCACGGCGCTGGCACGAGCAGCGTGGCGCCGATGGCGCCGGCCGCCGTCGCCGACAGACCGAGGAACGTCCGCCGGGATGTCTTCCCGCGCCACCACATATCCTTCGCCCACGGAGCGTCCTGCCAGCGTTCCGCCATGACCATTCCTCCTGATGTACCGCGCCGGGATACCGGTGAGCGGCGCGAAAGTGTGCGTCTTTTCCCCTACTTCCTTGCGATTCGGGGGATTAGCTCCGGGAGGATAGCACAGGTCGCGCCCTGTCGCGTGTGCTCGCCCGGCCGGCCGTCCAGCCTTTGCGAGTAGCAACGCGCCGGCGCCGGGTCGAGTTCCGAGCGGTTGGCTCGGGCGGGTGCCTGCGGGTCAGGCGAGCCGGGCCAGGGACAGCGCGCGTGCGATGGCCTCCCGCTCGGCGGTGGAGATGGGCGTCAGTGGTGGCCGCACGTGGGCGGCGGGAATCCGGCCGAGCAGGACCAGCGCCTCTTTCATCCGGTTGTGCATGTCCACGAACGGCGGCGCGTAGAAGACGCGCACGAGGGGCTCCAGCCGGTCGTTGATCCTTCGCGCGCCGTCCACGTCGCCCTTCTGGCAGGCGGAAAACAGCTCGGCCTGGAGATCGGCGGTCACGCTGCCCATTCCGGAGATCGCGCCGTCGGCGCCGAGCAGAAAGCTCGCCATCAGCGACATCGTGAACGACGACAGGATGGCCACCGGCCGGCCGGTGGCGCGCACGGCGCGCACATTGGCCTCGAACGCAACGATGTCATTCGACCAGTCCTTGATCCCGACCACCTCGGGGATTTCGGCCAGCCGCGCGAGCGTCTCCGGTGAGTAGCCGATGCCGCTCGCCGGGGGATACTCGAAGGCGACGATCGGCAACCCCACGGCGGCGACCTCGCGGTAGTGCCGAAGCACCATGTCGGGCTTGAGCTGGGCGCCCCACATGAACAGCGTCGGCGGAAAGAGGAGGATGCCCGCCGCACCGGCCGCCTGCGCGTCTCGCGCCAGTTCCACGGCCTCCGCGGTGCCGTCGGTATACACGCCGGCGATGACCGGACAGGCGCCGGCCACCTCGTCGAGCGCGATGGCGAGCGTTCGCTTGCGCTCCTCACGCGAGAGCGACGCCACTTCGGCGGCGTGGCCGTTGGCCACGATGCCGGTCACCCCCGGCGTATCGGTGAGCCAGCGCAGATGCTTGCGATACGCCGGCTCGTCGATCGACAGGTCAGCCCGAAACGGCAGGATGTTGGCGGGCATGATCCCCGAGAACTTCAGCGTCTCGCGCATCGCTACCTCCAGGTCGTGAGCGTGTCGATCACCGACTTCGATGATACGACGCGGCCGAAGGCGCGGCCAATGATGTCCAGGGTCGCGCGCTGGATCTCCGGCCACAGCGTGGACACGGCGTCGTCGACGACGGTGATCCGGTACTCTCGATTGAACGCCCCGACCACGGTGGCCAGGACGCAGATGTCGGTCATCGTCCCCGTCACCACGAGCGACGTGACCCCGCGGGCGCGCAGCACACCGTCGAGGTCGCTGCCCGCGAAGGCATCGTACCAGCGCTTGTGAATGACGGCCTCGCCCTCGCGGGGCGCCAGCGCCGCGATGACGTCGGCACTCGGGTCACCCTGAAGGCAGCACGACGAGGGATGGCCGAAGCCGCGCGGCGCGTCGGGCGCCGCCGGCTTGTGCTCGGGGTGCAGCTCACCGACCAGCAGCGGCACGCTCGGCGAGTACACGAAGGCGGTGAAAATCACGGGCAGCCGGGCCGCGCGGAAGGCATCCACCAGGGCCCGGATGACGGGGACCGTGTCGCGCGCCGGCGGAACCTCCATGGCGTGGCCGGGCTCGACAAAGCCACGCTGCATGTCGATCACGAGGAGCGCAGTGCGGCCTGGGGTGAGGCGCAGCACGCGCTCGAACGTGGCCGCGCGATCCGTCATGCGCCGCGCGCGGCGGCGATGATCTGCGCCGCGTGCTCCTCGGCGTGCTCGCCGACACGCCGCGCGAGCAGCTCGATCGACATGGTGCCGAGGCTGGGATGGCGTCCGGCACGCGCCCACTCCTCGTCCGGCAGCGTCTCGAGCAGCCGCGCCAGCTGTTCGTGCTCGCCGATGATGCATTCCAGCAGATGCTCGGCGCTCTCGCCGCGAGCGAGGCTGGCGCGGCGGTAAGCTTCCTCGTCGAAGTCGGCGAAGTGTGGAGCGTCTTCGTACAGCAGTCGTCGGATGCGAAGACCGTACACGTGCACGACGACGTCGCGCAGGTGTGTCAGCGTCTCCAGCGCCGACCAGTCGCCCGCGCGCGGCGGCTCGGTGAGCCGCCCTTGCCTCGCGCGCTCCACGGCGGCGCGCACGACCGCGGTCGTGGCGCGCATGCGATCGAGGAGCGCGCGATGCGCCGCTGTCACCGCAGCGAGGCGTGGACGAACGCGACGATGGCGTCGAGCGCCTTCTTTGCCGCCGGTGACTCGGGATGCTTGTTGATGAAGCCCTCCGCCTCGCCGTCGAAGAGCTCCAGCTCGACGCGACCGCCGGCTTTCCGGTACTGCGTGACGAAGCGGTCGAGGTCCGGCCGCGGATGCGCGACGTCGCGTGTGCCCTGCAGGTACAGTGCGGGCGGCAGCTCCACCGATTCGCCGCGCTCGAGCGCGAGCACGGGGTTGCCTTCGGCCATGGCCTCCTCGGTCTTCCAGTAGTCGTCGTGACACGGCAGCACGCGGTCGACCACCTCCGGGTAGGGCTGGCCCTTGGCCTTCAGCGCCTTGGCATACCGGTAGCGCGCGAGGGGGTCGATCACCGGCCAGCACAGCACCACGCAGCCGACGCGGGCGTCGGCGCCGCCGGCGAGCGGCAGCGCCGCATACCGCTGATCGTCCGGTCGCATGGCGAGCAGCATGCCCTGGTGGGCGCCGCTCGAGACGCCGAGCACGCCGACCCGGTCCGCGCGGCCGCCGAGGCTGGCCGCGCGCGTCTTCACCCAGCGGATGCCGAAGTGAATGTCGGCCAGCGAGGCCGGATACGCGGCCACCGGCGGCATGCGGAAGTCGAGCGCGGCCACCACCACGCCGCTCCGCGCGAGCGCCTCGTTGATGGCCGTGTCGCTCAGCCGGTCGCCGCGGCACCAGGCGCCGCCATGCAGATCGACCACCATGGGCAGCGACGCGGCGACGCGAGGCCGGAAGATCCGGGCCAGGAGCGGGCTCGCGCCGTGACGGAGATACTCGACGTCCTCGACCACGATGTCGTGCGTGGCTGCCATGCTGTCCTCCGTTTCCGCTCAGCGGGTGAGGGCGGGCAGGATGTCCCGCGCGATGAGCTCCACTTGCTCCGGTTCATAGCGGTACGGGATCAGGATCAGACGGTCGACGCCGCTCGCGGCGTGGGCGCGCAGCTGCTCGATGCACTCCTTGACGCTGCCACGAATCGCGTGCTCGATCGTGGACTCGCTCCAGGCGGCCACGTCCCACTCCGTCTGCAGCCAGTGGCGCATGGGCGCCTCTGTCTCGGCCCGCGAGCTGCCGACCAGGATGGCCAGCTGGTTGGTGCCGGTGAGCGTCCGGGGATCGCGACCGGCCTCGCGCGCGAAGGCGAGAATTTTCTCCCACGACTTCCGGTACGACTCCGGCGTGTAGAAATAGGTGAGCCAGCCATCGCCCTTCGTCGCCACACGCTTGAGCACGGCGTCCACGTAGCCGCCGATGAGAATCGGCGGCCGCGGCCGCTGGACCGTGCGGGGGCGCATGACCGCCTCGCGGAGATTGAAGTCGTCGACCTGCACGCTGACGCGGTCCTCCGTCCACAGGCGGGTGAGGATCTCGAGATTGCGCTCGAACAGCCGACCACGCTGCTTGAACGGCACGCCGACGGCGTCGAACTCGCGCGCGTACCACCCGGCCGCCACCCCCAGGATGAGCCGGCCCTTCGAGATCACGTCGAGGGTACCGATGGCCTTGGCGGCCACGGTGGGGTTGCGCAGGGGCAGCACCAGGACGCCCGTCCCGAGCTTGATTCGCGACGTCCGGGCGGCGATGGCGGTCAGCGTGCCGACGGCGTCCAGGATCGGAAATGACGGCTCGACACCAAGGATCACGTGATCCCAGGCCCACAGCGACTCGAACCCGAGCGTCTCGGCCCGTGCCGCGTACCGGAACAGCTCGTCGATGTCCGGTGTCTCGGTCGGGCCGACGAAGTTCTTGATGGCGAGGCCGACGTGCACGCCCGTTCTCCTCCTATCCGATGAAGCGCCGCTCGGGATCGAAGGCGCGCAGCATCTCGAGCTCCTCCGGTGTCGGCGGCGCTGTCTCGGTGATCTCCGCCGCATCGAGGAGCGGGAAACCGGTGTGCTCCTGGACCTGTTCTCGAGTGACGCCGGCGTGCAACGCCTCCACCCGCATGCGCCGGGTCTCCGGATCGAAGCCGAACATCCCGAGCGTCGTGACCACGCGCGAGACGCCGCCGAAGAACAGGCCGGACCGCCGGCGGCTGTCGCCGCCCGTGAGCCAGCCAGGGCTGGTGATGAAGTCGACCTTCGGGACGAAGCGTCGCCGCTCGTGGCTGGTCACGATGATCACCTCGCGGCACAGGGAGGCGATGTCGTTGGCGCCGCCCGTCCCGGGCAGCCGCACCTTCGGCTTCCAGTAGTCAGTGCCGAGAACGCTCGTGTTGACGTTGCCGTACTGATCGATCTGGGCGCCGCCCATGAAGCCGTAGTCGAGGAAGCCGCGCTGCGCGAACAGGAAGGTGTCGGTGATGCCGGGCAGCATCTGCGCGCGGTGCCCCGCCCGCATCTCGTTGGTGGACACGGGTAGCCGTCCGGGCTTGATGCGGGGGCCGATGATGCCGCCCTCGATGACCATGGTCAGGCGCGGCGCGTGGCGTTGCTGCGCGAGCGCGGCGGCCAGGAGCGGCACGCCGACGCCGGCGAAGACGGTCGTGTCGTCGCGCAGCACGCGCGAGGCCATGACCGCGAGCAGCTCCGACGCGGTGACATTCACGCCGTCAGCTCACGGGCGAGCGCGCGCTGCTGCGCCAGTCGCTCGCCGCCGAACAGCTCCAGGTAGTCGTCGTAGGTGGCCGGCGCGTCCACGTAGCGCGCGAGGTACTCGAGCACGGCCTGCGGGCCGCGCGCGTCGATGGCGGCCGTGTAGGCCGCGAAGTGATCGTAATCGGCCTCGTAGAGGCCATAGCACTCGTGCGGGTACGAGCCGAACGGCACGTGGACGAGCGCGTCGACGAGGAACCCGGGGATCACCGTGCGGTCCGGGTGCCGCCGCGTCTCGTCCTCGGTGATGATTTCTTCCGCGGTGATCAGCACGGTGGTGGCTGCGCGCGCGATGTCGGCATCCATGTGCGGATAGCCGTCGATCTGCGCGTTGCCGAAGCGATCGGCACGGTGGACGTGCAGGATGGCCACGTCGGGAAACAGCGCGGGGACGGCCGCCAGTGCCTCGCCGGTGTAGGGATCGACGACCGTCTTCATGCCGCCGACGCCGACGAGGTCGGAGCCGAGCATGGTGAGCGACGGCACGAATGGCACGCCCATGGCCGCCGCCCGGAAACGCAGGCCGAGGGCGAGATGACTCCACTCCTCGAGCGCCACCGTGCCGCTCTCGACGTAGTGCCGCATGATCTTCGACACGCCCCACGGGAGCCCGATGGACATCCACGCGGTCATGACGCGCTCGACGGCGCCGGCCGCCATCATGAACTCTCCCTCCGTGCACATCAGGTTGCGGACGAGGGTGAGTCGCGTCCGGCGCGCTCTCAGGATCTCCCGCACCAGCGCCATCGGCGTGCGGGAGAAGAGGCAGCCGCCCACCGCGATGCGGTCGCCGTCGATGATGCGCCCCACCGCGTCCTCGACGGAGGTGAGCTTGTCGCCGGCCGATTTGGCCTTGGACTCCAGTCGCCGCCGCGCGGCGATGAAGTCCCAGTCGGCCGGTCTCAGCTCAGGATCTCCCACTTGGTCTGCCAGCGGTCGAGCTCCTCGCGCGTCTTCGTGTCCATCGGATGGTCGCGCTCCGGCACGTCGACGTGCTTGGCCTCGCCGCAGAGCGGCGTGGTGAAGTAGCGCTGGCCGGTATCGTTGGCCATCGTCACGATGGACGGCAGCTCGGGATGCCGCCCGGCGAGCTTCAGCGCGGCCGCCACGTTGCAGCCGGTGGAGATCCCGCAGAAGAGTCCCTCCTCGGCGGCCAGCCGTCGCGCCATGGCCACCGACTCCTCGGTGGTGGTGGTGACCACTCCGGTGAGGAGCGACACGTCGAGGTTGTCGGGGATGAAGCCGTCGCCGATGCCCTCGATCCCGTGCGGACCCCAGGCGCGGCGCGCGAGCAGCGCGCACTCGTCCGGCTCCACGGCGTAGAGGCGCACGCGGCCGTCGCGCTCGCGGAGGTACCGGCCGACGCCGGTGAGGGTGCCGCCGCTGCCCTGCGCGGCGACGAAGGCGCCGACCACGCCGCCCGCCTGCTCCCAGATCTCCGGCCCGGTCGTGCGCAGGTGGGCGTCGACGTTGTCGGCGTTCGAGAATTGCCCCGGCACCCAGTAGCCGGTGGGATCACCACCCCGGATCTCGGCCAAGCGCTTGAGCGACAGGTCGACGTCGCTCTCGCCGCCGGGCGTGAAGACCAGGTCGGCGCCGTAAGCGCGCATGATCTTCTTGCGCTCCTCGCTCATCCCGGCCGGCATGACGATCGTGCAGGGATAGCCCTTCACGGCGGCGATGAACGCGCACGCGATGCCGGCGTTGCCCGTCGAGCACTCCAGCACGCGCATGCCCGGACGCAGCTCGCCGCGCGCCTCGGCGCGCTCGAACATGTGCAGATAGATCCGATCCTTCAAGCTTCCGCTCGGTCCGAACCACTCGACCTTCACGTACACGGCGGGCCTGACGGCCGCCGTCACGCGGTTCAGGCGAACGAGCGGTGTGCGTCCGATGGCCTCGCTGATGGAGGATAGAGCCGAGCGGTACGCGTCCCACCGAGGAGGCATGGGGCCCGAATTGTACCCGAATCGTTGCACTATCGCTCGGTCGCCTCGAAGGCGCCGCGCAGATGCCGGACGGTGGAGGCGCCGTCATCGTCGACCGTCACCGCCACCACGTCGAAGCGACAGCGCGGCTCGCCGAGCCGACGCCACTTGAGATAGTGATGCGCCAGGCGTGTCAGACGCCACTGCTTCAGCGCGGAGACGGCCGAGGCGGGACCGTCGCCCCAGCGCGCCCGGCGCGATTTCACCTCGACGAAGACCAGCACGTCAGCGTCGCGGCACACGAGGTCGATCTCGCCGTGCGCGAACCGGACGTTGCGCTCGATCACCCGCAGGCCGGCGCGCTCGAGAAATTCGGCGGCGGCCGCCTCGGCGGCGGCGCCGGTCCGTCGTCGGGAATCGGTCACCGTTCCGATATAGCGCGCGCGGCATGGCGTGCCAATGCCACGGATCGGAGACGGTGAGCCCTAGTCGTCTACCTCGAGGACGAAGAGCTCACCCTGTCGCCACACGCCGGAGAAGGTGCGTCGATGGATCGGGCAGGCGCCGTGGCGGTCGAGGGCGGCGAGATGATCGGCGGTGGCGTAGCCCTTGTGGCGGGCGAAACCGTACTCGGGGAACTGCTTGTCGGCCTCGAGCATCAGGCGGTCGCGGGTGACCTTGGCCACGATCGAGGCCGCCGCCACGGTGGCGCAGCGCGCGTCGGCGTCGACGATGTTGCGCTGCGGACACGTCAGCGCCGGCACCGAGACGAAATCGGTGATGACGAGCTCGGGGGGCACCGCCAGCGAGCGGATCGCCTCGGCCATCGCGCGTTTCGTCGCTTGCAGGATGTTGATGCGATCGATGGTGACGTGATCCACGATGCCAACGCCGACGGCAACGGCACGCTCGTAGATGACGGCGAAGAGCTCCTCCCGCCGCTCGGCCGCGAGAAGCTTCGAATCGGCGACGCCGCGAACGCGACGGGTCGGGTCGAGGATGACCGCCGCCGCCACCACCGGGCCCGCCAGCGGCCCTCGCCCGGCCTCGTCCAGGCCGGCCACGCGAGTGACACCCGCGCGCCAGGCCTGGGCCTCGTAGCGGTACGGCGCCGACGGAGGCGGCGTCACGCCCGGCTGTGCGCCGTCTACTCGGTGGGGGTGGGGGTGGTGGACGGCACCACGTTCACTCGCTTCTCCCGCAGCCGCGCGGCCTTGCCGGCCAGCGCGCGAAGATAGTAGAGCTTCGACCGGCGCACGCGGCCGTGACGGACCACGTCGACACGCTCGATGCGCGGCGAGTGCAGCGGGAACGTCCGCTCGACGCCGACGCCGTAGGAGATCCGTCGCACGGTGAACGAGGCGCGGGCGCCCTCGCCCCGCCGGCGAATGACGGTCCCGTCGAAGATCTGCGTTCGCTCCTTCTCGCCCTCGATGACCTTCACGTGGACTCGCACCTGGTCGCCGGGGTCGAACCCCTGCCGGTCCTTCTTCAGCTGCCCCGCCTCGACGATCCGAATCGCATCCATGGCCTTGTCGTCCCTTTCTCTGCTGCGCGACCGCCGTCTACGACGGCGTCTCCCCGCGCTCGAACCGCTCGATCAACCGCCGCTCCTCGTCGGTCAGGCTGGCCGCCGCCAGCAGCTCCGGCCGCCGCTGCCACGTCAGGAACAGCGCCTGGGCGCGCCGCCACTGCGCCACCCGCGCATGGTCACCGGACAGCAGCACCCCGGGCACCCGCGCGCCCCGGAACTCCTCGGGCCGCGTGTACTGTGGCGGCTCCAGCAGCCCGCTCGCGAACGACTCGCGCTCGGCCCCGCCCTCGGCGCCGAGCACGCCCGGTAGCAGGCGCGTCACCGCGTCGGTCACGACCAGGGCCGGCAGCTCGCCGCCGGTCACCACGTAATCGCCGATCGAGATTCGCTCGTGCGCCAGGAGGTCGCCGACTCGCTCGTCCACGCCCTCGTAGCGCCCCGCAATCAGGATCAGATGCGTCTCCCGCGCCAGCTCCGCCGCCACCGCCTGCGTGAACGTGCGCCCGCGCGGATCCAGCAGGATCACTCGCGTCACGTCCGTGCGCAGCGCGTCGACGGCGGCGAAGATCGGCTCCGGCTTCAGCACCATGCCGCCGCCGCCGCCGAACTGATAGTCATCGGCGTTGCGGTGACGCCCCGTCGCGTAGTCTCGGAGATCGACCACGCGAATGTCAACGAGGCCGCGTTCGCGCGCCCGGCCCAGCATCGAGGCGGCCACCACCGGCTCCACCATGCCGGGGAACAGCGTCAGCACGTCGATGCGCATCAGAGCTCCAGCAGTCCTTCCGGCGGCCGGATGACGATCCGCCGCCCATCCAGGTCGACCTCGCGGACGATGTCGGCCACGGCGGGGACGAGATGCTCACGCCCGGCGGCGCCAACGACCCAGAGGTCCTGGGCGCCGCTGCCCTCGATGCGAAGCACCGATCCGATCTCGCGTCCGTCCTCCGTGAGAACGCGACAGCCCACCAGCTGCCAGGGGTAGAAGTGGCCCTCGGGCGCGGGCAGCACCTCCGACTCCGGCACCGCCAGCAGCCATCCCGTCAGGGCCCTCACCGCTTCGGGCGAATCGTAGCCAGCCAGCGCGACGACGAGCGCATCGCCCTGCGCCCGGGCTGCGCTGATGCGGCACGGGAGCCGGCGGTCGCGCGCCTCGTCCCAGAGCAGGCACTCGCGCAGCCTCTCGAATCGCTCCGGGTGGTCCGTCAACGGGGTGACCCGCACCTCGCCGCGCACTCCGTGCGGCCGGCCGATCTCGCCGATGGCGACCAGCCGGTCGGCGGCCACTACTCGACGATCTCGAGAACGGCGCGCTTGCGCAGCTTGGTCGCGTTGGCGTTCAGGATCGTGCGCAGCGCCCGCGCCGTGCGCCCCTGCTTGCCGATGACCTTGCCGAGATCGCCGGGGGCCACCCGCAGCTCGATGACGGTCACCCGCTCGCCTTCGACCTCCGTCACGTTGACGTTGTCGGAATCGTCCACCAGCGCCTTCGCCATGTACTCCACCAGCTCCCGCATCGGCCCTGCCTCTGCTGCAGCTTCCGGTGCTGCGTGTTACGGACGTCCGCGGCTACGCTGTCGGCTTCGGCGACAGCGCGATCAGCTTGCGCACCGTGTTGGACGGCTGTGCGCCCTTGCTGATCCATGCCTCCGCCTTCGCTCGATCGATGCTCACCTGCGGCGGATCCGTGACCGGGTTGTAGTGACCGATCACCTCGATGAACCGTCCGTCGCGTGGCGAGCGGGAATCCGCCACCACCACGCGGTAGCGCGGCCGCTTGCTCGAGCCTTCCCGTCTCAGTCGAATGGAAACACTCACGTGCTCACCCCCTCAGGGTCGGGAAGCCGGGCAGGCCCTTCAGCTTGCCCAGCTTGCCTTCCACGTTCTTGAACTGCTTCATCATCTTTCGTAGCTGCGCATACTGCTTGAGCAGCCGATTGACGTCCTGGACCGACGTGCCGCTGCCACGCGCGATGCGCTGGCGCCGCGAGCCGTTGATGACTTCCGGGCTTTTCCGCTCGCCGGGCGTCATCGACAGGATGATGGCGTCGAAGCGGTCCAGATCGGCCTGCTCGCCGTCGAGATCCTTGGGCGCTGCCTTCAGCGCCTTGCCGAAGGGCAGCATGCCAAGGATCTGATCCAGCGGCCCCAGCTGGCGCACCTGCCGCAGCTGCTCGCGAAAATCCTCCAGGCTGAAGCTGTCCTCGCGCAGCTTGCGGACCATCTCCTGCGCCTTCTCGGCGTCGACCGTCTGCTGGGCCTTCTCCACGAGCGAGAGCACGTCGCCCATGCCGAGGATCCGCGAGGCCAGCCGGTCGGGATGGAACGGCTCCAGCGCGTCGGTCTTCTCGCCGGTGCCCACGAAGGCGATGGGGCGGCCGGTCACGTGGCGCACCGAGAGGGCGGCGCCGCCCCGCGAGTCGCCATCCATCTTGGTGAGGATGACGGCGTCGATGCCGACGGCCGCGTTGAACTTCTCGGCGACGCCGACGGCATCCTGGCCGGTCATGGCATCGACCACGAGCAGGATGTGGTGAGGCTTCACGTCCTGCTTGATGCGCTTCAGTTCGTCGATCATCCCGTCGTCGATGTGGAGCCGGCCGGCCGTGTCGAGGATCAACGGGGTGAGCCCTCGAGCGGCGGCGTCCTCGAGGGCGGCGCGGCAGATGGCGACCGGATTCTGCCCCGCGGTGCCCACCACCGGCACGTTGAGCTGCGCGCCGAGCGTGCGCAGCTGCTCCTGGGCGGCGGGACGGTAAGTATCGGCGGCGGCGAGCATCGGATGCTGTCCCTGCTTGGCGTACATCCGCGCGAGCTTGGCGGCCGTCGTGGTCTTACCGGAGCCCTGCAGTCCGATGAGCATGACCACCGTGGGTGGGTGTGGCGCGGTGGCCAGGCGGTGACCGCTCCCACCGAGCAGCTCCACCAGCTCGTCGTGGACGACCTTCACCACCTGCTGAGCCGGCGTCAGCGATTTGAGGACGTCCTGGCCGACGGCCTTGACCCGCACCCGCTCGACGAAGCCGCGCACGACCTTGAAGTTGACGTCGGCCTCCAGGAGGGCCACCCGCACCTCCCGCAGCGCCTCCTGGATGTTCTCCTCCGTCAGGCGGCCATGGCCCCCCAGACGGTCGAAGATCGCGGTCAGTCGTGTGCTCAGCGAGTCGAACATGGAAAGGAGGAGTGTACGCAACTACCCGGAACATTTCAACGCTCCGGCCGTCTCGGCCGCGCGCTCTCAGCTGCGCGAGCGTCGGAGGGTGACCCGGAGCGGATGACGCGGCAGCAGCAGCAGCAAGAATCCGCCGGGCAGCACGATGGAGCCGACGATGAGCCAGAACTCGACCGACTTCCAGCAGGTCCGCCACTTCCAGCGATTCAGCTCCAGCCGATGTATCCAGCGCCGCGTCATGCCCATAACAACTCGCAAGGCCAGTGCCAGGGTTTCCGCGCGTGAATCCGGCGGCTTGCGGGACGTCGGGGACGGCGCCGGTCAATCCATGAGCAGGCCCTGATGACTCGTCGCTGACCAGCCGCAGGCTCAGACAAGAACACGGTGTCGCCAGCCGCGATGCGGCCACCTTCCACAACCGACGTGTCGCGCGCCATACGACCGCCGCAGTCTGGGCGATCCGCCGGTGGACGCCGATGTCCTGCTCGATCCAGACCTGGCCAAGGCGAAGCCGCCTGCCGCTCCAGTCCGGCGACGTCGGCGACGACGATGTTCGGGCGAAGGCGGCGGCCGTCCACGCCGAGCGCGGCGATGGCGCCGTCGGTTGCCACGAGCAGAGGGAGGGCGGTCAGACGCCGGCGGCGTCGCGCATGCGCTTGATCACGTCGGCGGGATCGGCGGCCTCGAAGACGGCGGAGCCGGCCACGAGGATCGACGCGCCGTGCTCGGCGCAGGGCTTCGCGTGCTCGACCTTCACACCGCCGTCGATCGAGACATCGACGCGACGGGCGCCGAGCAGCGTGCGGATCTGTCGGATCTTCGGGTACACGGCCGGGATGAACTTCTGCCCGCCGAATCCGGGATTGACCGACATGACCAGGACGAGGTCGATGTCGTCGAGCACGTACTCGATCGCGTGCGGATGCGTGGACGGGTTGAGGGCTGCCCCCGCCTTGACGTCGACGCCCCTGCGCACACCGAACTCGCGGATCGAGGCGAGCGTGCGCTGCAAATGGGGGCAGGCCTCCACGTGGACGGTGAGCATGTCGGCACCCGCGGCGACGAAGTCGCCGAGATACTTCTCCGGCTCGGCGATCATGAGATGCAGATCGAGTGGCAGCTTCGTGCGCTTGCGGATGGCCATGATGATCGGGAACCCCATGCTGATGTTCGGCACGAAGCGCCCGTCCATCACATCGATGTGGAGCTGGTCGGCACCGGCCGCCTCCACGCGTGCGATCTCCTCGGCGAGGACGCCGAAGTCCGCGGAGAGGATCGACGGCGCGATCTTGATCACGGCGCTGTTATATCACGCGCGCCGGAGGCGGACGGCGGTGAAGCCGTCGGTGTCGAGCCGATCGGGTCGGATCCGGAGCATGCCGCCGTCGAGGCCGAGGGGGAACGAAACCGGCGCGTCGATCCGAAACTCGGGGTGGTTGCCGAGGAACGCGTCCACCACGGCGTCGTTCTCCTCCGGCTCGAGCGAGCACGTCGCGTACACGAGGCGGCCGCCGGCCTTGAGCATGGTGGCGGCCGCGGCCAGGATCTCGCGCTGGCGCTCGGCCGCCGCCGAAATGTCCTCTGGGCGGCGCCGCCACTTCACGTCGGGATTGCGCCGCAACACGCCGAGGTTCGAGCACGGCGCGTCGACGAGCACGGCGTCGCACGTCGACGCGCGCGCGCCGGCGGCAGCCTGTACGGTCGCGGTCACCGTCTCGACGATGGAGATGCCGAGCCGGACCACCGCTTCCTCCACGCGCGCCAGGCGGGCGGGCTGAGGATCGAGCGCCAGGATGCGGCCACGGTTGTCCATGAGCTGCGCGAGATGCGTGGTCTTCGTCCCCGGTGCCGCGCACACGTCCGCCACCGTCTCGCCGGCGCGTGGCTCGACGAGCCGGGCGACGAGCATCGAGGCTTCGTCCTGAGCGACGCAGGCGCCCTCCGCGAACACGCGCCAGGCGCCAGGCTCGCCGGCGCGGGCGGCGATGAGACCGTCGGGCGCGTGCGGAGTCGGCCGGGTGGCCACGTTTTCCTCGGCCGCGAGGCGCGCCGCCAGCGCCTCGCGCGTCAGGCGCAGGGTGTTGGCGCGCAACGTGACGGGGGGGCGCTCGTTGAGCGCGCGCATGAGAGCGGCGGCGTCTGCCGCACCGTACCGGGCGATCCACCGCGCGGCCAGCCACGTCGGGAACGAGCAGCGCGTTGCCAGCGCCTCGACGGCATCGCGTGGCGGCGCCGGCTCGCGCTCGCGGGCGCCGCGGCGGGAGAAGGCGCGCAGCACGGCATTGGTGTACTCGGCGACGCCACGCGTGCGACCACGGGCGAGCGTGACCGCGTCGTTGACGGCGGCGAACGGCGGGACGCGCTCGAGGAACACCAGCTGATAGGCCGTCATCCTCAGGATGACGCGGACGCGTGCGTCGAGCGTGTCGAGTCGCCGGCGCGAGTGCGGTGCGAGAACCCAGTCGAGGTAGCGCTGCCAGCGCAGTGTTCCGTAGACGATCTCGGTGGCGAGGCCGACGTCGCGCGGTGTCAGCGCCGCCCGGGTGACCTCGGCGGCGAGGGCCAGGTCGGCCCACGCGTCGTCCGTCTCGACGCGCTCGAGCACCCGGGCGGCGACCATGCGGGCCGGCGCCGCCGCGCTCACGTGACGCCGATGCGGTCGCCGGCCTGCAGCCGCGCGCCGCGCAGCCACTCGCTCCAGCGCATCGCTTTGCGGTTCTCGGGCTGGACGTCCACGGGCAGCACGAGGCCGTCCCCGGCGGCGATGGCGAGCGTCTGCTCGTGCGGCACCAGCGTGCCCACCGGCGCCGGCGTCGCGGTGATGGCGCGCGCGCGCCATAGCGTGAGGGTGCCCGCCGGCGTGGGCGTCGTCGCGCCCGGCCACGGGTTGCACCCGCGAACGAGATTGACGATGTCCCCCTTGCGCTGCGACCAGTCGACGGCGCCGTCAAGCTTCCTGAGCCGCGGCGCGGGCGTGGCGGCGGCATGGTCTTGCGGCCGCGGAGTAATGGAGTCGAGCCGGGCGAGCGTGTCGAGGATCACGTCGGCGCCGAGCGGGGCGAGCCGCGCGAAGAGATCGCCCGCCGTCTCCTCCGGGCCGATCGGCGTCGATCGCATGAGCAGGACGTCGCCGGTGTCCATGCCGGCGTCCATCTGGAACGTCGTGATCCCCGTCTCCGTCTCCCCGCGGATGATGGCCCACTGGATCGGCGCCGCCCCGCGGTATCTCGGCAGCAGCGAGGCATGGATGTTGATCGAGCCGCGCGCGGGCGCATCGAGCACCGCCTTCGGCAGGATCTGTCCGAACGCCACCACGACGGCCACATCCGCGCCGAACGCCGCGAGTCGCTCCGGCCATTCCGGATCACGCAGGCGGGCGGGCTGCAGCACCGGCAGGCCGGCCGCCAGCGCTGCGTCTTTCACCGGGGGCGCCGTCAGTCGCTGGCCGCGGTGCGCGGGTCGATCGGGCTGGGTGATGACGGCGACGATGTCGTGAGCGCGACGGAGCGCCTCGAGAGCCGGCAGGGCGAAATCGGGCGTCCCGTAGAAGAGGAGCTTCAGCGTGTTACAGCGCGAACGCGCGGTGGGCGCCCGCCTCTTCGGCGAGCCCCTCCTTGCGGATGCGACGCTTGATCTTGTCGCGGGTCACCGGATCGAGCCGATCGATGAAGAGCACGCCGTCGAGATGATCCATCTCGTGCTGGAAGACGCGGGCGCGGAGACCGCGGGCCGTGATCGACACCTGTCGGCCGAGCTCATCCTGCGCGTCGAGGCGCACCCACTCGGCGCGCTTCACGGGCGCGAACACGCCGGGAATGGATAGACATCCTTCCTCGGCCACGATCTCGCCGCCCTGCTCGGCAATGACGGGATTGAGCAGCGCCCGCGCCTCACGACCGTCGTCGTCACCGACGACCATCAGCCGTAGCGAGATGCCGACCTGGGGCGCGGCGAGGCCGAGCCCGACCTCGTCGTACATCGTGTCGACCATGTCGGAGATCACGCGCTTGATCTCCGGCGTCACCGTCTCCACGGGCTTCGCCCGTCGCCGGAGGACTGGATCACCGTACTTCCTGACGCTCAGGACCGCCATCGATCTGAATGCGCCTCCCCTCAGGAATCCGCGTACTTACGCAGTTTACCACGGCCACCGGCGGCCTCTACGTCGGCCATTCGACCGGATCGATCTCCACCTCGATGCTCCCGCGGCGCTTCGCGCGCGGTCGGCGGAGGTCCGCCAGCGCCTCGGCCAGCCGGTCGGGGAGATCGTCGCGCCCCTTCACCACGATGCGGCGCAGTCGATCGCGTCGATCGGGCGCCGGCGGATACGCCGTCAGCTCGCGCTCGGTGGTGATCGCGGCCGCCACGTCGTCGGTCAGCCGCCGCACGTCGGCGGCGGCCTTCGCCGCGACGGTGACGATGGCAAGCCGGCGGAACGGCGGGTAGCCGAGCTCGCCGCGGAACTTGAGCTCGTGCCGGTAGAA
>Ga0075420_100001879_pt1 | contig 17976 bp, 17 predicted proteins | sample SoiMetdeltSBSDD4_FD_75296 | JGI IMG/M metagenome (GOLD analysis project Ga0075420, IMG submission 75296) | Bulk soil microbial communities from a Populus tree surrounding site in Tennessee, USA - Soil MetaG P. deltoides SBSDD4 | ecosystem: Environmental > Terrestrial > Soil > Tree plantation... | reverse complement strand
CAGGAGGGCACCTGCGACGGGTCGCCCGACTCGGCGATGCGGAGCGAGGCGGCGCGAGCCGGACGTCGATGGTGAAGTTGGCTCCGGTGCCGAGCTCGGTAAGCAAACCGAATTGCCTTCCATCCGTGCACGGCGTATGTCGTCGACGAACCGGCTCACGTCCCGAGTTTCCATGCGCGACCAAACCCGCACGTAGACGGCTCCGACGAGACCCGCGCCCGGAACCGGGGGCTTGCGCGGCTGCCGCTCGACCTCTCGCGGCGGTAGAGGATGCCTCCATTCGCAGCTCAACGGCGGGTGCGGCGGTGCCACCACACGAACGCCGTAGCGGCTGCCCAGCCGGCTGAGACCAGCAGCGTCGGTGCGATCCGGGAAGACCTGGGGTATGCGCCGCCTTCCGTACGCCCAGTGTCTGGAGCGGTGACCCCGGGCGTGGTCGTCGCCGTCCCGCTGATTGGGAGCGTTGCGTTCGCGGGCGGTTCGGCATCAGTCGCGCCAGCGCGTGTCGTCTGGGCGGCGGAAGTCAACGCCCAGGCCACCAGAGCCAGGCCCATACACATCGCCTCGAGGCTCAGTACGAAGGCGGGATACTCGAGCCACGCTGGCAACCCACGGGCCGGCGGGCCTATCGACGCGGGTCCCGACTGTAGGGGGCTCGTCGACTCTGGGGAGAGTGCGGCCAGCACCAGCACCTCCGCGACGCACAGCAGAAGAACGATCACTATGGCCGTAGCCCGCCCGGCTGGGTGACGCCGGTACACCTGAAACTGCCGCGCCTCGAACCCGATCGCGATCAGCAGCAGCGGGATCACAGCACTCATCTGCGCGAAGTACTCGTCGTTGACTACCCGGGCTCCGGTCGTGGGGTCGGCGCCGAGGGTGTACCAGTACACGGTCTCGCCCAGATATGCGAATAGTGTTCCGACCACCAGCGGCAGCACATAGCGGAAGCCGCTGTGGGTCCGACCGGTTTCCGGAACCGAGCGACGCCGCAGCGCGGGCCACCGTCGTGGCCATCGGGGCAGCCACCGGGCTCCGGCCACAGCGGCACCGATGACGGCCAGGGTGGCAACGTACGGAACGGCCAGTGCAACTCCCGCGGCCACCGATGGTGACATCTGCACCGCGGCAACGTCTACCCCGAGATGCGCGATCGCCCCGCCGATGAACCATAACGGCCGGAACGTGCTTGGTCTGTCGCCACCGTGCCCCCACCTGGCCAGCAGGAACGCTGCCACCAGCAGGCCTGTATCGGCCATCAGCAGCACGCCGGGTGGCACTACCCATTCGCGGCGCGTGAAGTAGAAGAATGGCTCCAACAGCTCTTCGCTGAACGCGAGCGGCACGAAAATGACGGCGATCGACGCGGTCAGTGCCGCGATACGGGTCGGCGCCGGGCTCATGCGTAATCCGGGCAGGGCTGCGATGCGGTTCCGGGAACCGCGTAGGGCGCAGCGCGTCCGCACGGCATCCTGCAGACGCTACTACGACTGTGCCGGCGACGCGGGAGCAGGATGAGCGAACGTGCCGACCGCATGCCACGGGCGCATAGCGCCTCGCGCTGAGATCAGCCTCGGGTGGGCGGCCGGTCAGAGGTCGCGGCGGTGGAAGGCCATCGCGGTGAGCCCGAGCACGATGACGGTCCAGGGGCCGGTCCAGGCGAGGTAGGTGCTGGTGAGCGAGGCCATGCTCAGCAGCGGGGACTCCTCGATCCCGGAGCCGATCTGCAGGAGCAGCGCCGGGTCCTGGAACGAGCTCATGGCCCCGCGCCACAGGCCGTCGGTCGGTAGCAGCATCCGGGAGACGGTTCCGACCCGCGCCATGCCGTCGTTGTCGAGGGCGTCGCCGACCGAGCCGACACGCCGGCGCCTGGAATGTGACACCGCGAGCGCCACCAGGTACCGCGACCAGGTGAAAAGCCCTACGCCGGTGCGGCTTGACGTCATGGTCGCTGCCGGTCCAGCCATGAGGAGGCCGCCCCGCTGCGGGCAGTGCCGAAGCGGGCAGCGCTGAGGCGGGCAGTGCCGAACGCGCCGGCATGAGCGTGTGGGACCGGCCCGATACGGTGGCGAGATGAACGCAACGCCCCCGAGCGATCACCCCGCAGCCACCGACGGCGAGCCGGAGACCGACTCCACAGCGGTGCCGGCGCCGCCGGAGGCAACCGTCGCCGGGGACTGGACAGTCCTGGCCGCCGTCGCGGCGGTGGTTGTGGGCCTGCTTTTCTGGCGCAGGTGGAGACGACAGAGCTAGCCGGTAGGCGGAGCTGGCCGTACGCGGAGCTAGCCGGTAGGCCGTACCGAGCGCCGACGTGACCGGCCGCCGCTGCCGAGGTCGGGGTGCTCGTTGCCGCGTCGCCTCTTTCGGACCGACACCTACCGTTTCGGGTAGGGACCGCCGTGGGCGCTGCCGAGCAGGAGCGGGTAGCAACGGCCGACGACACACGGAGGTGGTGACGTGCCGGAGCTCACGGCACTTCGGTACGACGTCAAGGACGCGAAGGCGTACCTGACGCTCAACCGGCCGGAACGGCTCAACGCGATCGACGACGCGATGCCCGGCGAGATCCGTACCGCCGTGGAGATGGCCAACGCCGACGACGCGGTCCGCGTGATCATCGTGCAGGGCGCTGGGCGGGCATTCTGCGCCGGGTACGACCTCAAGCTGTACGCGGAGTCGGACGCCGGTGCCCGGTGGAGCCAGGGCCCGGTATGGGACCCGGTACGCGACTACCGCGAGATGCGGCGCAACACCGACGACTTCTTCACGCTGTGGCGGTCGCTGAAGCCCACGGTCGCGAAGGTCCACGGCCACGCGGTCGCCGGCGGCAGCGACATCGCGCTCTCCTGCGACCTGGTCGTGATGGCCGACGACGCGCGGATCGGGTATCCGCCAGCCCGGGTGTGGGGCTGCCCGACGACCGCGATGTGGGTCTACCGGCTCGGCGCGGAGCGCGCGAAGCGGATGCTGCTCACCGGCGACACGATCGACGGCGCGACCGCCGCGGCGTGGGGGCTGGCCGTGGAGTCCGTACCGGCGGCCGACCTCGACGCGGCCGTGGAGCGCCTGGCCGACCGCATCGCCGGCGTCCCGGTCAACCAGCTGGTCATGCAGAAACTCATGATCAACCAGGCGTACGACAATATGGGGCTGCAGGGCACGCAGCTGCTCGCGACGCTGTTCGACGGGATCACCCGCCACTCGCCCGAAGGGCGCTGGTTCAAGGAGCTCGCCGAGGAGTACGGCTTCCACGCCGCGGTCGAGTACCGCGACTCCGGCCGGCGCATCCCCGACGGCGGCGGCCCGCTGCCAACCGTGGACCAGCCTCCTGCCGCCGACCCCTGATCCCGACACGCGGCCCGGCCAGCTACCGGTCGATGCGGGCCACCGCCCCGGCTTAGTTCGGGAGCGCTCCGGCACGGCGGTGGGTTCAATACGGGCATGGAGCTCTCGGGGGCGAACCTTCCGGCCGGGTAGCGGGTGCGCCGGCCGACGCTGGACGACGTACCCGATATCCTGGCGGTGGTGCACGCCAGCGACATCGCGGCGATCGGCTACCCCGACTTCACCGTGGACGATGTGCGGGAGGTGCTGACCGCGCCCACCACCGACCTGGAGCAGGACTGCTGGGTCGCCCTCGACCCGGCCGGCGAGATCGTCGGCTGGTCCTACCTGGACAACCCCAACCGCGGCGAGCGGGAGCTCGTCGAGGTGTACGTCCACCCGGAGCGCGGTGTGCCGGCGCAGCGCCCGCTGCTGGCCCTGGCGCTGCCCCGGGCCGCCGAGCGGGCGGTCGCCTTCGGTCTCGAACAGATGACCCTGCGCGCCGGGGCGATCCTCACCGAGCGGACGCGGATCGAGACGCTGAAGGACGCCGGGTTCGCGTTCGTCAAGCGGTACGCCCGGATGAGCCGTTCGCTGGACGGCGTGTCGCCCACCCCGCCGGCGCCGCCGGACGGCGTCACCATCCGCCTGCTCCGGCACACCGACGAGGCCGACATGCGGCGCTTCCACTACATCCTTGACACCGCGTTCGCCGATACACCCGACCACGCGCCCTCGACGTACGAGATGTGGCGGGAGCGGGTCGACGCGCTGCCGGCGGTCGAGTGGGACGAGTGGTTCGTGGCCGAGGTGGACGGCGTCGCCGCGGGGGCGCTGCGGTCGACGTACCAGCCGCCCGAGGAGGACGAGGGCTGGGTGAGGAGCCTGGCCGTGCTGCGGGAGTACCGCAAGCGTGGCGTGGGCGCGGCGCTGCTGGCCAGGGCGTTCGCCGTCTACGCAGGGAAGGGGCGCAAGCATGCGGGGCTGGGTGTGGACCTGACCAACCCGACCCACGCGTACCGGCTCTACGGCGCCGTGGGCATGACCGCCTCGTACGAGTTCGACAGCTACGAGCGCACCATCTGAGCCAGATCGAACCGGCTGCGCAGATGGCGTACCCGGCGGTTCCTTGCCGGCACGGTAATGGCGCGTTCTGGAACACGCATTGACTCAGAGCTTTGTCGTCCGTACCGTTCGTGCCTACCGAGCGTACGGTCGTCGTGGGAGGTGGCCATGCCGGAGCAGCAGGCCGCGGGCAGTGTTCAGGGTGGGGTCGCCAGCGCGGGCGCGAACTTCGCGGTCAAGCACGACGTGGGCAGCCACGGTGGGAAGTTCGCGGCCCAGCACGATGTGGGCAGCCATGGCGCGAAGTTCGCAGCCCAGCATGACGTGGGCAGCCATGGCGCGATGTTCGCGGTCCAGCATGACGTGAGCAGCAACGGCATGAGCTTCGCGGTCCAGCACGACGTGAGCAGTAACGGCGCGAGCTTCGCGGTCCAGCACGAGGTGAGTAGTGAGGGCGCGCGGTTCGCGGCCAAGCAGGACCTCGGCGGCGCGGCGTCCACGTCACCCTGACTGCGGCACAACCCTGGCTGCGGCACAACCCTGGCTGCGGCACATCGAGCGGCGAGGCACGAGCGCCTGAACGCGCCTGCCACGGGACCCGGGGACGGCAGTTGGTCTGGCAGGCGGCAGGCGGTCGACGCCTGAGCAAGGCGTTCCGGTCGGGCACCCACCGGACCCGCCCGCCGGCCGAGACCCTGCTCCGGTACGCCGCCGCCATGGAGCCCTGCGGGATCACCCGGCTGGCCAACGTGACCGGCCTGGACTGCATCGGCGTTCCGGTGTTCGTCGCGGTACGGCCGCTGGCCCGGTCGGTGGTGACCAGCATGGGCAAGGGCCTCGATGCCGCGTCCGCCCGGGCCTCGGCCCTGATGGAGAGCCTCGAGACGTGGCACGCCGAGCACATCGACCTGCCCCTGCGCCACGGCTCGGCGGAGGCCCTGCGGCGCCTCGGCGTACCGGTCGTCGAACCGCTGAGCCTGCCGCTCGCCGCCGGGGCCCGGCCCGAGCAGGTGCGGCCGGACACCTGGGTCGAGGGCTACGACCTCCTGCGGGACAGCCCGGTCTGGGTGCCCCTCGACGCGGTGTCGATGGACTTCGTAGAGGTAAGGCCGGACGCCGCCCCCGGCCTGCTGCGCGACAGCAACGGCCTGGCGTCCGGCAACCACCCGGTGGAGGCGGCCGTCCACGCGCTGTGCGAGATCGTGGAACGGGATGCCACCGCACGCTGGCGGGCAGGTCCCGACCTGCGCCGCGTCGACCTGGCCACGGTCACCGACCCGTCCTGCCGGTACCTCCTCGACCGGCTCGCCGGCGCCGGGCTCCGCGCCGCGGTCTGGGACGTCACCTCGCACGTCGGCATCCCCGCCTACGGCTGTGTGCTCCTGCAGCACCCGGCCGCGGCGCTGTGGTACAACGCCGGCGTCCATGACGGGTTCGGCTGCCACCTGTCCCCGGCCGTGGCGATGGCCAGGGCGGTCACCGAGGCGGTGCAGACGCGGATGGCGTACATCTGCGGGGTTCGGGAGGATATCGGGCGCGCGGAGCTCGCCGCCGCCGCGGACCTCGGCGTCATGACGAGGGTCTGGCGCGAGCTGGACGAGGCGCCGTCCACTGTGGCGTTCCGTACCACCGACATTAGCGGCGTGGACCTCCGCGAGGATCTCGATGCCGTGCTCGCCGCCCTGGCCGCGGCCGGCTGCGAGCAGGCTGTCGTGGTGGACCTGAGCCGGCCAGCGCTTGGCGTGCCGGTGGTGAAGGCACTCGTGCCCGGCCTCGGCGGGACCGGGCCGTGAAGCCGTACGTCTTCCTCGGCCCTACCCTCGGGCACGACGCGGCCCGGGCGATCCTCGACGCGGAGTACCGCGCCCCGGCGGCGGTCGGGGACGTCTACCGCGCGGTCTGCGCCGGTGCCGGAGTGGTCCTCATCGTGGATGGCTACTTCCAGCGCGTCCCGGCCGTGTGGCACAAGGAGATCCTGTACGCGCTGTCGCGCGGCGTCGCTGTGTACGGCTGCTCCAGCATCGGCGCCCTGCGCGCGGTCGAGCTGCACCGGTACGGGATGGTCGGGGTCGGTGCGGTGTTCCGCGCCTACCTCGCCGGTGAGATCGAGGACGATGACGAGGTCGCCGTCAGCCACCTGGCGGCCGACTCGGTGTACCGGCGCACCTCGGAGGCGATGGTCGACATCAGGTTCGCCCTGCGCACCGCGGCGACCCAGGGGCTGGTCTCCCACGCGACCGAGGAGTGGCTGTGCGCGTACGCCAAAGGGCTTTTCTATCCCGACCGGCACTGGGGGAGCCTGTGCGCCGCGGGTGAGCGCGCGGGGCTCCCGCCCGCGGAGCTGGCCGCCCTCGCCGCGTGGGTGCGCACGGCGCGCCCCAGCGTGAAGGCCAGCGACGCGCAGGAGGCGCTTCAGACGCTCGCCACCGCAGGCGCCCCGGGGCCACCCGCCACGGCCCCGTTCACGTTCGAGCCGACCAACATCTGGTACTGGCTGCAACGGACCGAGGCCCCGGCGGGGGAGCCGGCGAAGGGGTGCTAGCCGCCTACTCGGGCGCCAGCTCCAGGTAGGAGATGGCCGGCATGGGCAGGGTGAGCTCCACCGGGACGGCGCCGTCCCCGGCGGTGAGCTGCCGCTCCGGCTCGTACGCATCGAGAGTGTTGCGGGAGTGCAGCACCCGCCACTGCTCCTCGTCGGGCCAGTCGCCGCCACCCAGCTCCTCCCACACAGCCCGGACGTTCGAGTGCTCGCCGTCGACCCGCCAGTGGCGCAGCCGGTATCCGCTCTCCGCCAGCCCGGTGAGCTCCAGCCGGACCCGCCGGGCGAGCGGTGCGTGGCCGGCCACCTTGGACTGGTCCAGGGTCCCGTTCCAGACCAGGACACCCACCCGGCCGCCGTCGTCGCGGGCGGCCATGGCCTCCACCAGGCTGCCGGCGCCGTCACCGTCCAGGCTCAGCGCCACCTGCTCCCGGCCGAGCTGCTCCAGCAGGTGGAGCGCCCAGTACCGCGGCTTGCGCAGGTTGCCGATGGTGAGCAGGCCGAAGCCGCCGTGGAACAGGCGTGGCGGCCGGCCGAGCTCCTCGAAGTGGTCGGAGGCCACCCAGTGCGACAGCGCGTCCATCCGGCCCGCGGCCGAACGCATCCCGCGCAGTAGGAACGCCGCGGCGAACACGTCGTCGTTGACCGAGCCGAAGTGGGTGGGCGTGGCTCCCCACTCGGTCCACAGGATGCCCAGGTCGGGGCGTCCATGCCGGGCGCAGAGCGGCCGCAGGTCGAGCGGCGGGCTGCCGTACGTGTGGGTGGACACGAAGTCGACCGGGGCACCGGACTGCTTGACGTGTGCCAGCAGGTCACCGACCCAGCCGGCCGCGGCCGACCCGGGGCCGCCGACGGTGAGGTCGGGGTGCACGTCCTTCACCGCGCGGGCGGTCACGTCGTAGAGGCGCAGGTAGTCAGCCTGCGTGCCGGACCAGAACACGTCCAGGTTCGCCTCGTTCCACACCTCGAACGGCCAGTGCCGCACCTCGTCCAGGCCGTACCGGTCGACCAGGTGCCGCACCAGGCTGCCGACCAGGTCGGCCCAGCGGTCCCAGTCCTTGGGCGGCGAGATGACCGCGGCGTACGCGAAGACCGTCTTCGACGGGTCGGCGGCGAGGTCGCGGGGCATGAACGACAGCTCGACGACCGGCCGCAGGCCCAGTCCGAGGACGCGGTCGTAGACCTCGTCGACGCGGCTGAAGTCGTACCGTGGCTCGCCGTCGACCTCCTGGTACACGCCGAGGTCGTCGCAGAGGATCGCGTGCGCCCGCACCGACCGGACACCGAGCTCGGTACCGACCATGCGCAGCGCCTCGCCCAGCTCCGCGCCGATCGGCCGGCCGCCGGTGGTGTCGCGGCACAGCAGGTGGCTCAGGTGCTCCGACCCGATCATCGGCCGCCACGGCCGGGGCAGCGGGCCGAGGCTGCGGCCGGCGTCCACCCGTACCCGGACCGTTGGGTTGCCGGTCGCGACCGCGGCGGCGGCGACGGTGCTGCTCAGCGCGCCCAGGTCGCCCGTGTCGGCGAGCGCGGCCACCGCGTAGTGGTACGTGCGGCCCGGCTCGCCGGTCGTGTCGGCGTACGGCGGATGCGGCACGGCGAGCACGTCGCCACCGCGGTGGTCCAGCGGCTGCGGCGGCGCGCTGGCGGCACCGCCGGCACCGGCGTCGGCCCGGTGGACCAGGTAGCCGATCGCGCCGTCGACCGGCGCCCAGTCGAGCGTGGTGTGCGCCTGACCGGGCGTTGCTGTGACATCGGTTGGCGCCGGCAGCATGCGGCAGCCCCTTCCTTCCCGCTTCCCGGAGACCGGCGGTTCGGCGGCGCCCTGCCAGGCAGCGGCGCCGCCGAACCGGCCACCCATCTGACGAGCTAGCTCATGTGATGAGGCAGCTCACGGGTGAGCCCTCATAGCTGAGCCCTCATTGCTGAGCCGGAACGGAGAACTCCTCGATGGCGATGACCGGGCGCAGCAGCTTCTCCGCCCCGCCCCGGGTGAACGTGTCGCGCAGGATGTCGCCACCGAGCAGGTTGCCCAGCGCGCCCATGATCATGCCCTGGTCAAGGGCGAGGTACCGCTTGGCGACCTTACCGCTGCGCACCGCGACCGCGTCGTAGTACCCGCCGGGCCCGTAGATGTCGAACTGGCTGCGCAGCCGGACCAGCTCGGCCACCGACTCCTCCGGCGCGAAGCGCAGGCCCAGGAACACCGCGTGCGGTGTCACCACCCCATCGCCGTACGAGGTGGGCAGGGGCTGCGGCGCGCGACCGGGACAGTCGTCGAAGCCGTAGTCCACTGTGGTGCGCTGCACGTCGCTGGTGTAACCGGCCGCGTCCAGCCCCATCGGGTCCACGCCGTACTCGCGGTAGTCCCCGTACGGGTCGGACGCGGGCGAGAAGCCCCAGTGGCCGTAGCCGGCCTCGCGCAGCCCGTGCTCGATCTGGCCGCGCACGTAGACGGGGTGGTTGCGGGCCCAGCTGTCCGGGCCCCACTCCTCCTCCGGGACGAACAGGTTCGGCATGTACGCCTCGAACATGTCCCCGCCCCAGGACGGCACGAACTGCAGCCCCCGGTAGCGGTAGGCGCCCTCGAACACGCTCACGCCGAGGTACTCCCGGTACTCCCCGACCGGGAGCATCTCCTGCCAGGACCAGTCGCAGGTCGGCGGGAAGGTGCGCCAGGGCGCGAAGTAGTGCGCCGGCGGGACCTGGCCCAGCGCGATCGCCACATAGCTGATCATGCGGGTCTCGCTGTTGAACGCCCCGTAGTGGTGGCAGGTGTAGTAGACGTCCGGCCCCCGGTCACGGTAGTTGCCGGCGACCGAGCAGCCGGCCAGTGGCTCGACCCAGAAGCCCCCGCGCATCAGCCCCGGGAAGTCCGGGCCGCGGGCGGCCGGGTCGTAGTAGAAGCCGAAGTCCATCGCGTCCAGCAGCGGGTCGGACAGGTGGCGCAGCTGCGGTACGGCGTCGTGCACGACCATCAGCGCAGCGGCCAGCCAGGCGTTGTCCACACTGGACGCGAACGGGTCGATCGGCGCGCCGCTGGGCGGGAAGACCCGCAGCAGCTCCAGCGTCCTCGGGTCGTACCAGTTGTAGTACATGCCGGAGGCCGGGTGGCGCTCCAGCTGGGCGAGCGAGGTCAGGGTTGCGCGGATCCGGTCGACCTCCTCCTGCTTGCCGATCAGGTGGAGCTTGCGGGCCACGATGGTGGACCAGATGTACGAGCCGATGTTCGTCGGCGAGGTGTATCTCGACCGGGTCGCCGGGTTCAGCGAGCCGTCGATGTTGTCGCTGGGCATGCCCGTCTCCGGCTCGACCATGGCGGTGAACGAGCGCCACGTGTCAGCGGCCCACTGGTACGCCAGGTCGGTCGGTATCGCGGATGCCTTGCCTGGTGCCGCGGCGGCGCCGGGAGCCGGCGCGGATGCCGCGGCACCGGCGCTGGACAGCGCCAGCGCCAGCGCGAGCGCCCCTGCCGTGGCCAGGGCGAGGCGCGGTTTTCGGACCATAACTACCTCCGAGAGACTGCTCGACTCTGTCGTCACTTCAGGCCGGTGGTAGCGATGCCACGTACGAAGTGGCGTTGCAGCACGATGAAGACGATGAGCACCGGAAGCACCACCACGACCGAGCCGGCGAGCAGCAGGCCGTAGCGGGTCTGGTTCTGCCCGACGCTGTAGAGGGCCAGCGCGACCGGCAGCGTGTACTTGTCCTCGGTCGTCGCCACCACCAGCGGCCACAGGAAGTTGTTCCATGAGGCGAGGAAGGTGAGGATGCCGAGGGTGGCCAGCGCCGGCCGGCACAGCGGCAGCACGATCTGCAGGAAGATGCGCAGCTCGCCGGCGCCGTCGACACGGGCCGACTCGAGCAGGTCGTCCGGGATGGACAGCATGAACTGCCGCATGAAGAACACGCCGAACGCCCCGGCGAGGAACGGCAGCACCAGCCCGGCGTACGTGTTGACCAGGCGCATGTTGCTCACCAGCACGAACAGCGGGACGAACGTCACCATGCCGGGCACCATGACGGTGCCGAGCACCAGACCGAAGAGTGCCCGGCGGCCCGGGAACGGCAGCTTGGCCAGCGCGTGCCCAACGGCGGAGCAGAAGACCAGGTTGCCGAGCGTGACCAGCGCGGCGACGAGGGCCGAGTTGAAGAAGTACTTCGGGAAGTCCAGCCGGGCGAAGAGCTCGCTGTAGTTGCCCAGGGTGGCCTGCTCCGGCCACCACGTGGGCGGCACCAGGCGGACCTCCGCCTCGCTCTTGAACGAGGACAGCAGCATCCACAGGAACGGCCCGACCATGGCCAGCAGCCCGGCCACCAGCAGCACGTGCAGGACGATGCTGGCCACCAGGTCCCGGGGCCGCCGGGCCCGCTGGCGGGCCTGTGTCGCGGCGGTCACCTGCGACTGCGGGCGGGTGGGAGCGGCGACAGGCACGGTCATCGGATCCTCACCTCACGTCTCGTGGTGCAGCAGCCGGAACCAGACGACCGACAGCAGCACGATGGCCAGGAACAGCACGTAGCTCATGGCCGACGCGTAGCCGTAGTTGCCGAACCCGAACTGGTTGTAGATGTGGTACGACACCGACAGCGTGGCGCTCAGCGGCCCGCCCCGGGTCATCACGAACGGCTCCTCGAAGAACTGCAGGTAGCCGATGGTGGTGATGACCCCGACGAACAGCAGCGTGGGGCGCAGCATGGGCAGCGTCACGTGCTGGAACTGCTCCCAGCGGCTCGCCCCGTCCATCCGGGCCGCCTCGTAGAGGTGCTGCGGGATGGCCTGCAGCCCGGCGAGGAAGATGACCATCTGGAAGCCGAGGTTGCGCCAGGCCGCCATGACGATCAGGCTGGGCAGCGCCAGGCTGGTGCTGCCCAGCCAGTTCGGCCCGTCCACGCCGACCAGCCGCAGCAGGTTGTTCACCAGGCCGGAGTCGGGTTGCAGCAGGAACCGCCAGACCACCGAGATCGCCACGATGCTGGTGACCACGGGCAGGTAGTAGCCGACCCGGAACACGGTGCGGAACCGGGTCAGCGCCGAGTTGAGCCCGACCGCGGCGGCCAGCCCCAGCACCATCGTCAGCGGTACGCCGAGCGCGACGAAGATCGTGGTGTTGACCGCGGCCTTCACGAACAGCTCGTCGCTGAGCAGGCGGGTGTAGTTGTCCACTCCCGCGAAGTCCACCGCGAGCGGGTTACGCAGGTCGCCGCTGCGCATGTCGGTGAAGCTCATCAGCAGCGAGGCGAGCACCGGGCCGGCCATGAAGACGGCGAACAGCACGGTGAACGGCAGCGCGAACCCCCAGCCGACCACCGCCCGGCGCAGCCGCGAGCCTCCGCGGCTACCCCGGGCGGCGTCCAGCTCGACCGTTGTCATCTCAGGCCCCGTGTCGTCTCAGGTCCCGTGCCATGTCAGGTCCCGGTGCCGATCGAGGTCGCCTTCGCCTGCATCGCCTTTGCCGCGTCCTCCGGCTTGGTGCCCGCCTTGACCAGCTTCTCCACCTCGCCGTCGAGGCCCGCCGCGACCTGCTCCCAGGTGGCGATCGTCGGCGGTGCTTTGGCGTCGTTGAGCTGGTCGCCGAAGGCAGACAGCAGTGGGTCGGCCTTGAGCGCGGAGTCCTCCCAGCTCTTCTTGACCGCTGGCAGGTCGCTCGAGGTCTGGTACCACTTGACCTGGACCTCCGGGCGGGACAGGTAGGCCGCGAACTTCCAGGCGCCGTCGCGGTCCTTGGCGTCCTTGAACACGGCGAAGTTGCCGCCGCCGATGAACGAGGTCGCCGCCTGCTTGCCCGGCATGTGCCACACCGTGAACTTGTCCGCACCGCCCTGCTCCTTGAGCAGGCCGATGTGCCACGGGCCGGAGATGAAAGCGCCGATCTGGCCCTTGACGAAGCTCGGCTCGAGCGAGCCCTGCGGCAGGTCCTTAGGCGCCAGGCCCTCGTCAAAGAAGGACTTGTAGTACGCCAGCGCCTCAGTCGTCTGTGGACTGTCCAGCGTGAACTTGTCACCGCTGTAGACGTCGCCGCCGTTCTGCCAGACGAACGGCAGGACACTCTGCCATGAGCCCGTACCGCCGGGCTGGAGGTTGATGCCCCAGGTGGCGCCACCCTTCTCCTTGAACGCCTTGACCGCCGCCTTGAGCTCGTCCCAGGTCTTCGGCGCCGATGTGACACCGGCCTTGGCGGCGACGTCGGTGTTGACGTAGAGCAGGCGGGTCTCGACGTACCACGGCACGCCGTAGGAGGTGCCGTTGACCACTGTGGTGTTCCAGGCGCCCTCGAAGAAGTCCTCCTTCTTGGCTATGTCGGCCGGGGTCACGTCCAGCCCGCCGGTCTTGGCGAACTCGCCCATCCACGTACTGCCGATGAGGCTCGCGTCCGGGGTCTGCCGCCCGGCGATCGCAGTGGCGATCTTGTCGTGGGCGCCGTCCCAGGGCACCGGGGTGACCTTGACCTTCGCCTCCGGGTTCTCCTTCATGAAGTCGTCGGCGAGCACGGAGAGCTTCTCGCCCTCGGTGCCCATCGCCCAGACGGTGATCTCACCGGTCGCCTTGCCCTCGCTGACGGCCGGGCCACTCGCCCCGCCCTCGTCCTCGTCCCGCCCGCATCCGGCGAGCGCCAGCAGGCATGCGCAGGCGAGCACGGCGACGCCGCGCCGTCTCGATACCTTCATTCCTTCACCTCCACGTCCTCGTGGAAACCGCAGCTCGACCGGGTGACGAGCTGCGTGCGGAGCACCTGGCGCCGGACCGGGACCCGGCTGCCGGTGATCCGCTCCTGAAGCCATGTCGCTGCGGTGGCGCCCAGCTCGCGCATTGGCTGGCGCACTGTGGTGAGCCCCGCATAGCGCGCCGCCATCACGTCGTCCCACCCGGTGACCGCGACATCACCTGGTACGGCCAGGCCCGCCTCTGCCGCCGCCTCCAGCGCGCCAAGGGCGATCTCGTCGTTGGCGCACACCAGGGCGTCGGGACGCTGCTGCCGGTCGGTCAAGGTATCGCGGGCCGCGGCGTAGCCGGCGGCGACGTTGAAGGCGGACTCCACCGGCTGCGGCGGCACCAGCCCGGCCGCCTGTAGGCAGTCCCGGAACGCGTTGTAGCGGCCGGTGACGTCCGGCGACTCGTCGGGACTGCCTACAAAGGCGAACCGGCGGTAGCCGTGGCCCAACAGATGCTGGACCAGCTCCCGGGCGCTGCCGTCGTTGTCGGTGGTGATCGTGTCGGCCGGGTGTACGGGTGGACGGGCCAGCAGGACGAGCGGCAGGCCGGAGTCGGCGATCCGGGCGACGACGCCGTCGTCCACGGTCCGGCCGAGGATGGCCATGCCGTCCACGCGCCCGGCGAGGTCGAGCACCTTGGCCACCGGGTCCGGACGGTCGTGCGTGGCGAGGATCAGCACGCTGCGGCCGAGCTCCGCGGCGACCTCCTCGTACCCGAGGACCACCTCCGCGTAGTACGGGCCGGACAGGTCGGGGAAGACGATGCCGTTCGCGGCGTGCTGCCCCTCGGCCAGCGAGCGCCCCAGCCGGCTCGGGCGGAACCGCAGCTCCGCGGCGACCGCCTCGACGCGCTGCCGGGTCGCGGGCGCGACCTGGCGGGAACCGCGCAGCGCCCGGGACACGGTGGCGATGGACACGCCGGCGCGGCCTGCGACCTCGTAGATCGTCACCGCGTGCCGACCGTGTCGCATCCCGGCCTCCCAGCTTCCGCTTAGGGTGAAACGGGTGAAAGCGCTTTAAGTGGTGCCACCGTGTCTACAAGCGCTTACATGACCCCAACCATCGAACCGGCCACGGCAGCTGTCAAGTCGAGCGGAGCAGAACAGCGTGATCCGCACGGCGGGGACGCCGCCGTCGCGCTTCCTGCATGAGCTGGGCAGACGTCCGCTGGTCGGCCGTTACCGGTGCCTAGTTATGGTCAAGATCGCGGTGGGGCGAGCGCCCGGCTCGCCACAGCCGTGCGCTCGGTTCGTCGCAGCCGTGCGCTCGGCTCGTCACAGCTGCGGCGAGGAGCCTACGGGCTCCGGCGCGGGAGGCCGGCTACCCGCGGTCGAGCCCGCGGAGGGCATCCATGTGGTCGCCGAGCAGATCGGCGTACGAGTCGATGTCGAGGGTGTCGTACTGGCACTTGCGCATCAGGGCGGCGAGGCGCTCGGCGAGCTGCGCCGGGGCGAGGTCGAGCTGCTCGCAGAGGCCGAGGTGGGCCTCGACCAGCGGTTCGCCGACCTCCTCAGGGTCGGTCCGGCGCATGTAGTGGGCGTCCGCCAGGTACCCGGAGAGGTCGTCCCAGATGACGATCGCCTGCTCGACCAGGTCCAGCGCGTCCAGCGTGGCCGGGTATGCGCAGAGGATCTCGACCTCGGTGACGAGGCGCTCACCGGCGGTCTCGATGTCGTGGATCTGCCAACGGCTGCCGCTGGTTACGCCTGCCACCTCCTCCAGAGCCTCGGCGAACCGGCGCAGGCTGTGGTCGTCGGCGGCGTCGAGCATGCCCGCCTCGCGCAGGAGAGTGGTGGCGAACAGCTCGTCCTTGGTCGCCTGGGCCACCACGAGCGCGGTCAGCTGCCGGCGGGCGAGCCGTTCGACGGCGGTGGCGTACCGGTCCTGCTCGGCCGAGACCTCGGCGACGCTGGGCGGGGTGGCTGCGCCGGACCAGTCGACGTCGCCGTCGAAGGCGGTCAACGCGACGGCCACCGCGTGCACGCACAGGTCATCGTCTGATGAGCACTCGCACTCGCTGGTGAAGGCACGGTCAACGACCCCGACCCACGGTTGGACGATGTCGTGGCCGTCGCGTACGACTGCCTGCACCCCGCCGCCGACCTGCTCCAGGTCGCCGACGCTGCCGGAGTGCCGCAGCTGGGTAGCGGCCTCGCGCATGGCCGACGGGATGCAGTCGAGGAACGCCTGGGTGTTGATGCTGACCGCCACGTCCGCCGACCCTACCGGCATCGTCGCATCGTCACAGCTGATCGGCGACTGGTTCCTGCCGGTTCCCGCCCGTTCCTGCCCGCAACGGCGCGTACGTCCGCCGTGCGGCGTGTCGCGGCCTCCGGTACCCGTCAGGATCGCTCGGCGAGGGTGTCCTCTCCACCCGCTGCCGGACGCGGTCCCGCGTGAGCCCAGCCGGCGAGGTGGGGGTGCACGCGTACGCTACGGGTCTGATCTGCCGGAGGGACATCGCATGGTCTCGGTCGTCAACCGCCGCCCAGGCCTGGACTACGTCGGAGTCTGTGTCGTATTTATCTGCCACGACGGCAGGGGCAGCTTTGTGATGGCCAGGCGCGGTGCCGCGGCCCGAGACGAGCGCGGGCGGTGGGACATCGGGGGAGGGGCGGTGGAGCTCGGGCAGACCGTGGAGGCGGCGCTCGACGCCGAGGTGCGCCAGGAGTACGGCGCATCCTGCGCGGAGAAGCGGTTTCTCAGCTTCCGGGACGTGATCCGCCCCGGAGAGGACGGGTCGACCCATTGGCTGGCGCTGGACTTCGCCGTTCTTGTGGATCGCGCGCAGGTGCGCAACAACGAGCCGCACAAGCTCGACGAGGTCGGGTGGTTCACCTTGTCGAGGTTGCCTGCTCCACTGCACTCCGCGCTGCCTGCCTTCCTGGCCCGGTACCGGGAGCCGCTTGCCGGCGTAGGCATTGTCCAGGCGTCAGAACCGGCCACCACCTCCGCGGCGGGCACGGGTCCCCGTACCCCCGAAACTGCCGGGTGACCAGCCGCCGCCCCACCCGCCCCACCCGCCGCGCCGGGAGCCGCCGCCCATGCCGCTGAGGAGGATGCCGCCCAGGACCGCGCCGGCGAACCCGCCGAACGGGTCGTGGTGGCCGTAGCCGCTGGCAGCCACCGGCCACCGGTCCACATCGGAGTAGGCCATCCGGGCCGCCTGCTCAGCGAGGGCATCGGCCTGCTGCGCCTCGGCGAGCGCCGCGACTGGGTCCGCACCGGCGAGGGCGACCGCCTGGTCCAGGTGGCGCTGTGCCTCGGCGAGGCGGGTGCGGGCCTCGCTGCCGACGGCGCCGCGCCGGGTCGCGATGAAGTCGGCGGCCGCGGAGATCTCCGCCCGGGCGGCCAGCAGCGTGTGGTCGAGCATCGCGCGGGCGCGGCGGGCGCGCTCGGCAGCGTCGCGAACCCCGGCGAGCGCCCGGTCGATGCCGTCGTCCGCCTCGCGGAGGCGGCGCAGCACGTTGAGCGGGTCCGGCCTCGCTCCGGCCGCCTGGTCCGGCTCCGCTCCGGCCGCTTGGTCTGACTTCGCTCCGGCCAGCTCCGCGCGCACCGCGACGGCGACCGCCCTGGCCTGGTCGACAGCTGCGGCGAGGCTCGCCCGCTCGGCTCCTGAGGTGCCGCCCGTGTCCAGGGCGGCGCGGCCGGCGGCGATGTCGGAGTCCACCTCCGCGAGGAGAGCGTCGAGGCCGCGCTGTGCCTCGTCGAGATCGGCGGAGACCTTCGCCAGCGCGTCAACGAGCGTCGTTGCCTGGCCGAGCGCCTCCTCGGCGCCGCGCACCGCGACGGCCGCGGCTGCCCGGTCGCCCTGGGCGAGCGCCTGCTCTGCCCGGGCAAGTGCCTCCGTTGCGAAGCCGGCTGGTCCTCGGTGGTCGGCTGGTCCTCGGCGGCCGGGTGAGGCGGTCCGCGGCCGGGGCTGGGCCCGCCACCGGAGGCCAGGTGCACCGGGCCGCGCCGCCGGGCCCGCCGCCACAGCCAGAAGGCGAGGAGCCCGTCCCCGGTCCCGAGGTCGCTGCGGGTGGCGGTCTCGTCGGCCCACTGGCGGGCCGGTGTGCCGCTGAACGAGCGCACGTACACGATGAAGAGCTGGAGCGAGGTCTCGCCGCGTAGCCGCCCGAGGGCCGCGTCGACCTCGGCCCGCCGGCTGCCGAGCGCGTTGACCTGGTCGGTGACCTGGGAGTCCAGCCGCAGTGGGCGGCCGGCCAGCGCCGGGGTGACGGCGGCGGACGGGGCGGTGACGAGCGCTAGGGCCGCGACCGCGGCGACGCGCCCCGTCTTCGCCAGCACCCGCAAAGCGTATTGCACGGCCTGCGTGCCGGCACGGGATCGGG
>Ga0075420_100001875_pt1 | contig 17989 bp, 24 predicted proteins | sample SoiMetdeltSBSDD4_FD_75296 | JGI IMG/M metagenome (GOLD analysis project Ga0075420, IMG submission 75296) | Bulk soil microbial communities from a Populus tree surrounding site in Tennessee, USA - Soil MetaG P. deltoides SBSDD4 | ecosystem: Environmental > Terrestrial > Soil > Tree plantation... | reverse complement strand
CGGCAGTCAACGGGTTGGGGAACCACTTCGAGACACAAGTGGGGCCTGCGTCAACTCAGGTCACGGTCTCGTCGACCGCGAAGCAGATCAACCTGACGAATATCCCGCTTGGTATCCCCGGGACGTTTGGTCGCAAGATCTATCGCACTGTCGCTGGGGACACGGGTGCGTATAAGCTCGTCTTGGAGCTGACGAACAACACCGCCACGTCTGCCGTCGACAACATCGCTGATGTCAACCTCGGGGCCGATGCCCCTGCGCCTGGGTCAACGTTTGCGGTCACGGAGAACCCGCTCGTCAGTGGCGTTCCGTTCCGCACGCACTTCGACACTCTCGCGGAGGGCGCGGGTGGGTTCTACATCACTGACGAGCCTCAGGCGCAGGCTAGCGGGTTCGGACTGCTGGAGAACATCCTGTACTGGCGCGCCATCGCTGAAGCGGAGATGCCGCATCTGCCGCGCTTCTACGCGCTGTTTCCCGAGGGACCGCTGTCACCCGAAACGTCGCCTGGGTCCGGTGTCGAGTCCGTCAACGGCAGCGTCGGGTTCACCGAGCACCTCATCTCTGTGGCGAACCCGTACTGGTGGATGCGGCAGCTTCCGCCCGGTGGAAACGACTGGATCGGCGACGATATTTATGTAAATTTCCACAACGAAACGACGCCCGGCACGGGCGTGTTCGAGCAGGGTGGGTTCCCGCACTTCCTCGTCGCGGATCGTGCGGCGTTCAACGTCCACGCGGCGACGCTGTACCAGAAGGTCCCCGTCCTGACGTTGCAACTGTTCGGCCCGTTCCAGCAGGGGCGGTTCCCGTCGCCCGAGGAGATGTGGCAGCACACCACCATGGCCGTCGCCGAGGGCATCAGGGGTCTGGCGTGGTGGCAAATCGGCACCAACTTGGGCCTGCGCGACCAGACAGAGCCGACGAAGACGAACGCCAACACGGCGCTCATCAACATCACGACGTTCCTGCAGCAGAACGAGACGCAGATCCTATCGACGCCCATCACGGGGCGGCTGACGAACAGCACCCAGTCGGGGACGGCGCTGAACTGGCGCAAGAACATCCTGCCGACTGTCGCCAACGGATCGCGGCAAACGAGCTTCGGGACGGGAGGGCGCGGGTTGTATATCGCGGAGCTGAACGCTCTCAACGCGGGTGTCACACAGTGGAGCCCGATGTTGGACCAGAACGGCGACGTCCGCATGCGTGTGTTCCAGTCGCCCACGAACCCCCTCAGCTTCCTCGTCTTCGCGTACAACTATCACCCGTCGCCGCGGAGCAGCGTCGTGTTCACGTTCGATCAGGCCGTTGGCAGCGTCACCGTGGTCGATGAAGCGCGCACCATCACGCCGTCTGGCTCGACGTGGACGGACAACTTCGGTGGCGCCAGCTCGCTGCTGAAGGGCCCGAACCGCGCGTCACACATCTATCAGGTGACGCTTATCAACACGCCGCCCACGGACCCGACGTTCTTCACCTGTACGGGTGTCACGTCCAGTGTCACGTCGTGCACGTGGACCGCGTCGTCGGATGCGGAGCCCATCACGTACTCGCTGGAGCGGTCACCGGCCGTGGGATGCACCGGGTTCTCCGTCGTGGCGACGACATCGAGCACCTCCGCGCTCGTCACAGGCATGGCGCCGAACGACACACGCTGCTACCGCGTGCGCGCCACCGATGGGACAGGCTTCAGCGGGTACTCGGGGTCGTTCCTCGCCACCACGCTGCCACTGCAGTCGGTCGTGTGGCATTGGACCGATCTGAGCACGGACGAGACAGCGTTCGCGCTCGTGAAGTGCGAGCCGGTGTACCCGGCGACGACCTGCGACCCGACCGGCAACACGCCGTTCACGACCGTGGGGCCCGGGATTGTGGACTTCACCGATACTGCCTCCCCGAAGCCGACGGTCTGCGGAGCTGTGAAAGCCCAGAAAACGGGCGCCTCCGATTCAACGTTCACAGCGACGGTCTGTGCCACTGCGGGGGCTGGCGGGCCAACGATCCCCAATGCGCCGAGTAACCTTCGCGTGAATAACACGTTGAACCCGACAGCGGTGTGGTCAGATCTGTCTACGGATGAAACTGGGTTCAAATTGGAGTCTCGGGCGGCCTGTGGCAGTGGGTCCTATGCTCAGGTTGCGACTCCAACGGCGAACGTGACGTCTCAGCTTCTGGCAACTCCGTCGACTGCGCTCGTCCAAGTTCGTATTCGTGCGACCAATGCTGCGGGCGACTCTGCCTACTCAAATGAATATTGCTGGAGCCGGTGGGGGCATAGCACCACGGGTCTGCAGAGCCCGCCGCCGACGCACGGCGCTGGACTCACGCCACCGGCCCATGGGAGCCTACCGTAATGGCCGATGGACTGTTCGGACTCGCGGGACTGTTCTTCGGCGGGGAGTTTACCCCGCCACCTCAGCCTGAGCCGGGGCCGACGCCCACGCCGACGCCGCCGAGTGCCACCTCTGTGTTCATCACCGTCCGGGCCGTGCGCTGCGTCCACGCCACCCCGGCGATGGCGGCGCGCGTGAATCGCGTTTTCCTGGTGTGATGTGGCCGCGCAGACCGATCTAGAGACGCTGGCCGCTGAATCACTCCGGTTGCTAGAGGGCTGGCTCTACCAAGGGACAGTCAAGCTGGCGTCGGGGCGCGAAGTTACGTGCGCCGAAGCGGACGAGCAGGGTCTGCTGCGGCTGGCGATGGACCTCTCGAAGCGCGTCGCCACCAAGCGCCGTATGTCGATCAACCCCGATTCGCTGCGGCCCAAGGCGACGGCGGTGGAGGGTAAAGGTGAAGCGTCCCAAGCGCCCCAAGTGTCCTAAGCTCGTCATGGTCCTCTGGTTGGACGCTGTCGGTGACCGCAACGACGACGACGGCGCCGGCAAGCCCCTGCTGCCCGTTCCCTGTCTCAGCGTCGGCTGGTGCATCGAAGACAAGCAGACGCACATCAAGCTCGCGTCCGAGCTGATCTCCGGTGGCGAGTACCAGGAGGTGACGGTCATCCCGCGGGGCATGGTCAAAGCCATCGCCGCCAAGCCGTTCAAGCTGCCCGCGGAGTTCCGCGAATGGGCGTCTGATTGAGTTACCTCGATCTCTTCCCCCTCGGGGCCGATGGGTCCCGCATCCTGCTACCGCACCAACAGGAGTTCCTGGACAGCCAAGCCAAGTACATCGGCGCTGTCGGCGGGTACGGTAGCGGGAAGACCCTTGCCGCCTGTATCTTCGGCGTCCAGTTGACCCTGTCCATCCCCGGCAACCTCGGCATCGTGTGCAGGCGCTCGTACAGCAAACTGCATGACTCGACACAACGCATCTTCATGGAGGTGCTGGACCGCACAGGTGTGGAGTGGATCGGCAAGGAACAGCGGGACGGCTGGTACCACCGCATCATCATCCCTTCCATGTCGTCCGAGGTCGTCTTCAGAGAGACGAAGGATATCGGCCGCTTCCTCGGGCCGGAGTACGGGTGGTTCTACATCGACGAGGCACAGGAGGAGCCCGAGGACACCTTCACGAAGCTCATGGGGCGTTTGCGTCTGCCGCGGGCGGCACAGTACCTGAAGGGTTTCCTGACGACGAACCCGCCGACGGCGACGCACTGGTTCGCCAAGGTGTTCGGGGAGCCAGGTCAGAAGTGGCGCAACGGCTCGCTGTACCACTGCATCCGCTCCAGCTCGCGGCAGAACCCGTTCCTGCCCGAGCAGTACATCAAGGACTTGGAGGCCAACTACCCCGCGTCCGAGGTGAAGCGCATCATCGAGGGGTTCTACGGGTTCAGCTTCGAGGGGCGGCCTGTGTACGCGCCGCCGTTCGAGTTCGCCAAGCACGTTGGCGCTCCGCCCATCCACCCCCTGACCACCTTCAGGGCGTGGGACTTCGGGTTCCGCTGTCCCGCATGCACGTGGCACCAGCTCGTGCGCTGCCGCCTAGGGCGCATCCACTGGCACACCATCGCCGAACTCGTGATGCAGAACTTGGAGTCGGAGGATTTCGCCCGCGAAGTGCTGAAGCTGTCCAAGGACCTGTTCAAGGACACCGTCTCCCCCCATATGTGGGTCGACATCGGGGACGCGGCGGGGGCTCAGGTGTCGGAGAAGGGACCCGGGCCGATCATCCGGCTGCAGCAGCCTCCGTGGAACCTCAAGTTCCGGTACCGCAAGATCCCCAACATTGACCCGGGGTTGGACCTCGTCCGCGAAGTCCTACGGAAGCCCATCTGCGGCTGTGGCTTCCCCACGTACCTCGTCCATCGACGCTGCCGCGACACGATCGACATGTTCGCCGGGGGGTACCACTACGCCCGCCTGTCGCCCGGCAAGGCCCGTCCGTCCGATGAGAAGCCGCAGAAAGACCTGTACTACGACAACATCGGCGACACCGTCCGGTACTTTGGGGAGCTGGCCTACCGCATGGCGGCCCGGGACCCCGCCTTCATCCGGGACCTGGAGGAGGCTGGAAACATGCGCCCGACGGCCCCTACACTGAGTACGGCATGGATGGGCGAATGACGGGAGATCACATTGGCTAGCGATCCGCAACGGCCTGTAACGAGTGCAGCACAGGACCAGCCGAAGGCGCAGCAGGAGCGCATCCAGGTCTACGAGTCCATGATTATCGACGTGCGCTCGCGGGCCCTGCCCATCCACGAGGCGTGGCTTCGCTTCCATGCCGCCTTCCTAGCGCAGCCGACGCGGCAGCAGTACATCTCCCCCGTGTTCAACCATTACATCCCCGCCGCGCGTAGGGCTCTGAACCGCGCCGTGACGCGGCTGGTGGAGATGCTGACGCCCAGTAACGCGTTCTTCGAGGTCTACCCGATGGACGAGTACGGCGAGCAGGCCGGCGTCAAGGCCGAAGCCGTGTGGCGGTACCTCTTGTTCCTGACGACGAAGAAGATCCGCATGGGCAGCCTCCTGCGCCAACTCGGCCGCACGTTCTACCTGTACGGACGGTGCATCTCGAAGTTCGGCGTGCGTATGGAGTCCATGGGCCCCGGGGAGCGTCCCGTTGTGTGGCCCACCCTGCGTGCCGTCGATCCGTTCTGCTTCTACGCGTGGCCCGAGACGATGAACGACCTGAACGAGACGACGATGTGCTTCGAGGATGTGTTCATGCCGTACACGTCGTACGAGGAGATCTCGTCGAATCCTGCGGCCAAGGTCGAGCCGCTCGATCCGCAGAAGCTGACGAGCCCGACGTGGCCCTCGTCGTATACCGCTCGCTTGGCCCGCAAGACCATGGTTGAGCCGTCCGCAACGCAGTCGGGCCGCGCCGAAGACGGCGACAAGGTCAAGCCGCCCGTCAGGTTCGTGGAGCTGACGGAGCTGTGGACGCGTGAGAAGGGCCAGTGGCGCATGGAGTGGTACGTGTGGAACTACGAGGGTGGCGTGCGCATCGTGCGCGATCAGGTGTCGCCCTTCGGCACGCACCCATACCGCTGGGCGCAGTCCAACAGCCTCCCCGGCGAGCAGTTCGTGGTGGGCATGATGGATGACTTGGAGCCCATGCAGATCGCCCTGAACGACCAAGTGAACATGACGATGGAGGGACAAGCTGTTGCTATCTCACCGCCCGTGGCGGTTGACCCCAATGTGGTCTCGCGCCCGAACTCCATCGTGTTCAAGCCGCGCGCGCGGTGGTTCATGGACCCCAACGGCGCCAAAGTCCTCGACGTGCCCGACACTACCAAGAGCGGGATCATGGGCGTTAACATGTTCCTTGGCTTTATTGACAGCTTCTCTGGCAGCAATCCATTGGCTGAAGGGCAGCCCACCCGCGGGATGCCTCGCGCTGGCTTCGCTGTTAGCTCTCTGCTCAACCTGTCTCTGGCCGACATCCGCGATGCGGCTCGGCTCATCGAGGACGAGGTCCTTACGCCGAACCTCGGCGACCTGTACCGCATCGCCGCCGCGTTCATGCCCGCCAACCAGGTAACACCGATCCCCGGCACCCAAGGCATGCAACTGATGAAGGTGCCCAAGCAGACGCTGATCGGGGACTGGGAGTTCGCGTGGGTCGGCGCGCAGCAGGCGCAGGACTATCAGGTACGGGCGCAGCGGCTCATGGCGGCGGCGGGCATGCTCATCAAGGGCCTGCCCGTCCTGCAGCCGGCCTTGGACCGCTCGGGCCACACGATCGACTGGCTCGCCATCCTCAAGCGCGTCTGGCGCGACGGCCTGGGCGAGCGTGGCGCCGATTCGATCATCCGCAAGCAGACGCCCAAAGAGCAGCAGATGATGCAGCTCCAAATGCTGCAGCAGATTGCCCAAGCGACGGGGTCCCAGGCTCCAAGTGCGGGCGGTGGCCCCATGTCCGTGCCCACGTCGGGTGAGCAGGCCGAAACGTCTGTGGGCCGGTCCCTGTCGCAGGGGGCGACGGCAGGGCCCTCGGGGGCGATGACCGTATGATGGCCGATGTCCTGCGCAGCCGCCTGCCAGAGACGGTCGATCAGATGTGGGACCGCTGGATGACCCTCATCTGCTGGATGGACTACCGGCACTACAACAAGCTGCAGAACGTCTGCGACTCCGTGGCGTATCACATCCTCTCGGGAGGGGACGCGTGGACAGCGACTTTGATGGGATGATCTCGTGGCCCGAGATGCGCCGGTACCTGGAGGGGCAGTTGCAACAGGTGCGGGCCGCGATGGATGATCTAGAGGGACCGATGCTGTACCGGGCTCAGGGCGAGGCCAAGCGCCTCGTGAAGTGCCTGAACCTCCCAGCAGCCATGACGGTCACCATGAAAGAGGAGGGCACACAGTAATGCCGAGTTCAGCTCCGGCCGACGGTGCCGACAAGGGCACCAGCGAGTACGACGAATGCACGGGGGGCGGCAGCGCTTCCAAGGGCAGTGACCCCTACGTGGGGCGTGGTATCTCGCCCAGCAAAGAGGGTGGCGAAGCCTACACCGTGACAGGTGGCGCGGGCGACAAGACCGGCGACGGTCGCGGGTCGAGCGGCCCGGTGTCGGCCGAGTAGCGATGGGATACGAAGCACAGGAGGGCGTCCTCCCTGTGGTGCTTGACGTGCTCAAGGCGTCGGCCAAATCCACGGATGGCACCGACCCTGTGGAGGCTCCGTTTCTGCGGTGCGTAGCACAATTTGGATGCCCGGGACACGGGCGGGAGCGTGACGAGTAATGGGGATGTGGACTAGGACGTTTGTGCAGGAGTCGGCGCCAACCGACTCGGTGCAGGGGGACCTCTGGTACAAGACCAGCAGCAAGCAGGTGTTCATCATCACGGAGGACCGCGGGACCGCGTTCGTGGAGATCGGCAAGCGCGGCGTCGTCGTGCCAGCGATCACCAACGCCCCTGCAGGTGGCACCGGAGCGACGGGTGGCGCCTACGACACCTCGGGCAACCGCGACGCGATGATTACGGCGCTGAACGGAACGCTGAACACGCTGCGGAGCCAGGGTCTCATCGCCTGATGGCACGCAAGGGCATGCGTCTGGGGCTCAAGCGCGGCAAGAAGCCGATGGCGTTCAAGCCGTCGAAGCCCGCGGCCATCATGCCCATGGCCAAGGCGCCCGCTGACACTGAGAAGAAGGGGAAGGGACTCATGAAGCTCAACCTCGGAGTGGCTGTCGCGCTGCTATTGCTGACCGGCTGTAGCGCCAAGGAAGCGGAGACGCTGCTGACGGCGCCCCTGCACATCAAGTGCGTGGGCAAGGGCGAGACGATCATTGCCGCGGGTCCGTACGCCGGCACCATCCGGTCGGATTGTGGCGACGGGTTCGAGTACCTGCTGGAGCGTGGCAAGTGATGCGCCGCCTCCTGCTCGCCCTCGTTCTGTGTCTCACGTTCGCCTTGCCGGTGGAGTCGCAGGAGGCGTGGAAGCGCACTGGCACGCGCTTTACCTGTACCGTCGACAACATCGCTGCGACGCTCACCGAAATGACTGGGTGCGCGGTACTGGCAGCGAACCTGGGTCAGACCCCGGCGTACTACATCTCGTCCATCGTGGCGCAGTCGACCACGACGACGGGTGGGACGTTTACCATCTCGTCTGGGACCGGCACCAACTGCGGTACGGGGACGACCGCGGTGCTGGCGTCGACCACCGCCCGCTTCTCCGCACCCGCGAACACGGCGACGCCTGCGCTCCTGCGCTTTGACCCCCCGCTCCGTGCGACTACGGGCCATGCGTTGTGCTTGCTGGGCGTGGCCACGAATACGACCACCGCGGTGGTGACGGGGTACATCGCCCCATGATCGAAGCACTGAACTCGCTGACCCGTCCCCTCGTCACCGTGGCCCTCGTCGGAGGGCTGCTGTACGGGTTCTTCATCGGGCGCATCGGGGGTGAGCAATTCTTCACCGTCGTGACGATGGTCATTGGCTTCTGGTTCGGCCAGCGTGCGACGAACGGTACCACCACGGAGAAAGCGGCGGTGACATTTCCGCCCGTTCCTGCAGCACCCAAGGGAGAGTGACCATGGCCGAAGAGAAGGTTGAAGGTTCCACAGGCGCCGTTCCCGCGTTCGACGCGACGGCGTTCATGGGCGAGTTGGAAGGCAAGATCGGCGCCATGCTGGATGCCCGCGTGCCGCAGCCCGCGCAGCCTGCCGTGTCGTATCCGTACGGAGCGATCAAGCCCGCACCTGCAGCCCCCGCCGCGGATGACCCCATGGGCACGTTGGTGGACCCCTACGTGCAGCGTGCTGTGAAACCGCTGCAGGAGCAGGTCGCGCAGGCCACCATCAGGGCGCAGTCCGCGGAGGATCTGGCGCGCTTCCGTGCCGCCCATCCCGACCTGTCACCGGAGTTGGCGCAGAAGGTCGAGCAGGCGTTTGGTCGCCTGCTGGAAGCTGGGACGCCGTTCGTGCGGGAGGACGTGCTGGCCTGGGAGATGGGCAAGAACTTCGACACGTACCGCAAGGAAGCGGACAAGCGTGAGCAGGCTGAGCGCGACCGCGTCGCTGCTGCCGCCACCGCAGGCGGCTACAGCCCCGGCGTAGCGAACGGGATCAATCAGGACTTCAATACGATGTCCGACGAGCAGCTCGCGCTGGCGCTGAAGGGCAAGACCTTCTGATGCAGCCCAGCATCGGTCGCATCGTCGTCTACAACCACCCCGGTAGCGCGGACGGGAAGTTTCCGCCTAAGCAGTCTCCGGCAGTTGTACAACGCGTGAACGAGGACGGTACCGTTGAACTGTTCATCATGAGCGTCTACGGCGGACTGTTCTTCAACCACAACGTCACGCAGGGCGATGGGCCGTGCCAGTGGAACTGGCCCCCACGGATCTAGACACATACGTCTACCACGGTAGACACTGACTTCGTCGCCGCTCCGCATCTGCTCGATGCGCCAGCGGTGGCGGCCCGAGGATCGTCACGAGCTGGCCCCGCGCTGTGGGCTGGCGGTGAGCGGACGGTTCTCGCGCGGCAGACAGCGCATGACTTGATGAGCAAGAAAGTGAGGTGCAACGAGACATGGCGGATGCAGTAACAAATTTCAGTGCGATTTCGACGGATGCTCCAAACGTCCAGATCGCCCGGGAGACCTATCGGCTCGCCGAACGTCGTCTTCAGCTCGGTCAATTCGCGAAGCGCTATAACCTAGCGCAGCGGATGGGCAAGACGCTGCGGATCATTCGGTACAAGCGGGTGGCGCTTCCTGTGGCGACGCTCACGGAAGGATCGCCTCCGGATGCGGTCGCGCTGTCGCTCGAAAACGTGGATGTCACGGTGGAGCAGTGGGGTATCGTCGTTCTGCTGACAGACGTGGCGCTCATCACGACCGATCATCCGGCCCTTCAGATCGCGGTCTCTCGGACTGCGATGGCGATGGCTGAGATGCTGGAGCGTGAGATGGCGCAGGTGCTGTTGGCTGGGACGCAGGTGCGCTACGGCGCTGCCGCGACGACTCGCGCGGGCTTGGACGGCACGAAGAAATTCGCGACGGCCGATGCGCTGGCGATGACCACGCTGCTGCGTGCAAACGGAGCAGAGGATTTCGAGGCTGGTCTATACGGTGGTGTCATTCCTCCGCAGGTGGAGTCGGACATTATCGCGTCAGACAGTGTGTTCCAGGCCGCGTCGAACTTCGCCAACGTCCGCAGGCTGGACTTTGGTGAGATCGGTGTGTGGCAGGGGGTGCGCTGGGTGCGCGGGAATTTCCTCCCCATCTACAAGGGGCAGGCGGCGCCGTCGGCCAGTGCTGAGTCGGGGACGTTGGATGCCGGCACGCTCGCCGCGCAGATCAACTACATCGGCTCGGGTGGCAGCATTACCAACGCCAACTTCAAGTTCCAGGTCGTGTGGAAGGACAAGCTCACGGGGTATGAGCGACATATCTCGCAGGCTTCGGCCAACCTCGCGTCTGGTGCTGGCTCGAACTCTTTCACGGTCGATGTCCCCGCAGCCTCTGTCGTCAACTACGTGTACGACGTGTACATGACGGCGGCGGGCGGCTCGGGCAGCCTGTTCAAGGTCCTGTCGAATCAGACCACGGCCACCTCGTCCACCCGGACGACGGAGCCCGCGGGTACTGAGGCGGTGGCGCCGAGCGCTCCGGCTGCGGCCAAGGAAGTGTTCTTCGGGTGGGTGTTTGGTAAGGACGGGTTCGGTCGAGTGGAGCTGGACGGTATGTCCCTGCAGTCGTATATCACGCCTGCTGGGGCGTCCTACAGCAACCCGCTCGCTCAGGGTCGTAAGGTCGGCTCGAAGGTCATGTGGAAGTCGTTCATCATCGACAACCTCTACTTCGTCCGGCTGGAGGCCAACTCGGCCTATTCCGCGAACCTCCCGACGGGTTAAACCGTCGTGGGCATGTCTCGGAGTGCCAGAGGTATCGGGGCGCTCTGGTGGATCTCATCGCCACCGGGCGCCCCACATCTTTCTCTAGGGGAGTGATATGAAAGAGAAGGTCGTTCTCACCAACGTCGAAGCCGCCCCCAAGGTCGTCAAACCCCTCGCCGCCGCCCGCGCCCGTCTCATGAAGCCCGTCCGCCAAGCCGCGGCCAAGAAAGCGAAGGCGACGCGCTTGTCCAAACAGGTGAACTGGAAGGGCGAACCGCGCCAGCGCAAGGCCAAGCGCAGGCCCCCGGAGCCCGTGCCGCGCATGGTCGTCCACCTGCGTCAGCGCTACACCCTCGGCCCCCGGTCGTACGGCCCCGGGGCCATGACCGTCACCGAGGACGTGGGGCGGGCCCTGCAGGAGATGGAGTACCGCGCTGGCCAAGAGGAGGCCCGCCTGCACCAGGACCGCGCCTTCGTCATCGGCGCCGGCAACAGGCTCATGGAAGTGGACCCAGCGACGTTCGACATGTCGATGGGCGGGATGTTGCCGCATAGCCAGATTCGGGCCTAGACTGAGGGCAGGAGGAACGCATGTCTTATAAGGCTGTTGTCTCGCGCGTCACCGCCGAGGGGGAGACCTTCCAGGTCGAAGTCATCGCCAAGCACGAAGCCGAGCTGGCGAACCGTCTGGAGGTCGCGGGGAAGTGCCTCGATCACAGGCTGCACCAGCAGAACCTGCGCATCATCGCCGCCCATCAGCGGATGCAGAAGTTGGACCATGACTCCCGCTTGGTGGTGCACGAGATCTTTCAGCTCCTGAACGGCAAGCGCATGCCCAAGCCCGGCGAGATGACGCTGCAGATCGCCGCGGGGCAGGACGCGCAGGACTCCGCCGCGGACCAGATGGACGCGGAGAACGGTGGCAACCCGTACCAGCCGCACCCCGGCCTCGACTCGATCACGAAGCACGTCGACCAGCAGCGCGCAGGGGCGGTGGCGTGAACGTGGCCCTCGTCCCCGTGGACCCGTACGATGATACGACCGGGCTCCTATTCCCGTTGCTGCTACAGCGCATACGGGATTACGGGAACGGTCTAAAGTTTGAAGTGAAAGGCGACTCGCTGGCGGAGATGATCGGCCGTCGCCTCATCGGGAAGGACCCGACCGTGGCTGCCGTGGCGTTCTGCGCCAAGGGCAAGATGGTCGGCCACGCGATTGCGACGGTGGAGGAGCTGGGTGGCGACCGCTGGGTGTTCATCCAGCAGTGCCGTTTGGACCCCAAGGTGGATGCCGGGGATGCCGTCAAGCGTGCCATCGACTTGGCCACGGACTGGGGCCGCCAGTTCGGTGCCACCCGCCTGCTGTTCGGCACGCACCGCAGCGATGCGGCGTGGGAGAAGAAGCACGGATTCACCGTCGTCCGTAAGATGCTCGGACGCGAGATTCCTACACAGGAAGCGGAAGGGGCTGAGGTCGCCTGAGCACGACAGAGCGGACGGCAGGGACGACGCGTCAGGAAGCTGGTGGAGATCCATGGTTGAACATGACCAACTACCAGCGCCAGCAGCTTCTCGGGACCGCCACCGCGGGGTTGGCTGGTAGCGCAGCAAACTACCTGCAGCCGGGACAGCTACGGTTTCTGACTGGTGCCACGGGCGCAGGCGGCAACGGTGCTATCGCCAACGAGGCAGCGATGCGCCGACTCCTGTCCCCCAATGCCCTGGAGACCCCCAGCGCGACAGAGCGTGGTTACCTGTCGAGCATCGAGAGGATGGCCAACCAGAATCCTGTGGACCCGCTCGAACAGCAGGGGCTGAACCGCCAAGAGAGCACCATTGACCCGTCGCGGAATCTGGCGGCGGCGAACCAGTACGTCAACCAGATCTCGGGTCCAGCGATCACGTCGGCGCTCAACGCGGGCGGCATGGGACGCAGCGGCGCAGGCGCCGAGGCTCTCGCGCAGGAAGGCACGCGTATGGCGCTGCCCATCCTCAGCGATTCCCTTGGAGCCACACGCGGGCTCGCGAGCAGTGAACTGGGGCTTGGTGGCCAGCTACGAGATCGCCGCCTCGCGAACCTGCAGACCGCGCTGTCCGCTGCGGAAGCGCCGCGTCTTGCGGATCTAGCCAGCACGACGAAGCCCGAACAGTTGCTGCTGTCGGCGTACGGGCTACCTCCGCAGGCCACAGGTGCGGGCTCGTACAGCACACGTTCGTCGCAGAACTACTACCCGTCCGCGTTCAGCACCGCCATGAAAGGTGTGCAGGCTGTCGCCAGCATCGCGGGCGCGTTCATGGGTGCCTGCTGGGTGGCTGAAGCCGTGTACGGTCAGCACGACCCGCGGTTCTGGCATGCGTGGCGGTACGTGAACTTTGACCCGAGTCGGCGTGCGCGCGTCGTTCGGTTTGTCTACCTTGCGGTCGGGCGGCGGGTTGCACGCTTGGCTCGGCAGTATCCCGTGGTACGACGTGCGGCACAGTGGGTCCTTGAAAGGGTGATCCCCGCGTGAGCAGTCTGTTCGGCGGTGGCGGCGGCGAGGCTCCGATGGGCGGGGGCATGGGCGGCGGCGGCTCGTACAGCGACGGCGGGATGGGTGGCTCCGGGTCGATGCCGGCGGCGCCCGCGGGTGGCATGGACATGCAGAAGCTCGGTGCCGGGCTTAGGTCCATTGGTGGCCAACAGGGCATCGGCGACCGTGGCATGGCACCCATCGGCGCGATGAGCATGCCGTGGAGCCAGGGGCCTGCGGCACCAAGCCAGTCGCCCGCGATGCCTGGTGGCGTCATGTCCATGGGAGACATCCTCCAGCGTGGCGCGAAGTACAACCGTCGCTCCAGTGGGGATCGGCCGTGACGACGCCGTCGCGTCTGATGACCTACGAGGAGATGACGGCGCAGCAGCAGAACCCTCACTACACACCTGATCCACCCGGCGACCGTGAGAGCACGGCGTCGCTGAACTGGATTCCCCTCACCCCAGAGGAGCGCCTGGGGATGAAGCCCGACGATACGCCGGCACAGGCGCCGCCGCCTCCGCAGCCCATGGTGCAGCAGCAGATGCCGCCCAGTCTCATGCGTGAGCCGCAGGGTGAGCCGCCGCTGATCGAGGACACGGAACAGCCGAAGCCGTCGAAGTTCGACTCGTTCATCGGCCATCCCGTCACGCAGAACATCCTCAAGGCTATTGCCGCGGGCGGGTTCGGCATGGTGGGGCAGGGCCCGCAGTTCCTCATGCATCTGGCGAACATGCAGGAGCGCAACCTCGATCAGCAGGCCACCGTCCAAGGGCTGCAGGTCTTCAGTAAGGCGTCGCAACTCGCGTCGGCGGGGAAGCTGCAGCAGGCGCAGGGGATGATGGAGCAGTTCCTCGCGTCGAGCCCGCGGGCCGCGAAGGCGATGCCCGACATGATTAAGCGGTTCGAGGGACTCGTCACGCAGATCAATGAGCGACAGGCCGCGGGCCGCGTGGCGATGGGGCTGAAGAAGTACGGGTCCCTGGAAGCGGCGATGCAGGACGAACAGTTCGTGTCGGACTACGGACTGCTGTCGGACTCTCTGCGTAAGGGGCTGACGCCGCGCGACCAGCGCGACCGCTTCAAGACTGTTGGTAGCAACATGTACAACGTCGACCAGCTCGACGCCGAGGGACGGCCCACGAAGGTCGTGGACGCGACGGACGAGGGACAGGCGACGCCTGCGTTCCTTGAAGCCCTCACGCTCGCCCTGCAAGGTGACGCCAAGGCGCTGAAGCAGCCTGGGCTCGGGCAGAAGGAAGCGATGAAGCTCGCCACCATTCTGCAGGGCAAGAAGCAGGGGCTGCACTTCAACGTCGTCGACGAGGCCGATGGGCGCTACATCGTCGGCATGAACCCCATGACTGGGCAGATGGTGTCGAAGGAGTACGTCGGCGCTCGAGAGTACGCGCCGAGTATCGACCGCGAGATCATCCAAGAGGCGGATCGTCGTGGCTTGAAGGGCCCGCAGCGCATCGACTTCTTCTCGCAGACCAAGGCCGGCATGGCGGGCACGCGCGAAGCCGCGGTGCAAGGCGAGCGTCCGATGGGTGAAGGCCAGCAGAAGGAAGTCGTCGCGTACAACAACATCCTGTCTGCGGTGGATCAGCTCTCGCAGTTCTCGCCCGAAGAGATGCAGAAGTATTCGGGCTTGGTGAACCGCCCGCTCGCCGAGGCGAAGAACATTGTGACGGGCTTGCTGGGCAAGGGTGCAGACCAGCGCTTCCTGCAGTTCAAGACCCTGATGGGACGGATGCAGTCCGAGGCGTTCACGGTCGCGGGCAAGCAGTTGACGCCGTTCGAGTACAGCGTCGTGTCGCAGTTCACGCCGACCGGGCGTGAGGCTGGCGGTGCCGCAGAGATCCAAGCGAAGCTGCAGAGCTTCAAAGCGTTCACCACGATCAAGCGGGATGTCACCCTTGAACTCGTCAAGACGGGCCGCGCCTACGTTGACCCAAGCGAGATGGACGCACGGATCAAGGCGCGCATGATGGAGACCGGCGTTCCCGTCCCGATCCGCGTGAAGGACCCGCAGACAGGAAAGATGGGCACATTCGTACCCTCCAGACCCGGAGAGCAGCCGCCTGCTGGATTGGAGATCGTTCGCTGATGGGCACTCTGACGTGGGATGACGGCCCAGCGTTCGGCGGCACCGACAATCCGTCACTGACGGAGAAGGTCGGACGCGTCGCCAAGAAGGGTCTGGAAGCCGTGCGCAAAGGTGCGGAGGCGGTGGACCGCTTTGGCGGCTCGCCCAATCCAGACTTCAAGGTCATGGGTGGCCCCGTGTCGGGCAAGCTCGCGGACCTCGTGCCTGGGTCGCTGACACAGGCCGGAGCCGACGCAGCCATCGGACTCGTGGCCCCTGTACCTGGGGCGAAAGGTGTCGCGGCCCGTCTCGCTGCGGGTACGGCCGGAGGCGCTGCGGGCTCTGAACTCGAAGGCCGCGGGGCTGCGTCAGGAGCTGTTACAGGGCTGGGTGGCGCCGCTGTTGGCGAGACACTTGGTGCGGCAACCAAGGGACTTGTGAACTGGGCTCAGACGGTACAGAAGTTCAAGACGGGTGAAATGACGCTCGACGAGTTCACTCGTCAGCTCGCACGGGACATGAATGTCCCGCCGCGCCGCATGCTCGGTGAGGGTGGCAAAGGTGAGATGCTCGCCGACTCGCGCAAGCGTGGCGGTGGTCAGATCATGAAGGTGGCCAGCGAAGTCCTGGAAGCCGCCGAGGCGCGCCTGCGCAACGCTGTAGGAGGCAGCGGCGCGCTGCTCGACATTCCATCGTTGGCCAAGCCGACGACCGTACCGCTTGCGAACTATCCAGGGCACACGGGCCGTGGGGAGCCGCAGATGCCCACGTTCGACGAAGCGATCAAGGCGCTCAAGCAACTCAAGTCGGACACGCGCATCATCCGTGAGGCTGCCATCAAGAAGGGCGAGCCCCTGCAGGCACAGGAAGCGGAGTCCAGGCTGCAGCAGCTCACGGATCAGTTCAACGCTGCGGTGTCGCGGCGTGCCGTCTCCAGTCCCGACGCCATCGCCGGGCATGAAAAGGCGATGAAGCAGTACATGCAGGCGGTGACCGTGGTGAACTTCCTGAAGCAGAACCCGCAGATCTTCGTGCCGGGTGGGACCACGAAGGGCACCACTATCGACCAGAACAAGTTCTCCGAGGCGATCATGCTATCGCCCGGGTTCACCAAGGAACTGTTCCCCAACGCCATCAAGGCCGCAGGGCGTGGCACCCCGTACGCGGGGGACCAGCCCGTCAAGCTGCCGGGCTTGTCCATTGGGGGTGGTGGCGCTCGCGAGTTCATTGGTGGTACCCAGGTCGGTACACGGAAGGCAGGCACGCGCCCGCCGCAGTCCATGGCTCCGGCGCTGCTCGACATGGGGGCGATCACAGGGTTGGATCAAATTGACCGATGAACGACCTCACGCCCGCCACGCTCCTGCAGTGGGCCATCAACGGGGTCGTCGCGCTCTTGGTCATGCTCATGCGCATGCTCAAGCGGGCGTACGACCGGCGTATTGAAGAAGTGGAGCGTCGTCTCGAGGTCGCTGAACGGGACGCGCACATCATCCACGCCAACATCATTTCGCAGACACAACTCGTTAGCGAGCGTGTCACCAAGATCGAGGGGACCATCAGCGCCACGCTGACCAGCCTCAGTGAGCGGTTGACACGTATCGAGAGTCTGCTCGACGCCATGCTGCGCGCAGGGATGGGCCGCGGTGCCTCATAGCGTTACATCCGACAAGATCGTCGGGTTCTGGACCGTGCCGTATGCCGGCGTCGTCCGCGATGTGTCCATCTATGAGGTGCCGTCGGATGGGCTGTGGGACTCAGCCAACATGGTGCCGCGCGACGGCCAGCTCGTCACGCGTCCCGGGCCGCAACAGTACGCGCCGAACGATCTGCTCGCGCGCCCGACTGCGGGGCTGTGGTCCCCCGTCGTGTTCGGTCCTGCGTTCCAAGCGGATGCGTTTCAGAACGACGCGTTCCAGACCCAGCTCGTCGAGGCCCTCATGATCGTCGCCACGCAGCAGGGCCTGTTCTACCTGGACCCGACGACGCTGTCGTGGATCAACGTCATGCCCACCGCAGGCGACGTGTTCCAGGGCGACGCGTTCCAGGCGGACATGGTGCAGGGCTCGGCGAAGAAGAAGCTGTCGACGCACTACATCGGGCGCTTCGCGCAGATCCAAGCCGGCACGCCGCCCACCATCTACACCGTGTTCGTCAACGGGGTGGACGATGCGGTGCTGTGGGACATGGCGCTGCCCGAGGCGAGCCAGACGCGGTTCAGCATCCCGCCGCGCTGGACCGATGTGATCGCCGTGGCCGACCGCTTCGTCGGGATCACGCCGCCGTACGACGTGTCGTGGACCGAGGATGTCAGTTCACCCGCGGGGTTGTTCTCGACGCCAGCGCTGAACCACAAGTCCCTCGGTGAGACACCTGACCCTGTGGTGGCCATCAGCCCGAGCGGGTTCCTCGCGTTCACCGTGTACAAGAAGAACCGGATCTGGACCGCGGTAGCGACGGGGCTGCCGGGTGGCAGCGCGTTCCGCTTCTCTGATAGAGGGGCGTACGCCGGCCCCGCATCGCCCGCAGCCGTGGTGCAGGTCAACGGCTTGGACGTGCGCATGACCCGCACGGGACGCGTGGGCCTGTGGAACGGCCAGCAGAACCTGTACCCCTTCGACGCCGCGTGGCGTTCG
>Ga0075420_100001874_pt1 | contig 17989 bp, 14 predicted proteins | sample SoiMetdeltSBSDD4_FD_75296 | JGI IMG/M metagenome (GOLD analysis project Ga0075420, IMG submission 75296) | Bulk soil microbial communities from a Populus tree surrounding site in Tennessee, USA - Soil MetaG P. deltoides SBSDD4 | ecosystem: Environmental > Terrestrial > Soil > Tree plantation... | reverse complement strand
ATGGCTCGTCATCATGTTTCGTTAGCCGGAGGAGACCGCATTGCAGCCGTCTGGCCGTTCCTCTCCTGTGCAATTGCGACGTTGAAGGCCGCTTTAGTCGGTGCAAGCTGTGGAATTGCCCTTCTTGGCCTGCCCGTACTCATTGAACTGGTGACGGGTGTCCGCTTGATCTCGGAAACCCAGGCCGAAAATCTGATTCATTATTTCATGATAGGCGGCGCTGCAGCGGCCGCGATTGCTCAGGCCGTCGGCTGTTGGATGAACCGTTGACTCCCGGCCATGGAATGGGGCGACTTCCTAAGCTTTGTCGTTCGGCCGGCTTCGACCAAGCAACTGTTCATCTTCTATGTGGCCTGGATCAGCCTGTTTCTCGCAATCAACTTGCTTTGGGACGTTCTTTCGCCACTCACGCCAGTCTTCCATCTTCACCGCATTCGCGACAAGGTCGGCACCCTCTACGCTGCTTCGACATTCTGCAGCTCGTTGCTGCTGCTGATCTCGCTCTTTGATTCCGATGTTGCAAAGGTTGCCGGAGATACATTGCTCCCGATGATTCAAGCTGGAATGACCGGGCTTCTCCACTCCGTGGGAGAAATCTGCCCCTATGACTCCGCTGCCCGAGTGCAATCGGCATGACTCTGCCAACTCATCTCGCCACCCCCAATGTGCCGCTGTCGCGCGCCTGGAACACCTGGACCGCCGACCGCTATGTCGAGATGAATTTCCTTCCCCTCGGCTTGCGTGTCACGCCGCTCGTCTACGCCGCAAGCCTCGGCCGGGTGTCGCGCTTCGCCCCCGGCGATGAAGTGACGCTGGGCACCCATGCGGTCGATGGCAGCCTCGTCGAGGCACGGCTCGACCATGGCGGCACGGTTCTCGACTGGCGCTATCGCAAGCCATCGCCTTTCGACCTCATCGGCAGCTGGCAGACGATCCGCACCGGCGAGTGGGGCTTGCGCTTCTGGGTCGTGCTCAGCCTTTCCGCCGACCAGGGCGGCGCCTGGCATTTCGATGAGGAGGCCAAGGTCGCAAGCTTCACCCGCGGGCCGCGAACCGTCGCCCTGATCGCCAAGAAGGCGCCGCTGCTGGTCACCGGTCATGACAGCATCGCCGCGCTGGTCGAGGAATTTGAGCGGAAAGGTTATTGGCACCTCGCCTCCCGCAGCATCGGCGCGCCCGTGCTGGCGTTGCGCTTCAATCTCGACGAGGCGCCGGAGCTGACCTTCGCCGCCGGCATTGCCGACCGGCCGGACCGCGCCGTCGAGCGGGCGCGGGCGCTGCTCGAATTACCGGCGCCGGTCGAGCAGAGCCCGACCGCCGATGACCCGGTCGCCGCCATTCGCGACGTCATGGGCTGGAATGCGCTCTACGACCGGACCAATCACCGGCCGTACATCACCTGCTCGCGCAACTGGGATCTCAACAAGTTCGGCGGCTTCGGCTTCTGGCTCAACGATACCCTCATCAACGCCTTTCTCGTCGCCCTGTTCGATCTCGACCAGGCACGCGAGAACCTGTCCCTGGTCTTCGCCGGCGCGACGCCCGAGGGCAATCTGCCCTGCATTCTCACCGGCAATGATCAATGGGTCGACCGCACCCAGAGCCCGATCGCCTCGCTGATCCTGTGGATGCTCTGGCTGCGCTCCGGCGAACGGAGCCTGTTGCGCGCCGCCTGGCCGCTATTGTCGCGCAACAATGACTGGCTCTTTGCCACCCGCGACGGCAATCGCAACGGCATCCTCGAATTCGGCTCGAGCCCTCTCGGCATGGGGCTCTATCGCGGCACCAAGCTTGCCGCAAAGGATGAGTCCTTCATGGACAATTCGCCGATTCATGACGAGGCCCGCTTTATCGATGAGACCGGAACGCTCGACTGCGAGGATGTCGGGCTCAACTGCCTCGCCTGCCTTGACAGCGAGATGCTGGGGCGAATTGCCGATGTGCTCGGTCTCGACGATGCGCGGAAATATCATGAACGCGCCGCCACGCTTCGGAGCACCATCGCCAGCCATTTCTGGGACGACCGGCGCAACATCTTCGCCAATCGCCTGTGGTCGGGAGCATTCGTCAGGAGCCTCGCGCCGACCAGCTTCTATCCGCTGCTCTGCGGTGCCGCCAATGACGCGCAGCGCGACCATCTGCTGGCCCATCTCGAGGACGAGCAGGCCTTTGGCGGCCGGTTCGGCCTCCCCTCGGTCGCGCGGGCCGATCCGGCTTTCGGCGACAACATCTATTGGCGCGGGCGGATTTGGCCGATCCTCAATTGGCTGGTCTGGCTCGGACTGCATCGCTCAGGTGAGCACGATGCGGCAGCGCGGCTGGCCGAGAAGGGACGTGCACTGTTCTTCGCATCCTTCCGCGATCGGCGGCTCTGTCCGGAGAACTATCACGCCGTAAGCGGCGAGGGGCTCGACCAGCCCGACACCGACCCGTTCTATTCCTGGAGCGCCCTTCTCCCTTACATGGACCTGGCGGAGCTCATGGACATCTCGCCCTTCGACGGCTGGACCCTGACCAACCGAGCCGAGGATGATGGAGCGCTCGCGCCGGTGCTGACGCCGTCGGGACCGGTCGCGGTTGAGCGGCTGAACGGCGTCCTGACCCTGTTGCGGCATGGCGAGCCCTTCTTCACGACCGATGTGACGGGCCGCATCACCCATCTGGTCCTGACCGAGGAGCAGGTCGCGTGCGCATTGCCGGCGAAGCTCGCCGCCGGTGCCAGGCTCAGGGTGCGAAGCAAGGGGACAATCCTGCTGTGCCGACAGGCGAGCCTGACCCTCGCGCCCCAGGTCGCGGATGGCTGGATCGAGATCATCCTGCAGGCAACCGGCGAGCATCCCGAGTCCTTCCGCCTGCTCCTTGCCTGACGAGGGGGCAAATCGAGGCAGTAGGCATTCGGCATTAGGTCGTGACCAGAGCACTCCCCGACTGCCTACTGCCTATCTGCCTACTGCCTATCTGCCGACTGCCTAGGGAAGCTCGCCGTCATCGATCTCCTCATTGAGGATCGCGGTGCTGGCCGCCCCGAGGAGCGACACCACCGCCATCAGGGCCAGCACGACGGGGACGCCCCAATCGGCCTTGATGATCGGCAACAGGAAGACGCTGAGCGTCGCGCCGAGCTTGGCGACCGCCGCCGCCAGGCCGTTGGCGCTCGCCCTGTGCGTGGTGGGAAAGAGCGCCGAGGCCATGGCGAAGGTCGTCGAGTTCGGGCCGGCATTCATCGCCAGGTTGAACAGCACGAAACCCGCGAAGATCCACGCCGTCTTCGTCGAGCTGTCCCCCGGCATCTGCACGGCCATGAACAGGACGCCCATCGCCGCCGCCATCAGCAGAAGGCCTGTGACCTGCATCCTGACCCGCCCGAAACGCGGCACCACGAAGAGGCCGATTGCGAAGCCGATCAGCAGGAACAGGTCGATGGCGCCCGAGCCCTTGATGTCAACCGACTCGGCGGCGATCGTGCCGGAGGCAGTCTTGCCGAAATGAATGGCGGCGAGAATGACCGGCGTGAACAGGCCGACGCCATAGGTGGCGATATCCATGAGGAACCATGGCAAGGCGGCGAGCGCCGTGCGCTTGCGATAGGCGCGGGAGAACAGGACGCCATAGCCCGGCGCTTCGCCTCGCATCGGCGTCGAAGCCGCTGCCGCGAGGCTGGCATCGGGCGCTGCTGCGACGACCCGGGCCAGCGCCGCCCTCGCCTCTGCCATCCGGCCGATGCTGGCGAGCCATCGGGCGCTCTCCGGAAGGCCGGATCGCATGAGCAGGAATAGCGCCGCCGTCGCCGCCTCGCCGAAAAAGAACCACCGCCACAGTGCGGGCGAATGGCTGATCGAGACCAGGAGCAGGCTGAGCGCCGCCGCCACGATGAAGCCGACCGACTGGCAGGCGATGGTCGCAACCATCATCCGGCTGCGGATCTGCCGCGGCATCCATTCCGCCACATAGGAGGCGCTCACCGGGAAATCGATGCCGACCCCGATACCCACCAGCAGCTGTCCGGCAATCAGCATGGTCGCATCGGTGGCGAGCGCGCTGATCACCGCGCCGGTGAGGATGATCAGCATGTCGAGCAGCATCATCGGCCGGCGTCCGAGGCGATCGGCCGCCGGTCCGCCGATCGCCGCGCCGGCCACCGCGCCGAACACCAGCGCTGCCGCCAATAGGCCTTGCACATGCGGTGGAATCGCAAAGCGCGTGATGATCAGCGGCATCGCCACCCCGAGCGTGAACACCGCCATCCCGTCGATCAAGGTGCCGCCGGTTGCCAGCAACCACAGCCAATAGTCGATGCGCCGGACCCGGGCGCCGTCGATGATCGCGGCGATGCTGCCCTGTAGCGCGGTCGCTTGCTCGGCCATCAGAGCCGGTCGGACACCATGGCGATATAGCGCCGTCTGAGCGCCGAGGAATCATCGGCGACGCCGTAAATCACCCGCTTGACGACATCGATGATGATGAGCCAGGCCACCAGATAGACGATGAGCCAGCCCACCGCCTGCCAGGAGATCGGGGTGACGAACCAGCCATTGACCGCCATCAGGACGGCCAGGAGTTCGGTGGCGAGAAGTGCGGCGAGCAGCGGCACGCTGGGCCAGGGGCGCTGGAAGAACCATTTGCGGGTGCGCGTATTGTAGAGCAGCAGATGGCCGCCGACCGCCAGCTGCAGGAACATCAGCGTCCTGAGCTCGTCCGGCGTCGAGAGGCCGAAGCGCGCCTGGAGCACCGGGTCGGCGATCACCTTCATCCCGATCAGCAGCAGCCCGAAGGTCTCGGCCGCGACGAACACCGCAATCGCGCTGGCAATCACCAGGAGCCGCGTTATCCGCCAGCGGATCGGCTGTCGCGCCACCTCGGTATTGTCATAGGCGATGGCCATGATCGGCGCATCGTCGAGCAGCGCCAGAATGACGATCATCACCGCCGTCAACGGCTTGAAGTCGAACACGATCGTCGACATCACCACCAGCACCATGATGTTGATGGTGAGCGCGATGCGATAGAGCGTGTAGCTGGTGATGCGGGCGAAGATCCGCCGCGCCTCGTCGATGGCATTGGCGATCACCGTGAGCCCCGGTGTGGTCAGGATCAGCGCTGCGGCGCTGCGCGCCGCATCGGTTGCGCCGCTCACCGCCGTGCCGCAATCCGCCTGCTTGAGCGCCGGTGCGTCATTGACGCCATCCCCGGTCATCGCCACCAGATGGCCCCGCGACTGCAGCGCCTTGACGATTGCGTATTTGTGCTCGGGATAGACCCGGGCAAAGCCGTCCGCCATGTCGATCTTCTCCGCCATAGACGCGGAGATCGCATCCGGGTTGAAATTCGCCGGGAAGAAGTCGCCGGCAGTGATGATGTTGTCGCCCATCCCGAGCTGCCGCGCCATCTCCCGCGCCACCGCCGTGTCGTCGCCGGTGACCATCTTGACGCGAATGCCCTTGCTCTCGACATCGGCGATCGTCGCCTTGGAATCATCACGCGGCGGATCCGACATCGGCAGAATCGCCAGCAGCGACCAATTGTCGGTTCCAGGTGCCGTCCGCGCCACCGCCAGCGTGCGATAGCCGCGCGAGCCGAGATCGACCACGGTCGATCGCGCCTTGGCCATCGCTGCCGGATCGAGCTTGCACAGCTCGAAGATCACTTCCGGCATGCCTTTGGAGACCTTGAAGGACTGAAGCCCACCCTGCTGGACCGTCGCCTCGGTGCGCTTGTGCACCGGGTCGAACGGCACGAAGGCGAGCTGTCGGAAAGGCTTGAGCTCGGCTCGGTCATGCACCGCCTGCATGACCGCCACATCGAGCGCATCGGGACTCGCCTCCGCGGTCGCGAGCGCTGCCGCGACGATCGCCTCGTCGGCTGATTTGGCGGCGAACAGCACCGGCGGATCGAGGGTGAGCTCGTTCTTGGTGAGCGTGCCGGTCTTGTCCGAGCACACGACATCGACGCCGGCCATTTCTTCGATCGCCGACAGCTTCGAGACGATCGCCTTTTGCTTCGCCAGGGCCAGGGCGCCCAGCGCCATGGTGATCGAGAACACCGCCGGCATCGCCACCGGGATCGATGCCACGAGCAGGATCAGCACGAATTGCAGGATGGAGAGCGCGTCCTGCCACTGCCAATGCGCCGGTGCAACGATGTCGCGATAGACGTCGAATCCGACCATGATCAGCGCCAGCGCGATCGCGATCACCACCAGGAAGTCGCCGATCTCCAACACCGCCCGCTGGCCGTGGCTGACGGCTCCGGCTGACGCGACGAGCTTGGCGGTGCGCCCGAACAGCGTGTTGCTCCCGGTGGCGATGACCTCGCCGGTCATGTCGCCATCCTTGATGATGCTGCCCGAATAGGCCGTGTCGCCGATCCTCTTGGCAACCGGCAGAGACTCGCCGGTCAATGCCGATTGATCGATCGAGGCCGAGGTGCCGCCGATGAGCTTGAGATCGGCGGGCACGATCTGGCCGATATGGAGCCGCACGATGTCACCCGGCACCAGCAGCTCTGCCTTGACGGTCTGCCATTTGCCGTCCCTGAGCACGTCGGCCTCGGGCGCCAGTCCTTTTTTCAGCGCCGCCAGCGCATTGGCCGCCTTGTGGTCCTGCCAGAATCCGATGATCGCGTTGAAGAGCAGGAGTGCGGTGATGATGGCGAAGTCTGACCACCGTCCGAGCAGGGCGGAGATCACCGCCGCCGCCTCGATCATATAGGCGATCGAACCGGTGAAATAACCGAGCAGCTTCTCGAGCTGGCTGTCCTCCTTCTCGACGATGCCGTTGATGCCGTATTTGGCAAGGCGCGCCTGCGCTTCCGCCGAGGTCAGGCCGGTGGCTTGATTGGTGGCGGGCTCGACGACCGCTTCCGGAGCGTTCATCGCTCGGCGCCGGCTTCGGCAGCCTTCATTTCCCCAGGAACGAGATCCTTCCTGTCATCCTTTCTCTGCTCCTTCGCGGCGGCATGGTATTTGCGCCGGATGGCATCGAGATCGACGGTCGGAGCCGGGATCTTGATGTTCATGTCGTCGAGCGTGTCGGCCAGGATTTTCGCGATGACGAGATCGCGGAACCACTTCCGATCGGAGGGGACGATGAACCACGGCGCCTCCTTGGTGCTGGTGAGCCGCAATGCATCCTGGAACGCCTCGGTGTATTCCTCCCACAGCTCGCGCTCGGTATAGTCGCTCTCGCTGATCTTCCAGTTGCGGTCAGGGTCGTTGAGCCGATCGCCAAAGCGCCTGAGCTGCTCTTCCGGGCTGATATGGAGGAAGAACTTCACCACCTTCACCCCGCTCTCGCCCATCAGCTCCTCGAATTGGCGGATGCGGGCATAGCGCTTGCTCCACACCGACTTGGGCACGAGCTTGTGGACCCGGACGACCAGCACATCCTCGTAATGCGAGCGGTTGAAGATGGTGATCTGGCCCTTGGCCGGCTCATGCGGGTGAACCCGCCACAGAAAGTCATGCGCCAGCTCGATCGGCGTCGGCTCCTTGAAGTCCGCCACCTTCACGCCTTGCGGATTGATGCCGCTGATCACATGCCGGATCGTGCCGTCCTTGCCCGCCGCATCGAGCCCCTGCAGCACAACGAGCATGGAGCGCTGATTTTCGGCGTAGAGCTTGTATTGCAGCTTGTGCAGCCGCGCGATGTGCCCCTTGGTCTCCGCCGCGGCGCCGTCGTTGTCCTTGTATTTTCCGGTGTCGGCCGGATCGAAGCGCGACAGCTTGAGCTTGGCATCGGGCTCGACGAAATAGCGCTGCTTGAAACCCATGGCACTGACTCTGGACCTGGCTGCGAGGGTGTTACTATCCCGTACCGGAGAAAATTCGGCAATAGCTACCGATGGTTAAGGAAATGGAGATTTCCCTCGAGGTCGGACACGACGATCAGCTGCCGATCGAAGACCAGCACCGACACCGGCCGGGTCAGCCCGTCGAGCAGCACCTCGCGCTTGCCGGTCTGAAGATCGAGGCGCAGCAGCCGGCCGCTTCCCGCTGTCCAGCCGGTTGCCTGCGCGAAGGCGCCATGTTCGAGCACCAGCATGGCACGCGGCGCCTCGAAGGCGACATCGACCGGCGCATTGAGATTGTCGGCCTCGACCTTGGCCGAAGTCGGCGTGCCGACATCGGGCAATGAGACAACCCGGCCGCTGCCGGGAAGAAATGGAAATCCGCCGAACAGCGACACAAAGAGCCGGCCGTCATGGGCAGCGATGCCGGTCGGCACCGCGTCGAACTCGACCGTTTGCTTGTCGGCGAACTCGGTGGGCGACAGCGTTTCGAGCGCTGCTCCGCTGGTCTTCAGTCGCTTGAAGACGAATACCGTCGCGCGGGCGCCGGTGGTGGACGACACGCGCTCGAGACTGTTGCGCGCCGAATCGACCACGATGAAATCCTTCCCCGCGATCGCGAAGTCGTAAGGATTCCACAGGTCGCTGCTGACAACCGTCGCTATCCCGGCCTCGCTGATCCTGAGGAGCGCGTGATCGAGCGGTCCGGTGGTCTGACCTGCCGGTGTCCAACCTTGCGCCACGATGAAGGACTGACCCGTCCGCTCCACCCGATAAGGCCCGGTCGGATCGCCGAATGTGTCGAGGCCATGCGGCAACACCGGTCCGAAAGGCAGGATCTCGCCCGCCGCATCGCGGCGATAGAGACGCCCATCGGCGAGATTGGTGATGAGAAGAGCATCGCCGTCACGGGCGACGCCGGCAAAGCGTGCGCCCTGCCGGTGCTCGACCGTCAGCCGGTAGTCCGGCGACGCCACCGGCTCCGCCGCTGCGCCGGAGATCGTCAGCAATGCCACGAGGAACGTCAGCTCAACGAGCGAGCGCATCGAAAGCCGCCATTGGCTGCAAAGCGAAAATCGGCGTCATAGGCCAGCCTGTATGTCGTGGTGAGGTGGACCGGGTCGCTGTTCCAGGCGCCGCCGCGCAACACCCGGTGGCGCTCGTTTCCTTGATAGGCATCCTGCGTCCATTCCCACACATTGCCGAGAAGGTTGAGCACGCCGTCCTTGCTGGCGCCGCCCGGATAGGAATCGGCCGGCGCTGTCATGGCATAGCCATCGCTGTCGTCGCTGCCGCAGCAAATATCGTTGCCGTGATTGGCCCTCGCCCCATCGACCGGTGCATCGCCCCAGGGAAAGCGCGCGCCGTCCGTTCCGCGCGCTGCCCGTTCATATTCCTGCTCCGACGGCAGCCGCAAGCCATGATGGGCGCAGAACGCCGCGGCATCGCCGAAGCTCACGCCCACCACCGGCCGTCCGTCGATGCCGAGCATCGGATGGCCGCCATAATAGGCCGAGCGATGGCCGGTGGCCGCAACGAACCGCTGATATTGCCCATTGGTGATCTCGGTGCGGTTGATGGCAAAGGCCTCAAGCTCGATCGACCGGCGCGGCCGCTCATTCGCATTGCCGTCGTCATTTCCATAGATGAACCGCCCACCCGGGATGACGATCAGTGGATTGTCCGGGATCGGCTGCTCGACAGCACTTGCGTCGGTTGCCAGCACCATGAGCAGAAACAGCGCTCTAGAAATCCACACGCTTCTGCGTCTCCTGGTCGAACAGATAGACCCGGTCGGCGGGGATGCGTACGCCGATGAGCTGGTCGAAATCGCCGCGGAAATTGCGGTCGGTCCGCATCGTCAGCAGATGGTCGCCGACCCTGACGCTGACCAGGGTGCTGTCGCCGGTGAGTTCGGCGGAATAGACCGGGGCGGTGAGATTGCGTTCCCCGCTGCCGTCCATCAGCACCGTCACGTCCTCCGGCCTGACCCCCATCACGGCGCGCCCGACATTGGCGCGGGCGAGACCGTTGACCTTCAGGCCGCCGGCGCTGGCGAAGGTGCCGTTCTGCACCTCGCCCGGGATCAGGTTCATCGGTGGCGAGCCGATGAAGCCGGCGACGAACAGCGTGCGTGGATTGTTGTAGATGTCCTTCGGTGTCCCGAGCTGCTCGATCACCCCGTTGTTCATCACCGCCACCCGGTGGGCGAGCGTCATCGCCTCGATCTGGTCATGGGTGACATAGATCGTCGTCACCTGAAGATCATGCTGCAGCCGTTTGAGCTCGGCCCGCATCTGGACCCGGAGCTTGGCATCGAGATTGGACAGCGGCTCGTCGAGCAGGAACACCCTGGGCGTTCTGATGATCGCCCGCGCCAGCGCCACTCGCTGGCGCTGGCCGCCCGACAGCTCGCGCGGCAGCCGCGTCAGCAGCGCCTGCAGCTCGACCCGCCGCGCGACCTCCTCGACCCGCCTTTTGAGCTCCGCCGCCGGGACTTTGCGGATCATCAGCGGATAGCCGATATTGTCAGCGACCGTCAGATGCGGATAAAGCGCATAGGATTGGAACACCATCGCGACATCGCGATATTTCGGCAGGACGTCGTTCATCCGCTCATTGCCGAAATAGAGGTCCCCCGACGACACCTCCTCGAGCCCGGCGACCATCCGCATGGTCGTCGTCTTGCCGCAGCCGGACGGCCCGAGCAGCACCAGGAATTCCTTGTCGACCACCTCGAGATTGAGGTTCGCCACCGCGACGAAATTGCCGAAATTCTTGGTGACGTCATTGAATCGCACCGATGCCATGGGTTCAGCCCTTTACCGCGCCGAAGGACAGCCCGCGAACCAGATGCTTCTGCACGATGAAGGCGAAGATCATGATCGGGATGCAGGCGAAAAAGCCGGCGGCGCTGATCTCGCCCCAATAGGTGTGGTACTGCGTCACCCGCCCGGCGATGCCGATCGGCAGCGTCTGCGACCGCTCGGTCAGCGTCAGGATCAGCGCCAGCAGGAACTCGTTCCACGAGATGATCAGGCAGAAGATTGACGTCGCCGCCAGGCCCGGCCGCGCCAGTGGCAGCGCCACCCGGAGGAAGGCACCGAAGCGGGTGTCGCCATCGACCATCGCCGCCTCTTCGAGCTCGACCGGCAGGTCTTGGAAATAGCTCTTCATCATCCAGGTGGCGAAGGGCAGGTTGAAGGCCGTGTAGGCGATCACCACCGCCGGCTTGGTGTTGAGCATGTTGAGATAGTTGAAGGCGACATAGAGCGGAATGATGGTCACGATCGGCGGCATCATCCGGGTCGACAGGATCCAGAAGCTGATCTGGTGGCGCCACCGCCCGGGATATTGGAACCGCGCCAGCGCATAGCCGGCCAGGGTGCCGAGCACCACCGAGATCGCCGTGGTGCTCACCGCGATGATCAGGCTGTTCAACGCATATTGCAGGAACGGTCGCTCGATGAAGGCAGCGCGATAATGCTTGAGCGTCGGATTGACCGGGTACCATTCCGGCGGGATGGCAAAGATATCGATGTCGTATTTGAAGGAGTTGCTGGCGATCCAGTAGACCGGGAACAGCGTGATCACCAGCGCGATCGCGATCCCGCAATAGGCGGCGACCTCCTGGGTGACGGCGGCGGAGCGGCTGCGCAGCATCGGGTGGCCTCCTATTCCGCGAGCCGCATGCGCTTGATGAACCACGTGCTGAACGCGACCGTCGCAAACAGCACGAAGAGCGAGATCGCCGCCGCATAGCTCTGATCGGCGAAGCGGTAGGCCACCTGATAGATATAAAGGCTGAGCGTCTTGGTGCGGTCGGCCGGGCCGCCGCCGGTCAGGATGAACACCAGATCGAACAGCCTCAGGGCATCCATGATGCGGAGCAGCAGCGCAATGGCGATGACCGGCTTGAGGAACGGCAGCGTCAGGTCGCGGAACTGCCGCCACGCCGAGGCGCCGTCGATCGCCGCCGCCTCATAGGGCTCGATCGGCAGGCTGGCGAGTCCGGCCAGCATGAGGAGGAACATGAACGGCGTCCACTGCCAGACATCGGCGATGATCAGCGACAGCATGGCGAGCCGCGCATCGCCGGCCCAGGCCTGCGGCGGCAGGCCGAGATTGAACATGAGCTCGTTGAGAATGCCGAATTGCGGCTCGTAGATCAGCTTCCAGGTGATGGCCACCGCCACCGGCGGCAGCATCATCGGCAGCATCAGCAGCGTCTTCAGCACATTGAGCTTCCGCACATAGCGGTCGAGCAGCAGCGCCAGGCCAAGCCCGAGCAGGAATTCGATGGTGACCGACGACACCGTGAACACCAGAGTGTTCCTGAGGCCGATATGGAATTGCTGGTCGGTCAGCAGCCTGGTGAAATTCTGAAGCCCGGCAAACTCCCAGGGCAGGTCGGGATTGGGGCTGATCCGCGTCACCGCCGCGACGAACATATAGGCCGAGGGAAAGATGGTGAGCGCCAGCAGCACGAGCATTGCCGGCGCCAGCATCAGGATGCGCAGATGGCGCTCGACCCATTGTTCGAGACCCGATCCCCGCGCACGGTGCGAGAGGGTCGATGTCGGCAGGGCGCGGGTCATGAAGCGGGTCTCCCCGGCCGGGCAGGGGCGCCGAACGCCTCCGGCGCCCCGCTCGACCGCTCAGCCTATTTCGTACCGGCGATCTTTTCGACTGCCGCCTGGGCGTTCTTCAGTGCCTCCTCCGGCGTCTCGGCGCCGGCAACCGCCTTGGACAGCTCGATGCCGAAGGCATTCTCGATCTCCGGCCATTTCGGATGGCGCGGCCGCGGCGTCGACGCCTGGATCGCCTTCATCAGCACCGGATAGTGCCGAAACTTCTCCTGCTTGGTCAGATCCGGATCGGTGAATGTCGAGGTGCGCACCGGCGGGTTGCCGCGCTCGGCCGAGACCTTGATTTGCTCCGGCGAGGTCGCCCACTGCATGAAGTCGAACGCTTCCTGCTTGTTCTTGGCCGCCGCCATGATGCCCATGGTCCAATGGCCGATCTCGGAGCTACCGGGATTGGTCCCCGCCGGGATCCCGGTATAGGAGATCTTGCCGACCATGCGCGACTGCGTCGGGTCCTCGAAGGTCGCCACCCAATTGGGCCAGTTGATCGACGAGGCGGCGGTGCCGGCGGCGAGCGCCTGGCCGACCTCATTGGCATTGTAGCTCTCGACCCCCTTTGGCGAGACGTCGCGCAGCGCCATGAACATCTTCATCGCCTGAGCACCCTCTGGGGTGTCGATCGTCACCTTGCTGCGGTCCTCGTTGAACAGGTTTGCCCCATAGGACCAGAACAGCGGCATGAAGTCGGCAACCACCGGATTGCCCTGGCCGCCGCGGAACACATAGCCGAAATAGCGACCGCCCCCCTTGTCGGTCAGCGCCTTCGCGGCCTTCAGCACGTCGTCCCAGGTCTTCGGCTCCTCGATGCCTGCCTCTTTGAACTTGGCGGCATCGTAGAAGAACATCTGGGCATTGCCGACATAGGGCAGGCAGATATAAGGCCCGCTATTGTAGGGGTTGCGGCACAGCGCCAGCGACTTCGAAAGGAAATCGTCGTCCGGACCGTCCTTGCCCGCCTTCTGGAAATAGGGGGTGAGGTCCTCGAGATGGCCGTTCTCGGCGAAGAACGGAATCCACGGATCGTCCATCAGCACGATGTCGAAGGCGCCGGACTTGGTCTGGCCGGCATTGGCTGCCTGCTCGAACACATTGTTGTAGGGCGCCTGCACGATCTCCACTTTGGTGCCCTTCAGCTTCGCATAATCGGCGGCAGCGGCCCTGAGGCCGTCGCCCTCGCTTCCCGACGGCACGAGCACGGTGATGTCGGCCCATGCCGGATGGATCGCGGCGAGCGACCACAAGGCAAATGCCATGGCGAGAAACGGTCGGCGAACCATTGTTTCCTCCATTCGGTTCAAACGCTCGGGCCTTTTCTCTTTCAGCGGCCCTGGCTGCAAATCCTTCCACCTCATCCACCAGTCCGGTAATCGACCCTGACGACCTTGCCCGTCAGTGCCGATTCTAGCGCCGCCTCGGCAAGGATCTGGGCCCGGCGGCCATCCTCGAAGCCGACCGCGGGATCGCCACCGGATTGGATCTTGTCGATGAAATCGTCAAGCTCTCGGGCGTAGGCGTCCCTGTAGCGGTCGATGAAGAAATGGAGGAGGGGGCCAAGCCGATCGGTCGCGTCCTTCGTCGACCTTCTGAGACTGGTGGCGCGCAGATTGTCCGACACGATCATCCCCTTGGCGCCGAACGCCTCGACCCGCTGGTCGTAGCCATAGACCGCCCGGCGCGAATTGTTGATGTGGATCAGCGAGCCCTTCGCTGTCCGCATGACCACCATGGCGCTGTCGAAATCCTCCATCGCCTCGAGCTTCGGTTCGATCCTGATCGACCCGGTGGCGAACACCTCGACCGGCTCCTCATTCGCGATGAAGCGCGCGAGATCGAAATCATGGATCGTCATGTCGCGAAAGATCCCGCCCGACACCCGAAGATAGTCGACCGGCGCGATCGCCGGATCGCGGCTCGTGATGACGAGCTGCTCGAGCGTCCCGATCTCGCCCGCCTCGACCGCCGCGGCGAGCGCTGCGTGACTTGGGTCGTAGCGCCGGTTGAAGCCGATCTGCACCTTGACGCCGGTGCCGGCGATCTCCCGGCGGCACTGCTCCACCCGGGCCATGTCGAGATCGATCGGCTTCTCGCAGAATATGTGCTTGCCGGCCCGCGCCGCCGCGGTGATCAGCCCGACATGAGTGTCGGTGGAGCTGGCGATCAGCACCGCCTCGATCGAACGGTCGCCAAGAACCTCGGCCGCGCTGTGCGCAGATCTCGCACCATGACGCGCCGCGATCGCATCGCCGGCTTTGGCGTTGACGTCATGGACCGCCGCCAGCCGCGCCTTGCTGCTGGCGGCAATATTGGCGGCATGAACCGCACCGATCCGGCCTGCTCCGAACAGCGCAAAGCCGACCATGCCCGGGCTTCCTCCCTTGAACGCGGCGACGCTGGACCGCGCCCGCTTTGTCTTTGCCGTCATTTGATCAGATCGGCGCGCCGGTTTAAAGTGCGCGTTCGACCCTGCCGAGGGGGTTGTCTCAGGCCTTCCGATCGAGAAAGGCAATGCAGAAGCTGCGCGTCGGGTTGGTGGGGGCGGGGCTCGTCGGCCAGGCCGAGCACGCCTTTTATCTCTGGGACGATCGCGACCGCTTCGAATTCGCCGCTCTGGCCGATGCTTCGCCCTCGGTCCGCGCCGCCGTCGGCGCCCGCTACGGCGTCCCGGCGCTCTACGCCACTCTGGGCGAGATGCTGGTCGCCAGGCTGGACGCGGTGGTGATCGCTGCGCCCGACCCGTTCCATCCCGAACTGGCGGTGGCCGCGCTCGATGCCGGACTGCACGTGCTGTGCGAGAAGCCGCTGGCGCTGACCGTCGGCGGTTGCAATGCCATCGCGGCAGCCCGCGACCGCAGCGGCTGCATCGTCCAGGTCGCCTATATGAAGCGCCACGACCCGGCCTATCGGCGGGCGCTCGCGCTCCTTCCCGAGCGGATCGAGGACGTCAGGCTGATCGCCGTCGAGGTCAATGATCCCGATCAGGATCCCTTCGTCGCCCATCTCCCGATGGTTTCTCCCGCCGACCTGCCGGCGCCGCTCCGCGCCGAAGCAGCCCGAAAGGCGCAACTGCAACTCGATGAAGCGGCCGAAAGGAAGCTGAACGACCGGGAGGCGCGGGCCCTCGCCAATGGCTTCTTCTCGGCCATGGTGCATGACGTTGCCGTCGTGCATGGCATTCTCGCCCGTCTCGGCTGCGAATTGCCGGCCGAAGCCGGCGACGGCCGGATCTTCGACAATGGCCGCGGCGTCCATCTGAGTTTCCCGCTGCCCGGCGATGGCCGTGCCGCCTTGACCCACCTCAACCTGCCGGGCGTTCCCGACTATACCGAGCGGATCACCATCTACTGCACCGACCGCATCATCGAGCTCACCTTCCCCTCGCCCTATCTGAGGCATTTTCCGACGCGGCTGACGGTGCGCCGCGGCGCTCCCGGCCACACGCTCGAGCTCATCGACGAGCGGGTGAGCTTCGAGGAGGCCTTCCGCGAGCAGCTGCGCGCTTTTCATGCGGCGGTGCTGGGCGTAAGACCGGTCGAGACACCGCTGGAGCAGGCGCGTCGCGACATCGAGCTGCTGACATCGGCATTCCACAGGGCAATCACATGAGAATTGGCGTCTACTCCGACTCCTTGCCTGAACTTGACCGCCGACAGTTCTTCGCCTGGTGCGCCGAGCGCGGCATCCGCGACGTCGAGCTCGGCGTCGGTGCCTGGGGGCCGTGGCCACGGCCCCATCTCGACCTTGCAACCATCGGCAGCCGGAGCGAGCGCGACCGCCTCAAGGGCGAGCTCGGCGAATTCGGCCTGCGCCTTGCCGCGGTCAATGCCGCCGGCAACCTGCTTCATCCCGATCCCGGCAAGCGCGCCGATGCGCAAGCCCGCTTCGAGGCCGCCCTCGATCTCGCAATGGCGCTCGGGGTGAACCGCCTCATCACGATGAGCGGCTGCCCCGCCGGGCCGGGCGGCGGCACCCTCGGCGTCTTTCCCTGCTGGGCGACCTCGAGCGATGCCGAGAATCTCTTCGCCTGGCAGATGGAGAACGAGGTCGGGCCATTCTGGCAGAACGTCAGCCAGCGGCTCGCGGCGAGGTCCCCGGATCTCATGATCTGCCTCGAGCTTCACCCCGGCGTCACCATCTTCACCGCTGCCGGCTTCGAGGCGCTCACCCGCTATGTCGGCCGCAATATCGGCATCAACATGGACCCGAGCCATTTCTGGTGGCAGGGCATCGATCCGCTGACGGTGATCGAGCGGCTCGGCAACCGCATCGGCTATGCCCATGGCAAGGACACGCTGATCCATCCCGAGCGCGTCCGCCGCGATGGCCTCTTGCATTTTGCGCCGCCGGCCGCCGATCACGATCGCGCGCCCTGGCACTTCGCGCCCGTGGGCGAGGGACATGATGCTGCCACCTGGACCAAGCTCATCCAAGCTTTGCAGGCCGTCGGCTATGACGATGTGATTTCGATCGAGCATGAGGACCCGCGCTATCGCGGCGAGGAGGGCACGCAGCGTTCGCTCGACGGGTTGCAACGGGCCATGTCGTGAGCAGTGTCCGTTACGAGGGTGTGGAGAAGCGGTTCGATCCGGTGGTGGCTTTGCGTGCCCTCGATCTCGACGTGCCGAACCGTGCCTTCCTGGCGCTCCTCGGACCGTCGGGTTGCGGCAAGACCACGGCGCTCAGGGTCCTTGCCGGTCTCGAGGCGCCGACTGCCGGGCGGGTGCTGATCGGCGGCCGCGACGTGACGCGTCTGCAGCCGCGCGACCGCGACATCGCCATGGTGTTCCAGAGCTATGCGCTCTATCCCCATATGACGGTCGGCGACAACATCGCCTATCCCTTGCGCATCCGCAAGGTGCCGGCCACCGAGCGCGCCCGCAAGATCGGCACCGTCGCCGCGGCGCTCGAGGTCGATCACCTTCTCGATCGCTATCCCCGCCAGCTGTCGGGCGGCCAGCGCCAGCGCATCGCCCTGGCGCGCGCCATCGTGCGCGATCCCGCCGCTTTTCTGATGGACGAGCCGCTGTCCAATCTCGATGCCCGGCTGCGTCTCACCATGCGCGGGGAGATCAAGCGGCTGTGCCACGAGCTCGGCGCCACAACAATCTACGTCACCCATGACCAGGCCGAGGCGCTGACCATGGCCGATCTCGTCGCGGTGATGCGCGACGGCGCGCTGCAGCAGCTCGCCTCGCCCGAGGAGATCTACGAACGCCCGGCCAACCGTTTCGTGGCGCTTTTCGTCGGCAGCCCGCCGATGAATCTGCTGCGCGCCTCGATCGACGATGCCGGCCTGCATGCCGCCGGCATGACGCTGCCGCTTGGCTTGAGCCGCCGCGCCGCCTGCGCCGGCAAGGCCATCGGCGAGGTCGGCATAAGGCCGGAGGACGTCGTGCTCGGCGCAACCGGGGGTGCCTCGACCCTCGATGGCGAGGTCTATGTGGTCGAGCCGATGGGCAATGAGACGCTGGTGGTGATCCGCCTCGGCGAGGAGCGGCTGTCGGCGCGGGCGCGACGTGGCTTCCGGGCCCCTGTCGGCTCTGCCATCGGCGTCAGTTTCG
>Ga0075420_100001873_pt1 | contig 17990 bp, 14 predicted proteins | sample SoiMetdeltSBSDD4_FD_75296 | JGI IMG/M metagenome (GOLD analysis project Ga0075420, IMG submission 75296) | Bulk soil microbial communities from a Populus tree surrounding site in Tennessee, USA - Soil MetaG P. deltoides SBSDD4 | ecosystem: Environmental > Terrestrial > Soil > Tree plantation... | reverse complement strand
TCCGGCAATGCTGTAGCATAGCCACACGAATGGCACATCAACCTCAACACCTTTTTATGAAAACTCAGGGCAAGGCTGCAGGATGGACAACGGGGAACTTGGCCGCACGCCCGACATGATAGCAGCGAAGCGTAGCCCTTTCGATTGAGATACAACGTCACCAGTGAGCCGCTTGCCATCGCCTGACGGATGCCATCAAGCATTGGAGGAGTGAGGAGCGTTCCACGTGGAAAGTCCCGAAGATCGACCACCTCTGTATGGGGCGGTGTGGACTGGTTCGGCACGATGACGTGAGTGGCTTGATCCAGCTCGGCCGACCGGATGCATTCCAGGGACGGATGGCTGGAAGCCAACACGAGCGCGGCCTTCTCAAGTGTCGCGCGATGATGCGCGACATCTCGGGCATGGTAACGAGGTACATGCTCCTCCTTGAGCGCCGGATTGTCCTCCCCCTCAACCCAGATCAAACCGATATCTCGTAGAGGTGCAAAAATAGAGGATCGAGTTCCAACGACGACATCAGTGGCATCGGACTGTGCAGTCTGCCACGCGATGGCTCTCGCCCTGGCGGATAATCCGCTGTGGAGCAGAACGATGTTCATATGGTTCGTATCCCGGAGAACCTCGACTAGTTCCTTGGCTCGATCAACCTCACCGACCACGACCAAGATGCGACGCTTTCGACAGAGCAACTCGCCGACCCCATGGATAAGGCAGGACAACCGATCATTGGATGAAGCCTGCAGGACGACGACCGACGAGGTCCCCGTGTCAAGCCCCGCTCGCAACTCCTTCAGAAACTGTGGTTGGGCATTCCACGCTCGGACTGAAGGAAGGGTTGCCGGGTGTGTCGCACCCTGGGTGCTAAGCACATACTTCGTTCTCGGCTTTTTGGCGGATGCCGCGGGCGGCAGCAGGAGTTTGACACACTGACCCCATGGTGCGAGATACCGCTCGGATAGCCACTGCGAGAGTTGCAGTTGCGAAGGGCCGATCTCCTCCGACTGATCACGTTTCAAAAGCGACAGAACCTCCTTCATGCGCTTCGTTGGAGTACCGACCGGCGGATGGCTGCATAGAGCCACCACGATCGCTTGCAACGTGGCCGATCCAAATGGGACCACCACTCGCTGCCCTACCGCCATTTCTCTTCGAAATGCCGGAGGCACGACATATGTGAACGGCCGATGGAGGCGCCGCGGAACGATGACATCAACGTAGAGGGGTGATTGATTGTCCATGAGGAGATCCGATGCGGAAGTTGAGGATGTTATGCGGCATTCTACAGTTTGGGCACGTAATCAACAATCGAGGTCTCGCCGACATGGTCAGCGGATCTTAGAAAGAAAAAATCTATTCGCGCGGACTACGCGTGTGAGGATCGACCAACTTGCAGATCGGGGAAAACCAGTGAGTCGCTGGGAAGGTTCTACGGATTGAGGCAGACGCTACTGTGACGGCGGAACAGGCATGTCAGGAGGAATGTTGCTTCCTTGAGCGGGCGTCGAAGCTTGAGTTGTACCAGATTCCGCAACTGAGGCTACCGGTTGATCACCTAACTCCCCGGAAGAGGACAACGGTGAGGCAGGCGTCTCGACGGCCGTAGACGTTTTTGCAGGACTCAGCAATGCTTCCTTCGCTTCCTTTCGTGTTTCGAGAGGGTCCGCGTCATACAGAACAACCTCAATCCGGCGATTGTGTTTGCGTCCTTCCTCCGTCGCATTGCTCGCCACAGGCCTGCTCGCACCATACCCCACGGAAGAGAGCTTGGCGGAATCAAGTCCTCCATTCTCAACGAGATGATGAACGATTCCTGCTGCCCGTGCTTTAGACAATTCCCAGTTCGAAGGAAAGGAGGATCTGAGAGTGGGGCCGATCTCCATGTTGTCGGCATGACCCTCAATTCGAATTTGCTTGTCAGTTGCCGTTGTCTTCAGATACTCGGCAATCCGCTCAAGAACCGGCAATCCTGCCGGTTTGATCCTAATCTCTCCTGATTCATATTCCAACTGATCCACCAGGTCCTCCAGGTTAATTCGCAACCCTCCCTGGACTGGTTCCAAGCGGACCTTGACATCTGGCTTGGCCGTCTCCAGATCATGCGCGACCGAAGGAGAGTATCCCTGCATATCGGGAACCGCTTCATCCGAATGCAATTCTTCCAAGGCACCACGATTCTTATACCGAACCCGATCCCCGACAAATACTCTGGACGTCGTGCGCGCGATGACCGCTGTGGCTGTTCGATCTTCGCATGAGATGACTTTGAGCTCTCCAACCTTTCGGCGTGGCAACGACCCTCCGATTCTGAAGACCTCCAAACGATCTCCCGCATGAATACCATCTGCGCTTCCCCGATCCAGGTACACGACATTGCCCTGCCCCACCAGCGACATGGTCTTATCGGACTGTAAGTCCACAATCAGGCCCTCGGTATCTGTGGGAACACTGACTTCTGAAGCCGACTCCTCCACTGGAGGGGGCACGAACCTCATGACCGGGTCTCCGGGTGATACCGGCGAGTAAGCTCGGACAATTTGAACCATTGTGAGAGGGGAATCGTTCTCGATCACGCGAACCACCCCGGTCATAATAACCAGGTGACCCATGTATTCCCTCGTGCGAGGATGGAAGACCTTATGGACCCTCTTGTAAATCGTGAACAGATCTCCGATCGCTGCCTCCTGGGGATGGGTTAGTCTCAAATACAGGATATCGGTCTCTCGCCAGCCAAGAATCATACGATTCCCGGTGGTCTGGTTATCGCCCGTTATGAAGTTAACGATCCCATCCTGCGGGGTAGTTTGGCGGATCGATCCAGCTGCAAACCGTAAGGCCGCCTCGCCCAACTTGACGCTTTGGGCATCCTGAGCACCGGCCGACGTCGCAGAAAGAATCAGAAGACCCAATGCAACAGTAACAAGGTTCGTCCGATTGTATCGTCTGATCATACTCATCACACTCATGGTGACCTGTAGCAACCTTAGCAAATGACCGTGCATTGTCAAGGAATCTGCATTCGCAAACCACTTCGCGAGAGCTTCTAATTGACCCCCTGCAAATGATAGAGTATGTCGAGGTTGCCGTCGACGTCAGACACTGTTATGGTGTTGCCTTCGCCGACTCATCAGAAGCATCAGGAGTTCAGCGGAATGGCCCGCATACATACCCAGATACCTCGTCGGAAGAAGCCCACGCAGCGCGTGGAACTCGAATCTGAATGGGAAATGGATCATGGCGCCCGAGGAACAAACCTCAAAATGACGCCTGACCGGATGCAGCCGAAAGGAGTCGTCTCCAAACAACACGATGATTCTCCCGCTCGGCAACCGAAACGTTCTCCTACAACTATCTGACACTTCAAATTCTTCTAGGACTTTCGGATCGTGCAAGCCTAGGTCCTTTGTCCGCTTGCTATTAGAAATAGGCGGGGACTAAGATTCCCAACTCCTTAGCATCCTTGAGCCTTTGGAGTCGTTGCTCATGGTCGGTGCAGATCTCCTCCTGGAATACCTAACACGGTATTTCCCGGTCCTGGTCTTCATTTTTGTCGCACTCGGGTTCGGCGTGGTTACCCTTCTGCTCAGTTATGTCGTTCAGCCCAAATACCCCGAACCTGAAAAGCTTTCGGCGTATGAATGTGGGAGTGAACCGTTCTCCGATGCTCGCATGCCGTTCCCTGTTCGCTACTACATTTTTGCCATGCTATTCGTGATCTTTGACGTGGAAGTTATTTTTCTCTACCCCTGGGCAGTCGTATTCAACAAGATCGGCCTCATTGGGCTTATCGAAATGATGATCTTCATTGCACTTTTTGTGGTCGCCTATGCCTACGCCTGGCGTAAGGGAGCATTAGAATGGGATTAATACAAATCGGCCGGCAAGGCAAGGACGGAGCTCCCGACATCATTACTACGACTGTTGAAAAAGCAGTGAATTGGGCCCGAAAGGGCTCCCTGTGGCCGATGACTTTCGGACTCGCCTGCTGTGCAATTGAAATGATCGCCGCCGTGTCATCACGCTATGATATGGACCGATACGGAGCCGGCGTTTTCAGAGCCTCACCGCGCCAGTCCGATTTGATGATCGTGGCCGGGACAGTATGCCGGAGAATGGCGCCGGTCATTCGAAAAATCTACGACCAGATGCCGGAACCCAAGTATGTGATTGCGATGGGCTCCTGTGCGACATCCGGCAATATTTACGACAGCTACAGCGTGGTTCAAGGAGTCGACCGTTTCGTGCCGGTGGATATATACGTTCCCGGATGCCCTCCTACTCCCGAAGCTTTGTTTGATGGGATTCTTAAGCTGCAAGAGCGGATTATGCAAAAGCGGGTTTTTCTCAAGCAACCGCAGGAAGTCAAACGATCTCTAAAGGCATAGAGATTTCGGTACGACATGAGCGTGATCGCAAAACGCATTGAGGAATCGTTTCCAACGGGTTTTATCAAAGCCGTCGAATGGCGTGGAGACGTGGCGATCGCCGTCAAACGGGAAGCCCTTCACCAAGTCGCATCCTTCCTGCGCGAAGATCCGGCGATGGCCTTCGACTACATCATTCATGTGAGTTCAGTGGACTGGCCTGATGAGGAAGAGCGATTTGAGGTCGTCTACGAGTTGTATTCGATACGGCACCGCCATCGAATCCGTCTGAAAACCCGTGTGCCTGAATCGGATTGTGTGGTCGATTCGTTAACGGGTCTTTGGAAAGGCGCAGATTTCATGGAGCGGGAAGTATACGACATGATGGGCATTAGGTTTCGCAATCATCCCGACCTCCGGCGCATTCTCATGCCTGACGAATATGAGGAAGGCTACCCGCTGCGAAAGGACTTCCCTTTGCGCGGGAAGGGATGGCGCGATACGTTCGAGTTTTTGGATGAGCCGTCCAGGTAGCACGAGAAACCAGGATCATAACGACAATGCCACCGTTTGAAGATCAGCGCACGACAATATACAAGGTTGATCCCGAGCATCCGGAGAGCGCGACTCTTCCCACCCTGAGGACCGAGGAACTCTTGCTTAATATGGGTCCTCAACACCCGAGTACGCACGGCGTGTTGAAGGTCATTCTGGAGCTGGAGGGGGAACGGCTGGTGAAGTCCACCCCCGTCATGGGATTTCTTCACCGAGGCGTGGAAAAACTTGCCGAGGAGGGCACCTACCACCAGTTTATCCCGCACACGGACCGCCTGGATTATGTCTGCGCCATGTATAACAACTTTGCCTATTGTCGGGCAGTTGAAAAGTTGATGAACCTCACCGTTCCTGAGCGGGCGGACTACTTGCGGACCATCGTCGCCGAGGTCCAGCGGATCATCGGTCATCAATTCTGGCTAGGCACCCAAGCGTTGGACATCGGCGCGATGACGGTATTTTTCTACTGTTTTCGGGACCGGGAAATTCTCCTCGATTGGTTTGATGAGTTGTGCGGGGCCCGGCTGACGACCAGTTGGTATCGAATCGGCGGTGTGGAACGGGATCTGACGGAGTCACTCCTCGCAAAACTCCGTCAATTTCTTGATTACTTCCCCCCGAAAATCGACGAATATGTCGTGTTCCTTGAAAAGAATCGTATCTGGCTGGCACGGACGAAGGGCGTCGCGGTCATCTCAGCCGAAGATGCCCTGAGTTTCGGGCTCAGCGGACCGACATTGCGAGGGTCCGGGGTCGACTACGATTTACGAAAATATGAACCGTATGCAGCCTACCCCCGCTGTGAGTTCAGCGTTCCGGTAGGAAAAAACGGTGACACCTACGACCGGTACTGGATCCGCGTTCAGGAGCTGTATGAAAGCGTGAAAATCATCAGGCAATGCCTGGAGCAGATGCAGGAAGGTCCGATCATGGCGGATGTTCCCAGCGTGACGCTCCCGCCGAAAGAACGCGTCTTTACCAATCTGGAATCGATGATTCAACAATTCAAACTGTTTTCCCAGGGCTTCAATGCTCCTCCGGGCGAGATCTATTGCGGGACCGAAGCGCATAAGGGTGAACTTGGTTTCTATATCGTCAGTGCGGGCGGGGGTAAACCCTACCGCCTCAAAATCCGTGCTCCGTCCTTTATCCATATGGGAGCATTCGATCACATGTCGAAGGGCTACATGATCGCCGATGCCGTGACGATCTTCGGCACCTACGACATCGTCATGGGAGAATGCGACCGCTAGAGAAGTGGTGAGGGTTCAGGTGTGAGCTCTGAGTTTCAACACAGGACTCACGACTAAGCACTGAGAACTCAGAACTAGGATCAATATGGGCCTTAAACCCGCAACAAATCCAGACGTTGAGACCGCATCCATAGAGTTGACGATCGACGGGAAGACCGTGAACGCCAAGGACGGCGTGTCGCTCTACGACGTCATCTCAAGCACGGGCAAAATTATTCCTGCCATGTGCTATCACTACACGTTTGATCCATTCGGTTCCTGCGGCATGTGCCTGGTCATGCAGGAGGGAAAAAAAGCTCCGGTCCGTTCCTGCACGGCGAAGGCTACGGCGGGCATGCTCATCAGAACGGAAGGCGATGACCTCTTCCAAGCACGGAAGAAGGCCGTCGAAAAGCATCTCTCGGTTCATCCGCTGGATTGCCCTGTGTGCGATGCGGACGGTCATTGTGAATTGCAGGACATGGCATTCGAGCACGGCGTCACCAATCTGGCCAATGCCAAACAGAAATTCATTCCGGAAGATACCCGCAGTCTGGTGCTGGATTTCAATATGAACCGCTGCATCGCGTGCGCGGAATGTATCAACGTCTGCAAGGATGTGTTGATGATCGACGCGCTCCAGTTCATGAAAAAAGGCGGCTTCAATCAGGTGGTGGCCAAAGGGGACGCACCTCTTTCTTGTGAGTTCTGTGGGGATTGTCTTGCTGTTTGCCCCGTCGGGGCGATTACCAACAAATACTCGAAGTATCTCTACAAACCCTGGCAGATGAAGAAGACCACCACCACCTGTAACTATTGTGGTGATGGCTGCCAGATGTACCTAGAGACCAAAGACACCGAGGTCGTTCGTGTCACCTCCCCACTCTCCTGGAAAAACAAATGGGGCGACCGGACGGACACGACCAAGGGCCATGGCGGCATCTGTGTTCGAGGCCGGTTTGGATTTCAGTATATCGACAGCAAGGCTCGCCTCCGCCAGCCGCTCGTTCGGAAGGACTCTCAGTTGGTCGAGACTCCGTGGTTAGAGACAATGGAGACGTTGGTCGACCGGCTCTCGGATATTCACAGAAAGCACGGTCCTGAGTCGATCGCCGGTCTGATTACAGCCCGCTGCACGAATGAAGAGTTGTATTTGTTTCAAAAACTCATGCGGGCCGGGTTCCGCACCAACCAACTCGATAGCAGTGCACGATATGGCCATCTGAATTTTGTCCATGCGGTGCGTCATGCCCTCAATATCGGACGTTCTCCGAACGACTGGGAGGATCTCACCAAAGCGAAAGCCATACTTCTTGTCGGCTCCAACCTGACGGAAACCAACCCCTTAACGTCCGTCCGCGTGAAGGAAGCGATCCGGGTCTACAAATCACAGGTGATCGTCATCGATTCGGCGATGACCAACATGGCCCAGCTTGCCTCGCATCCTCTCATTATCAAGCCCGGTACCGAAGGGGTGATGATTAATGGGCTGGTGAAATCAGTCATCGAACAGGACCTGATCGATGAGGAAACGACGAAACGGCACCCGGCGGCATTCGCGGCATTGAAGCAGGCAGTTGCGCATATAACCCTCGAACAGGTCGCCGCCCAGACAGGCATTTCCGTCGACCTGATTCAGGAGGCCGCCGCCATTTTCGCGGAAGCGCCGCGCTCAATCGCGCTTTGCGCGGAAGGCATCGTCCGTCGGCCGAACGGCTATCGCAACGTCCTCAACCTGATCGATCTCGCCTGGGTCACCGGAAAGCTCGGCCAGGCCGGATGCGGTGTGAACACCGTCACCGAGGAAATAAACGAGCAAGGCGCGGTCGACATGGGCGTTGCTCCTGAATTTCTTCCTGGCCAGGCTCGATTTGATGATCCCACCGTCAGACAACGATGGGAGCAGGCCTGGGATGTCACACTGCCGGCGACAACGAGTGGGGCGAATCTGCTGGAGATTTTAGAGCGATGCCGGCATGGGCAGATCAAAGCGCTCTACGTCGTCGGAGAAAATCCTCTCGCGACACTCCCGGCTTCTGCCGGAGTGCAAGCTGCGCTTGAAAAGCTGAGCTTGCTAATCGTGCAGGATCCTTTCCTCACTGAAACCGCTCAACTCGCTCACGTGGTGCTTCCGGCTTCCACCTATGCGGAGAAGGACGGGACCTTCACAAACCTGGAAGGTCGAGTTTTGCGCGTACGCCAGGCCCTGGACCCGATCGGCGAGAGCCTGCCGGATTGGCACATCATGACCGCGTTGGCGAATGGACTTGGCCATCACTGGCACTACGAGTCCGCGCAGGACATTCAGAACGAAATCATGAAGCTCTTGCCTGGGTATTACAACCTGGGCCAACCGCGACCATTGGTCCTCAGCCCCGACGCCTATCTCTTGAACGGCTACGCATCCCACGTGGCGGCTCGATACGGTGCGGACGTGAGATATGCCAAAGAGAAAGATGCCACACGGCCGTTTACGCTGGTCATGGGACAGGTTCTCTATCATTCGGGTAAGCTGTCGACGCGCGCTTCCGGTTTGGTCCAGATCCAGCCGAACTCGGGCCGTCTGGGCATGAACCCAAAGGACATCGAGCGTCTAGGCCTGAACGAAACTTCGCAGATCACGGTGAGTTCGGCCATAGGAAGTGTGCGATTGCGAATCAAACCGGATCACAATGTCATGCCCGGAACCTGTTTCTATCCCGAGCATTTTAGTGATCCGCCGGTAAAGGATCTAATGACGGTCGAAGCCGATCCCATCACCGGAGTGCCGTACTTCCAGTCAACACGCGTGAGTATTGAAAAGGTCGGATCATGAGGGTAAGCTCGTGCGTCTTTTCGCCTGAGCTCAAGGATGTGGAGATTTCATGAGCGTCGTCGCTCTCGCCAAGAAGGTATTGCAGGCCGCGTTGTTTTTCGAGATTTGGGACGCGATGAAGGTCACCTTCAAGCACATGTTTCATCGCCCGATCACCTTTCAGTATCCTCGCGAACAACGGACGATCCCCGACGCCCACAGAGGTGCATTGGGACTGTTGCGATATGAGGACGGTCAAGAGCGATGTGTAGGCTGCGATCTCTGCGAAGCCGCCTGCCCGTCTCATTGCATCAAAGTGATCAGCGAAGAGGACAAAAGCCGCCCGCTTCAGCGCTTTGCCTCCGAATTCTATATCGACATCACGAAATGTGTCTTCTGTGGATACTGCGTGGAAGCTTGTCCCGTGAATGCGCTGGCTATGACCAAGATGTATGAGTATTCAACGCATGACAAGCGGACGCTCCTATTCGATAAATCCAGACTCTACGAGATCGGCGAGCGCCATCTGGAAGATGCCAAACGGTATTTGTACGCCCATAACCAAGAGAAAAATTCGCAAGAGAGCCGGGAGTACCGCTATTATTTCCCGCAATCGGTTCTCAAGCCTACGCAGACACCGCCCAAACATCTGAGTTGAACCGGACCGTTATGGCCTTGGTGTTCTTTAGTTATTTCGCATTGGTAAGTATTGTCGCCGGCGTCCTGACCGTGTCGATGAAGCATCCTGTCCACTGCGCGCTCGCGCTGCTGGCTTTACTGCTGCATGTCTCCGGGCTGTTCATCATGCTGAATGCCGAGTTCTTGTGGGCCGTTCAGGTCATCGTGTATGTGGGTGCCATCCTCGTGCTGTACCTGTTCGTCCTGATGCTGTTGAACCTCAAAACCGATGAACGGTACTTTCATGCCAAAACCCCATACCTGCTTGCACCGGCCGTGATCGGCACCGTCTACCTCCTCGTGTTGATGGTCCGCTCTCCTTTGAGCGGGGTGAAAGGGGATGTCCCGGCAACCGCAATCCTTCAGCAGGGGGATACGTACGCCGTCGGGATCAAGATGTTCAGCGAATACCTTCTTCCTTTCGAAATCATCGGGGTCTTCCTGACGGGCGCGATAGTGGGCGCCATCGTGCTGGCTAAAACGCCCAAGACGCTGGAAGGCAAGCGGGAGACATGATTCCTCTCTCCGCCTATGTGGCTTTGAGCGCAGTCCTATTTGCAACGGGCTTACTCGGCGTATTAATTCGCAGAAATTTCATCATCGTCTTGATGGCCGTCGAAATCATGCTCAATGCAGCGAACATCAATCTGGTCGCATTCTCCTATCACTTGGACTCCATAGCAGGACAGATCGTCGCATTGTTCATTATCGCCATTGCGGCGGGCGAAGCCGCCATCGGTCTAGCCATCATTATCGTCGTCTTTCGCGGCAAGATTTCCACCAATGTCGACGAGATGAATCTCTTGAAGTGGTAACGTGTCCGATTCCATTGATCTGATCATCAAGCTCATCCCGCTGTTCCCGTTGATGGCCGTTCTCATCAACGGCCTCCTTGGACACCGGTACTCTCACGATTTTGCCCACCGGTTGGCATGGGGGTCCGTGCTCCTCTCGTTCCTGTCCACCCTCGCGGTCTTCACCGACATTCTTAGAACCGGAACCGCCCGCGAAGTGATCCTCTATAGGTGGATCTTCGGCGGTGATCTCACCATCAATCTTGCCTTTCTCGTCGATCCCCTCACGTGCATCATGCTGTTGGTCGTCACGGGAGTGGGATTTCTTATTCATGTCTATTCGGTTGGATATATGCATGGAGAATCGGGGTTTACCCGGTTCTTCACGTACATGAATCTCTTCATGGTCTCGATGTTGTTGCTGGTGATGGGCAACAACTATCTGGTGCTCTTCATCGGGTGGGAAGGTGTCGGGCTCTGCAGCTACCTACTCATCGGGTATTACTACGATCGTGTGTCGGCCGCCAAGGCGGCGACGAAAGCCTTCGTCGTGAACCGGATCGGCGACGCGGGGTTTCTGCTCGCAATTTTTCTTGTCTTCGTCAATTTTCGATCTTTGGATTACACCCAGGTTTTCCCGCGAGTCGGCGAGTTGTCTCCTGAAATGGCAACGGCGATTGCCCTCTGCCTTCTCATCGGCGCGGTGGGAAAATCCGCGCAGATCCCTCTGTATACCTGGTTGCCGGATGCCATGGAAGGGCCCACGCCTGTGAGCGCCTTGATTCACGCGGCCACCATGGTGACGGCTGGCGTCTACATGATCGTCCGCAACCACGCCATCTACGACCTCTCGCCGACCGCCATGACGTCCGTCGCGTGGATCGGAGGGATCACGGCTCTATTCGCTGCGACCATCGGCCTGGTGCAGACCGACATCAAGAGGGTGCTGGCCTATTCGACGGTCAGTCAGTTGGGATACATGTTTCTCGGCTGCGGGATCGGAGCCTATACCGCCGCTATCTTCCACCTCATGACCCACGCGTTCTTTAAGGCCTTGCTCTTTTTGTCAGCCGGCTCGGTGATTCATGCTCTCTCCGGAGAACAGGATATCCGCAAGATGGGCGGGCTCAAATCGAAGATCCCCTGGACCCACATGTTGTTCCTCATCGGAACGATCGCCATCGCCGGCATCCCGCCTCTTGCCGGGTTCTGGAGCAAAGACGAGATTCTGGGTCATGCGTTTACACATCATCACTATGTTCTCTACGGGCTGGCCGCAATCGGCGCCTTTCTCACGGCCTTCTACATGTTCCGGCTCACCTATCTGACCTTTTACGGCACCTCCCGTCTCGATCATCACGCTGCCGAACACATCCATGAGTCCCCCATGGTCATGATCGGTCCTTTGGTGGTCCTTGCGACGCTCTCCGTCATCGGCGGATTTCCAGGGGTTCCTCCGGAAAACGGATGGTTTCATCATTTTCTTCAGCCGGTCGTCGGAGGGGTAGCCGGTGAGCATGCCGGCAGCGCCGGCATTATCATGACACTCATGGTAGTCGCGACTGCAATAGCGTTGGCAGGATGGGGGCTCGCACATTCTATGTACAGTGGACAGTCACACCTGGCTGACTCGCTGTCATCGCGTGCTTCCGGCCTCTATACCACGTTGCTCAATAAGTATTACATCGACGAACTCTATGATGTGCTGTTTGTCGAACCCACCAAGCGGCTAGGGTATCTGTGGGACTGGTTCGATCGAACAGTCATCGACGGAATCGTTCGCGCAGTAGGAGATGCCGCCGAAGCGGGGTCGGCCGGCAGCACGTGGATAGAAAAACACGTTATCTACGGCTTCCTAAATATCGTGGGCTATACTAATCACTTCATGGCACGTTCCTGGCGAAAGCTTCAAAGCGGCATGGTGCATCATTACGCCGCCATTATCGTGGCGGGGCTGTTTATTCTTGTGCACCTCGTTCTTTTGTGGTGGACCAGTACGAGTACGGGGACCTCCACGTACTCTTCTCGATAGAATACAAAGGTCATTAGGTCATGCTCGAAGAGTTCGGTTTCGGATTTCCCATTCTGTCCTATCTGATCTTCCTGCCATTGGTCGGTGCAGCCGTTCTTTGGCTGATCGAAGACGAAGATCTCGTAAGGACCGCGGCGCTCGGCATTTCACTGATCGAGCTGGCCCTCACCGTGCTGGTATTGCTCCGTTTCGTGCCTGAATCGCCCGCCATGCAGTTCGCAGAACATGCGCGATGGGTGCCTGCCCTGGGGATCGGCTATCATCTGGCTGTCGATGGTATCAGCGTACTCTTCGTTGGCCTGACGGCTTTTCTCACCGTCCTGATCATCATCTATTCCTGGGACACGGTTCGCAACCAAGTCCGTCTTTATTTCATGGCGTTACTCGCGCTTGAAACGACAACGATGGGCATCTTCGTCTCGATCGACCTCATCCTCTTTTTCGTCTTCTGGGAACTCATGCTCATCCCCAGTTATTTTCTGATCAAACTGTGGGGTGGAGGGGCCGAACGCCACAATGCCGCGCTCAAGTTCGTGTTGTATACCCTGATGGGCAGTGTATTCATGCTGGTCGGCATTGCGCTCCTCAACATCAACTACCATCAGTGGGCCATCACACACCACCTTGAGCGGGTCTATTCATTCGATCTGCTCGACCTCCTGTCGGCTCCCATCCCGCTCCATCAGCAGATTCTGATTTTCTGGATGATCTTCCTCGGTCTCGCCTTCAAAGCGCCGGTCTTTCCGTTTCACACCTGGTTGCCGGACGCGCTGGTCGATGGACCAATCGGCATGTCTGTCATGCTCGCGGGATTGAAACTCGGAACGTATGGATTCCTACGCTTCAGCTTTCCTTTGTTACCCGACGCCTCGAAGAGCGAAGCCGTCGTGACAATCGTCATGGTTCTGGGACTCACAGCGATTATTTATGGGGCGATCGTAGCGTTGATCCAGCCGGACTTCCGCCGTTTGCTCGCGTTCAGCAGCATCAGTCACCTGGGCTTTGTGGTCGTCGGACTCTTCGCCTTGAACTACCAAGGGCTCCAGGGCAGCCTGCTCACGATGATCAATCTCGGATTCAGTACGGCAGGGCTCTTTTTTATCGCCGGGTTTCTGGGGACCAGGCAGCAAAGCACTCAATTGTCGGCCTTCGGGGGACTAGCCAAACAGGTGCCGCTCCTCGCGACGTTTCTGCTTATTATCGGCCTCGCTTCAATCGGATTGCCGGGAACGAACGGCTTTGTCGGTGAGTTTCTGATTCTCTTGGGCGCCTTCAAGGCCAAGTGGTGGTATGGAGCGATCGCGGTGCTCGGAGTGATTTTCGGAGCGGCCTATTTTCTCTGGTATTACGAACGCTCGATGCTGGGCCCTCTCGCCACGAAGGTATCTCCCTCGATGAAGGATCTCCATATGAGAGAGATTACGATCGCCGTCTCGCTCTGTGTCATGATTCTATGGATCGGCTTGTATCCCAGCCCATTCTTGAAGATCATGAACGGATCGATTCAAGCGGTGGTCGACAGATTGGACCGGTCCAAGGTCGCATCGGTTGAACCTCAACAGCGATATGTTCCCGCAGAATAGTGATGCATGGCTGAATACACACTTCTGATCATCCTGTTTGCCCCGTTCCTCGGCTCCATCGCGCTCGTCTTCGTGTCCAACCGACAAGCTCTGCTTGTCCGTGGCATTGCGGCCGGGTCAGCCTTCATTTCTCTATTTGCGTCCTTCTATCTGTTCTATGCCTATGATCCCGTCAAAGGTGGATTTCAATTTCTGTGGCGGTACGTGTGGTCGACCCAACTGGGCGTCTCACTCTATCTCGGAGTCGACGGCATCGGTACACCGCTGGTCCTTGCCTCCAGTATTCTCCTCTTCGCCGGAATTTTCGTGTCCTGGCATGTGAAGGATCGAACCAAGGAATTTTACATTTCCCTGCTGATTCTGGCTGCAGCAACCATCGGTGTCTTCATGTCCCTCGATCTGTTTTTCCTCTATTTCTTCTATGAGATGTCGGTCATCCCCATGTATCTGCTCCTCGGCATCTGGGGAAGCCATACCAAAGGCTATCTGGAAATGTCCGATCCCGAAGGAGTTACGAAACGAGACTCGATCGGGTTTATCTTCAATTTCGGCTCCAACAGCAAGGAATACGCGGCCATGAAGCTGGTTTTGTTCCTGTCGGCCGGAGCCGTGTTTGCCTTGATGGGAATTTTATTGATCTACAAGTTCTCCGGCGTGAATACCTTCGATATTCTCGTTCTGCGCGAGCAGGCGAAATTCTCCGGATTGCTTGCGGATCTCATTTGGATTCTGATTTTTTTCGGCTTTGCTTCCATTGCACCGATCTGGCCGCTGCATTCCTGGTCACCGGTCGGACACGCCGCCGCGCCGGCGGCCACCAGCATGCTTCATGCGGGCGTATTGATGAAGCTCGGCCATTTTTCGATTATCCGGGTTGCCTTCGAGATTCTCCCTGAGACAACCCGGGAGTTGATGCCAATTGCGGCAGTCCTCTGCGTGTTCAGCATTATGTACGGCGGCTTCGTCGCCTACTATGCAAAAGATACGAAATACGTGATCGGGTATTCCAGTTCCAGCCACATGGGGTATGTGTTCCTCGGCATGGCGGCGCTGGATTACATCAGTTTGAGCGGCGCTGTCATATACATGTTCGCCCATGCCATGGCCACAGGCATGCTCTTCGCCATGGCCGGCTGGGTCTACGACCAAACGCATACCAGGGATATCCCTTCTCTCGGCGGGCTCTCGAACCGTATGCCGTTTATTTCCGCCTGTTTTATTGTCGCGTGCATGGCGTCAGTCGGAATGCCGGGAACCGTCAACTTCATCGCGGAAGTCATGATCATCGTCGGGAGCTGGAATAAATATCCCTTCCAAGTGGTCATCGCTGTCCTGGGTATCGTGCTGACGATGGCGTACCTTTTCAAGATGATGCGCGCACTGTTCTATGGGCAGATGGCCGAGAAATACAGTCACTCGCACGATGCGGTTTCAGCCGTGGACCGCTTACCTCTGTTGCTGATGATTGCCGTGAGTATCGGGTTCGGAATTTTCCCCGGTCACCTGTATTCGGTGGTCCGTTCGGGTGTCGATCCCTTGATCGCGCGCATTACAAAGGTGGTTCCCCTCGCAGAACAGCCCCTCCACGATCCAGACAGAGTGGATTGGAACTTTCCGGTTTCCCAAGCGCGTGTCCCTCTTGCAAGGATGACTGATCGATGAATTTTACATTGACGATGTCCGGGGCCGACCTGTTACTGCTCCTTCCGGAGCTGTTCCTCACGGCATGGCTCTGCGTCCTCCTGATCGTCGATTTTTCCTTGCGCCGCGTCCAGCAGGAACACCTGGCATACCTGAGCATTGCCGGACTTGCAGCGACACTCGCCTGCCTGGCCTGGTTCGACGTCAGCGGGATAACCGGCTCTCTGTTCGGCAGAATGTTCGTCGTCGATCGGATGGCGCTCTTTTTCAAAATGTTCATCGTAGGCGCTACGATTCTGGTCATTCTCCTGTCAATCGATTATGTCCATCGTTTTTCATTTTTCCGTGGCGAATACTATTTCCTCGTCGTCATGTCCGCCTTGGGCATGATGTTCATGGCGTCGGCGAACGATTTGTTGTCGCTCTTTATTACCTTGGAATTCTCGACCTTCGGGTTTTACATCCTGGTCGCATACTTGCGCGATGATATGGCTTCCAACGAGGCCGGCATCAAATTTTTCATCCTGGGTGTATTTGCAGCCGGGTTGCTGGCCTACGGCATCAGCCTCGTCTATGGCGAGACCGGCAAGTTGGTCTTCTCGGACATGGCATCAGCGCCTGCCACACCGGGGCTCATCATCGGCTTTCTGCTCATATTCGCGGCGTTGGGCTTCAAGATCGGCGCAGTGCCGTTCCATTCATGGATTCCGGATACCTACCACGGTTCACCGACGCCGGTGACCGCTTTTCTGTCCATCGCTCCGAAGGCCGCCGCCTTCGCCATTCTCCTGCGGATGTTTCTTGTCGCCTTGGCCGCGTTCAAGCCGATCTGGGCGTTACTCTTGGTCGTCACATCTATTTTGTCCATGACCTATGGAAACATCGTCGCGATCGCTCAGCGTAACATCAAGCGCCTGCTGGCCTATTCGGGAATCGCGCAGATCGGGAATATCCTGATAGGCCTGGCGGCCGGAACAAAGATGGGAAGCGATTCCATCTTGTTCTTCCTGCTGGCGTATATGTTTGCCAACCTTGGCGCCTTTGCAGTGATTATCGCGGTCAGCAGTGCCGTCGGAACCGATGAAATCGAAGACTACAACGGCCTCAACCGCCGATCTCCGTTTTTAGCTTTTGGCATGCTGATCTTTCTGCTGTCTCTCGCTGGTGTGCCGCCATTAGCGGGCTTTATCGGTAAGCTCTATATCTTCGTGGCAGCGATTAAAGAAGGGCTCTATGCGCTGATTACAGTCGGGCTGATCAACATCGTGATCTCCATCTATTATTATCTGGTCATCGTGAAAAAGATGTATATCAACGAGCCCAGCGACCCGTCTCCGATCAGGCCTTCCGGACCCATGAAACTGGCCGTCTACATTGGTCTTGCCGGGACCTTGATCATCGGGATCTATCCTCAGCCGTTCATGAATTGGGTGGTCTCTGCCACCTTGATGTTCTCGAATCTGGTCGGTCCCGCCTCCTCACTCCCTATGCCACCGTTACCTTTCGGCGGCTAAACAGTGGAGATTTCCGCTCCCTCCTTGCTGATTTGTCATAAATCCTTCGCCTATCAATACCTTCTGTTAAAATACGCCTTGCAGTCAGTCCGGGACCACGCTACATTTTTTGCTCGTGCGCACTTCTTACCGGAGTTCTCAGGGATTTCATGGACAGTTCACATGGTCAAGGCGTTCCTGCTCAAGAATCTATCGATCAGGTACAACAGGCATCTCTCGACACGACAGGGACGGCGATTCGATCGATCTGGAGCCGGATACTGCGAAAATTCCAGGCAGGGTCCATCGAACGCCGAATTCTCGTAGGGTTCTGTCTCGTCTTCGCAGGAATCCTCGTCATATCAGCCGTGTCCTATCGCAACATGACGGTCCTGCTTCGAAACAGCCATCAGGACACCCGGAGTCACGAACTGATCCAGCTCTTGATCGGCATGGGAACCAGGCTCGATGAAGCGGAGGATGGCCATCGCCGCTATTTGGTGACCGGCGACGAGAGCTATCTCAAGCCTCATGAGATCCTCAAGGAACGGCTGCCGGAATACCTCCGGTACGTGCGCGAATTGACCCACGAGGATCCTGCTCAAGGCGAACGCGTCGCTCTGTTGGACGATCTGGTTCAAAGGCAATTGGATGCGGAGCGGGCCGCCGTCGCGCTTCGCAGAGAGACCGGTTTTGAAGGAGTGCGAGGCATCGCTCTCGCCGGGGTCGCCAAGGGTGAACTGGATGCATTTCATCGCATACAGACGCAGATGGAACAGGATGAAAACCGATCCATCCATCGCCGGGTGATCGAGTCCGCCGCT
>Ga0075420_100001872_pt1 | contig 17991 bp, 16 predicted proteins | sample SoiMetdeltSBSDD4_FD_75296 | JGI IMG/M metagenome (GOLD analysis project Ga0075420, IMG submission 75296) | Bulk soil microbial communities from a Populus tree surrounding site in Tennessee, USA - Soil MetaG P. deltoides SBSDD4 | ecosystem: Environmental > Terrestrial > Soil > Tree plantation... | reverse complement strand
GTTGGCGCGCAAGGCGCCATAGGCATGTCGGCTCGAGCCGAAGATCGCCAGCACCTTGGCGTCCTCGCGCGCCAGCCAGCGTGTTCCGACGCCCGCGTGACCACCCACCGCCCATGGCTGCACGTAGTAGTCCGGCAGGATGCAGACCAGCGAGAGCGTGTTGGGGTCCCACACCATCCGCCAGACGCCCTCCTTGTCGAACGTCATGCCTTTGCCGACGCATGACAGGTAGGCGACCATCGGACTGTCATCGCCCGGCACCGTCGCGAGATGCGCCGCGAGCCTGGCCTTGCCATCCGCATAGTGCTGCACATCGGGCGGAATCAGCACCTGGGTACGAGCATCCTTCGCATGCCCGTTCGCCAGGAAGCGGAGCGATTCCTCGACCATGTCGAGCGACAGCTTCGCGTTGGCGATCCGCTCCTGCGGAGAGTCGCCGTCCGCCGCCTTACGGACATCATCATGAGAAAAAATAACTGGGCCCATCACGCTCCTCTTTCGTACCACTTACGCTCACACTGCGGTTTGTATGACACACCTCAGGGGCGCGTCTCGACGACCTGCGGGAGGCCGTGACACCCTTTTCGGGTGTCACGGCCTCCCTTCACTCACCCCTGGTCGTAGGCTCGATCGGCGTCGGCGAGCAGCACCGCCGGCGTCTTCTGGCCCGTCAGCAGCCCGACCGTGTCGGCGCTGGTCGTCTCGCGAATACGCGGATTCGGCCAGATCCCGGTCGGGTTGAGGACCGTCTGGTGCTTCTTGACGGCCGGCAGCAGCCCCGTCATGTGACTCGGCAGGCGGTTCTTGACGAACCCGGCCCAATCGGCATTGCCGTTCGATGCCGCGAAGCGCTGCGCCGCCTTCTCTCCCGCCATGTACCTGACGAACGTCAGCGCCGCGGCCTTGACCTTCGTGTGCAGCCAGACGCTCAGGCCATCATTGGGGGCGAGGATGACCCCACCCTGGCCCGCCTTGTCGCTCGGGAACGGTACGCCGTTGAACGACACCGCCGAGGGATCCTTGATCAGCGGGAAGACCCCGTTGAGGACCTGGCTCGCACCCGCGACCATCAGCGCCTGCCCGCTGGCGAGCTGTCCGAACGCCTGTTGGAGCGTGCTCGCTGCGACGCCCGGGGAGAAGCATTTGGCGTTCTTCATCTTCACGACCGCCTCCGCCGCCTTACGCCACTGCGGAGATGCCGCGAAGGTCGCCTGCTTCTTCTTGCGGGCCTTCAGCCACTCCGGCGTGATCGCGCCCTGGGCCGCCGCGTTGGCGAAGAGGACCGCGCCGGCCTGTACCGCCGGGATCACGGGCAGCGCGATCGGGACCTTCCCCGCCGCGCTCACCTTGCCGCACAGCGTCAGCAACTGCGAGAGGGTCGTTGGCGGCTTGAGGCCCAGCTGCTGCAGGCCCGGCTTGTTGTACCAGAGCGCGACGATGTTGATGTCACCAGGCCACGCGTACACACCCTTCGACGTCGAGACCAGCGGCTTCACGACCGCCGGAATACTCTTCACCCACGGCTCGTTCTTGAGGTTCATGACGAGCCCCTTGCGGTACACGAACGGCAGCACGCTCTGGCCCGCGCCGTTGCCGGGCGCCGTATAGAAGACATCGGGGATGTTCCCCGAGTTGATCTGTGTCTGCAGCAGCGACCCGTAGTCGCCGGGCAGATACCTCACGTTGATCTTGATCGTCGGGTTCGCCTGCTCGAACTCGGCGACCGACTTCGACCAGCTCGCCTGGGCGATCGCCTGTGTCACAAAGTTCACGGTGACCTGGCTGGGCGCCGCGGACACGGACGCCGCCATCGTCACAGCAGTCCCTACCACGAGTGCGGCGATTCCGGCTGCGATCGCGCGACGGCCCCTGCGGCCGGCCTTGCGCCTCGCGACAACACTTTTCGTGCTCTTCATGTTTCCTCCCCCAGTACGGCGATAGCCGGTCGCGCCACCTGTGATGGCGCTACCGGCCCTATTTGACCATGTGACAAATTGCATCAGGGCCGACGCTCAGCACGACGACCTTCCTTCTCCCGAAACCATTTTAAGTTGACATCGCATACATAGCCACAGCTGACTACGTCGAAGCCGGCACCGCGAGGTTCTCGATTGGTTTGTGAGCAGGCTTCCTCATCGACGTGGCGCTGTGACCTTCAGGTTGATCCCGACGACGCTGAGATAGACGCCACGGACGGTGAGCCCGGTCGGATGAACGCTACAGCCGCCCATTCACGCTGACAAATAGGTCTTTTCGTACGACCATGTTGTGCCTGACAGATGAGTCGGCAGGTCGTACGGCCTGTCTTGCGCCTATCGCCGTCGCGTGGCCCTTCGACCGCGTCGGCGACCACATTTTACCTCTAATGGCGATGCTAGGGTGGCCGGCAGAACCAGCAACTATCCGAGGAGTAGATGTGAGCGTGCTCGAGCAGCAGATCACGGTGGAAACCGCCGACGGGTCGATGACGACGTTCCTATACGGCGACCGTGACGCGGGCTTGCCCCTGGTCGTCATGTTCCACGACGGCCCGGGCCTCCGCCCCGACGTTCACCGGACCGCGAGCGAGTTCGCCGACAAGGGCTTCGTCGTCGCACTGCCGGATCTCTACTACCGGATCGAGCCCCTGATGTCGCTCGATCTCGCGGAGATGGCGAAGGGGCCGGGCACAGGAGCCTTCGACAAGATGATGCAGGGGATCAACGAGACGACACCCGATCGCACCGAGGCCGACACGACGGCGTTGCTGGCAACGCTCCAGGCAGACGGCACCGACATCGCCCGGGTCGGTGTCATCGGCTTCTGTCACACCGCGCGCGCCGTCGTGCGGATGATGGCCCGTCACGGCGACCAGTTCGTGGCCGGTGGGACGATGCATCCCGCCCGCTGCATCGATGAGACGCCACAGTCACCGCATCTCGATGCCGACAAGATCAGCGGTGCGCTGTACGTAGGCTTCGGCGGCGGAGACACACGGGCGCCGGTCGACCAGCAGCAGCCGCTGATCGACCGCCTGCGCGAAGCTCCCGGCGCGGTCGAGATCGAGATTCTTCCCGACGCCGAGCACGGCTTCGCCTTCAGCGGCTCCGAGATCGATCAAGCCGCGGCAGCGCGCGGCTGGGAGCGCATCCGCGCGACGTTCGCCGACGCGCTCGGCGGCTGAGGACACACGGAGCCGGCGACACAGGACGTTGGCGAACGCAACGCTGCGTTCGCCAACGCTCCGTGTTTCGTTCAGCTCAGGCGTGTCGCCGCAGGGGACCGCGTCATTGCGGACCAGCCGGGTCCCCCGCACCGCGACGCGGAAGACCCGGCCATACCCCTACCGGTTACTCAGCGGCGCTTCGCAAGCCGGTCGTATCCCGCGTCCAGGTCCGCAAGGACCTGCCGGGCGGTCTTCTGCCCCGTGAAGAGCCCCTGCACCCCGGGCGCGAGCACCGTCTCGAGCAGCCCCGCCGGGAACTGCCAGCCCGGGTCCTCGGCGACGTTGCCGCGCTTGGCGATCGTCTTGGCGCCTTCGAGCCAGCGCGGGAAGCCCGTGCTCCTCGCCGCGTCCCAAGGCGAGACGGCGTTCGCGGCCTTCGAATATGCCCGCATCTGCTCGTCGCTGGCGATGAACTCGATAAACGTGCGGGCGGCCGGCTTGACCTTGGACGCCTTGTTCAGTCCGACCACCGTGGTCGGCGTCAGCCAGAGCCTCGTGTCCTTCGCCTTCGCCGCCGGCATCGGGAAGCCCGAGATGTCCAGCTTCGAGTTGATCGCCTTGACCTGGTTGATGAACCCCGGATTCGCCGTCGACATCAGCGCCTGCCCGGTCGCGAACATGACGAATGCCTGCTGAACGCCGGTGCCCTGCGGGCTCCGCTGGAAGCACCCCGCGCTGTTCATGTCGACGATCGACTGAATCGCGTGGCGCCACTGCGCCGAACCGGAGAAGGTCGTCTTCCGCTGCGCTCGCAGCTTCGGGAAGTCCTTCTCAGACGCGCCAGTGCGGACCGCCTGCTGGAGCGTCGGGTTGATGTTGACGTTGGTCGGCGTGCCGGCCCACACGTACGGCACCTTGCCGGCCGCCGTGATCTTCCGGCACAGCGAGAGGAACTCCCGGAACGTGCCCGGGGGCTTCAGCCCGAGCTGGGCGAACATCGCCTTGTTGTACCCCACCGCTACCGGGCTCTCCAGCAGCGGAATGCCATACAGCTTGCCGCCCACCGTGACCTGCGGCTTGAGGCTCTTCGGGACGCGGTCGTCCCACTTCTTGCCCGCCAGAACATCCAGGTAGCCGTCCCTGCCGAGCGTCTGTGCGGAATACAGCGCGGTGGCGCCCGGCACGATGTACATCACATCCGGCGCGCTCCCGGCCTGCAGGAGGCCGCGCAGCTGTGGACCGTAGCCGGCGCCGACACCGGCGTACTGCACGTTCAGCTTGATCTCTGGATGCGCCCGCTCGAAGTTCGTCTTCAGCGTCTCGAAGCCGACGCGCTCGTTCGGGCTCCAGATCACCGACACCGTCGTCTGCGTCGCCCCGTTCCCGACTCCGACTCCGAACCAGGCCGTCAGCGCGACCGCGAGCGCAAGCGCCAACGGCGCCAGAGACCGCCACCTTCCAATCATGCCTTGCATCATCAATCCCCTCCCGTCAATTGATATGACCTCAAAACACCGCTACAAGTTCATGTGATCCAACGTGGTCGTTCAGCCGCGCAGACCCCCGGCGAGCGTCGCGACCAACCTCCGCTGCGCGACAAGGAAGAACGCGAGCATCGGCAGCATCGAGATCGCCAGTGCGGCAAAGAGCACGTTCCACTGCGACGTGTACTGGGCCGCAAGCGAGTAGACGGCGAGCGGGAGTGGTTCCTTGTCGCTGCCGTTGAGGAAGATCAACGGGTGAAAGAAGTCGTTCCAGGTGATCAGCCCGATGATGATCGCGACCGTTGCCGTCACAGGCCGCATCAGAGGCAGGACGACTCGAAAGAACGTCCGCAGAACACCGGCGCCATCGACTCGCGCCGACTCCTCGTACTCCCGCGGCAACGTCCGCACGAAGCCCGTGTAGAGGAACACCGACAGCGGCACGAGCAGCCCGCTGTAGAAGATGATCATCCCGATGTAGGACTGCGTCAGATGCAGGTGCTTCATCACGACGTAGACCGGTATCAGCCCGAGATTGGTCGGCAGGATGATCCCGACCAAGAAGAGGACGTAGAGCGTCCCTGACAGCCTTCCCGGCCTCCGCGCGATGGTGTACGCACACAGCGAGCCCAGGAACACGAGCACGACGACGCTGCCGGCCGTGATGATGATGCTGTTCACCATCGCTCGCCCCATACCGGCGGCCCACGCAGTGGTGAAGTTGGCCGTCTCGACGTGGTCGGGGACGCCGAGAGGATTCGCGGCGTACGTCTCAGGCGTCGACTTCATCATCAGAACGACGAAGACGTACATCGGGCTGAAGAACACGATCGTGATCAGGAGCAACATCAGCTCCCTGCCGAACGTCCGCCAGGTGTAGCGGTACAGCGCCATCAGATCTGCGCCTCCCGAGAGCGCATCACGGTCAGCTGCACGATCGCGGCGACGGCGATCAGCAACGTCATGATCAGCGAGAGCGCCGTGCCATAGCCGTATCGGCCGAGCTCGAACGTCTGCTTGTACACCTGCGTCGCGAGCGTCTCGGTCGAACGAACCGGACCGCCGCCGGTGAGCGCCATGACCTGGTCGAACGCGGCGAGACCACGGATCATCGCCAGTGTGACGTTGATCGTGATCGCCGGCGCGATCAACGCTAAGACGATGTGACGGAAGCGTCGCCACAGGCCTGCGCCATCGACCGCCGCGGCCTCCATCAGCTGCGAATCCACCCCCTGCAACCCGGCGAGATAGATGATCATCGTCAGCCCGACGGTGTTCCACACCATCGCCACGAGAATCGCCCAGAGTGCCCAGTCGGGATCGCCGATCCACGCCTGCTGCCACGAGTCGAGACCGACCGTTCTCAGGGCGAGGTTCAGACCACCCCGATAGTCGAAGACGTACTGCCAGATGTACGCCGTCGCGAGCGATCCCAGCAGTGCCGGGAGCACGTAGAGCGTCCGCAGCAGGCCTTTGGTCTTGATCGCCCGGTTGAGCGCCAACGCCAGCGCCAGCGCCAGCACGTTGACGACGACGACGTAGATCGTCGCCAGCTCAACCGTCCGCAACAGGGCAGCACGCTGATCGGCATCTCCCAGCGCTTCACGGAAGTTCTCGAGGCCGACCCATTGCGCGGGCCTGGTGACGCTCCAGTCCGTGAACGCGTACCACATGCCGGCGATCGGCGCGGCGAAATGGACCGCCAGCAGCAGGAGCACCGCCGGCACCGCCAAGAGCACGGGCGCCTGGCCGAGGCCCGGGCCGCTGCGTCTCGCGAAGCGAGCGCGCCGCCGTGAGCCTCCGCCCGCTGGACTATTCGGCGCGGTGTCCGGTCCAGTCGCCATGACGCGCGATCGCACTTGGATGCGGAGGCCGCGACCAGACCAGTTTGCCGCCCAAGCGTGAGCTCACGAGGACTGCTCGGCCGGCTGCTCGATGTGCACCTTCGCACCGGCCTGCTCGTAGATGTTCATCGGATTGAAGATGAACCACCCTTCCGCGACTCGGCCCTCTTCGTCGAAGCGGATCTGCCCCCACTCCTCCGACTTGAGCTGCATGCCGGTCGGCTCGAGCCCGTGCAGCGGCGACGAATGCAGGAAGTTGATCGTCCACCGAGCCCAGATCATGTCGCCCTCGCCACCGATCGCGTCGATGGTGCGGCTCTCCTCCTGCCTACCCGTGAACTGCCAGTAGGCCTCCCTGAACTTCTCCCGTGTCCACGTCTGTGGCTCGGGGCCCCGGTGGACCGTCATCTCCGGCGCCATCAACTCGTCCAGAAGGTCGAGGTTCTTACCGGCGATCATCTCCAGCTGGAAGCGTCGCCAGTTGGCCTTGTTCCGCTCCACCCGCTCGTCAGACATGCGTCTCCCTTTCAGATTTGGTGAACACCACTGCCCCTCCCGCTTTCTCCGCCGTGACCTCGCGGCGGCCGGTCACCATGTTCACCGCACCGCCGCCTGCGCATCGCTCGGCTCGCGGAGGTGGGGCAACACGTCTTCGAGGAACAGCTCGATCGAGCGATCCGCCACCTCTGTCGACATGTGAGCGAAGTTGAAGTACAGCGCCATGTGGCGGATGCCGATGTCGGCATAGCGCTGCAGCTCTGCCCGGACGGTCTCGGGCGATCCGGCGATGTAGGCCATCTCGAAGAACCGCTCGGGCGATCGCGTGCTGACGGCCGAGCTCACGGGCTGCAGCTGCTCGGCCTGGGCGACATCCGGCACGTGGGCTCGCGTGGCCGCGGCGAACGCGTTGAGTGCCTCCATTCGCCGGAACGCCTCTGCGCGCGCCTCCTCGTCGCTGTCGGCGACGATCACCTGCTTCTGGATGAAGCTCCAATCCAGGCGCTCCTCGATCTCCTCGCTGCCGAGACCCGACCGCCGCAGACCCGCCTCGTAGACCACCATCCGCTGGGCGCTCTGCTCGAGCGTTATCCGGCCCGTGAAAAGAAAGAGACCGTCCTCACCCGCCCGTTCCGCGACCTCGTCGGTGAGTGCCGCCTTCGCGAACAGCGGCATCGCCCGCCCATACGCCGTGGGCATCATTCGGGTGTAGACGGTCCCTGACCCGTATCGCGTCTTCCACTCGAGCGGCGGGTCTGACTTGTCCTTGAGCATGGCCTGCTTCATCGCATCGAAGATCTGGTCGTGGTCCTCGTAACGGTTCTTCGGCTCGCGTCCGAGTCCCAAGAACTCGACCGGCGAGCCACCGGAGCCGAGGCCGACGATCGCGTTGCCCTTCGAGACGATGTCGAGCAGATTCAGCTGCTGCGCCAAGCGCATCGGGTTGTGCAATGGCGGGATGACCGCGGACAGCAGGAACTTCGTTCCGGGCGGGCAGATACCCACCAGGTGCGTCGCCATGAAGATGTTGTCGCCATAGGTGTTGTACTCAGAAAAGTGGTGCTCGGTCAGCACGACGCCGGCAAACCCTGCCTCGGTAACACGCACCACCTGCCGAATGTTCTCCTCGAGCACGCGAACGTCTTCTTCGGGACCGCGAGTCTGAGGGTTCATGTAAATTGAGAATTCCATGCAAAGGCCTCCTCGACCGCGGCGCAGTTCGTTCGATGACCTAACTATTAGTACCCTATGGGGATGACCGATGTCAAGGCCGCCCGGCTCGGCCGGACGATCTCACTGCTGGCACGCAACGTGGAGCTCGCCGTGGCCGGCGTCGGCCTGTCTCCCGCCCAGTACCGGTTGCTCTCGCATCTCGACGACTCGCCGGCGAATGGACGCGTCCTCGCCGACAAGCTGCTCGTCACTCCTCCCACCCTGACGGCGGTTGTCGATGGGCTCGTCGCCCGTGACCTCGTCGAGCGCTCGAACGACCCCAACGACCGGCGCCGAGTCGCACACGCGCTCACCGCTGATGGCCGTCGCGCCCTCGCCGCCGCGCACGTGGCCGTCGGTGAACAGATCGAGGCGATTCTCGCCTCCACACGCGCACGTGATCGGGCACGTGCACTGGAGGGGTTCGAAGTCTGGCACGACGCCCTGGCGGAGTACATCGCCGTCGCCGCGGCAACCCCGGAGTAGACCCCGCCGCGGGTCAGCGAAACACCTTGGGTATCGAAATGTTATAGGATCTAACTGATTCCAGCTCCATGCTGGAGTCAGCCGTCAAGTTCAACTCGGCGCCGACCCCTGGGGGGCTCGTCGGCGAAAGGGGTGAGGGATTCGTGGCTGCGGTCAGCTTCGATTGCATCAGCAAGGTGTTCGCCGACGGCACGAGGGCCGTCGATGACCTCAATCTGGAGATCGCGGACGGCGAGTTCATGGTCTTCGTCGGCCCGTCAGGCTGCGGCAAGACAACCTCGTTGCGCATGGTTGCCGGACTGGAGGAGATCAGCGCGGGAGAGATCCGGATCGGCGGTCACGTCGTGAACGACTTGGATCCGCGTCGACGAGACGTCGCCATGGTGTTCCAGAACTACGCGCTCTATCCACATATGAGCGTGTTCGACAACATCGCGTTTCCGCTGCGTAGCCGCGGCGTCCCTAAGCAGGAGGTCGCCGAGCGGGTCGGGAAGGCAGCGGACCTCCTCGGGCTGCAGGAGATGCTGCGTCGCCGCCCGAAGACGCTGTCCGGTGGTCAACGCCAGCGCGTCGCCATGGGCCGCGCGATCGTCCGGGAGCCAGAGGTGTTCCTAATGGACGAGCCACTGTCGAACCTGGACGCGAAGCTTCGAGCGCAGATGCGCACCGAGATCACGACGCTGCAGCGCACGTTCGCGACGACCACGATCTACGTGACGCACGACCAGGTCGAGGCGATGACGATGGGCACGCGCATCGCGGTCATGCGCAAGGGCGTCCTACAGCAACTGGGCACGCCGGCAGAGCTCTACGACGCTCCCGCGAACGTCTTCGTCGCGAGCTTCATCGGATCGCCGCCGATGAACCTCTTCAAGGCGCGCCTTGTCATCGACGACGGACTGCACTGGGTTGTCGGGGACACCAAGCATCGCCTCCGCGACTCCCACCTCACGCGCGACCATCCGCGACTCGCCGACTACGCCGGCAAGGAGCTGGCCGTCGGCGTACGCCCAGAGCACGTCTCTCCGACCGGCCCGGCGGACGACCGGGGGCTCGGCGCCACGATCACGCTGGTCGAGAATCTCGGCGCCGGGCAGCTCCTGCACATGGAGATCGACGCCGAGCCGGTCCTGACCGACGAGGTGCGCGAGATCGCGGCCGATACCGACAGCGCGGTGCTACAGAGGCTCGAGGCGGAGGCGGCGCGGCGGCGCGTTCCGATCGTTGCGCGCGCGCCCGCAAACGCGATCCACCAAGCCGGCGACACGGTCCGCGTCGCCATCGACCTTGAACACGTTCACCTCTTCGATCTGGAAACCGGTGCGGCGCTCCACGGTGGCGACGCCGGCGTCGTCCCGCCGGCGGGTGAAGGCGTTGCGCCGCTCTAGCCGCCGCGCTTCATGTTGACCGCGCCGAACGGCGTGCGGCCGGCGACCGTCTCGACGTCGATGATCACCGCGGCCCCGCGGCGCTCGGCGTCGCGTGCCTGCTCATGGGGCGGCGCCCCCTCGTAGACCCGGTTGCGGAGCTCCTCATCGAGCTCGATCCGCGCCCGCCCCTCGATGCCGAGGCGGTGCACGACCTCACCACTGTTGTCGCTGTACCACAGCGCCACCGCCGGATTCGCCGCGAGGCCGCGCGGCATTCCCTGGCTGTAGATCCAGATTGCGATCTGGTTCGTGCTGAACACATGCGTCGAGCCACGAGGCGCGATATGCGGCTGGCCGGCCTCGTCGACGTACACCACGGCGATCGCGTTCACCGACCACGCCGTGTCGATCAACGTCTTGAGGTCTCCAGACAGGTCGACCTCGGACACCGGCTGCTGAATCTGGATGCCGGTGACGGTGACTCGACTGATCCGGTCCCCGTCCACGTCGAACGTGAGCGCGGCGCCGGCGACCGGCGCGCCACTCTGAAACATCGCCCGCACATTGATCGACTCGCCATCCGAGTCGCCATCCGACCACGTCGCCCCGCCGTAGAACGAGCGCAGGCGATCGGTGCGGATCTTGTCTACGACCTCATCCCTGCCCTGCGTCGGCGGCCCGCCGGGGGCCACGTAGATGACGTCGTCAGCCAGGTGCGCCGGCAATGCCGCGAACACCTCTTCGCTGGGACGTGACAGCGCCTCGACGAACGCATCTACAGCAGCAGAGTCCGACACGACGTGCTCCTTCTCGAATGAACGGGCTTGCCGGGGTGGTCAGAGGGTTTGCAGCTTTGCCGGATCGATCTCGACCGCGGCCGCGAGCTCCTCGATCTGGCTCGGACGGCGCGCCCCGGCGATCACCGCGGTGACGCCAGGATAGGCTGCCGCCCAGGCAGTGGCCGCCGCGGCGACGGTCGTCCCGTTGTCGCCGGCGAACGCTTCGAGGCGCTCGAGGACCGGCTGCGCGTCATCGACCCGCTGGCCGAACTCGGGCGACTGGCTGCGAAAGTCGTCAGGCGGCAGCGACGCCCACCGCTCAGGGGTCATCCGGCCGCTGAGGATCCCGCTCGCAAGCGTGCTGTGCACGACGACGCCGACACCGTTGTCGGCCGCCCAGTCGATCTGCGGCGCCCACTCGCGCTCCAGCAGCGACAGCGGCAGCATCAGCGACGCGACCGGGCGAACCGCGTGGCAGCGCTCGACAAGCTCGAGCGGATAGCGACACAGGCCGCCGCCGCCGATCTTGCCCTCGTCGATCAGTTGCGCGATCTCACCCCACGTCTCCTCGACCGGCACCTCGGGGTCGACGCGATGTAGGTGCAACACAGCGACGTGGTCGGTCCCTAGCCGCTGCAGCGACTGCTCCAGGTCCGACCGGATCGCCGCGGGCGAAAGATCGATCCGCGGACCCGAGCTGGTCATTCCGACACCGCACTTCGTGCTCACCCGCAGCCGCGCGCCGTTCGCCAGCGCTCGGCCGACGAGTGCCTCTGAGTGCCCACCGCCGTACACCGGCGCAGAATCGACCCAGTCGACCCCCAGTTCCGCCGCGCGCTCCAGCGCCGCAAGCGAATCCTCATCCGTCTGTGGGCCCCAGCCGAACGGGCCGCCCATCTGCGCGTACTGGCTCGTTCCCAAACCGACGACGCTCAGCTCAAGGCCACTCGCACCCAACCCACGACGAATCACGGCTTTCCCCCATCAACGGAATCTTTTCAGCATCGAAATATTACAGCATCTAACTGATCCAGCTGTCGCCGTCGGGTTGGTCACTTGATGTTCGTCTGGCCTCGCAGCGGCGTCGGCAGAAGCTCCTGCGTCAGCATGCAGTCCAGGAACAAGGGTGCATCCAAGGTTCGCAGGCGGTCGCCGAGCTCGTCGAGCTGCTCGAGTCGCGTGATCCGCTCCGCGTCGGCGCCCATCGCCCGGGCGACCGCGGCGAAGTCGGGCGTCTCGAACAGTGCGTGCTCGTCCGGCAGTCCAAGGTCGCGCATGTGGTAGAGCTCGGAGCCGTAAGCGCGGTCGTTCATGCAGACGACGAGCAGCGGGACGCGATCGCGAATCGCGAGATCGAGTTCGCCCATCGTCATCAGGAAGCCGCCGTCGCCGATGAAGAGCGCCGTCGTCCGCGAAGGCCGCCCGAGAGCCGCGCCGATCGCCGCCCCCAGGCCGCTGCCGACCGCCCCGAAGTCGAGCATCCAGAGCAGTCCTCCGGGCTGGAACGTCATCGTCTCGACCGGGTACTCGGAGAACTGGCCGCAGTCGGTGACGATCGTGCGCTCGGCCGGCAGCACGGCGTCGAGCCGGCGGCAGACCTCGCGCGGGTCCAGTGCCCCCTCCCGCGAGACGTCGGGGAAGTCGAAGCGCAGCATCGCCGGCCCGAGGCCGGCGTCGTCCGCCAGCGCGCGGTAGGCGCGCGGGGCGTCGCCGGGGCCGAGCCGATCGAGCAGCGCCGTCGCGACGGCGCGCGTATCGCCGCAGATGATCGCGTCGGCGGGCTGATGCGCGTGGAACGCCGACGCGTTGAGGTCGCAGTGGATGACATTCGCGGCCGGGAACAGCCGCCCCGACTTCATCGTGAAGGCGTTGAGGCTCGCGCCGAAGCTGACGACGCAGTCGGCCCGCGCCAGCAGTTCGGCGACGCCGGGCGGTGTGAGCCCGCCCGCGATCGCGGTGTTGTAGGGGTGGCCGTCGAAGAGGCCGACGCCGCGCACGGACGTCGACAGCAGCGCCCCAGTCCGCTCCGCGAGGTCGACCAGCGCTTCGCGCGCGCCGCTCAGCAGGGCGCCACGCCCGGCAAGGATCACCGGCCGCTCGCTCGCCCGGAGCAGCTCGACGGCTCGCTCGATCTGGCCCCGATCGACCGGCGCCTGGTCTCTCTGACTGAAGCCGGTGGAGATCCCGGTCGCGGTGACCGGCACGCGCGTCTGGAGGTATTCGACCGGCACCAGCAGCGCCACAGGGGTCTCGCGCAGCCGCGCGTGAGCGAACGCCTGAGCGACGTCCTCGGCGACCGACTCCGGCGTGCAGCGCACGACCGGCACATCGATCGCCGCGAACATCCGGCTCGGATCGACCGCCTGGGTCCCGGCCGCGAACGGCCGGCGCGACGCCGGTGACGTCGACGTGTCGCCCGCGACCAGCACCACGGGGCTCGCGCCGCGCCGCGCTGTCGTCAGTGCCGTGAGCGTGTTCGTGACCGCCGGCCCCCACGTCACCATCGCGACGCCGACCTCACCGCTGGCCCGCGAGTAGCCGTCGGCGGCTCCGACGGCGGCCGCCTCGTGGCGGGCGGCGTGGTAGCTGACGCCCTCGTCGTCCGTCAGGTGATGCGCCACCTGGATCGTTCCTGCGCCCATCAGCCCGAACGCGTGGCGCGTGCCCTCCGCGGCGATCGCCCGGGCGATCGCCGCCGGGAACGATGTCGTCGCACCGGGGCCGCCACCGTCGGCGTGCCGCCGTGGCGCATCGGGGACGACGGCCGGACCCGAGCTCACCGCTAGCCCCGGATGCCCCCGGCGAACCCCCGGATCAGCTGCCGTTGCGCGAACAGGTAGAAGGCGATGACCGGAGCGATCGTGATCGCGACGGCCGCCATCACCAGGTTCCACTGTGACACCTGCTGGCCGACGAACGAGTACAGGGCCAGCGGAAGCGTCTGGTGCGTGCCGCCCGACAGGAAGATCAGCGGCAGGAAGAAGTCGTTCCAGACGATCAGCCCGGTCAGCACCGCGACGGTGCCCGTCACGGGCATCAACAACGGGAACACGACCCGCAGCCACGTCCGGAACAGGCCCGCGCCGTCGACCTGAGCGGCCTCCTCGTAGTCCTTCGGAAGCGCCCGTATGAAGCCGGTGTAGAGAAAGACCGTGAACGGCATCAGCAGCCCCGTGTAGAGGATCACCATCCCCGGCACGTTGGCCAGATGGAGATCTCGCATCACGACGTAGAGCGGGACGATCGCGAGCTGGTAGGGGAAGATGATGCCGAGCATGAACAGGATGTAGAGCCCGTTGCTCAGCCTCGACTCCCGGCGCGCGAGCGCGTACGAGCAGAGCGACCCGACGATGATCAGCAGGATGACGCTCGAGACGGTGATGATCAGGCTCGTCACCATCGCCCCGCTGAGGCCACCCTGGCCGCCGCCGGTCCACGCCGTGGAGTAGTTGCCGAACTCCGGCGGCGACGGGATCGAGAACGGGCTTGTGTAGGCGTCCCGCGTGGTCTTGAGCGACAGCACGACGAGGATGAACGCCGGCACGCAGAACAGGATGCCGAGGGCGAGCAGCGACAGCTCGCGGGCGAACGCCTTCCGGGTGTACTGGAAGAGCGCCATCAGATCCGCCGCTCCCGCGCGCGCAGGACGGCGAGTTGTCCGAGTGAGAGCACCGCGATCACCGCGGTGAGGATCAGGGAGAGCGCCGCGCCATAGCCGAAGTGGCCGTTGGCGAACGTCTCCTTCCAGACCTGGGTCGCCAACGTCTCGGTCGAGTCGACCGGCCCCCCGCCCGTCAGCGCCACCACTTGGTCGAAGACCCGCAGTCCGTAGATCATCGTCAGCGTGGCCGCGACGGTGATCGCGGGCGCCAGGAGCGGCAGGACGATGCGCCGAAAGCGCGTCCACGTATTTGCGCCATCGACGGCCGACGCCTCGATCAGCTCGTCCGAGATCCCCTGGAGGCCGGCGAGGTAGATCACCATCGTCAGCCCCGAGAACTGCCACACGAGCACGACGAGCACGGTCCACAGCGCCCACTTCGGGTCACCGAGCCATGTGTGCTTCCACGACTCCAGACCGACCGCGCCGAGCGCGCGATTGAGCGCGCCGTCGTAGTCGAAGATGTACTGCCAGATGAACGCGACCGCCAGCGGGCTCATCGCGACCGGCAGGAAGAAGATCGAGCGCAGCGCGTTGCGTGACTTGAGCGTCCGGTTGAGCGCGAGCGCGAGCCCCAGCCCGATTGCGTTCGCCAGCACGAAGAACGCGCCGCCGAGCTCGAACGTGTGCAACAGCGCGTTCTTCGAAGTCGGATTGCTGAAGACCCTGCTGAAGTTGTCGAGGCCGATCCAGTGCGCCTGCGACAGGCCGTCCCAGTCGGTGAACGCGTACCAGCCGCCCGCCACGCTCGGCACGATGTGGAACGCGAACAGGCAGAACAGCCCCGGGAGCACGAGGAACCACGACACGCGCCGCGGCCCACCCTGCCGCCGCGTGCGTGCGAAGCGACCGGTGGACCGCCCGCGGGCGGGAGCGGGGGCGGGCACAGCGGGATCAGATGCGGCCATAGGCCATCCTAATCAACTTGCGCCAGGCTGCCCGTCGAGAGGTGCGGCAAGACCTCGTCGAGGAAGAGATCGATCGATCGATCCGAGATCTCCGACGGCATGAAGCCGAAGTTGAAGTACAGCGCCATGTGGCGGATGCCGATCTCGGCATAGCGCTGCAGCTCCGCCCGGACGGTCTCGGGCGATCCGGCGATGAACGACTTGTTGAAGAACGCCTCCGGGGACACGTTGCCAACGGTGATCACCGGCCGCAGCGCGTCGGCCCCCTCGACGCCACTCATGAGCTCCTGGAGCCCGCCGTTGTACTCCTCGAGGATGGCGATCCGGCGATAGGACTCCTCGCGCGCCTCCTCATCCGTGGGAGCGACGACGACGTTCTTCTGGTGAAAGCTCCAGTTCAGCCGGTCATCGATCTCCGACGCCGGTAGATCAGTGCTCTCCAGGCCCTCCCGGTAGGCGTCCTGCCGCCGGGCCGTCTCCTCGAGCGTCGTCCGGCCGCTGAACAGGTACATCCCGTCTTCGCCGGCCTTGCGCGCGTTCTCGTCCTGGGTCACCGCCCTGGCGAACGGCTGAACCCGCCGGTTGTATCCGGACGGCATGATCCGCGTGTACACGGTTCCCGAGCCGTAGCGCGTCTTCCACTCCAGCGGCGGATCGGCCTTGTCCTTGAGCATGACCTTCGTCATCGCGTCGAGAACCTGGTCGCGATCCTCGTAGCGATCCTTCGGCTTGCGGCCCAGCCCGGAGAACTCGACCGGCGAGCCGCCCGACCCGAACCCGACGATCGCGTTGCCCTGCGAGACGATGTCGAGCAGGTTCAGCTGCTGCGCGAGCCGCATCGGGTTGTGCAGCGGTGGGATCACGGCCGACAATAGGAACTTCACACCCGGCCGGAGCCGGCCGGCCAGGTGTGAAGCCATGAGGATGTTGTCCCCGTAGGTGTTGTACTCCGAGAAATGATGCTCGGTCAGGACGACGCCGTCGAACCCGGCATCGATGACCTTGCTCACCTGGCGGATGTTCTCCTCGATGATTTCGACGTCCTGGTCAGGCCCGGTCGTCTGGGGATTCATGTAAATCGAGAATCGCATTTCGTATCAACACCTGTCCTATCTGGGTTTGCTCGTCGAGTAGCCGGCTCAGCCGCCGTCGTAGGCAGCGTCCAGCGCCTGCAGTGCCTGCGTGGGCGTCTTCTGGCCGGTCAACATCCCGACCACGCCCGCACCGAACACGTCGTAGACACTGGGATTTCCCCAGACGAGCGACGGATTGAGCTGGATCTTGTTGTCCTTGAAGTACGACGTCAGCGCCGTCATGTTCGCGGGCAGCTTGTTCTTGGTCGCGTTGAGCGAGTTGACGTTGCCGCTCTGGCGAGCGAACGACGTCACCTGCGCCGGCTGGGCCATGAAGTTGACGAACTTCAGTGCCGCGTCCTTGACCTTGGTGTCCTTCCAGACCGACAGTGCGTCGTACGGGGTGATCAGGACGTTGGTCTGGCCCGCCTTGTCACCCGGTATCGGCGCCCCCACGAACGCCACCTTGGCGGGCTCCTTGATCAGCGGGTTGACGAGGCTCAGGATCTGGCTCGCACCGGCGAACATCAGCGCCTGGCCGGTGGCCAGCTGCGCGGCCGCCGACTGGATCGTCGCTCCCGCGACGCCCGGCGAGAAGCAGCCGGCGTTCTTCATGTCGATGATCGACTGGTAGGTGCGCTGCCACTCCTTGTTCCCGGTGAACTTGACCTTGCCGGTCTTGCGCTGGTTCTGCCACCGGGCCGTCGCCGCGCTCGTCCTCGCGGCCATCACGGTGCCGAGCGTTCCGGCCGAGTTGACCGGGATCCCGACTCCCGCGATCGGCGTCTTGCCTGCCTGCGTGATCTTCTTGCAGAGCGTCAGCAGGTCGGAGAACTTCTCCGGTGCCTTGAGCCCGAGCGCCTTGAAGGCTGGCTGGTTGATCCACAGCGCGCCGACCTGGACGTCCATCGGCCAGGCGTAGACGTTCTTGTGCTTGTTGCGCGTCACCAGCGGCAGCGCCGCCGGCTGAAGCCGCTTGACCCACGGCTGCCCGGCGAGATCCATCAGGAAGCCTGCCCTTGCGAGCGGGATCGCGGCGAAGCCGTTGCCGTTGCCCGGGGACGTGAAGAAGACGTCGGGGATGTTCCCGGCCTTGAGCTGCGTCTGCAGCGCCGTGCCGTAGTTACCCGGCAGGTACCTCGCCTGGACCGCGATGTCCGGGTTCGCCTTCTGGAAGCTGGCGATCATGCCCTGCCAGATGCGCTGCGTCTGCACTGACGTCGCGAACCGCAGTGTCACGGTCGCACGCGGCTTGGCCGGCTCCCTCGCCCCTGCCACGCTCGCGACAGCCGCGACCAGCAGCGCGCCAACGATGACGCTACAAACGGTAATTCGTCGGATGTTCGACATCACTCTCTCCTCCGTCGTCAGGTACCGAGACCCGGTGCTGTGACAGCTCCGCGCCTCGGTCGTGTCCCCCACCACTCTCTCTGCGAAGTGCTTTCCCGCTGTCCAGGTCGAAAAAGTGGACTTGATCGTTTACGACCGTCAGCTGGACGGTGTCGCCGGCGCGGTAGACCGGCTGCGTCGC
>Ga0075420_100001871_pt1 | contig 17991 bp, 10 predicted proteins | sample SoiMetdeltSBSDD4_FD_75296 | JGI IMG/M metagenome (GOLD analysis project Ga0075420, IMG submission 75296) | Bulk soil microbial communities from a Populus tree surrounding site in Tennessee, USA - Soil MetaG P. deltoides SBSDD4 | ecosystem: Environmental > Terrestrial > Soil > Tree plantation... | reverse complement strand
CGCGAGGTGGATCCGCTCCCACATAGCTGGGACGTCACGAGTGACAGCATCTCCGCATGGATCGCCGGTGCGCTTGGCGCGGCTCGCCTCGTACTCGTCAAGCCGAACGCGGATGCTGTAAACGGGGTCGAGCTGGTGGACCCCTACTTTCCGCGCGCGCTGCCTTCCCGCGTCACATCGGCTATTGTCGCGGCGGACCAGATCGAGGCGCTCGAGTCGGCGCTTCGCGGCGGTACGTAGTGTCCGGCTTTAGCCGGACCGGACAGACCGGCGCCAGCTCCACAGAGGGTCCGCAGTCGACGTACTCTCTCGGCCGAGACGCGTCCGGTGCGGCCACCCTCGCACGCGGCGCCGCGTACGCCTGCGATGTCGGCGCCGGCGTCGCGCACGTAGGCGAGGTCCTCTGCGGCCAGCTTGCCGGCCAGCGCCACGAGCAGCCCGGCATCGTGCGCGCGTTCGACCCACTCGGCCAGCGCCTGCAGCGACATCAGCATGCGCAGGCCTGGGCCGTCCTTGTCCGCCGTGTCGAGGAGCACTCCCACAGCGCCGGCACGTGCTGCCACTTCCGCGAAGCCGGGCGGAGCGAGGCTCCCGACGCGATCCGCGTCGGCGTATGCGACTGCCACCACGCCTCCGTCGCTGCGCGCACGCGCCCCACTGACAGCCGCCGCCAGAAGCGCGGAGACGCGCGCACGGTCCGCAATCCCGGCAAATCCGACCTTTACCAGCATCGCCCCGGCATCGGTCATCATGGCCGCTGCGCGCTCGACCTTCGCTTCGTCGTCGACGTCGCCGAGGGCGGCCGTGACGGGCCGCGTCCGGGCGCATATCGCGTGAATCGCGCGAAGGACGTCCGATGAGACGGCACCGAGCGCGAAGGTGGGGTCCTTCGCATCGATCACATCGGCACCGCCCGTCAGCGCTGCTGACGCTTCCTCAGGAGTGGCTACGCTCACCAGCAGTCGCATTGGAAGGAGGTTACTATGACCGTCGCCCGGCGCGCAGATGTTACATGAACGCGAACCGAGAAAGGCGAACCGCGAACGCGTGAACGATCGTGTCAGTGTCACCCAACCGTTAGCAGGCCGCGCCGTCCTCGTCACCGGTGCGTCGAGCGGAATCGGCCGCGCCATCGCAGTGGCTTCTGCGCGCGCGGGTGCCGACGTCGCCCTCACCTATCTGTCGAACGAGCAGGGCGCGCGGGACGTCGCCCGCGAGATCGAGGCCGTCGGCCGTCGAGCCGCCGTCTTCCAGACCGACATTGCCGAAGCGTCGTCGGTGCGGACGCTTGGTCCCTCGGCGCGTGATGCCCTCGGGCGGCTGGACGTCTGGGTCAACAACGCCGGGGCGGATATCCTCACGGGTGCAGCGGCCTCGCTCGGTCCTGTCGAGAAGCTGGACCTGCTACTCGCAGTGGACCTCCGCGGCACCGTGCTGGCCTCCTGGGCGGCGGCCGACATGCTCGGCGCCCAAGACGAGGGCGGTGTCATCATCAACATGAGCTGGGACCACGTGTTCACCGGGATGGCCGGGCGCAACCCGGAACTCTTTGCCGCCGCCAAAGGCGCTGTCCTTGCGTTCAGCAAGTCGCTCGCGCGAACGGTCGCTCCACGGGTGCGGGTGAACGTGATCGCACCCGGCTGGATCGATACGTCGTTTGCTGCGACGCTTCCCGAGTCGAGGCGCCGCGAGGTCGCCGAATCGGCGCCGCTCGGGCGGTGGGGTACGCCGGACGACGTCGCCGGTGCGGCGGTGTTTCTGGCATCGCCTGCGGCAGCGTTTCTCACTGGCCAGACGATTCTCGTTGGCGGTGGTGTAGTTATGTGAAATGCCGGCTTCGGATTGGGGGTTGTCACGTCATGCCACAGAAAGAGTCGACATACAACGAAGCCCAGATTGCCGAGCGCCTCGGCGCGTTGTCCGGGTGGTACTTCGAAGACGGGTGGATTCGCCGTGTCTACAAGACCGACGGATGGCCCACGACGCTCATGCTCGTGAACGCGATCGGCTATCTCGCTGAAGCGGCGTACCACCACCCGGACCTCACGGTCACGTGGGCGCGGGTGACGGTGAAGCTGATGACGCACAGCGCCGGCGGAATTACGGACAAGGATTTCGAGCTCGCCCGCAGGATCGAGGACGCCGTCCTCTGGCGGCCCCCCCAGGGGGGCGCGCTCGAAGGGACGCCGAACAAGTTCGTGCGCAGCGGCGATCCGCGCTGATGGAGGAGGTCGCACCGCCCGAGCCCGGCCGCGTCCTGTTCGTCACAGGGCGGCTTGCCGAGCCGGCACTGCGGCGCGTGCTGGCGGAAATGGCGCCGCCGTTCGCGTACGACGTAGCCGTCCTGAAGATCACCGTGGCGGCCCTGATGACCACTCCCTGGATTGCTCGCGCGCTCGAAGTGCCGCCTGGGACGGACCTCGTGCTCATTCCGGGACTGTGCGAGGGCGATCCACAAGAGATCGCCGGTCGCGTCGGCGTGCGCGTGGAGAAAGGGCCGAAGGATCTGCGCGAGATACCGCGGTATTTCGGTACGGCAGCCGCGGCGCTCGAGTACGGCGCGTGGGATATCGAAATCCTTGCCGAGATCAACAATGCGCCACGACTGACGAGAGAGGCCATCCGCCGGCAGGCGGAGTACTTCCGTGCGGCTGGTGCCGACATCATCGACATTGGCTGCACACCGGGCCTGGCGTTTCCCGCGCTGGCCGACGTGGTGCACGAGCTCACGTCGGCCGGCATGCGAGTCAGCATCGACACGTTCGATCCCCGGGAGATCGCGGCAGCGGTTGCCGCCGGCGCCGAGCTGGTGTTGAGCATCAACGGGTCGAACATCGAGGTCGTGAACGATCTCGCCGGGACCGGTGCGCAGGCAGTCGTAATCCCTGATTTCGGCGGGCCGCTCGAGACGCTCGAGCCGACGCTCGCGCGGCTCGACGCGGCGGACGTTGGATACCTGATCGATCCGATTCTCGAGCCGATCGGTCATGGGTTCACGGCGTCGATCGAGCGGTACGCCGAGGTGCGGCGGCGGCATCCCCAAGCGGAGATGTTGATGGGAATCGGCAACCTCACGGAACTCACCGCCGCCGACAGTACGGGTGTGAACGCGCTGCTCGTCGCTGTCTGCCAGGAGCTGGGGATCCGTACTGTGCTCACGACGGAGGTGATTCCCTGGGCGCGCGGCGCCGTGCGCGAGATCGACGTGGCGCGGCGACTCATGCATTACGCAGTGACGCGACAGACCGTCCCGAAAGGCGTGGATGATAGGCTCGTCACCGTCAAAGACCCCCTGGTGCTCGCCTACAGCGAGGAGGAACTGCGGAGGCTGCAGGCCGCGATCACCGATCCGAACCTTCGAATCTTCACCGACGGCGAGGCGATCACCGTACTCAACAACGAGCTCTTCATCCGCGGCACGAACATCCAGGACATCTTTGCGCAGCTCGGTGTGCAGGACACGGCGCATTCCTTCTACCTTGGTAAAGAGCTCGCGCGCGCCAGCCTTGCCGTGACTCTTGGCAAGACGTACCGGCAGGAGGGAGCGCTGGCGTGGGGATATCTGACCCCAGCCGATGAAGAGAGGTCGGAACACGTGCGCCTGACTTGTCCGTCGAAGCGCGCACGACGAGGCGATGAGTGAACTCCCGACCTGTCGTTCACACTTCTCGGTTCTCACTTCTCGGTTCGTTTTCCGCTTCGGTTCAGGGTTCAACGTTCACGGTTCAATGTTCGCGAGAGTACAGAAGACCGAACCTGGAACTTCGAACCGAACTTGAACACGAACCGAGACCGGAGAACGCAGAAGCGTGAACGACTGTTGCTGACGGCACGCGTGGATGATTATCGAGACGATCGTCACCAGCATGGCCGAGGATGGTGCCGTCAACGTCGCACCGATGGGTGTCGAGTGGGGTGACGACGTGATCGTGCTGAAGCCGTTTCTGGAGACAACGACCTACCGGAACTTGCTGGCGACGGGCGCGGCGGTCGTGAACCTCACCGACGACGTGCGCCTGTTCGCCAGGGCTGCCATCTCGAACCCGCAATCCCCCACGGTTCCTGCCACAGTCGTCCGCGGCGTCGTGCTCGCGGATTGCTGCTCCTGGCGGGAGGTCAGTGTACGGTCTGTTGACAGTACACCGCCGCGGTCGCGCATCGAAACACACGTCGTGCATCGCGGCGTGCGACGTGAGTTCATTGGCTTCAACCGCGCGCGCCACGCCGTCCTCGAGGCCGCGATCTACGCCACACGCCTTCACCTGCTGCCGCGTACCTTCGTCGAAAGCGAGCTGGCGCGGCTTCAAGTCATCGTGGACAAGACCGCTGGGCCCGACGAGTTCGAGGCGATGGCGCTTCTGGCCGAGTACGTCCGCTCCGCGCCCCCCTCGACCCACACCGCATGACGCAGCAGGAAGCCGGCACCGTGTTCGTCGAAGCGGCAGCGCGGCTCCACTTCGGCGTACTCGATCTTCGCGGCGCCCGGGGACGATGGTTCGGTGGCCTCGGGACGGCCGCACCGGCGCCAACGCTGCTGGTGTCAGCCACGGCAGCCGACTCGCTGCACGTCGCGGGAGCGGACGCGGAGCGCGCGGCTGACTTTGCGGCGCGGTTTCACGCGCACTATGGAATTGGCCGTGGAGCGAGGCTGCATGTGCACAGGACGCTTCCGCGACACGCGGGGCTCGGCTCTGGCACCCAGCTCGCGCTGGCGGTGGCACGGGCGCTCGCAACGCTTCATGGAATCGACGCCGCCCCACCGGCGCTGGCGCGCGCCGTGGGGCGCGCGTGGCGATCGGCCGTCGGCACCTGGACCTTTGCGGGCGGCGGCCTGGTGGTCGAGGGAGGACGGCGCGCCGATCGCGACGAGTGCGGCCCGCTCCTTGCCCGTCTGCCGTTCCCGCCCTCATGGCGCTGTGTTGTTGTGGTGCCCGACGGGACGTCCGGGCTCAGCGGAGAGTCCGAAGCTGCCGCATTCGATCGGCTCGCGGCGCCGCCCGAGCACGAGGTTGAACGTATGGCGCACCTCGTGCTCATGTCGTTGTTGCCGGCGCTCGCCGATGCCGATATCGAAGCGTTCGGGACCGCGCTCACTGCGATCCAGGAGATGACCGGACGCTGGTTCGCGCCGGTGCAGGGAGGCACGTTCGTGCCGGGCCTCAGCGAGGAACTGGTGCGTCGCATGTCCGAATGGGGCGCCTCCGGCGTGGGTCAGAGTTCGTGGGGCCCAGCGGTGTACGGCGTCGTCGCCGATCGCGACACTGCCGAACGCCTCGCCGACCGCGTCCGGGCACTGCTGCGGCCTGCTGGCACGGTGTACGAAGGCGCGTTCCCGGCGGAAGGCGCGCGAGTCTGGTGGGGCCAAAAGAAGCCGGAGTAGGCGTGGTACACTCGTCGGCCGTGTAAAACATCCTAATCAAGTCGGCGTTTTCCGCTCTCCTTTCCCAGTGGAGTTGCTCGCATGGTCGCACGCCGAGGGGTGAGAGTTCGGCTTGTTCTGGTGTTCGCTGCCGTGGCATTCGGGGGCGCCCTCGTTTACGGCGCGGCTCAGCAGTCCGGCCGTACGCCGGCGGTGGTCCCGGCGCAGGAACGGCCGATCGACTACAACTGGGACGTCCGTCCCATCCTGTCGGACTATTGCTTTCGCTGCCATGGTCCCGACGAGAAAGCCCGGCAGGCAAATCTGCGCCTCGACACCCCTAAGGATGCATACGCCGCGCTCCGCCGGCCGGGGACTTTTGCGATCGTGCCGGGGAACCCTGACTCGAGCCAGGTGATCTTCCGGGTCGCGCATGAGAACCCGGCGATTCGCATGCCGCCACGCGTCACGAACAAGTCGCTGTCGCCCGCGCAGATCGAGACCTTGCGCAGATGGATTGCTCAGGGCGCGCAGTACAAGCCGCACTGGGCGTTCGTGGCACCAGAAAAGCCCGTGCCGCCGCAGGTTGCGGGGCGCGCGGTGAACCCCATCGACGGCTTCATCGTGAACCGCCTCGAGCGCGAGGGTCTGCCGCTCTCACGCGAAGCGGACAAGGAAGCGCTCATCAACCGCGTGACGTTGACGCTGACGGGTCTGCCGCCGACGCTGGCCGAGGTCGACGCGTTCCTGAAGGACAGCAGCCGCAACGCCTACGAGAAGGTGGTGGACCGGCTGCTCGCGTCGCCGGCATACGGCGAGCACATGGCCGTGCAGTGGCTCGACATCGGGCGCTACGCCGACAGCGACGGCTTCCTCGACGACTTACACGATCGCCTGCTGTGGCCGTATCGGGATTGGGTCATCGCGGCGCTCAACCGCAATATGCCGTTCGACCAGTTTGCCACGTGGCAACTGGCCGGCGATCTTCTGCCTAACGCGACGAAGGAACAGAAGCTGGCCACTGCGTTCCTGCGTCTTGGCAAGCGGACCAACGAGAACGGTGCGATAGACGAGGAGTACCGCGTCGAGTACGCGGTCGACCGGGCAGTAACGATTGGGACCGGATTCCTGGCGCTGACCGTTGGCTGCGCTCGCTGCCATGATCACAAGTACGACCCGATCCCGACGAAGGACTTCTACTCGCTGACCGGCTTCTTCAACAGCACTGACGAGCCTGGTTTCTATGCGCCGGGACGGACAGGAATCACCGCGGGTCCGACGCTGCCATGGACTGACGAGGCGACGGAAAAGAAGATTGCGGACGCGCAGGCGTCGGTTCGCCGGGAGATGGCCGCTTACGAGCGGGCGCGCGCGCAGGCGGCGCGTGACGCGTCGGCAAGAGTCGACGCGCTGGTGACGAACCCCGCTGAAGCCCGACAGGTAATCCAGCGCTCGATCGATCGCGGACTTGCTGGTTACTACCCGTTTGACGCCACCGCACCGCTTCTCGACGATCAGCTGCCGGCGCCGCTGCCGCAAGCGCGACTGTCGCCACTGCCGCTCGCGCCCGAGTCGCTGCAGGAACCATGTACCAGCAACAACGGGCCGCTCGTCTCCGACGAAGTGTGCCGCCAGCGGTTCGAGATGGAACGGCAGGCGGCGGCAGCCAAAGGTGGTGCCGCCCGCACGCTGCCGGGCGGCCTCGTGCGTGAGGACCTCGTCGCGTCACCGAGCGCCGACGGGAACGCATCCCCGGCGGTACTCATGCTGGCCGACTTGCGCGACGGCGTGAAGGGCAAGGCGATCCACTTCACGGACAACGAGGTGGCGATTCTCGGCAAAGGCGTGGGCTACTACGAGCGCACGCAGCCCTTCAGCATCGATCTCTGGGTGAAGGCGGGGCAGGTGTACGAGGATTCCGCCATCCTGCATCACCGCGAGACGGAGAACGCCGGCAACGCCGGATATCAGCTGCACCTGGAGAAGAACCATCTCCGCTGGGAGATGATGCACTCGCGCGCGGGCAACGGCATCAGCCTGCTGTCGAAGCAGCCGATTCCGCTGAACCAGTGGGTGCACATCACGGTGACCTACGATGGCTCGAGCCGCGCCGCCGGCACGACACTCTACGTAAACGCAGCGCCGGTCGAGGTGGACATCGCGCGAGACAATCTGACGCGCACGATCATCCCGAACGGCAACGCCAACCAGGCCGACCAAGCGCTCGGCCTGGCGTTCGGCAAGCGCCTGCGCGCACAGACGCTCAAGGGTGGGGCGATCGACGAGGTGCGAGTGTTCCGTACCTCCCTGACCCGCGTCGAAGTGCGTCACCTGCAAGGCGCTGGGGAGGCCAGCCGGCAGGAGCTGCTGGACCTGCTCGTTGCGAACGACCTGCGCGTTGAGCAGGCGCTCGCGGCGCTCACGCAGGCCCGCAACGTTGAGAACGACCTGGTCTCCCCCGTGCCGCAGATCATGATCATGGGTGACACGCCGACGCCGAGACCGACCTATGTGCTCGTGCGCGGCAACTACGAAGATCACGGGGAGCAAGTGGCACCACGTGGTCTCAACGTCATCATGCCGTGGAACAGCCAGTGGCCGGAAAACCGGATCGGCCTCGCGCGTTGGCTGTTCGATGCGAAGAACCCGCTGACAGCGCGCGTCTTCGTGAATCGCATCTGGCAGATGCACTTCGGTCGCGGCCTGGTGGAGACGGCGGAGGACTTCGGTTCGCAGGGGTCGATCCCGACACATCCGGAGCTACTCGATTACCTGGCGGTCACCTTCCGCGAATCTGACTGGGACGTCAAGGCGCTGCACAAGGCCATCGTGATGTCGGCGACGTACCGCCAGCAGTCGGAGGTCAGCGGCGAAGCGCTCAAGAAGGATCCACGCAACCTGCTGCTGGCGCGATTCCCGCGCCTCCGCATGCCGGCGGAGATGGTACGCGACCACGCGCTGGCGGCGAGCGGGCTGCTCGTGCGGCGCGTCGGCGGAGCGAGCACGTTCCCATATCAGCCGAAGAACATGTGGGACGGCTTCAACGTGTACAAATATCCGGAGCCGGAGCAGGTGCCGGCGGATTCCCATCACCGGCGCAGCCTCTATTCCTTGATCAAGCGGAACGCGCTGCACCCCGGGATGGCGTCCTTCGACATGCCGGAGCGATGGAGCACGCTTGCGCGGCGCAACACCTCCAACACGCCTCTCCAGGCGCTCGTGCTGCTGGACGACCCGCAGTTCGTCGAGGCGTACCGTGCGCTCGCCGCGCACGTGCTGAAGGCCGAGGCGACGAAGGATGCTCAGCTGACCACCATTTTCCGGCTGGCCACGCGGCGTCGACCTGGAGCCGAGGAGCTCTCGACACTGCGCGCGTACTATGATTCGCAGCTCGCAAGGTTCGCGGCGGACCATGATGCGGCTGAAAAACTCCTCGCGGTAGGGGTAACCCGCCCGGATGCCAGCGTCGACAAGATGCAGCTGGCTGCCTTGACCAACGTCACTACCGTGGTGATGAATACACCGGACGCGTATTCACTGAGGTAGGCATCGATGAGCGACTTCGAAAATTCACGTCGACAGTTTCTGCTGAAGACCGGCGCCGGGCTCGGGTGGCTCAGCCTGGCGGAGCTGCTCGGATCGCCCGCCTGGGCGCAGCAGTCACCGATTCCAGCCGACGCGCATGCCGGGCTTCCAGGATTCCCGCATTTCCCGCCCCGTGTGAAGCGCGTCATCTATCTCCACATGCTGGGTGCGTTCTCACAGAACGACACGCTCGACTACAAGCCGATCCTGGAGAAGATGCACGGCGAGGAGCTGCCCGAATCGGTCCGCGGCACCCGTCGCCTCTCGACCATGGTCAGGGGGCAGACCTCATTCCCCATCGTCGGGCCGGTGTCGAAGTTCAAGCCGTACGGGCGGAACGGCACGATGGTCAGTGACGCGGTGCCGCACATGGGCCGCATCATCGACGACATTTGCCTCATCAAGACGATGAACACCGAGCACGTGAACCACGATCCGGCGTCGAAGTTTCTGCACACCGGGTTCCAGATCGCGGGGCGCCCTTCGGCCGGCACATGGGTGACCTACGCACTGGGGTCGACCAACAAGGACCTCCCGATGTTCGTCGTGATGAGCAGCGGGAACCCGGGCGGTGTGCCGATCGACGCGTCGACATGGGCGGCGGGCTTCATGCCGTCGCACTATCAGGGTGTGCAGTTCCGCTCCGGGCAAGAGCCGGTCCCGTACATCGAGAATCCGAGCGGTCATACGAAGAACGATCGGCGCGAGATGCTCGACACGATTGGGAAGCTGGCGCAGCTGCAGCGCGACGCCACCAACGATCCGGAGATCCCGTCGAAGATCAGCCAGTACGAGATGGCGTTCCGAATGCAGACGTCGGTGCCCGACGTCGCGGACATCTCGAACGAGCCGGATCACGTCCTCGACCTGTACGGCCCGGACGTGCGGAAGCCGGGAACATTCGCGCGCAATTGCCTGCTGGCGCGACGCTTGGCCGAGCGCGACGTGCGCTACACGATGATCGTGCACATGGGTTGGGACCATCACGGCGGCATCGTCGCACGGCTCCCGGCGAGCTGCCGTGAGGTGGATCAACCGTCAGCGGCGCTGGTGAGCGACCTGAAGCAGCGCGGGCTTCTCGACGACACGCTCGTCGTCTTCGGCACCGAGTTCGGCCGGACGTCGTTTGCTCAGGGAACGCTGAAGACCAATTTCGGACGCGATCACCACGGTGGCAACTTCTGCGTGTGGCTCGCGGGCGGCGGCGTGAAAGCGGGGCTCGTCCATGGCGAGACAGACGAGTTCGGCTACAACATCGTCAAGGACCCAGTGCACATACACGATCTCAATGCCACCATCCTGCACCTGGCGGGCATCGATCACGAGCGGCTTACCTACCGTTCCCAGGGGCGCGAGTTCCGGCTGACGGACGTCGCCGGGAAGGTAGTCAAGGGAGTCCTCGCCTGAGTTCCCATCCATCATCGGCGGCAATCGTCTGATTCGTCCGGGCTTCTGGTTTTGTCAAGGCCAAGGAGGCGCACATGCTACGGCGGCGACTGACGTGGTGGATCCTGGTTGGCGCGATGCTGGTGGTGGCGACTGCGGCGCACGCGCAAGAGGCAACGCTGACGGGAACGATACGGGACAACACGGGCGGCGTGCTGCCCGGGGCCAATGTCACGGCGACGCACGAAGCCGCGGGCACGACGTTTGTCGGCGTGACCGACGAGCGCGGGGTGTATCGCATCCAGATACGCGCCGGCGTCTATCGCATCACAGCGGAGCTGTCCGGCTTTGCCACGGTTGTTCGGCCCGGCGTGGAACTGCTCGTCGGCCGTCAGGTCACGCTGAATCTCGACATGGCCGTTTCCTCCGTGCAGGAGACGGTCACGGTATCCGGCGAAGCGCCGCTCATCGATACCACCTCCTCGAATATCACGAGCAACATCGACCCGCGGCAGATGGAGCAGTTGCCGCTCAACGGGCGAAACTGGATGGACCTGACGTTGCTGTCCCCCGGCAGCCGCTCGAACGCCGCAACTGAGATCCCGTATGACCGTCAGGGGTACTTCCAGGTCAACGTTGACGGCCAGCAGGTGACGTTCACGCTGTGCTGTCAGCAGAACCAGCCGCGATTCAGCCGCGACGCGATCGCCGAGTTCGAGCTCACAACAAACCGGTTCGACGCGACCAAGGGACGCACCGCCGGCATGATGGTGAACGCCATCACGAAGTCAGGCACGAATACGCCGTCGGGCACTTTCTCCGGTTTCTTTCGCGATGACAAGTTCAACGCGGCGGATCACATCCAGGACAGAGTGCTGCCGTATTCGAACCAGCAGTACAGCGGCACGTATGGCGGGCCGATCGTGCGTGATCGGATCCACTTTTTTGGGAACTGGGAGTATGAACGCGAGCCGAGCACCGTCACCTTCTCTAGCCGGTTCCCGAGCTTCAACGTCGACCTGCAGGGCCGGCGCTGGGAGAGCAAAGCGGGACCCAAGGTGGACTGGCAGTTCACGCCGCAGATGCGGCTCACCTCTCGCTACACCCGATACCAGGTGGAGATCCCACATATCAACACCGGCGGGGCGCTCAACCACCCGTCGACCGGACGCGTGGACGAGCGGATTGCCAATCAGTTCTTTGCCGACTTCAATCAGGTGTTGAACTCGCGAAGCGTGAACCGGGTTTCGGGGGGTACAGCGTTCCTGCGCTACCTTCTGCAACCGACCGCCGGGTGGGGAACCAGCGGGAACCGCCGGCCGCCAGGCACAGCGTCCCTCTTCCGGGAAGTGTTCTCCGGTGAGGAGATTCCCGGCGGCGTCCCGGTGCTGTCGTTCTCGGGCTACAACTTCGGCAACACGAACAACCCGCAGAGCTCGGGTGAGCGTGTTTACTCGATTCGTGACGACGTCACCACCTTGTTCGACATGCGAGGCCGGCACGATGTGCGGGCCGGCCTCGAATACATCCGCTACACGATGGATACGGCGTGGTGCAACGGGTGCAACGGAACGCTTCGGTTCAACGTAGCGCCGCCGGCCAATATCGAGCAGCTCATCCCGGTATGGGACGACGCGTCGACCTGGAACCTGCGGGCCCTGTCGCCGCTCGTCGTCGACTACCGGATGCCGATTGGGGACTTCGCGTGGGCGATCCAGCGGAATCTCTGGGCGGCGTGGTATCAGGACGACTGGGCGTTGAACAACCGCCTGACGCTCAACCTGGGTGTGCGGTATGACAGCGACCTCGGCGGGCACGGCGAGGAGATTGTGTTCGAGCCGTGGCTCTCCGGAAAGCGGCCGCACGACCTGGACAATCTTGCGCCGCGACTCGGTTTCGCCTATTCCCTGGACGATCGGACCGTGCTGCGGGGCGGCTACGGCCTCTTCTTTACGCAGCTCGAGGCGGATGCGGCGCACCAGTCGCAGCTCCAGATCGAGCACTTCCAGCTGATCGTCGTCAACGACGGGCGGCCCGACTTTGCGGTCAATCCGTTCAACGGTCCGGCTCCCACGTACGAGCAGGTCCTCGCGAATGCGTGCGACATGAACGGTAACCGCCCGGGATGTCTGCAGCGCTCGGTGGCCAACGAGATCCCGTTCGGCGACCACGACACGTCGTTCAGCCACATGGTGTCGCTCGGTGTCCAGCGCCAGCTCGGGGCGGCGATGGCGCTCGAGTCCAACTACGTCTGGACCGGCGGGCGAAGAGAGGAGTTCGCGCCCAACATCAACCTGTCGTACGACCAGGCGACCGGCGCGAACTACCCGTTCCAGACCGTCGCGCGGCGGCCGTTTCCAGAGTGGGGCGTGGTGCGCGCGGAGATCATGAATCAGCGGTCTGATTACCACGGGTGGGAGAACACGTTCAGCAAGCGGTTCTCGAACCGGTGGCAGGCGAACGCCACGTATACGCTGGCATGGTTCAAGGACGAGGAGTCGAACCCGTTCGTCGTCAACCTGCAGCGCGGTGCGCCGATCCCGACCGTCCTCGCGCCACTCGGGTTTCCTGTGGCGGAGGACATCGGCGGCCTGTACACGCTTGCGGCAACCGACCAGCGGCACCGCGCCACCTTCAATGGAATCTGGGATGTGGGTAGAGGATTCCAGGTGAGCGGCCTCTACTTCTTCGGCTCGGGCCAGCGCTTCAGCACGAACTGGGGCGGCGACCTGCGCAACATCGGGGCGGCCGCCCCCGCCAGCACCGGACGGCTTCGGGCGAACGGTACGCTCGCGCCGCGGAACAACCTGGTTGGCGAACCGATCCATCGTGTCGACGTCCGGCTGACGAAGCGTCAACGAATCGCCGGGCGCCTCTCCATCGACGGCATGCTGGAGGTGTTCAACCTGTTCAACCATGAGAACTATGGGTCGTACACCACGTCGGAGAGCAACGCGAGCTACGGCCAGCCGGCGTTCAACAACAACGTGGCGTTCCAGCCGCGCATCGTGCAGCTGGGGTTCCGATTCGCGTTCTGAAGGACAGCGGGAACAGAATTCTCGTTTCGAGCCGCATAACGGTCCGGCGCACGTAGGATCATCCGTTTCTCGAGGTCGGCCCGTTATGCGGCTGAAAGCACGAACTCTCTACTCGTGGCGACGAAAGCCGCATGACGTGCTCGGCGCGCAGAACGCGCCAAAGCGACGCTGCCAACCAGCCAAGGCGATTCTCATCGGGATCCAAAGGGAAAGCCTCTGGCTGGTTCGGATTGTCGCCGTCCTGGTCGTCAGCGCTGCAGCGGCGGCAGCGGTTGCTCCGGCGCGCTTCGTCCATTTCAACGAAGCGCGACCTATTCTGAGCGAGCTGGCGGGCAGGCTTCCCCCCGATCTCAAGACGCTGACCCTCGCACAGATGGAAACGGCGTGGCCGGGCTGGATCGAACGTCACGATCGCAACGTCCGCGCGCGGCTCGAGCAGGGCGACGAAGACACGATCGTCAACTGGATGCTGTTCGGGACCTCGTTTACGTCGAGACCACGCGCCGTGCTCGGTGCCGTCGAATCGGGCACAGCGGGGGATCGGGAGCTGGTGCTGCGCCGGACGATTGAGCTCATCTCGGCGCGCCTCGACGATCTTCTAGAGGCGCTGGCCGCCCCTGGCAACGACGAGCGCCGGCTGTTCGCTCGTGCCTTTCTACAGCGAAAAGGACTTCGCTTCGCGACCCTTGCAGACAGGGAAGCAGCCCGAGACTATCTCATCGCGGCAGTCATGCGCGTGGCGAGCGAACAGGACCAGATCGATCAGGAACTCGGCGCCACGAGCGGTGGCGACCCCATCACCGAGTTCGTCCAACGGTCCCGGTTGTTCCGCACGCGCGGTCTGTCGCTCGACACGTCGCTGATTCCCAACTATTCGGTCGAGCAGGCGCTCGCGGCGATGAAGGCGCGTGGGCTGCTCAGGCCCGGGTCCGTGAGACGCGTGGCGGTCGTCGGTCCCGGCCTCGACTTCGCGGACAAGGACGTCGGGTTCGACATCTATCCACAACAGACGCTCCAGCCTTTTGCCGTGCTCGATTCGCTCAAGCGCCTGGGTCTCGCGCCCTCACCAGGCGATCCAGAGATCGTGCTCCTCGACATCAGCCCACGAATCATCGATCACGTGACACAGGCTCGAGCACGCGCCGCAAAAAACATCGGCTACACGCTCAATCTGCCGCTGCCGAGGAGCACGCCGTGGCTGCCGGAGGTCCGCACGTACTGGCAAACGTTCGGCGATCAGATTGGCGTGCGCACGGAGGTACCGACATCGAAGGTGACAGCGGACGTGGCCGACTTGCGGGCCGTCCGGGCGAGGCCGTCTGCCGTTCGGCAGATGTCGGTGCTGAATGTCAACATCGTGACCGACCGCCTCGATGGGGAAGCGTTCGATCTCGTGATTGCCACAAACGTGTTCGTCTACTACGACGCGCTCGAGCAGGCGTTGGCGATGTCGAACGTCGAAGCCATGCTGAAGCCCGGCGCGTTTCTGGTGGCCAACTTCTCGGCGCCGCCTCTGAGGTCGGTTACGCTTCGCCCGGTCGAGACCATGACGACCGTCTACGCGCGCGCGCGCGGCGTCAGCGAACAAATACTCGATTTTATTGTGTGGTACCAGGCACCCTCGAATTGAGCCGGAAGCGCCCGTTTGCACCGAAAAACGTCAGGATCGGCTGTTGACGATTCCGCTTGACATGCCCGTGCGACAGGCCTAGCCTGCCCGCGTCCAAGAGGGCCCTGCCCTCCCTACCCGCCCGGCTGGCGTCGTCCACTGTGTAAGAAAGCGGAAGTCATAGTGAGGAGAACACGATGCTGAATCCAGTCCAGCGGTCCCTACTGGTGATATTGATCGCGTTGCTCTTGCCGTCGGCCGCGTATGCACAAGCGGCGATCACCGGCGTTGTCAGAGACGCCTCGGGCGGCGTCTTACCGGGAGTAACGGTGGAAGCCGCCAGCCCCGTCCTCATCGAAAAGGTTCGGCAGGTCGTTACCGACGCGACGGGACAGTACCGGATCGTCGATCTCCGGCCGGGCCTCTATTCCGTGACGTTCGAGCTGCCCGGTTTCAGTGTCGTCAGACGCGAGGGCATCGAGCTGTCGGGGAACTTCATCGCGACGGTGAACGCCGAGCTCAGGGTGGGCGCGGTCGAAGAGACGATCACGGTGACCGGCGAGTCGCCTATCGTCGACGTGCAGAGCGCCCGGAGGCAAGAGATCATCGACAGGGATGTCATCTCCGCGATCCCCTCCTCACGCAACGCCATCGGCCTCCAGAACCTGATCCCCGGCATGTCCGCTACCGGCGGCGTCGGCGTCATCGGGAATTCGAACACTGATTCGGGAAACATCGGGGGGACGATGCAATCGGCCGCCGCTGCGATGCACGGCGGGCGCGCCGCCGATTCGCGGATCTACGCGGACGGCATCAACATGGGATGGGCCGGCGGCAACGGCGGCGGCGGCAACATGCCGCAGGTGGCTTCCGCCCAGGAAGTGGTACTGACGATCTCCGGCGGGCTCGCTGACGCCGAGACGGGCGGCGTGGTCGTCAACGTCATCCCGCGAGAGGGAGCGAACACATTCAGCGGCCAGTTCAATTACAGCGGTTCGAACGACTCCCTGCAGGGGAGCAACTACACCGACAGGCTCAAGGCCAAGGGCCTGCGATCGCCCGCTGAACTCATTTCGGTGTACGACGTCAATCCGATGTTCGGCGGGCGGATCGTCGCGGACAAGCTGTGGTTCTATTCCGGCTTTCGGCAGACCGGGGCCAAGAACACGGTGCCGGGCATGTTCTGGAACAAGAACGCCGGTGACCCCACAAAGTGGATCGTCGACTTCGACCGCTCGCAGCCGGCCTTCACCACCAGAGTGGAGCGACAGGCAACACTCCGCGTGACGTGGCAGGCCACGCCGCGCAACAAGTTCAATATGCTCTGGGCCGAGCAGTACCTCGACTCAAACTATGGCAAGGGGGGCGGCGCCGAGACGGCCGGCCAGTTGACGACACCGGAAGCGACGCCGCGGTCGTACTACATCCCATCTCGTCAGCCGCACGTCACGTGGTCGTCACCGATCTCGGGCCGGCTGCTGGCCGAGGCGGGCTGGGGCATGTATCAGGCGCGCTACCGCTTCGGGCCACGGAACGACGGCACGCATGACCCGCAGATGATCCAGGTGTTGGAGCAGGGCGGCGAGGTCCCGAACCTGCTTTCCCGCGCGCCGGCAGCCCCGGCGCAGGGCGGATTCGCGCATTCCTTGATCGGGAACCTGGCAAGCCTGCGGGCATCGCTAACCTACGTCACCGGCGCGCACAACATCAAGTTCGGGTACCAGGGCGGTTTCGGTAATCCGTCGCAGACCTACAACTACCCGAACCAGGTCACGCAGATCCGGATGCGAGATGGCGTGCCGAATCAGTTGACGCAGACGACGGTTGTGGGCGGACACATCAAATACGTCCGCAATCTCATTCCGGTCAATTTCTATGCGCAGGACCAGTGGACGTTCAACCGGCTGACGCTGCAGGGCGGCCTGCGGTACGACTCACTGATCTCGAACTATCCCGAGTCGCGCGTGGGCGGCTCTGGCTATCCGTACGCGCCGGAGGAGATCGTCTATCCGAGCCGCTCGACGCCCGGCTACCGCTGGAAGGACATCTCACCACGCATCGGCGTCGCGTACGACCTGTTCGGGAACGGGAAGACGGCAGTGCGGTTCAACCTGGGCAAGTACATGGAAGCGATCACGGCAACCAACAACGACCTGGATATGAACCCGCTGGTACGCACCGTCGTCAGGACGACACGCGGGTGGACCGATACGAACAGGGATTACGCGCCGGACTGCGATTTGATGAACCCGGCCGCCAACGGCGAATGCGCAAGGATGGACAACCAGAACCTGGGGCGGCAGGTATTCAACCGCAGTTTCGACCCGGACTACGTCGGCGGCTGGGGTACACGGCCCTACAACTGGAACGTCGGCCTCTCGGTACAGCATGAAGTCGCGCCCCGCGTTTCGGTGACCGTGGGCTTCCATCGCAACACGTGGGGGAACTGGTACGTCGTGGACAACCGGGCCACCAGCTTGGAAGACTACACGCCGTTCAGCATCCAGGCACCGCTCGATCCGCGGTTGCCCGGGGGCGGTGGCTACACGGTCAGTGGTCTGTATAACCTCGTGCCGACCAAGGTGGGTCTGGTGGACGAGCTCGCACAGTCGTACAGGAACTTCGGTGAGCAGGAAGAAAGCTGGCAGGGCCTCCAATACTCCGTCGTGGCGCGGCTGCCATGGGGACTGACGGTCCAGGGCGGAGCGGGTACCGGGCGCAAGCTTGCCGACGGGTGCGCAGCGCGGGCGAAGCTGCCAGAGCTTGGCACGGGTCCCACGGGAGCCGCGAACAGTTCCGTTACCGCGAACGTCCTGGTGACAACACAGCGGGGTTCCCTCTCAGTGACGAACCCCTATTGCCGCTTCGTCGAACCGTACAGGACCGACTTCCGTGGGCTCGCCATATATACGATTCCGCGAGCGGACGTCCAGGTGGCTCTGACGTGGATGAGCGTACCCGGGGAGTACCTGGAGGCGAACTTCGTGGCGGACAATGCGTGGATTGCCGCCGGA
>Ga0075420_100001870_pt1 | contig 17992 bp, 15 predicted proteins | sample SoiMetdeltSBSDD4_FD_75296 | JGI IMG/M metagenome (GOLD analysis project Ga0075420, IMG submission 75296) | Bulk soil microbial communities from a Populus tree surrounding site in Tennessee, USA - Soil MetaG P. deltoides SBSDD4 | ecosystem: Environmental > Terrestrial > Soil > Tree plantation... | reverse complement strand
CGGTGCATCCTCCGCCTCATCGAGCCGACGTCGGGCCGGATTCACTTCGACGGCATGGATGTCGGCTCGCTCGATCGGGGCTCGCTGCGACGGCTTCGTCGTCGCATGCAGATCATTTTTCAGGATCCGTTCTCGTCGCTCAATCCGCGCATGACGGTCGGCGCCATCGTGCGCGAAGGGCTCACGATTCACCGACTCGCGTCAGGCGCCGACGCCGACAAGCGCGTGCGCCAGCTGCTCGACGAGGTTGGTCTACGGCCCGAATACGCGTCGCGATACCCGCACGAGTTCTCCGGAGGCCAGCGCCAGCGCATCGGGATCGCGCGTGCGCTCGCCGTCGAGCCGGAGCTCATCGTGTGCGACGAGCCGGTCTCCGCGCTCGACGTGTCGGTGCAGGCGCAGGTGATCAACCTGCTCCAGGATCTGCAGCGCGACCGCGGGCTCACCTACCTGTTCATCGCGCACGATCTGTCGGTCGTCGAGCACATCGCCACGCGCGTGGCCGTGATGTACCTCGGCAAGGTCGTCGAGCTCGCCTCCGCCGCCGACCTGTACCGCGAGCCACTCATGCCGTACACGCAGGCGCTGCTGTCCGCCGTGCCCGTGCCGGATCCGTCCGCGTCGCGAGACCGAATCGTGCTCACGGGCGACGTGCCGTCTCCGGCCAACCCGCCATCAGGCTGCGTGTTTCATCCACGGTGCCCGCATCCGGCGAAGGACGCCGCGTGCGCCGCCATCGTGCCGCCGCTCGAGGAGAAGGCACCTGGACACTGGGCGGCGTGTATCAAGCAGCCGCCGACGAGCGTGCCCTGGCATGCGCAGCAGCAGGCTGGCGGTACGCATCAACCGGAACGACATCTGCCGTTGGCCGCCATCACTCACGGGCTTTCGTCCTGACGTCGGCACGACCCCTCGCTCCACGCCACTCTCACCCTCCGAGGAACCCTGTGACCTCAACCCTTCCGCCGAAGAGAGTGCAGGAAGCCGCCGTCACCGTCGACAGCCCACCCGGCCCGCCCGATAGCCGCGGCTTCTTCGGTCATCCGAAGGGCCTCTCCACGCTCTTCTTCACGGAGATGTGGGAGCGGTTCTCGTTCTACGGGCTGCGTCCGCTGCTCATCCTCTACATGACGGCGGCGCTCGCCGACGGCGGGTTCGGGTTCGCGCGCACGGAGGCGTCTTCGATCGTTGGGATCTATGCGGCGAGCGTGTACCTCTCGTCGCTGCCCGGTGGCTGGATTGCGGACAGGATTCTGGGACTTCGCCGCGCGATCCTGCTGGGCGCGGCACTCATCTCGCTCGGCCATATCTCGATCGGTCTCTCGGCGTTCGCCGGTAGCCGGGTGCCGTTCTTCCTCGGCCTCGTGCTGATCGTGATGGGCACGGGCCTCCTCAAGCCGAACATCTCGGCCATCGTCGGCGACCTGTACCCCGAAGGCGGCGCGCGGCGCGACGCGGGCTTTTCGATTTTCTACATGGGCATCAACCTGGGGGCGTTCGCCGGACAGATCGTCACCGGGACCCTCGGCGAAAAGATCGGCTGGCACTTCGGGTTCGGTGCCGCGGGTGTCGGGATGCTCATCGGCCTGGTGGTGTTTGGCACGCGAGCGCGCCGCACGTTAGGCAGCCTCGGGCTCGAAACGACGAAGCACCCCGACCCCGTCGTCCAGGCGCGTCAGGTCGGGCGGGCGAAGATGGGACTCTGGATCGGGCTCGCAATCCTCGTGCTCGTGGTGGCGCTCGCGGCGCTCGGCGTGGTTCGTCTCAACCCCTCGGCCATCGCGCAGAACTTCACGTACGTCCTCGTTGGCGCCGGCACACTGTACTTCACCTACATGTTCTTCGCGGCGGGGCTGAACGGCGACGAGAAGAAACGTGTCGCGGTGATTCTCGTGCTGTTCGTGTTCTCGGCGATCTTCTGGTCGGCGTTCGAGCAGGCGCCGACGTCGCTCAACCTGTTCGCGCGCGACTTCACCGATCGCGTGATCGGTGGCTTCGAGGTTCCGGCAACGTGGTTCCAGTCGGTGAACTCGGCGTTCATCATCCTGCTCGCGCCGGTGTTCGCGGCGATCTGGGTCGCGCTGGCGAAAGTCGGCCTCGACCTGTCGAGCCCCACGAAGTTCGCGTTAGGGCTCGCTGTCACCGGCCTCGGCTTCCTGCTCATGATCTACGCGGCGAACATCGTCGTCGGGAGCGGCGGGACGGCGAAGGTCTCCCCGTGGTGGCTCGTGTGGAGCTACTTCTTCCAGACGATCGGCGAGCTGTGCATCAGCCCCGTGGGCCTCTCGTCGATGACGAAGCTCTCGCCGCGCCGCTTCGTCGGTCAGATGATGGGCATCTGGTTCCTCGCGACGGCACTCGGCAACCTGATCGCCGGCCTGGTAGGCGGACACGTGGATCCGGAGCAGCTCGACCAGATGCCGCGACTGTTCACGTCGACGACGCTGTCGCTGGTGATCGCCGCCGTCGTGCTCGGGCTGCTGATCGTGCCGATCAGGAAAATGATGGCGCAGAAAAGCGGCTGATCAGCCATCAGCCATCAACTGGCTGGAAGGCTCGGCGCTGCGACGCGTGTCGATGGCTGATGGCTGCGCGCGGCGCTTGCGCCGCGCGCTACGGCCACTGGAAGATCCGTTGCGGCAACGACCGTTCCCTGCTCCGCTCCATGTCACGCGGCTCGCGCCAGAAGATGCGCGTGCGATCCTCCGTTCGGAGCCGCAGCTCGAGGCGAGCCCCCCCGGCCCGTTCGAGCGGCATCATCAGATCGAGTCGCCAGAGGCGCTGCGAGCCCGGTGGCAGCGCGGCAAGAACGCTCGCGCCGAGCGCATGTTTGATCGGCGTGTTTTGACCGTACGGCACGTCTCCCGCCCACATCCGTCCCGCTTCCGCGAGTAACGCGACGCCCGCATCCGCGTTGCCGCGCACGTTGCCAAGGATCCACCGTTCTTCGAGCCGCACGATCGCTCGCTGCCCACCTGGGAGCTCCGCCGCCGAGTACCCGCGCATCCCGCCGCGCGGCTCGCCGAGGTTGAGCTGAAAGGGCGATCGCAGTCGCCACCCCGCGCTCCACTCGCCGCTCACGATCGTCGTATGGCGCGGGTGGGGCTTGAAGTACCACGCCGCCCGGCCACTCGTTAGGATGTCGTCCCAGCGGTTCTCGTCGTAGCTCTGTCGCCCTTCGCCAAGCATCTGAATGGCCGCGAACGAGCGCGCCGTGCCGACGCCAGCGTAGATGTCCGTCGACACGACAATGTCGTCGTCGGTCGTACCGAGCACCGACAAGCTCCGCCCGAGCAGGGTGCCGAGCTGGAATCCGGTTCGAACGTCCTGCTCTCCCGTGAGCGCGTCGAAGCCCTCGACGCGCGTGAACGCGATGTTGCGAACGCCCCAGAGCGTGTTCAATCGAGCCGTGCGCCGATCCGTATAGCGCCGATCGAGCACCGGCGCCTCGGCTGGTACGAGTCCGCTGTCGGTGACGATGACGACGTCGCCGGTTGGCGTCGCCTTCTCGCGCGAGACCGAGACGCCGAAGAGGCTCAGTCGGCCCGGCTCGCCGATTCGCAGGACGACACCGACGTCCGCGAACGACCGCGTGAACGGCACCGACGGGTTTCCAACCAGCGGGCGGACGAACGGGAAGTAGTCGCGGCTCGTGCCCGTAGCCGCCCGCCATGCGATGCGCTGGACGTCCGTAAAGAACGGATGACGGAGCTCGGTCGCCCACGAGCTTCCGAGACGGCGCCGGTCGCCGATCACACTCAGCTGCAGCGGCCGGCCGAAGAGCTGGTAGTGCGTCATCGCCCCCCGCCAACCATCGCGGTAGAAACCGCCGTCGCGCCACTCGCCGGCCGCGAAGATCCCGAGCCCTTGAACATTCGAGCTGCCGAGTCGTAGCACCTTGACGTACGGCGACTCCTGCGACACCGCGCCCGAGGCAACCAGCGAAATTTCGTCGATCGTGACGACCTCGACGCGCACGCCACCCCGGCCGTCGTCGTATGTCGTGACGCTCGCCCCGGCGAGGAATGGCTGGCCACGGAGGATGCGCTCGGAGTCGGCCCGGAGCGTCGACGTGCACCGCTCGCCACGCTCGAGGAGCAGGAACCGCCGGACGAGATCGGGCGACGTGGTCACGTGCATTCCGCTCACCAGCGCGGAGAGCAGGTTCGACCGCCCGAACACACCGCCGAATGACGGTCCCTGCGTCCTGATGACGATGTCGGACACGACGCGTCCGTCGCATGCAACGCGCCGTGCCTGGGCGTCCTGCGCGCTCAGCGACGACCGGGCCGCGGCGAGGGCGAGCGCGCCGACCGAAGCAAGGCGCGCAACGCGGACCACGGGCGACTACTTCCCCATGCGGCGCTTCAGCTCCGCAAGCTTCTCATCGGCGGCCGCATCGGCGGCCGCTTTCCGGCGCGACCGCGCGAGCCCATCGATCTCGTTGCGAACGTCGGCACCGTCATCCAGCACATCACCGCCATCACTGCTCGGGGGAGCACCAGCGTCAGCGCCGCCGGAAACGCCGCGCGCATCTGCCGGGGTTCCGCCCGCGGCAGCGAGCTTGAACTCGGCGTTCATCTCGCCGACTTCACGTTCGACCATCGCCAGCTCGGCCTCCTGCGTCTCGAGCTTTCGCTCGAGCAGCGCCAGACGCTCCGCATGCTGCTTCTCGTAGCGTTCCGCGACCTTCACCGTCTCCGCGTCGTTGATCCCTTCGGCCAGCTGCTTGCGCCGCCTAACGGTCTCGAGCTCCGATTGCTCGCGCGTCAGCCGGGCACGGGTTTCCGCAACCCCGCGCCGCAAGTCGTCGAGCCCCATCCGCGCCCGCACCAGCGTCTCACGCATCTGGGCCACGATGGAGCGGCGCGCGTCCCCGCTGGGGGGCGTGCCACGAAGCAAATCGCGAAAAGCCTGCCGGACGTCGTCGAACATGCGGATGACTTGGAGAACCCGAGGGTGACGGTCTAGGATATAGATTCGAGCGTATCAGCCGCAACCGTGAGCGCAGGTCGCTCTCGATGCCGAACCCACTCTACCACCTGCAGACTGGTCGTCTTCCTCGAGTGACACATTCGGAACCACACGCGGCACTCGTGCCAGTCGCCGTTTCCGCCACCATACGTGACGTCGATGGCGTGGAGCGCGTGCGCCTGAATGCGGCGTACGTCCGCGCGCTCGAGTCCGTCGGGCTCGTGCCGGTGATCGTGCCACCGCTCGCGGACGCGTCGGCGGTCGACCGCGTACTCGACATCGTTCATGGGCTCGTTCTCACCGGTGGTGAGGATGTCGAGCCGTCGCGGTACGATCAGGATCCACATCCGGAACTCGGCGCCGTGAACCGCGCGCGCGATGAAACCGAGCTGGCGCTGCTGGCCGCCGCGCGCCGTCGCGCTCTCCCGACGCTCGCGATCTGCCGCGGCGTGCAGCTGATGAACGTCGGGTTCGGCGGAACGCTCGTTCAGGATTTGCCGTCGCAGCAGACGGACGCGCACGAACACGAGCACGATGACCGGCGGGCGAGCCGCGTGCATGCGGTCCGCGTCGATCCGTCATCTCGGCTCTCGACCGTGGTTGGTGACCAGTCGTTACACGTGAATTCGGTCCACCACCAGGCCATCGATCGACTCGGCCAGGCGCTGCGCCCCAATGCGTGGGCAGACGATGGAGTCATCGAAGGGGTAGAAAGCGACGACCCGCGGTGGTGGATGCTCGGCGTGCAGTGGCATCCCGAGGAGCTCGTCGGCACTCCGGAACCATGGGACAGACGTCTGTTCGCCGCGTTTGCCGACGCATGTCGGCGGAGCGCGACGCCTGGTGGAGCGAGCCCCTAGCTCAGCATCCACTTCCCTTCCATCCGCACCTGCCGCATCAGCTTCTCGGGCGAATGGTGGTTCGGAAACAGCAGCGCGTCGCTCACGTTGTTGAGCGCCTGCCGCAGCACGGGGAAGCGCTCGGCCGCCGCGGCGAAGAGCGCGGTGAGACCATGCTTGGCCGCGAGGCGATGGTCGGCCGCCAGCGCGAAGCCGCGACGCCCCATTTCCTGGTAGTAATCGAGGTCCGGCCCGCCACGGCGCCAGCGCCGCGACTCGATGTAGTCCGGGAATACCCCGGACATCCATAACGCGTAGTTGCCGAGGTGCGCGCGGACGAGGAGGCTGCGCGCGACGTCCGAGTCCTCGGCGGCACCGGCGAGCTCCGCGAGCGTCGTGTAGGTCTCGTCGTCGGACGGCGCGATGCGATTCGCCCGACCGCTCAACCCAAAATGGAGAAGAATGGACGCGACGTAGTCCGCGAGCACACGATCGCCTTCACCGACTTCGCGTAGCGCGTGCCGTACGATCACGTACGCGAACAGGGGCAGCGATGTGTGAGCGCCCTGCCGGGATTCCATGATGCCGGCGAGCAGCCTCGGGTCATCGAGCAGCGCATCGATCCCCTGCTCGCGGAGCATCGCCTCGCCTTCCTCCAGCGCTTCGCCGGAGCCGCGCCCGATCAAGCGCAGTGCGAGCTGCGCGTCGTCGCGCGTTAGGTGCTGTCGCACGTTCGCCAGAATCATTCGAATCCTCCCAGTGGGTCCGCTTGGCGCGCCGGGTCAGCGGGCAGCCGGTTCAACCCTTCTTACCCTCTGACGAAGGAATCGTGCTCGTGGAACGCGGAACTGCAATTGTTCCATCCGTCGGCACTCGCCGGGCGCGAGTGCTAGCATCCGGTCATTCCGCCTGACGCATCCCGGCTGACGTTAGGCCGGTCTCGGGCCAGGTCAATTTGGTTGGCATCCCCATGGATCGGCGGGAGCCGGCGTCCCGTGGGTCGTTGCGGCTTCGCGCGGTGGCACCGCATTTTCCGTATGTGGCAGTTTCCCCTCTTCGCGTTCTCCACGTCGATTCGGGCCGGGAATGGCGCGGTGGCCAGCGGCAGGTGTACCTGCTCGCGCGCGGTCAGCGTGAGCAGGGTCACGAGCCGTTGGTGATCGCGGCACCCGACGCCCCTCTCATTCGCCGGCTCCGCTCGGCGGGGATCGCCGCCGCGGCCGTCCGAATGCGCGGCGATTGGGATCTCCCGGCGGCGCGGCGCGTTCGCGCCGTGCTACGGACGTGGAACGCGGACGTCGTACACGCGCACGACGCGCGCGCCCACGCGATCGCGCTCGCTTCGCTGCTGGGGCGCCGCCAGCTGCCGCTCGTCGTCACTCGCCGGGTCATCTTCCCGCCCCGTGGTCGCGTCAAGTACGGCCGCCGCGTTTCACGCTTCATCGCCATCTCCGAGGCGGTGCGCGACGCCCTCGTGGCAGGAGGCGTCGGCGTCGACCGCATCGACCTCGTGTACTCGGGAGTGCCCAGCCCAGCCGTGACTCGGAAACGCGACTGGCGCGTCGAATGCCGCTGGCCGGCCGATGCCGTAGTGTGTGGAATCGTCGGCGCGATGACGGCCGAGAAAGGCGTCGAGACCCTCGAGCGAATCGGCGCCGCGCTTCCGCCGGACGTCCGCGAGCGGGTTCGCCTGGTCCTTCTTGGCGGCCAGTCTGCCGGGAGTCAGTCCGTCGGTGGGATGGCCGCCTTCCGCGCTGGCTTCGTGGACGAGATTCACGGCGCGATGGCGGGGCTCGACATCCTCCTGCACCCGTCGAGCGCCGAGGGGCTGGGCACCGCGGTCATCGACGCCATGGCGCTCGGCGTGCCTCCAATCGCGTTCCGCGTCGGCGGGCTCCCCGAGCTCATCGAGCACGAGCGATCCGGGCTGCTGGTCCCGCCGGGCGACACGGCCGCATTCGCTGAAGCCACTGCCAGGCTGGTCCGCGATTCCGCCGCACGCACCGCGCTCGGCTCGGCAGGACCAGCTCGTGCCGAGCAGTTCAGCGTGGATCGGATGGTACGGGGTACCCAGCGCGCGTACGACGCGATCCTGGCCCGTGGCGTCGCCCTGAACCGCTGACGGCAGCGGCCGGTGGGCTAACCCTCGCGTCAGGTCAGGGAGTCGCCAAAACCGCGTGGTCGATAGCTGTCGATCCACCCGGACACTAGTTTACCGCGACTCCCGGAGCGACTCGCGTGCTGTACATCTGCATTCCCACGTACAACGAAGCGCCGACCATTGGCGTCCTGCTCTGGCGGATTCGAAAGGTCCTGAAGGACTTTCCGCGAGAGTACGAGATCGTCGTGTTCGACGACGGCAGCAGTGACGCGACCGCCGAGACGCTACAGCCCTACGGGGACGTTCTCCCACTCAGCGTGCTTGGTGGGGAGCGCCACGTCGGTTACGCTGGCGCGCTCGACGCGCTCTGTCGCGCCGTCGCCGCGCGCACGCGCTATCCGCGGCGCGACGCGATGCTCCTGATGCAGGCCGACTTCACCGACCAGCCCGAGCACATCCCGGAGCTCGTGAAGCGCTTCGAGGGCGGTGCGGACATTGTGGTGGGGGAACGCACGACCGTGCCGGGCGCACCGGTGCCGGTTCGCCGCCTGCGCCGCGTCGCGCCGTGGCTGCTCCGACCGTTCGTGTCATTGCCAGGTGTGGCGGACCCGTTCGGCTCGTTCCGGCTGATCCGGATCTCGGTGCTCCGTGACTTGGTCAAGCAGTATGGCGACGACCCTATCGTGTCGGGCTTCGGATGGGCCGCCAATGTCGACCTTTTGTCGCGAGCGATTCCCTGTGCTCGTCGCCTGGAGACCGTTTCGCTCGAGCAGCGTTACGACATCCGCCCGCGCCCGAGCCGGATCCGCCCGTTTGCTGACGCGGTGAACCTCTACCGGTTCGGCTGGTCGGCGCGAGGACGCCGAAGCGCGCCGCCCTCCACGGCCGCGACATGATTCCGGCCCTGGCCGGCGCCCTCGCGCTCGCGACGACGCTGGCCACGACTCGACTCGAAGCTCAGGAGCGGCCGCAATCGATCCCGTTCGGGGTCGGCGAACGGTTCGAGTACGAGGTCAAGCTCGGTCCGTTCAAAGCCGGGCGCGGCAGCATGGAGGTCGTCGGCATCGACACGGTGCGCGGAATTCCTGCGTACCACACGGTGTTTCGGGTGAAGGGTGGGCTCCTCGGCTACAAGGCCGACAACACGATGGAGAGCTGGATGGACACGACGACGTTGGCGTCGTTGCGATTCGTCCAGGATTTCGAGCAGACCGGCTCCGACCGCAACAGAACGTACGAGATCTTCCCCGACCGCGCCGTCTACAAGCAGGACGACAAGCCCGAGCAGCCGTCGGTGGCTGATCCGCTCGATGACGGCTCCTTCATCTACTTCATCCGAACGGTACCGCTCGAGATCGGGCGCACGTACACCTACGAGCGCTATTTCCGGCCGGATCGAAATCCCGTTCGCATCAAGGTGCTTCGTCGTGAGACGGTGAAGGTCCCGGCGGGGAAGTATCAGACCATCGTGGTCCAACCGATCATCAAGTCGAAGGGCATCTTCTCCGAGAACAGCAAGGCGGAGATCTGGTTCTCGGAGGACGCGAACCGCATCATGGTGATGATGAAAGCCGACCTTCCAGTCGGTTCGCTGAACCTCTACCTGAAGTCCGCGCGACCTCCGACGCTGACCATTCCGACCCCAGAGTCGCGTTGACGCCCCGCGAAGCGGATCTCACCGCGGTTCGCACCGTGCCGATCTCGCTGCGGCCTAACAAGGTGCGCGCCGAGGAGTTCGCGGCGCCACCGTCGGACGGTGCCCGCACGTTCGCCGATTTCCTCCGTTCGTTGCCCGACGTTCTCGTCGCGCGCGACTTCCGGCGAGTCGTCGACGCCATCGTGCAGGCCAAGCTGCGGTCGCGAGGCGTGGTCGTGATGCTGGGCGGTCACGTCGTGAAGACCGGCCTCGCGCGATTGCTGATCGACCTCATGGAGCGCGGCATCATCACGCACCTCGGGATGAACGGCTCGGCTGCCATTCACGATTACGAGGTCGCGCGGTTCGGCGGGACGTCCGAGGACGTGGCGGCCGGACTTCGCGACGGCACCTTCGGGATGGCAGAGGAGACCGGTCGCGAGCTGAACGACGCGTTCACCGCCGGGATGCGCGAGGGCCGCGGCATGGGGGAGGCCATCGGTGTCGTGCTGGAGTCGAGCGCGACACTCGCCCACCCGGAATTGTCGATCGTGCTTGCCGCACACCGTCTCGGCGTTCCGGTCACCGTGCACGCCGCGTTAGGCGCCGAGATCATCCACCAGCATCCGGCGGCGAACGGAGCGGCGATCGGGGACACGAGCCACCGTGACTTCCGCCGACTCGCGGGTTCGTTACCGTCGCTGCACGACGGTGGCGTCGTGCTCAACGTGGGCAGCGCGGTGATCATGCCCGAGGTCTTTCTCAAGGCACTCACGATCGCGCGCAATCTGAACGACGGGCGGCCGACCGACTTCACCACGTGCGACCTGGACATGCAGCGTCATTACCGGCCGCGGATGAACGTCGTGCAGCGCCCGACGCTCGCGGGCGGAACGGGTTACGAGATTACGGGCCACCATGAGTTGATGGTTCCGCTGCTCGCGTGGGCCGTCATCGAGAAGCTGGAGTCCGCACGGTAGCGGTTCGTCATTCCGAGCGAACGCGCAAATGGCCGGAGTCGAGTAATCGCGGGTCATTCCGCGCGAAGCGCGGGGAGACGAGGAATGACAAACGCCCCCGGGCCATGCGACGTGCATGGCGCCAGGGGCGTGCTCGACGAATCCAGTTGCTGGCAGCGAGCGTTTACACGCCGTTACCCGACCACTTCTCTCGCAGGCGTCGCGCGGTATCCGGGCTGAAGATCCGGATCGCGAGGTAGATCAAACCGCCGACGATCGCAATACGAACGGCGAGAAAAAAGAGCCAGGCAATCAGCCCGAGGATACCGGGCAGAATTCCGAAGAAAAACTTGAGCACGAACAGGCCCGCAATCGCGAAGAGCCCGATCATGAAGATTGTGCGGAGCATTCGTGGGGTCTCCAAACGAGGACTGTCCTGTCTTACGCAGCGGTATCCGCGGCGGTTTCAACGGCGACAGCGGTCGACGCCCGTAGTATATGCATGCTCGCCGGCCGCCGTGAGAGCGAGCTGCACGCTAGTTTCTGCGCGTGACCAGGCACGTGTCGAGCCACGCCTCGGATGTTCTCGTCATCGGCGGGGGCGTCATTGGGATGGCCTGCGCCGCGGCCGTGGCGGAGCGTGGTCTGACCGTTCGACTCGTCGGCGCGCACCTGCCCGGCGAAGCATCGCTCGCAGCCGCCGGGCTGCTCGCGCCGTCAGTCGAGCGAGGTGAGGGGCATTCTCACGCGTTCGCTGTCGCCGCGCGTGACCGATACCCCTCGTACCTCGCCTGGCTGAGAGAGCGAACAGGCATGGACGTGCCGATGAGCCGCGACGGAATCGTACAGCTCGCGGTGAACGACGCCGGTATTCGTGGCCTCAAGCGGGCGATGCCGACCGGATCGCGGTGGCTCGACGCTCTCGAGCTCACGGCGCTCGAGCCCGCGCTCCGTCACGGGCTCGGTGGAGTGATGCACGACGGTGACGGATGGGTCGACACCGCGGTGCTCGTCGATGCACTTCGCCGCGTCGTCGGTTCCGATCCGCGCGTCGTGGTCACCGGCGAGCGCGTCACAGCGATTCGATTCGGCTCGGTCGCGAGTGCCATCACCGAACCCGGCGGGAAATACGACGCACAACACATCGTCCTTGCCGCCGGTGCGTGGAGTCCGCGGATCGCCGGACTTCCGCGCACCCTGCCGATCGAGCCGGTGCGCGGACAAATGCTGGCGTATGCGGCCGCTCTGCTCACGCGCGCGATTTACGGCCCCACAGGATACGTCGTTCCGCGCACGGACGGTCGCACGCTGGTGGGTGCGACGATGGAGCGAGTCGGGTTCGACGCCGGGAACACGGACGCGGGCGTGGCCCGCCTCGAGAAAACCGCCGGTGAGATCCTCCCTCAGCTGACCGGGTTGCGACCGGCGAGCGCGTGGGCGGGCATTCGACCCATGTCGCCCGACCACCAGCCGATCCTCGGACCCGACCCCGAGCAACCACGGCTGATCTACGCGACCGGTCACTCGCGGAACGGGGTTCTCATGACGCCACTGACCGCTGACTGTGTCGCGGCGTTCGTCTGCGGCGACCCGCTACCCATGGACCTGGCAGCGTTCGCGGCGGACCGGTTTCGAGAAGGTAGCTTTCAGGCAACCGTCGACTGACGCATTGCCGGTTACTGGCTGCTGTTTTGTGTTTCCGGTGTCGGCTACATTTCGCGCAATCGCGCTCCGCCTGGGTAAGTCATCTGAGGACCTGGCGTGAGCCGCACGTCCGTGCCTCCCTTGTAACTCTCGATGGGCGATACTCTTTATCAGATCATGGGACGCCACCGGGCGGAGCCGCTGCCTGAGCGGAAGCCGCCCTGGCTCAAGGTAAAGGCGCCTGGCGGTCCGAATTACGCACGCCTGCGCCATCTCATGCGGGAGCTCGACCTCCATACGGTGTGTGAGGAGGCGCACTGCCCGAACGTCGGCGAGTGCTGGGAGCACGGCACGGCCACGTTCATGATCCTGGGCGACGTGTGCACCCGTAACTGCGGCTACTGCGCGGTCACGCACGGCCGGCCGCCGAAATACGACCTGAGCGAGCCGTCGCGAGTCGCGTCCGCGATTGCCGAGATGCGGCTTCAGCATGCCGTCATCACGTCGGTCGACCGCGACGATCTTCCCGACTTCGGCGCGTACATCTTCGCCGAGACGATCCGGGAGATTCACGACCGCGTGCCGGGCTGCTCCGTCGAGGTGCTGGTTCCCGACTTCCAGGGAAATGTGGGCAGCATTCGCACGGTGCTCGACGCTCGACCGGAGATCTACAATCACAACACCGAGACGGTGCCGCGGCTCTACAAGCGCGCGCGTCCGGGCGGTCGCTACGAGCGCGTCATGAAGATCTTCCGGGACGCGAAGCAGTTCGCACCGGACATCCCGACCAAGACCGGCATCATCCTCGGCCTGGGGGAGACGATCGAGGAGGTTGTCGCGGTGATGCGCGACCTTCGAGACGTCGAGGTCGACATCCTCACGCTTGGTCAGTACCTGCGACCATCGAACGACCATCTGCCGCTCGACCGCTATTACACGCCTGACGAGTTCCGTGAGCTTGCGCGGCTCGGTCGCGAGCTCGGGTTCCGCCACGTGGAGTCCGGTCCGCTCGTGCGATCGAGCTACCACGCCTGGGAGCAGGTGACTGCAGCAGGAATCGGGAATCGGCGGGAGCCCGCCGACGGCGGGCAGATGGGAATCGAGGCTGCTTGACCGGCACGCGAGTGCGGTCGTGCGAAATCGAAACGATTCCTGAATCCGATTCCCGATACCCGATTCCCGATTTCCGACAATGGCAAAGAAAAAGCAGGACTCTCCGTCCAACTCCACGGCAGACCCCGCGCTCAAACGCGAGCTGCTTCGCTCGATGCTGCTCCAGCGGCGCTTCGAGGAGCGATGCGCCGAGGCGTACGCGTTAGGCAAGATCGGCGGGTTCTGTCACCTGTACATCGGGCAGGAAGCGTGCGGCACCGGCGCCATCTCGGTCCTCCGGCCGGATGACTACGTCATCACGACCTATCGCGACCACGGTCAGGCGCTCGCGCGCGGCATGGCACCACGAGCGGTGATGGCCGAGCTGTTCGGGCGCATCGACGGCGTCGTGCGTGGGAAGGGCGGCTCGATGCACCTCTTCGACCGCAACGTCAACTTCCTCGGTGGTCACGGCATCGTCGGCGGTCACGTCCCGATCGCCGCCGGCGTCGGGTTCGCCATCAAGTACCGCGGCGGCGATCAGGTCTGTCTCTGCTTCATGGGCGAGTCCGTCGTGAACACGGGCGCGTTTCACGAGGCGCTGAACATGGCGGCGCTCTGGAAGCTTCCCGTGGTGTTCCTCATCGAGAACAACCGCTACGGCATGGGCACCGCGCTCGAGCGCGCGTCGTCCATTCACGACATCTACAACCGTGCTGCGTCGTACGACATGCCGCGTGGTGTCGTGGACGGTCAGGACATCATGGTGGTTCGGGCGGCGGTTCAGGAGGCCATCGACCGCGCACGCAGCGACTCCGTGCCGACGCTGCTCGAAGTTCGCACGTATCGCTTCATGGGCCACTCCATGTCCGACGCCGTGAGCGGCACGTATCGCACGAAGGAAGAGCTCGAGGAGCACGTGAAGCGCGATCCGATCATCGTCCTCCGGTCGCAGATGCAGCAGGACGGACACCTGACAGACGACGAGTTCACGAAGCTCGACGAGGAACTGAGAGCCGTCGTGCAGGACGCCTGGGACTTCGCGGACCAGAGCCCGGAGCCGCCGGTCGAGGCCCTGTACGAGGACGTGCTCGTCGATACCACGAGTGACTCGCACGCCGAAGCGGCGGTCGCCGCGGACTAGCGCCGGGGCAGATTCGAATTGACGGGGTCAGATTCGAATTTCAGTAGGACACGACCCTGAACCGAAGCGTCCGAAATTCGAGTCTGACCCGTCGGGGCAAGTGGTTAGGCGAAAGGGGTCAGACTCGAATTTCGGGCAGTGTGTAACGACGTTGCCGCCCCGAGAAGTTCGACTCCGACCCCACTGACCCCGCTGACTGATTTCGAATGCCAGTTATTACATACCGCGACGCCCTGAATCAGGCCCTCCGCGAGGAGATGCAACGTGATGACCGCGTCTTCCTCATGGGTGAGGAGGTCGCCGTCTACCAGGGTGCGTACAAGGTTTCGAAGGGACTGCTGCAGGAGTTCGGGGAGATGCGCGTGGTCGACACGCCGATCACCGAGCTCGGATTCGCCGGGGTCGGCGTGGGCGCGGCCATGGTCGGGCTCCGCCCCGTCATCGAGTTCATGACGTGGAACTTCGCGCTGCTCGCGATCGACCAGGTCGTCAACTCCGCCGCGAAGATGCTGTACATGTCCGGCGGACAGTTCAACATCCCGATGGTGTTCCGCGGGCCTAACGGGGCCGCGCTGCAGCTCGCGGCGCAGCACTCGCAGGCGTGGGAGTCGTGGCTCGCCCACATCCCGGGACTCAAGGTCGTCGCGCCCGGCACGCCGTACGACGCGAAAGGACTGCTCAAGAGCGCCATCCGCGACGACAATCCGGTCGTGATGCTCGAGGGCGAGATGCTGTACAACACGAAGGGCGAGGTGCCTGACGACGAAGAGGTGCTGATCCCCATCGGGAAGGCGGAACTGAAGCGTGAGGGCGATCACGCGTCGATCATCACCCACGGCAAGATGATCCTCGTCGCGCTGCAGGCCGCCGATCAGCTCGCGAAGCAGGGCATCAACGTCGATGTCGTGGACCTGCGTACGATCCGTCCAATGGACCTCGACGCGATCATGTCGACCGTGCGCAAGACCAATCGTGCGGTGGTCCTCGAGGAAGGCTGGGAAGTCTGCGGCGTTGGCGCCCAGGTCGTCGACTACATTCAGCGCGACTGCTTCGACGATCTCGACGCGCCGGTCGTTAGGGTACACCAGGCGGATGTGCCAATGCCGTATGCGAAGAACCTCGAGCGCGCCGCCAAGCCCGACGTGGCGAAGACGATCGCCGCGGTCAAGAAAGTCATGTACATCGAGTAGGCCTCTCGGTCACCCCTCGAGCAGCACGCGGAGGTAGGTTCCGGTATGGCAACGAAGGTCGTGATGGAAGCGCTCTCTCCGACCATGGAGGAGGGTCGCCTCGTGAAGTGGCTCAAGAACGAGGGCGACCAGGTGAAGAACGGAGAGACTCTGGCCGAGGTCGAGACGGACAAGGCGATCATGGAGCTCGTCGCTCGCGCAGACGGTGTTCTGCGCAAGCGACTGCTCCCGGAGAACGAAGCGGCGCCGGTTGGTCAGCTGATCGCCGTCATTGCGTCGCCTGACGAGAACATCGACGCGCTCGTGAGTGGCGCTGGCGCAGCGCCTTCATCAGGCGGCGCGGCACCGCCACCGGCCGAAGTCGTCGCCAAAGGGAATGAGACCGCTGGGGCGAGCTCCGTCCCGCGTACGGCCGCTCAGGCCCAGGGTGAGGCTTCGACCCCGCCGCAGGAGAAGGTGACGAGCGCGCCGCCGGCGGCGCCGGGTCCGCGTGCCCCAGCTCCCGCGCAGCCGGCGAGTGGAAATGGTGGGCGCACACGGTCGTCCCCGCTTGCGCGTCGGATGGCCTCGGACAGCGGGCTCGACCTCCAGGCCGTTCAGGGGAGCGGCCCCGGCGGTAGAATCATCAAGCGCGACGTGGAGGCGGCCGTCGCCGCCGGACCGGCGGCCAGACCGGCTGCTCAAGCGGCCCCGGCATTCCAGGCCGCGGGCCCGGACAGTCGCGACGTACCACTCACTCAGATCCGGAAGACCATTGCCCGGCGCCTCTCCGAGTCGATCGGACCGATTCCCACGTTCTACCTCACGGCCGAGTTCGACATGGAGCGCGTCGCGGAGATGCGCACCGCTATGGCCGCGATCGGCGACGAGTACAAGGTGTCGTTCAACGACATCGTGTTGAAAGCCGTCGCCACCGCACTCGCCCAGCATCCCGAGGTCAACGCCCACTGGCTCGGCGATAAGATCCGCTACTTCAGCCGAGTGCACCTGGGGATGGCCGTCGCGATCGAAGATGGGCTGATTACCCCGGTCGTCTTCGACGCCGATCGCAAGCGCATGAGCGAGATCTCGCGCGAAGCAAAGGAGCTGGCCAAGCGGGCGCGAGAGCGAAAGCTCAAGCCCGAGGAGTACACCGGCTCCACGTTCTCGGTCTCGAACCTGGGCATGTTCGGCATCGACCAGTTCACCGCGATCATCAATCCGCCCGAGGTGGGGATTCTCGCGATCGGCGCCCTGGAGGAGAAACCGATCGTCGTCGACGGACAGGTCACCACGCGAAAGCGCATGCGCGTGACCATGAGCTGCGATCATCGCGTCGTGGACGGCGCGCTCGGCGCGCGGTTCCTTCAGACCTTGCGACGGCTGATCGAGAACCCGCTCATGCTGGTGTACTGAGTGAGGTGATCCGCGTCACATCGCTCGTTCGGCGAGGGACGGCATCCGCGAGCGATCGGGCGAGGATTCCTGTGACCCATTCGGGTCACGCGGGGTATCGGTCAACGGCCACGTGACGTCTCACGTGGCCGTGCGTACTTTCATAGTAGCTGTAGCGCGCATGCGACAGCGGCTGGGGCCGCCGTGTGCGCACATTGCGCCCTATTTGCCGAGCGCCGATGCCGATACGCATTGCTGTTCGTTCGTCGGCCGCTCGTGAGCGGCTGAATGCCTTCGCCTTCATCGCTGCGGTCGCGGCGATCGCGTCATGTAACGACTCGAACGGCCCGCGGACCGGCAAGCTCGCACTCACCGTGCAGGGGCTCCCGACCGGAACGGCGGCCCAGGTGACCCTGAGCGGACCGGCCAACTTCAGTCGCGTGTTGACGGGGAACGAGACCGTCGCGAGCCTGACGCCGGGCGAGTATACGCTTGCCGGTGCGTCGGTGTTCAACGGACCGGCGCGATACACGCCGCTGCCCGACTCGCAGACCATAACGATCACGAAGTCCGACACGCCCGTCGCGGCGACGGTCAACTACCTCCTGTCCACCGGTGGCCTGACGGTGAACGTCGGCGGCATCCCATCGGGCGCGTCAGCCGCCGTGCGCGTGACCGGACCGCAGGGGTTCAATCGGACGGTCACGTCCACCACCACGTTCGAGGGAATGGACACCGGGACGTATACGGTCTTCGCCCAGGAAATCGTCGCGAACCAGCATCGGTTCGCCGGCACCCAGGCGGTGCAGAGCGTCTCCGTCCAGGCGAGCCTAACGCCGGCATCGGCGAACGTGACCTACGCCCAGACGACCGGTACCCTCAAGATCACGGTCGGGGGACTTCCCACAGGGGTGGCCGCGAACGTGGTCATCAGCGGGCCCGCGGGCTACACCGTCAACGAATCGAGCGACATCATCGGCGTTCGGGCAGGTCAGTACACGATCACCGCCGGCATCGTCGCGTCTGGCGGCGCGAGCTA
>Ga0075420_100001865_pt1 | contig 18020 bp, 22 predicted proteins | sample SoiMetdeltSBSDD4_FD_75296 | JGI IMG/M metagenome (GOLD analysis project Ga0075420, IMG submission 75296) | Bulk soil microbial communities from a Populus tree surrounding site in Tennessee, USA - Soil MetaG P. deltoides SBSDD4 | ecosystem: Environmental > Terrestrial > Soil > Tree plantation... | reverse complement strand
CTTTGCCCAATACCACCGAGGAGGGACCCAGGCGTCGCTTTCTCGTTCGTCCCGACGACTATCGTGAAGCCGAACGACGCGCCACCATGGCCGGCGGGGAATTGCTCGGCTTTTATCACTCGCATCCCGACCATCCGGCTCGTCCCTCGCAGTACGATCTCGACCATGCCTGGCCATTCTTCTCGTACATCATCGTGTCCGTTCGTGCCGGCGTCTCAGAGGACATGACGTCGTGGCGCTTGCAGGAAGACCGTTCCGCCTTTGACCAGGAAGACCTGACACATGCCTAACACCATCAATATTCCGACTCCCCTTCGCCCATTCACCGACAAGAAAGAATCCGTCGAGGTGAGCGGTGCCACGGTCGGTGAACTGCTCACCGATCTCACGACCCGCCACGATGGGCTGCGGAAGCACCTCTATACAGATGAAGGGCGGCTTCGGAACTTCGTGAATATCTATCTCAATGACGAGGACATCCGCTATCTGCAGAAGGAACAGACTCCTGTGAAGGCAGGCGACACGCTGAGCATCGTGCCCTCGGTGGCGGGCGGCAGGCGATGAACCCCCCGGCAACGGCGACCGAGCTGTCAGCCGAGGAAATCAAGCGATACAGCCGGCATCTCATCATGCCGGAGGTCGGTATTGACGGTCAGCGCAAGCTCAAGGAGTCGAGCGTGCTCTGCATTGGCGCCGGGGGCCTTGGTTCCCCTGCGGCAATGTACCTAGCCGCGGCCGGCGTTGGACGTATCGGTGTCGTCGATTTCGACGTGGTGGATTTCAGCAATCTGCAGCGGCAGCTCCTACACGGCACATCGGATGTGGGGCGATCGAAACTGGAATCGGCGCGGAGTCGAATCAAGGATCTCAATCCCAACGTGCAGGTGGACGGCTATGAGACCGCGCTCTCGTCGGAGAACGCGCTCGGCCTTTTCGCACCTTACGACGTCATCCTGGATGGGACCGACAACTTTCCGACGCGCTACCTCGTGAACGATGCCTGCGTGCTGAGCGGCAAGCCAAACGCGTACGGCAGCATCTTCCGTTTCGAGGGACAAGCGTCGGTCTTTGCCACCAAGGATGGTCCCTGCTACCGATGTCTCTATCCCGAGCCGCCGCCTCCAGGGCTCGTGCCGAGTTGTGCGGAAGGTGGGGTGCTGGGTGTGCTCCCAGGCATCATTGGGGTGATCCAGGCAACCGAGACGATCAAGCTGATGCTTGGTATCGGCGAACCGCTGATCGGGCGCTTCCTCATCTACGACGCGTTGAAGATGCGCTTCCGCGAACTGAAGCTTCGGAAGGATCCGGATTGCCCGGTATGTGGAACCCATCCGACCGTGACCAAGCTGATCGACTACGAGCAGTTCTGCGGCATCGTTCCTGAGCCGCAGGTCGCGGCATCAGCGACGGGCGAAAGCGAGTGGGAGACCACGTCGACCCGCCTCAAGCAGCGGCTGGACGCGGGTGAGCCGCTCTTCATCCTGGACGTGCGCGAGCCGAACGAATACCAGATCAATCGGATTCCAGGTTCAACGCTCATTCCGCTCGGAGAGCTACCTCGGAGGTATCAGGAGCTGCCCCGGGACCGGGAAATCATCATGCAGTGCAAGTCGGGAGCTCGGAGCCAGCGGGGACTCGAATTCCTCCGCAGCGTCGGTTTCACGCGGCTGAAGAACCTCAAGGGCGGCATTCTTGACTGGATCGACAAGGTCGACCCGTCTCAGCCGAAGTATTGAGCCCCTAACCCCTAAGTCCGACCGTTCTTGACGGCATTCGGCAGTTATCCTAAACTACGACTGCTGCGGTCGTATTTTAGAAATCAATGCTGAGGTTCTCGAAAAAAGCTGACTACGCGCTGATGGCCATGAAGCATCTGGCGCAGCAATCACCCGCGTTGTGCTCGACGAGCGCACGCGAGATTGCCGAGCAGTACGACATTCCAATCGAGCTGATGGCGAAGGTTCTGCAGCGTCTCGTGCGTACGGGACTGCTGGTATCCACCCAGGGAACGCGCGGGGGATATGCCCTCAGCCGGCCGTCGGCGAGCATCAGCGTGGCTGACGTGATTCAGGCGATCGACGGCCCCTTCACGGTCACGGCCTGCTCGTCGGAAAACAACGACTGCGAGCAGTTCAGTAAGTGCAGCATTCGCGATCCGCTGTGGCAGATTCGCGAACGAATTGTATCAACGCTGGGCACGGTCAGCCTGGCTGAAATGGCACGCGACACGATGTCGGAAAGACACCACGTGTCGGGCCCGGCGCCAGTGGCGGTATTACGACGATGAAGATTCCGATTTACATGGACTATCACGCCACGACCCCCGTGGATCCACGGGTGCTCGCGGCAATGCTTCCCTTCTTTACGGAGCAGTTTGGCAACGCGGCCAGCCGCAATCACGCCTTCGGATGGGCGGGCGAGCAGGCGGTCGAGCAGGGACGTCAGCAGGTTGCCGACCTTATCGGGGCGAACGTGAAGGAGGTCATCTTCACGAGCGGCGCGACCGAGTCGAACAACCTGGCAATCAAGGGCGTCGCCGAGATGTACCGCGAGAAGGGCAACCACATCATCACCTGCGTGACGGAACACAAAGCCGTTATCGACACGTGCAAGAAGCTCGAGAAGCAGGGCGCTCGGGTCAGCTATCTGCCGGTGCAGAAAGACGGCCGCATTTCGCTCGACGATCTGCGCGCGGCGATCACCGACAAGACAATCCTCATCACGATCATGACCGCCAACAACGAGATCGGCGTACTGCAGCCGATTGCCGAGATCGGCGCGATCGCGAAGGAGAAGGGGATTCTCTTTCACACCGACGCTGTGCAAGCCATCGGTAAGGTTCCCTTCGACGTCAACGCTGCGAAGGTGGATCTTGTTTCGCTGAGCGCACACAAGATGTACGGCCCAAAGGGGGTCGGGGCTCTTTACGTCCGTCGTCGGAATCCTCGAGTTCTGCTTGCTGAGCAGATCAGCGGTGGTGGTCACGAGCGCGGGATGAGGTCGGGCACGCTCAACGTGCCAGGCATCGTGGGTCTGGGCAAGGCGGCAGCCATCGCTCGTGCCGAGATGGCGACCGAAGGCGAGCGCCTGCGCGGGCTTCGCGATCGTCTCAACGATTCCCTCCATCGGCAGCTCGACGAGATCTACATCAACGGCTCGATGGAGCATCGCCTGCCGCACAACTTGAACATCAGCTTTGCCTACGTCGAGGGAGAGTCCCTCCTGATGGGCATCAGCGATGTGGCGGTGTCGTCGGGGTCGGCGTGCACCTCCGCCAGCCTGGAGCCGTCCTACGTATTGAAGGCGCTCGGTGCTGGTGATGACCTCGCACACTCGTCCATTCGTTTCGGTCTCGGCCGATTCACGACGGAGGAGGAGGTTGACTACGTGGTCGAACGACTTACGACGGTAGTTCGGCGATTGCGTGAGATGTCGCCCCTCTACGAGATGGTCAAGGAAGGCGTTGACCTCTCGAAGATGCAGTGGGCGACGCATTAGAAGGCACCGGGTCTGAAGACCCGGCCTAGGTACCATGGATTGGTAGGGCGCACCTTCAGGTGTGCCAGAGGGCAGAAAAATGGCTTACTCGAACAAGGTGCTTGATCATTACGAGAACCCACGCAACGTCGGGTCGCTGCCCAAGGACGACTCGCACGTGGGTACTGGACTCGTGGGGGCGCCGGAATGCGGCGACGTCATGAAGCTGCAGGTTCGGATCAATCCTGAGACCGGCGTGATCGACGACGCGAAGTTCAAGACGTTTGGATGTGGCTCCGCCATTGCGAGCTCCAGCCTTGCAACTGAATGGCTGAAGGGAAAGACCGTCGACGAGGCGCTCGCCATCAAGAACACGGACATCGTGAGCGAGCTGTCGCTGCCGCCGGTAAAAATCCACTGTTCGGTGCTTGCTGAGGACGCTATCAAGGCGGCCATCGCTGATTACAAGCGCAAGCAGGGTCAGGGCGCTGAAGTGCCGGTAGCGCAGATGCACGCATCACCCAGCGCCTAGTGCGTCAACGCCATGATTGAAATTTCCGAGGGGGCCGCGCGGAAGATCAAGTCGCTGATGGCCAAGCAGGGCATCAGCGATGGCGGGCTCCGTGTCGGTGTCAAGGGCGGCGGGTGTTCTGGGCTGAGCTATACGTTCGCGTGGGAGAAGGAAGCACGGCTCGGCGACGAGGTCTTCGAGGGGCCCGAGGGCGCAAAGATCTACGTGGATCGCAAGAGCCACTTGTTCCTCAAAGGGACGAGGCTCGACTACGACGCGGCGCTGCTTGGCAAGGGTTTCGTGTTTCATAACCCGAACGCCACCCAGACCTGCGGCTGTGGCAGCTCGTTCGGCGCCTGACGTCCAGAGGGCGCCGGGATCCGCATAGATGACAATCAACTCGATCCCCGTTCGCTCGATTTCGACGCTCGAATGTGGCAATTGTGGTGCGGGTGCGCCGGTCGATGAGCACTTCTGCCCGCAGTGCAGCCGCATCCTGGCACTCGGTCGCCACGGGGACTACTTCACGTTTTTCGGGTTGCCGCGTCGTCTCGCGATCGATGCTCGCGACCTCGAGCAGCGGTTTCGGCAGCTCAGCCGGCAGTTTCACCCCGACTTTTTTCACAACGCCTCCACGTCGGAGCGCCTGGCGAGCCTTGAACGGTCCTCCTATCTGAACGACGCCTACCGCGTGCTGCGCAGCGCGCCGGCGCGGATCGACTATCTGCTCTCTCTCGAGGGCTTTCCGCCGGTGAGAACCGATGCACCAGGCGGCACAAAGGTCCCCGCGTCACTTCTTGAGGAAGTCTTCGCGCTCAATGAGGAACTTGACGACATTCGCACCGAGCGCGAGAGCGGTGCGGATGCCGGGCGATTGCGGGCGCGACTTGCGGATGCGCAGGCCCCCATCGATCTCAAACGCGAGGCCCACGAGCGACGAGTTGAAGCCCTGATTGCGCAGTGGGACGCTCTCGATGGGGAGCCCCCCAATGACAAGCGGCGTGCGACGCTCGAGGCACTCCGCGAGCAGATGCTCGAGCGCAACTACATCACGAACCTCCTTGCGACGATCGAGCAGGAGCGCGAGCGGATCGGCGATTGAGCGATGAGCAACGTCGTTGGCATCGATCTCGGCACGACCAATAGCCTGGTTGCGTATTCGCGTGACGGCCAGCCAGTCGTCATCCGTGACGCCTCCGGTGATGCTCTCGTGCCCTCCATCGTCTCGCTGGGCGAAGACGGGACGATCTTCGTGGGTCGCGAAGCGCAGCGCCGCCTGCTGACGGCTCCGGAGCGCACGGTGTACTCGGTCAAGCGATTCATGGGTCGAGGCATCGAGGACGTGGCCGGAGAAGCGTCTCTGCTGCCATTCTCGGTGAGTGGCGATCCATCGGGCGTCGTGAGAATTGGGCTCGGGGATCGGCAGTTTGCGCCCCCGGAGATTTCCGCTTTTGTGCTCAGAGAGTTGAAACGGCGAGCGGAAGAGCATTTCCGCGACCGTGGCGACTTCGACTTCGAAGTAGACCGCGCTGTGATCACGGTTCCGGCGTACTTCAACGACGCGCAGCGCACGGCGACGCGTGACGCCGGCCGTCTCGCCGGGCTCGAGGTCCTTCGTATCATCAACGAACCAACCGCGGCGGCGCTGGCCTACGGTCTCGATGCGCGCGACCGGGGCACCGTGGCTGTCTATGACCTTGGTGGCGGGACGTTTGATATTTCAATTTTGCGCGTTGAAGATCGAACGTTTCAGGTGTTGGCCACCAACGGTGACACGCATCTCGGCGGTGACGACATCGACCGCCTGCTGATGGAGCGGGTGATCGGTGAGATGGCAGGCGGACCTTCAGACCAGCCTGCGCTTCAGGCCCTTCGCAAGGCCGTCATTCAGGCCAAGTGGGACTTGTCCGAACACGACCAGGCAGAGATCAACGTTGCGGGTTATCACCGGCCTATCACTCGAACTGAGTTCGAGGAGATCATCCGTCCTCTGATCGAGCGGACGCTCGAGCCGTGTCGTCAGGCTCTGTCGGACGCAGGACTCACCCCGGGAGATGTCGACGAGGTGGTGCTCGTTGGCGGCTCGACCCGTATCCCGCTCGTGCCCAGGCTGGTCGAAGGACTGTTCGGCCGCGCGCCGCACAGTAGCCTCAATCCCGACGAGGTCGTTGCCCTGGGCGCCGCGGTGCAGGCGGACATTCTCGTGAGCGGACGACGCGAGATGCTTCTGCTCGACGTCACACCGCTTTCGCTCGGCATCGAGACGATGGGCGGTGTCATGTCGAAGATCATCCTCCGTAACTCGACCATCCCGGCGAGCGGACGCGAGATGTTTTCAACAGGTGTGGACAATCAGACCGCGGTGGATCTTCACGTGCTTCAGGGCGAGCGGGAGTTGGCAGCCGATTGCCGATCACTCGCGCGCTTCAAGCTGCGCGGGATTCCGCCTATGCCCGCGGGTCTTCCACGGATCGAAGTGAAGTTTCAGATCGACGCCAACGGCATCCTCAGCGTCAGTGCCAGAGAATTGCGGACGGAGATTGAGCAGGCGATCGACGTCAAGCCGTCGTATGGGTTGACCGACGAGGAGGTCGAACGGATGCTCATCGAATCATTCGAGCACGCCGAGACGGACGTTGAAGTTCGGCTGCTGATTGACACCCGAAATGAAGCCGAGTCGGTGATCAACGCAACCGAGAAGTCGCTCCGTCACCCCGATTTCGAAACGGTCGTGTCAGAGGCGTTCGCACCTGGCGAGCGTGCACACATAGAAGCTGCCCTCGCCGAGCTGAAGGCCGTCCTGGGTGGAGAAGATCGGAAACTGATTCATGCCAGGACCGACGCGCTCAATCACGCGACGCGGCACCTGGCCGAGATCATGATGAATCGCAGCGTCCATGCGGCGCTGGCTGGCAGGAATGTGGACTCTATCTGATGCCGAAGGTTACTTTTATCCTGCGCGACAAGACGCAGAAAACGATCGAATTCGAGCACGGCAAGCTCCCGTACCAGGGGCACGGTTTGCCGGAGTCGTTCCTCGACCTCGCCATGAATACGGGCATCGCGCTGGAGCATGCCTGCGGCGGGAGCTGCGCGTGTACCACCTGCCACCTGATCATCCGAGAGGGCGAGCAGAACTTGAGTGCGATGGAGGACAACGAGGCGGACCGGCTCGACACGGCGTGGGACCTGACGGTGTCGTCGCGGCTCGGTTGCCAGGCAATCATCAAGGGCGACGTGGTCGCTGAGTTCCCGTTGTATACACGGAACTATGTGCAGGAGGGCGGTGCGATTCAGTTGGGCCAACCCGAACCGTCCGCCAAAGTGCCAGAGCCGACGGTTTGATGTAGGGCGGACCTTTAGGTCCGCTGTGCACGCCGGGTCTCAAGACCCGGCCTACGTACGAGGGTCTAGTTCAGGAGACGGATATGCATTGGATCGACGCGGAGGACATTGGCATCGCGCTCCACGAGCGCCATCCTGAGGTTGATCCGCTGACCGTCCGGTTTACCGACCTCCGAGCCAAGGTCATCGCTCTGGATGGGTTCGACGATGATCCGAAGGCGTCCAATGAGCCTAAGCTCGAGGCCATTCAGATGGCTTGGTACGAAGAATGGAAGGACAGCCAGGGGTAATCACGAAGCGTCTGAGGAATCATGACCATTCGCTCACTGATCGTCGTCGCCCTGCCCCTGAGTTTCGGGCTCAGCGTTGCGGCTCAGGCGCAGGAGGTTGCTGTGCCCCCGCCGGCGACACGCAGCGCTGATCGTGTGGACGTCGATCGCCTGCCGCTCGATCTGCAGCGGCTGGAGCGCCAGCTTCGTCAGGCACCCGAGCACCCGAACTGGGATGGATTCCGTCTTCGCTACACCGTTGAGGTGTACGGGAAGGCGCCGAGAATTCAGTTTTTCGATCCGACAGAGGTCCTCCCAAGCGGTCCCATTCCTTACGGTGCACCCACCCACGAGGAAATGATCGAGGTCATGACACCCAAGGAATATCGCGCACCGGTCATGGACTTTTCCGCGCTCAAGCGCTGGATCGAAGAAAAGTTCAAGTAAGGATGAAGGTTCTGCTTGTTGCCGCCACCTCGGCTGAGGTTCAGCCGATCGTGGACCGGCTCTCTGGTCTCAACCCCATTCCGTCCCCCCGCACACAGTTCCACCATCGACACCATCAGATTGACGTGCTCGTTACCGGCGTCGGCATGGTGGCGACCGCGGTCTGGTGTGCGAAGACGTTCGCAGAGACGAGGCCCGATCTGGCGCTGAACGTTGGCGTGTGCGGAAGCTTCAATCCTGCATACCCACCTGGAACCGTTGTCCACGTTGTTTCGGAACGCCTCCCGGAATTGGGGGCGGAAGACGGTGAGGGGTTCTTGACCATTCAGGACCTGGGGTTACTAGGCGCGGACGCCCCGCCCTTTCGTGCAGGTCGGCTTGTGAACAGCGCACCACCGGCAATCCCGGCGTTAACGCGGTTGCCTCAGGCACACGGAATTACCGTGAACACCGCGCACGGACATGAGCCTTCTATCCGGCGGATTGTCGAACGCTGGTCGCCGGATATCGAATCGATGGAGGGAGCGGCCTTCATGTACGCGTGTCTCACGGCCGGTGTCCCATTTGCCCAGGTGCGAGCGGTTTCGAATCGGGTCGAACGACGGGATCGCGGAAGCTGGAAAGTGGCCGAAGCCATCGCGAGCCTGACAGACGTGACCATGCTGCTCGCAGGCGACTTATGACGTTATCGCTCGGGTTCTCGCCATGCCCGAACGACTGCTTCATCTTCGACGCCCTCGTGCACGGCCGAATCGATCTGGAGGGCCTGAAATTTGAAGCCGTCCTTGCCGACGTTGAGGCGTTGAACACGGCTGCGTTCGCCGGATCGGCTGACATCACCAAACTGAGCTTCCACGCGTACGCCTACTGCGCGACCAACTATGTGCTGCTCGATGCTGGCAGCGCTCTCGGCAACAACTGCGGGCCGCTGCTCATCTCCAAGCGACCGATCTCTCTCGACGAGGTTGCATCCGGCAAACTGAAGATCGCAATCCCCGGAAAGTACACGACGGCGAACTTCCTGCTGGGGCTTGTCTGTCCGCGGGCATTGGACAAGACGACGATGCTCTTCTCCGAAATCGAGGCGGCGGTTCTGGAAGGCCGGTTTGATGCGGGCCTCATCATCCACGAGAGCCGATTCACCTACGAAGGCAGAGGACTGCGGAAGATCATCGACCTCGGTGAGTTCTGGGAGACCGAGACGGGGCGCCCAATTCCGCTGGGTGGGATCGTGATTCGGCGGTCTCTACCCGACGAGATCAAGGACCGCGTGAATCGCGTGCTTCGTAGGAGCGTCGAGTATGCGTTTGCGAACCGAGACGCCAGCCGCGCCTACGTTCGCGCCCATGCGCAGGAGATGAGCGAAGAGGTGATGTACAAGCACATCGACCTCTATGTCAACCAGTACTCCGTCGATCTCGGCCAGGAGGGACGCAGGGCAGTCGAGCTCCTCTTTGCCCGGGCCACCGCCAACGGCGTTATTCCTGCTTCGACTGCACACCTCTTTCTGGATTGAGTAACGCTCTACTCACCTGAACGCTTCGGGATGGACCGCCCTCGCCACGGCTTCGGCCGTTGCGCCGAGTCGAGGCCCGGGGATGCTGAGAAACTCACCGTAGAGAAAGTGCACCCGGCTGGCTTTCACGGCCGGTATCGACGCCAGGCGCGACCAGACAGCCCGCTCGTTCGCGATGACGCTGTCTGGTGGCGCGGGGCGCGGGTGCAGTTCCACAATCACGTCCGGCGCTCTCGTCAGGAGCATTTCAATCGAAGGCTGGACTGACTCACGTCGCACGTCGGCAAACACGTTCGTGCCGCCGGCCAGTTCGAGAATCTCATTCTCGAATCCTACGCCGCCACTCGCATACAACTGCTGGAATGTGCCGGCTTCGCGCCCGAACACGAGCAACGTTCGAGGGCGTTTCAGTCCGCGCACTCGCAGTCGAACCGCGTCGAGTTGTGCCTGAAGGCGGCCGACGGCCTCTTTGGCGGCATTCTCGCGGCCTGTGAGCTCACCAAGGTCGCGCATGGTCTTGAGGGTGCCGGCGAGCCCGGAGTGGCGATAGCTGTAGAAGCGAATACCTCCGACTGTAAGGCGGCGTTCGAGTTCGGACTGTGAACCGTAAGTCAGCACGAGGTCGGGTGCCAGCCGAAGGATTCGCTCGTAGTCAGGGTCGAGAAGGCCTCCGACGTCAGGCAGGCTCTCCACTGCCGCAGGGAACGTGTCGTACCGGCTGACGGCGACAACCTTCGGACCCGCACCAATGTCGAAGAGCATCTCCGTCAGTGCGGGCACCAGCGACACGATTCGGGTTGGCGGGCCACTCGTTCGGGCCTGGGCGTTCGTTGGCCGTCGGTCGGCTCCGCCGAACGTTACTGCTGCGACGAGCGCGACGACTGCGACTAGCCTTTTCTGACGAGAAGCCATAGGAAGAAAGGTCCGCCGATGACGGCGGTGACGATGCCAACGGGCAGCTCTACCGAGTTGAATGCGGTTCTGGCGATCAGATCGCACGTCACGAGAAAGGCGCCACCGAGGAGGGCCGATGCGGGGAGCACGACGCGGTGATCGCCGCCAACCATCAGACGAACCATGTGCGGCACGATGATTCCGACAAACCCAACTGGTCCCGCCAGAGACACGGCTCCCCCGGTGGCCAAGGCGGCACCCAGGAACGAGAGGCGCTGCGCGCGGTGCACGTCAACACCTCGCGCAGCCGCGGCGTCGGCGCCCAGGCTCAGCACGTTCAGCGAGGACGGCAACATGGCAAAAATGACAAGCGCGGGAATCATCAGCGGCAACGTTGCCAGGATAGGTCCAAAGCCTCCGACGTCAAGATTGCCCATCAGCCACCTGGCAGCGCGTGCGATCTGAGTGAAGTCGGCCACGAACTGGAGTCCCATTACCGAGGCGGAGAAGAACGAGTTCAGCGTAACGCCCGCGAGCAGCAGCACCGACGTCGACAGCGGAGTACGTCGAAGCGTTGCCAGGCGGTAGACGATCGATGCGCCGAGAATCGCGCCGAGAAGACTGGCCAACGGCACCGGAGGGACGGCCGCAATCGACGCGCCGAGCACGATTGCCACCATCGCTCCAGCCGAGGCCCCCGCTGAGATTCCGAGCGTGAACGGATCCGCGAGCGGATTGCGCAGGAGCGCCTGAAAGACCACCCCCGCCGACGCCAGCGACCCCCCGATGAGTGCCGCGGCAAGCACCCGCGGCAGCCTGGCGATGAAGAAGATCTGTGCGTCGACGTTCTCGGCGAAGGGAATGGACGTGTTGAAGGCGCGCGCCAGGTTTACCGGTGTGCGCCCCACCAAGGGAGCCACCACGCAGGTTGCCACCGCCAGCGCGCCAAACCCGGCCAGCGATGCAATGAGCTTCGTTCGTACGGGCCCACCTCTGACGGCATACTGCGGTGCGGTGACGCCCGTCATGACACCCGCCGCGTAGGCACGACTACGAGCCGGCCTGTGACCTGGTGCGGACCCACTTCAGCCTCGACCTGATACAGGTCGCGGATGGCGTCGCGCGTGAGCGTCGCATCGGTCATGCCCTCCCCAAGCACGCGACCCTTTCGCAGCAGCACCAGCCGGTCACAGACACTTGCAGCAAAGTTCAAGTCGTGGGTGGCTACGACCATCGTGACACCACGCTCCTGATTGAGTCGCCGCAGCAGCGCCGCGATCTCGAGCTGATAGCCGAGGTCCAGTGAGGCCGTGGGTTCGTCCAGCAGCAGTACTTCCGGCGACTGTGCAAGCGCGCTCGCGAGCGCGACACGCTGCTGCTCACCACCGCTCAGCGTCAGAAACGATCGCTCAGCCAGGTCCCGTGTAGCGGTGGCGGCCATCGCCTCACATGCGATCGCCACATCGTTAGGACCTTCCAGTTCGAATATGCCGAGGTGGGGATGGCGTCCCATCAGCACCATCTCCATCGAGGTGTAGTCGAAGGCGGGATGGGTTCCTTGCGGCACAACCGCGATTCGGCGGGCGATGCTGCGCCGAGCCATCGCCGACACTGGCTGACCATCCAGCAGGACACGCCCGGAGTTCGGCGTCATGATGCCCGCGAGCATCCTGAGTAGCGTAGACTTGCCGCCGCCATTCGGTCCAAGGAGCCCGGTGATTGATCCACGCGGCATTGACGCGCTGACGTCAGTGAGCTCGAAGGGGGAGATTCCCCGAGAGGGATAGGCGAAGGTGAGGTGCTGTGCCTCGAGGTGCGGAGATGAGCTGGGAGTACCCGGCGGGTTCATGTGTCTCCTCGCGGCGTCTGTCGCGCCCGATTCAGACGATCACAGGATGGGAGGTTTCCTGGCTCGCGGGCGACTCGTGACGTCGCCTCGCTTACAGTGGCGGGACCGCGCAGGCGTTTCACCTGCTTCCCCTAGCCATCCGAACTGCGGTCAATTGTCCTACGGATCGTTTAGAATTTTCGAAGGATTCTGGTGAAGACACGCATATCTGCAGCCGGCCTCGATGGAATTGACAGGAAACTGCGCGCGCAGGAGCGTCTGACGTTCGACGAGGGTGTCGAACTGTTCCGATGTCCTGACCTGCTCGCTGTGGGGTGGCTGGCCAACCGCGAGCGCGAGCGCCGGCACGGCTCGAGGGCCTACTACAACTACAACCTGCGTCTCGAGCCGACCAACGTGTGCGAGGCGAGCTGTCTTTTCTGTTCGTTCGCGCGCTTGCAGGCCACCGATCCAGCCGCCTACACGATGACGCTCGAGCAGGCGTGGGACAAGCTGCGGCAGCGGGCCGATCAGCCTCTCACCGAGTTGCACATCGTCAATGGCCTCAACCCGAATCTGCCGTTCAGTTACTACACGGAGTTGTTGCGTGGATTCCGGCGTATCCGTCCTGGTGTGCAACTCAAGTGCTTTACCGCGGTCGAGATCGCGTACTTCGCAGACCTGTACGGAATGACGGATCAGCAGGTGCTCGAAGAGCTGATCGCGGCAGGGCTCGATTCGCTGCCTGGCGGCGGTGCTGAGGTGTTCGCCGAGCGTGTGCGCCGCAAGATCTGTCACGACAAGTGCGGTGCTGATCGGTACCTCGCCATTCATCGGACCGCTCATCGCCTGGGGCTTCGCACCAACGTGACGATGCTCTACGGACACATCGAGACGATGGAGGAGCGTGTCGATCACATGTTGCGGACGCGCGCGCTGCAGGACGAGACAGGTGGATTTCAGGCGTTCATACCGCTGGCGTTTCATCCCGACAACAATCAGATGCGAAAGCTCCCGGCACCCAGTGCATCGGATACGTTGCGCGTGCTGGCGGTTGCGCGGCTGATGCTCGACAACGTCGATCACATCAAGGCGTTCTGGATTGCGACCGGCGTGGATGTGGCGCAGACGTCGTTATGGTTCGGTGTGGATGACCTGGACGGTACCGTGCAGGAGGAGAAGATTTACCACATGGCCGGTTCTCCTACACCCGAAGGCATGACCACGGCTCAATTGATCAAGCTGGTGACCGCGGCGGGACGGGAACCTCTGGAGCGCGACACGTTTTATCGTGTGTTGGCCTCGACAGCGCCCAAGGATGCACTCGAGGGCGGCCTCCGCCGGTGAGCGCCGCGTCGATTCATGGGCACGATGAACTTTGAAGACGAAGGAGATGTCCGGCTGGTTCAGACCGCGGTAGGACCCCTTTGGGTTGACGGGCGCGACCGGAGTCTGGGCAAGACAATCATCAAGCGGCGTGAGTATGAGCCTGAGTGGACGTCATGGGCCGGGGGCGCTGTTAAGTCCGGCATGCATGTCGTCGATATTGGATCGAACATCGGGTACTACACGCTTCTGTTTGCCCGGTGTGTTGGCGATCAGGGTCGGGTGATTGCCTTTGAACCGGATCCCTTCAATCGCAAGCTGCTCGAACGCAGCTTAATGGAGGGAGGCATGTCCGATCGAGTGACGGTGACTGGAGCAGCCGTGGGTGACCACGTCGGTGTATGCCGCCTTCACCGGGACGCCAATCACCGTGGCCTTCATTCACTCAGCCCGCAAAACCTGATCGCGGGCGACGAGGCCGCCGACATCGACGTGCCGCTCGTCACTCTCGATGCCGTGTGTGGATCTCCTGGCGGGTGTGCTCCCCCAGACTTCATCAAGATTGACGCGCAAGGAGCGGAAGGCGCGATTCTTCGAGGGGGTACCAAGACGCTTGGTGAAGCGCGTCACATGACTCTCATGATCGAACTCTGGCCTTTCGGTCTGCTCAATTGCGGGTCGTCTCTCGAGGAGGTGCTTGAGTGTCTTCGTCAGTACGGGTTTGCTGCTTTTCGAGTGAGGAAAGACGATTCGAGCGCTGTCCCGTGCTCGTTTGAAGAGATTTCGCGTCGGGCAGCCCGCCTTCAAGGCGATCACGCTTCACTCAATTTGGCATTCACGAAATAAACATGGCTGACGACCATCACCAGTCCCTTGTCGAGACTCTCGATGCTCTTCGAAGGACTCTGGAGAAGCAATCTGTGCGCCTCGAACGGCTCACGGCCAGCGCTGGCCGAAGCGAGTGCCGCGAATTGCTCAGGAACATAGCCGACCCGACCCGTCTCGAGCACTGGGGTCGCAAGGTCTACAGCCAGACGGATGAGGACGGCATCATCGCTGAGATTTTTCGACGCTTGTCGATTGAGAGCGACTCCGGCGTTGTTGTCGAGATCGGCGCAGGGAGCGGGCTCGAGAACAACACCCATTTACTGTTGCGTCAGGGCTTCAGGGCCGGCTGGGTTGACGGTGGGTCCGAGAAGATCGAAAAGATAAGCAGGGTGTTCAATCAATACATCGAGTGCGGACAGCTCGTCGCGGAATCGCTGTTCTGTACCGCCGAGAACATTGACACTGTGATTGCGAAGATGGCTGCCAGCGAACCGGTCAGCCTGCTCTCAATCGACGTCGACGGTAATGACTACTGGTTGTGGAAGTCAGTCACCTCGACAGAGCCTGCGGTCGTGTTGATTGAATACAACGGGAAGTTCCCGCCTCCGATGTCCGTTGTGCAGCCGTACACGCCCGACCACGCGTGGACAGGCACCGACTACTTTGGAGCCAGCCTGTCAGCCATGTGCAAACTGGGTAAGACCAAAGGGTACGAGCTTGTCGGGTGCAATATCACCGGGACGAACGCCTTCTTCGTGCGCCGGGATCTCGTGAACGACCGCTTCCCATACCCGCTGACCGCAGAGCATCTCTATCAACCGTGCCGATATCACCTCATCAATGACTGTTTTGCGAGTGAGGGGTTCAAGGCAAAGGTTGGTCGCTTTGAATCTGTGTAGCAAGGATGTCGTTTACGGCGTGCACCGCGGCTCCTTCTCGCGGTAGACGTCGTGACAGGTAGCGCATGCGGACGTAATCCTGTCCGCGGCGTCCAGGACCTGATCCATGTCTTTCGCCTGTGCTGCCTTGTAGGCGACCGAGCCCGCGTCTCGCAGTTCGGCAAGTCCCTTCTTCCAGGTTGCAGTCTGAATCGGCGCTGGCTTGCCGTTTGAGCACGCTCTGGGAACCTGGAGCAGACGTGTGGCTTCCTTGAGAGCGATCGCGCTGTTGGCCACGGCTTCCCATCCGCCATAGGTGCTTGCAAGCGGATCGGTGGCCAAAGCCGGGTCCTTTGCCGGCTTCACTTTGGCTGGGTCGTCGCTCTGCGCGGAGAAGATGATGTTGGCATTCGGATACAGAAACCCTCGCATGATTTGCAGGGTCGTCGCGGGACTATCCGCGGCTTGCGCGCGTGGAGACGGCGCGGGCCCTGCCGCTCTCCCTCGCGGTGGGGGAGTGGCCTGGGAGGCTCTGGCTGCATCAGCCGCTGCCACGAGTACGAGCACCAGGACGATCCCGATTGCGGTGTTCAGGAAGGACAGGGAAGGTAAGCCACGGGTGGGTCCGTTATTCACGTCAGGTCCTCCTATCCGCCGAGCTTCGCGCGACGGTTTTCACCCCATGATAGTGAACCTGCCGGTACGTCTTTCCTGAAGAATTTCTAATCTCCGATGAGCAGGGATGCGTGTCTGGTGCGGACGGGTGCCCTACACATCGAGGGTGCAGTCCTCTATAATCACGACAGGTCCAAGCTCCCGCAGGCGATCGCCGGAAAGGGGTTTGGCCTTTTTCATCTCCGCACATTGCGAAAAGTTTCACAAACTTCGCCGCGGAGAGGAGCGCTACGCAGAATGGCGTCGATCATTCCGCTCTTGACCGAGTTCGAGAAGGCCCACCTGTCGGAGCGCCAGGCGCTGCCGGCGAAGTACGTGGGTCTCGCAGACGCCGAGATGGAGGCGCGCATCACCGCCGCGCGTCTGGCCCTGGGCGAACGTCTCGTGATCCTCGGGCATCACTATCAGCGTGACGAGGTCATCCGGTTCGCGGACTACACCGGAGACTCCTTCAAACTGGCTCGCCACATTGCGATGCACCCGAAGGCTGACTACATCGTCTTTTGCGGTGTGCACTTCATGGCCGAAAGCGCCGATGTGCTGTGCGCTCCTCATCAACAGGTCATCCTGCCAGATCTGGCCGCCGGTTGCTCGATGGCCGACATGGCCGAACCCGGTCAGCTCGAAGCATGCTGGGAGGAGCTGGGGCAGATGGGAATCGCTGGCGTCGTCCCGGTCACCTACATCAACTCGGCTGCGTCGATTAAGGCGTTCGTTGGTGAGCACGGCGGCACAGTGTGCACGTCGTCCAATGCGGCGGCCAGTCTGCGTTGGGCGTTCGGTCGCGGGACCAAGGCACTGTTTCTCCCTGACCAGCATCTGGGCCGCAATACTGCCTACAGGATGGGCATCCCGCTCGACGAGATGGTGGTGTGGGATCCGAATGAAGTCTTCGGGGGCCTCGATCCGGAGCAGGTAGCGAAGGCCAGAATGATTCTGTGGAAGGGCCACTGCTCCGTACATACACGTTTTACGGTCAAGCAGATCGAAACCATGCGAGCCCAGCATCCCGGATTGCGGGTGATCGTCCACCCTGAGGTACCCTGGGAAGTTGTTCAGGCCGCTGACGACAGCGGCAGCACCGAGTACATCATCAAGACCGTGAAGGAGAGCGCGCCCGGTTCGATCTGGGCGGTCGGCACCGAAGTACACCTCGTGAATCGTCTTGCGCACGAAGTGGCTCCAGAACGCACGGTGATCTCCCTCGACCAGTTCGGCTGTCTCTGTTCGACGATGTTCCGCGTGTCGCCCAACCACCTGCTCTGGATTCTCGAAGAGCTGGTCGAAGGGCGCGTCCAGAACCGGATCGTCGTGCCGGACGCACAGAAGCATTGGACCAAGGTCGCCCTCGATAGAATGCTGTCAATTCACTGAACGCAACCAGGAGGACCAATGGCGCACGAATTACCGAAGCTGCCGTACGACTTTGCGGCGCTTGAACCCCACATCGACACGGCGACGATGCAGATTCATCACGGAAAGCATCACCAGACCTATGTAAACAACCTGAACGCAGCGCTCGAGAAGCATCCTGATCTGCAGGCGAAGAGCGTCGAGGACCTGTGCCGGTCCTTGAGCACCCTTCCCGAAGAGATTCGGAACGCCGTCCGCAACAACGGTGGCGGGCACTGGAACCACAGCCGGTTCTGGACGTGGATGGCGCCCAACGCGGGCGGCGCACCGACCGGAAAGGCTGCCGACGCGATCAACGCGTCGTTTGGGACTTTCGATGCCTTCAAGGAACAGTGGGCGAAGGCCGGCGTCGGCCGATTCGGCAGCGGGTGGGTGTGGCTGGTGAAGGATGGCGGCAAGCTCGCGATCACGAGTACCGCCAATCAGGACAATCCGTTGATGGAAGGTAAGAACGCAGTGCTCGGTGTGGACGTTTGGGAGCACGCCTACTACCTGAAGTACCAAAACCGTCGTCCCGACTATCTCGGTGCGTGGTGGAATGTCGTGAACTGGGCCGAGGTCAACAAGGCGCTCTAGCGCTGGGGGCTGGGGACTAGGGGCTAGGGGCTAGGGG
>Ga0075420_100001863_pt1 | contig 18022 bp, 11 predicted proteins | sample SoiMetdeltSBSDD4_FD_75296 | JGI IMG/M metagenome (GOLD analysis project Ga0075420, IMG submission 75296) | Bulk soil microbial communities from a Populus tree surrounding site in Tennessee, USA - Soil MetaG P. deltoides SBSDD4 | ecosystem: Environmental > Terrestrial > Soil > Tree plantation... | reverse complement strand
ATGTCATTCCGAGCGGAGGCCCGAAGGGCCGTAGTCGAGGAATCGCCGTCCTCCCGAAAGGGGGGCTCCCTCTACCGGGATCATCGCGATACCTCATCTGCCCACCTTCGGTGGGCACCGGAGCCGCTGCGCGGCTCCGCTCGGAATGACAAACGCGCCGCTTGGCTCGGCCGTTGTTGGCCGATTCGGGTGTTCCGTGTGCTGTTCCGAGGTTCCCGGCGCAACGCCACAATAGTGCGCCGTTGCATCCAGAAAGGGACTGTCCTGCCGAGCACCGTCGCCGTGAGATATTCGCCGTCAAGACGCGCGGTAATACGCACCAGACGACGCGGACGCGTTGACCCTCGACGATTCGGTGAACGTGGGCACGGACGCCGCGCCGGTGTACGTGCCGGCGGGCGTGCGTGGCGACGACCGACTTCGCGACGGGAGCCCAGCGCCCCGGGTGGGCCGAGCAACGGTTTCCGGGGAACTTCTGTGGTGTGAGTGCCGTGATCGGATCCGGAACGAACGGTGATGGCACCCAGCTCAATTACTCCCTGGCCCGGTGATGGACGTCGGACTTTACCGGCGACTTGCCAACCGGCGCGCTACCTCCGCGTGTACCTCAACAGGCCGACCGAGGCGCCGGGCACGACGCAGCCGACGCAGATCGTTTCGGAGGTCGGCGCGATGGTCGTGGGCGAAACCCGCATCCAGCCGTTTCAGAGCGGGACGCTTGCCGACCTCGGCGTCGGTCTCTGGTTCGACGACGCGTACCCGCCCGCGAGCAGCGTGCTCGTCACGCGGCTGCCTAACGTCATCGATGAGACCGGCCGATGGGCGCGGCAGTGGCGCGTCGAGACGCGCGGAACGCACCAGGCGGTTGGGGTCGTGCTGAACTCGGGCAGGAAAAAGGGGACCACGGTCACGAACACGTTCTACTACCTGCCGTGGTCGATGCTCGTGACCGAGGTGCCGTACCCGTTCCCGACGTTCCCTTAACTAAAGGGAAAGGTCAGCGCGCTCTCCCGAGCGCCGCCAGTCGAGCCACCGCCGCATCATAACGTGGCCGCGCGCCTGGATCGCTCCGCTCCAGCGCCGCGGCCACGTACTTGTAGTGCACCGCGGCGCTGTCCGCATTGCGGAGGGCGTCGAACGCGCGCGCGATGACCTCGTGCAACTCGGTGTGCGTCACGTAAAGGCTGGTGTTTTCGAGGGTACCGCTGCGGAGCGCCGCACCCACCACACGCACGGCGTCGGCCGGCCGCTGTTGCGCGACGTACAACGCGCCGAGCTCGCGGTTCGTGCGCGTGAATCCCAGCGTGGGGGCGAAGATCGCGCGCTCGAACGCGGCGATCGCGCCAGCCGTGTCGCGACGAGCCAGCAGCAGCAATCCACGGACGTGGTTCGAGAGGTGCGCGTCCCGCCGATTGCGTGTCACCGCCGCCCATTTCGCCACTGAGTCTGCGGCAGCCGCCAGTCTCGCCGTGTCACCCGCAGCGGCTAACGCGCCCGCGAGCAACGTGTACTGAAACAGACGCAGTCGGAGCACGCCGGTTGGGCCGGGATCGCTCGGCGGCTTGCTCGTCAGCGAGTCCCAGATAACGATCGCGTCACGGGGCTGTCCGGCCTCGAGTCGTATCAGCGCCTCGTTCTGCTTGAGCCCTCGACCATGCTCGCCGGCGCGCGCTGCCGGCGAAAGGGCCGCCAGTCCGTCACGTGTGAGCGCCAGCGCATCCCGCCATCTCGCCTGGTAGCGCAGACTGATCGTGAGTGTCCACTGGCCTTCGGTCGCGTCGATCGTGCTCCCCTCGCGCATCAACGCCCGCGTCAGGCGATCGGCCTCCTCGAAGTCACCCATGCGAAGGCGCATGATCGGGATGTACACGCGATCGTACTCATTCACGGGATTGATCGACATCGCCTTGCGGTACGCTTCCGTCGCCTCGTCGTATCGCTCCTGCGGGACGAGCACGCCTGCGAGGACCAGCCACGCTCTCGCCGCCTGCGGTTGCTGCCGCACGTACTCGCGCGCGATGCGCTCGGCGGCGGCGACCGAGTCCACCGCGAGGTACGCGTACACGAGCTGCGTAACGGCATCGCAGGCACGACACGGCGCAGACTTGCCGCGAAGCCCGAGCGAGTCCATGGTCAGCACGCGCTGCATGTACCCGATCGCGGGCTGGAAGTCCGCGTGCAGCAGTCGGGCGTAGCCCTGCATGTACGGGCCTTCCACTTCGGCCGGGTAGAGCGTTGCGAGTGAGTCCGCGAGCGCCTCGAACTCCGCGGGTGCCGCTCCCGACGCCCACGTCGCACGGATGAAGAGGCGCTCCCGCTCCGGGGCACGCTGGGCGAGCCGAAGCACGCGGTCCCAGTTGTCGTCGGGCTGGCCGGCGCCAATGGTATTGCGGGCCATCATGCGGTAGAACACCGCCATGGCGAACGTCGAATCTTCAGCGACCGCGCCCTCGAACAAGCGGGCGGCCCCGCGATAATCGGCGCGACTGTAGCTTCGTAACCCTTCCTCGTAGAATCGATACGCCACGAGCGAGCGCGTACTCACTTCAGCCGGGTCGAGTCGTTCCGCGCCCGGGTAGTCGAGACTCTTCGACAGGTCTTCGGTGGCCCGGCTCACGAGGGCAAACACATCAGCGCCCTCGAGACGATACCCGCTGTGCAGCGCGCCCGTGGCGAGGTCGACGCGACGCAGGTCGAGCATCAGGCGTCCATCGCTGAGCGCGTGCAGCCCGCCCTCGAGAACCTCGGTTGCACCGGCGCGTTGCGCGGCGCGGGCGAGGCGCGTGTTCGGTGGCTGGTTCGTGTCATTGAGCTGCGCCAGCACCTCGTAGAGCCTCGCGCTGCTCAGTACGCGCAGTCCCTTCACGCGGGCGAGGTTCGTCGCGAGCATGTCGCTCATCGCCTCGGCGTCGCGTCCACCACTCGCGCGGTAGTCGACGATGCGTCCGACGGCGAGCACCGGGTCGTTCCGGGGCGCGCGGGCGCGCACGCCGTTCCACCACGCGGCTGCCGCGACGAGTGTCAGCGCGAGCACCGCCGCGACGGCCATCATGCCGCGAGGCCGGGATCGCTTGCTCACGTTAGGTGCGGGCGTGAGCGGGGCGACCTCGGGTGGCGTAGCGGCCGGCACCGTCGCGACGGCCGATCGCACCGGCTCGAAACTGGGAGTCTCGACCAGCGGTGCGACGATCGGCGGCGCGGCAACGGTCGTGGCCGGGGCGGCAGCGGCGGTGAAAACCGGCGGTCGCTCGGCGACGAGCGTCGCCGCCGGGGCCGCGGCGACTGCTGCCACCGCAGGCGTGGCAGCAGGGCGAGCACCACTCGACTCGGTTTGCGGCGCGGCAGCACTGCTGCGGATGCGCTTCGCGAGCTCGATCACCTGGCGGTCAGGCTCGAGATCGAGCTCCTGCGCCAGCAGTGCCTCATAGATCCGAGCATGTTTGAGCGCGCCGCCCGGATCGCCAGCGGCGACCATCGCCTTCATCAACTCCGCGGCCACGCGTGCATTGAGCGGGTCGAGGTCGGCCAACTTCCGCCACCACGTCACCGACGCGGTGGCATCACCGCGCTCGAGGCTGCGCTTCGCGAGCCGCTCGAGGAGGTCCGCGTGACGTTGATTCAGCGCGCGCCGCTCGTCGTCGACCCAGCGGTCGAAGTCAGCGGCACCGGGCAGCCGAAAGCCATCGAGGAACGGGCCGGCATACGCCTCGGCGGCACGATCGAGGTCACGCGCCGCGAGAGCGCTCTCGAACTCGGCCACGTCACAGGTGACCATGTCCGGGTTGAGCCGCAGCTCCTGGACGCCGAGGAGAAGCTCGTCGCACTCCAGGTCCCGGCGAAGCGCGTACAGGGCCTGGGACAGTGCGCGGCGGGCTGCCTCTTCCTCCGAGTCGGGCCAGAGCAGGGCGAGCACCTTCTCTCGGGTCATGCCGCGCTCACCGGCACGGGCGACAAGGGCGAGCACGGCCAGCCGGCGTGGCTGAGTAGCCGCGCCGGTCGGTGCCTTGTTGGCGCCCTGGACGGAGAGCCCTCCGAGCGTGCGAATTCGGATCATTTGGGCCCGGAAACGTTCATGTGCTCGAGCTCGCTACGGCGCGGACGCTCGGGCGCATGGGGAATTACCGACCGGGGCACGCCTTCGCAAGCCCGAGTAAGAGCAAGCGAAGCAACGCCTTACCGGGGTGATAATTCCGTGACTCGGCCCGATATCTTGGGCGACGTCAATACCGGCCGAAAAGGCCACTTTCCGCTGCTGGCCGGGTGTTCCTGGAACAGCGGCGACCCGAGTGCTCGCCTCCACCGCAAAGAGAGCTCGCATGGACGCCGAACACGTTCGCTTGATCCGCGAGGGATGGGCGCAGGTCGCTCCGCGAAGCGATGAGACAGCGAAGGTTTTCTACTCCCGGCTCTTCGAACTGGCGCCAGAGACCCGGCCGATGTTCGCGCACGTGGACATGGATGCGCTGGGCGGGAAGTTCATGGATATGATCGGCACCCTCATTCGATTGCTCGACGAACCGGGCGATCTCGTGAGCCAGACGATCCCGACGGCGCGCCGGCACGCATCCTATGGTGTAACCGACCACCATCTGGACATGGCGGGCGTGGCTCTTGTCGACGCCCTGCAGGAAACGTTAGGCGACGCGTTCACGCCTGACGCGCGGCATGCGTGGTCGCGTCTCTACGACCTGACGAGTGCCGTGATGCGACGCGCTTCGCAGCGGGTTGCTCCGACAGCGACCGCCTGAGCACGGCTAGAGCCGTGCGACAGCGACGCCATGCGTCGCACATGTCAGGGACAAAGCGATACAGGCCGCCGTTCCACATCGACGAACGGCGCGGTGTGTGACGAACCGTGCGCGCACTGATTCCGTTGCCGCGTGTTTCACACGTGAGACGAACCAATCGCGCCGACATCGCTTCGGCTGGCATCGGTCGTTACGCGACTCGGAACGAGATCGCAGGGGTTCATCCCATCGCCATTTCCGCTCGGAGGGCCGGACCTACCTTAGGCCCCGCCCTCCGATCCGTGATGAGACGGAGCGGCACCACGTCACATCCCATAACGCGGGAGGCCCTTTGCGAAGAACCTTGTTCGTCGTGGCTGCTGTCCTCGCACTCGTGCCGTCGTTCGCCGACGCGCAGCAACCGCGCACACTCACCGGTCGCGTCACTGCCGATGGTACGTCCGAGCCACTCTCGGGCGCCACCGTTCAGGTCGTCGGAACGGCGCTCGGAGCGCTCACGTCCGACGACGGCCGATTCCGGCTCAACGTGCCCGACGGCGCGATCCAACTCTCGGTGCGACGCATTGGCTTCAAGCGTCGCACGATGGAGATCGCCGCCGATCGCACCACAGTGGATGTCGTGCTCGAGCGAGACGCGCTCAAGTTGGAAGAGCTCGTCATCACCGGGCAGGGCACCGCGGTTGCGCGCCAGAACCTCGCGAATGACGTCGCGAGCGTAGACGCCGAGGCGCTCACGAAAGTCCAGACGACGAGCTTCGAGGGCGCACTGCAGGGCAAGGTGCCCGGCGCCAACATCCAGATGAACTCCGGCGCGCCCGGCGGCGGTGGCCAGGTGCAGATCCGCGGCATCACGAGCATCAACGGCTCGAGCGATCCGCTCTGGGTCGTCGACGGCGTGATCGTCAGCAACGACGTGCTCAACCCGGGCATCACCGCCGTCACCCGCGCGTCGGGATTGCAGCCGCAGTCGCAGGACAACGGCGTCAACCGCATCGCGGATCTCAACCTCAACGACATCGAGCGCATCGAGGTGTTGAAGGGCGCGTCGGCGTCGTCGATCTACGGGGCACGCGCGGCGAACGGGGTCATCGTCATCTCGACGAAGCGAGGTGTCGCGGGTGCGCCGCGGTTCAACATCACACAGCGAACAGGCGCCTTCGCGAGCCTCCGTGAGCTCGGTTCTCGCCGGTTCACGCGTGACGAAGCCATTGCCGAGTATCTCGGCACCGGAAAGCTGTTCGTCAACGACACCGCGCGTCTCCTCCAGCTGTACGGCGACGGCAGCGCCAAGAACAACGAGAAGAACTTCTTCGGCGAAACGCCGCTCTCGTACGAGACGAGCGTCAACGCCTCCGGTGGCAACGAGAATACCCGCTACTTCGGCTCGGTGCTGCACAAGTACGACGGCGGCATCATGCCGAACACGGGTGCGCGCCGGCAGTCGCTTCGCATCAACGTCTCGCAGAACGCGGGATCCCGCCTCACGCTCGATCTCCGAACGGCGGTGATGCGGAGCAAGGACCAGCGTGGCCTGTCCAACAACGACAATTCGGGCACGAGCCCGTACGTCGTGTTCTCGAAGACGCCCGACTTCTTCGATCTGCGCGCGGCCAACGGCGTGTTTCCCACGAACCCGTTCGAGCGCAGCAACCCGTTCCAGACGATGGCCCTCTCGAACATCGAGGAAGGAGTGGACCGCTTCATCGTCGGCGGTACGGCGACGTACCAGCTCTTCACGTCGCAGACGCAGACGGCGCAGATCCGCCTCGATGGCGGCGCCGACCGGCTCAACCAGCACGACGCGATCTACACGCCGCCCGAGCTGCAGTTCGAGCCGAACGATGCCTTGCCGGGCACGACGGCACTCGTCGACGGCCAGGTCCAGAATGCGAACCTCAATGCGGCGATCACACACACCTTCTCGCCGAGTGGCGGGTTTCTCTCCGCCACGACGGCCATCGGTGTCCAGCGCGAGCTGCGCAACGTCGCGTTCGCGAACGTCGTGAACCGCGACCTCATCGCCGGTCAGGAAAACATCAATCGCGGCACGACGCCGTTGCTCCAGCAGCAGCGCCAGCCGACGAAGGTGTTCGCCGTGTTCGGTCAGGAGGAAGTGCTGCTGCTCAACGAGCGGCTGCTCCTGACCGGTGGGGTGCGCGCGGAGCGCAACACGAACAACGGCGACGTCGAGAAGATGTACTACTTCCCGAAAGCGTCGGCGTCGTACCGGCTCCCGTCGTTCGCGTTCGTGAACGAGCTCAAGGTCCGCACGGCGTGGGGGAAGAGCGGAAACCAGCCGCTCTACAACCAGAAGTTCACGAACCTCACGAACACGGTGTACGCCGGCGTCAACGCGTTGCGTGTGGCGCCGGGCGCGGGCGATCCGAACATCAAGCCTGAAACCCAGACGGAGATCGAAGGCGGGTTCGACGCGTCGATGTTCGACGGGCGCGCATCGCTGTCCGTCACGGTGTTCGACAAGTCGATCGAGGACCTCATCATCCAGCCCACCTTCGCGCCGTCGAGCGGGTTCACGAACCGGTTCACGAACGGTGCGTCGCTCGAGAACCGCGGCATCGAGGGGATGCTCCAGGTCACGCCGGTCCGGTTCCGCGGCGGTGAGTGGAACACGACGGTGATCTATCAGAAGGTGAAGCCGAAGATCACGGAGCTCGACGTGCCGACGTTCCGGCAGGGCGGGTTCGCCCTGTTCCTCGGACAGTATCAGGTGGAGAAGGGCAAGTCGCCAACGCAGATCGTCGGCCTCGTGCCCACGGCCGAGAATCCGGCCGTGAGTGCCGCGGCGATCATCGGTGATGCGACGCCGGACTACCAGATGGCGTTCACGAACCAGGTATCGTTCGGGCCGTTCAGCGCCAGCGCATTGGTGGACTGGAAGAAGGGCGGTGACGTGATCAACCTGACGACGTTCCTCTACGACGCGTCGCACAACTCGGCCGACTGGAACACCGGCGGCTCCGAGCGCTTCGCCAAACAGGGGCGTGATACGCGTCCGTACGTCGAGGACGGGTCGTTCGTGAAGCTGCGCGAGGTGTCGCTCAGCTACCGGATCCCCGAGTCGTTCGTGCAGCGCGCGTTCGGCGGTCAGCTCCGCACGGCCGGCATCTCGTTCAGCGGCCGCAACCTGTTGATGAACAGCGATTATCGCGGACTCGATCCGGAAGTCAGCAACTTCGGCAACCAGGCGCTCAACCGGAACGTCGACGTCGCTCCGTTCCCGCCCTCGCGCAGCTTCTTCCTCTCCCTTGACCTTGGCTTCTGAAATGACCGCATATACCACTGTTGCCGGCGTGCGCCGCACCGGCGCGCCTCGCCGCCGAGTGGTCGCGTTCGCCGCGATCGCTCTGGCGGTGGGCGCCACCGCGTGCAAGGACGCCGCCGAGCCGGATCTGAACAACCCGAGCCTCGAGGGCGTGCAGACGAATCCGTCGCGCGTGACGGTCACGCAGATGACGCGTGGCGTCCTGGAGGGTTACCGCCAGAACTCGGGCTTCCCGCTCGCGTTCAGCATCATCGGCCGCGACGCGTACAACCTGCAGTCGGCCGAGCCACGCAACACCGGCGAGTTGTTAGGCACGTCGCCGCTCGACCCGGGCGGCTTCGGGGCCGCCTTCTGGGGCGGGCAGTACCGCACGGTGCGAACGGCGGAAGTTCTTCTCGCATCGCTCGAGTCGTCGACGGCCGTCACGGACCAGGAGAAGGAGACCGTCCGCGGGATCGTGAACACGATCAAGGCGCTCGAGCTCTTCACGGTGTGGGCCGCGCACGACACGGCCGGGATGGTGATCGACGTCAGCGGGCCGCCGACGGAGACGGCGCCGATCCTGTGTCGCGATCCGGCGATCACCGCGATCGCCGCGATCCTGGATGAGGCACAAACGCAGATCGCGAATGGCGTGGCGAGCGGTTTCCCGTTCACGGCGCTCCCGGCCGGCTTCGCGAACTTCAACAACCGGGCGACGTTCACGACGTTCAACCGCGCGTGGAAGGGCAAGGTCGACGTCTACCGGCGCCAGTATCAGTCGGCGTTGACGGCGCTCTCGCAGTCGTTCGTCGATACGGGTGGTGGCAGCCTATCGCCCGCCCAGGCACGGGCGCTGCTCGATCGCGGGCCGGTGCACGTGTTCAGCGCCTCGCCGGGTGACGCACTCTCGACGCTGTTCGCGGCGCTCACCGGTACGGTGCGCGCGCACCCCAGCGTGCTGGCGGGTGCCGAGACCGGCCCGAACGGCATCGACGCGCGGTACACGGCGAAGGTGACGACGACGACGTCCGCCAGCGATCAGGGCGTGTCATCGAACCTCGGCTTCATCGTGTATCCGACGAACACGTCGTCGCTGCCCATCATCCGGAACGAGGAGCTGATCCTGCTCCGCGCGCAGGCGAACCACGGCCTCGGCAACGTGGACGCCGCGAGTCGCGACGTGAACTTCGTGCGTGTGCGCTCCGGCAACCTGGCGCCGAAGACGCACGCGACGCTGGACGACCTGTTGACCGACCTGCTGTACAACAAACGCTACTCGTTGCTGTACGAGACGGGCTCGCGCTGGGTGGACATGCGGTTTCACAACCGGATCAACCAGCTGCCACTCGATCTGACCACGCACCGGGTCCACGCGAACTATCCGGTGCCGGCGAACGAATGGCTGGCCCGAGGTGGACAATCAGGGTGCGCCGCGCAGTAGCACCGCCTAACGCGCTGTTAACTGGTAACTGGAACTGGTTGCTGCGGGGTGAACTACCTCGGGAAGCAGTGGCGCCCCGAGGCCGTTATCCTGCAGCAACCAGTTCCGGCGTGCAGTTCCCAGTGCGGTCTACATCTTGGGCGCCGGGACGACGCCGACCTCGAGCCGGGTGAGCTTCCCCGGCGAGTGGTAGACACGCATCGTCGCTGCCCGGAAATCTTCCGGCTTGGCCCAGAAGATGTTCGGCACGAAGGTCTGCGGGTTGCGGTCGATGTGCGGGAACCAGCTCGACTGCACCTGCACCATGATTCGATGGCCCTTCCTGAACGTGTGGTTGATGTCTGGCATCGAGAACCGGATCGAATCCGGCTGGTTCGGCACGAACGCGACCGGGTTGCTGAACGACCGGCGGAACTTCCCACGAAACGGTTCACCGCGGACGAGCTGCTGGTAGCCGGCGACGCGGAAGCCTGACGAGTCTCCTGGCCAGTTCGCGGCGTCATCGGGGAAAACGTCGATCAGCTTCACCACGAAGTCGGCATCGCTACCGCTCGTCGCGACGTGCAGGACGGGGTTCACCGGGCCGGCTATGGTCACGTCCTCCGTGAGCGGCTCGGTCTGAAAGATGATGACGTCCGGCCGGCGCGATGCGAAGCGTTGGTCGGCCGTGATGTAGTCGCGCGGCATGCCGGACGGGTCCACACGATCGACGAGCGGAACCGGCTTGGCCGGGTCCGACACGTATGCAGTGAACTCCGCGTTCGGCGCTGCGCCAATTGCCCGGCTCCCCGTCACCGGTTCCCACGCCAGCCGGCCACCCGCGGTGAGATAGAGACTCTTCTTCTCGAGGTTCTTCGGTGGCCACGTCTCATACCGGTCCCACCGGTCCGCACCCGTGCGGAACACGAGCGCTTCGGGCAGGTCCGGCTTCGGTGCGCCCTTCAGATGATGCATGAAGAACGGAAACTCCACCGAGTCTCGATAGAACGGCCCCGTCTTCGACGTCCAGCGCAGGGTGCCTAACGACGTACCGTCGCCGCGTCCCCAGCCGCCGTGCGACCACGGCCCGACGACCAGCCTGTTGTCCGTGCTCGGGCTCTGTCGCTCGGCCGCCCCGTACGTCATCCACGGGCCGGCGAGGTCCTCCGTGTCGTAGAATCCGCCCACGGTCAGAACGGCGGGCGCCATCCGCTTGATGTGCGGCCGGAGGTCGCGTGCCTTCCAGTACGCATCGTAATTCGGATGCGCGAGCACGCTGTCGAAATGCGGCGCCGTCCCCGCGGGCGCATACACCTTCTGCGCCGCCGGGCCAAGTGGGCCGAGCTCGAGGTAATACTTGTAGGCGTCCTGCGTTCCCATGCTGAACGGATAGCGCTTGTCCGGCCCGGGCTCGGTGCGTGGGCCGCGGCCGAACCCGGTGTAGAACGTCCAGTTGTGGGGCAGCAGGAAGGCACCGTTGTGAAAGACGTCGTCGCCCATGGCGAGGTCCGTCATCGGCGCCTGCGGGGAGCATGCCTCCAGCGCCGGGTGCGCGTCGATGCAGCTTGCGGTCGTGTAGAAGCCGGGATACGAGCCGCCAACGATGCCGACGCGGCCGTTGTTGCGCGCGATGTTCTTCACGAGCCACGCGATCGTGTCGTACGAGTCGGTGCTCTCGTCCACGTCCTTCGGCCCTTTCTTCACGGCCTTGTGCGGCGTCATCTCGGTGAACGTGCCCTCCGAGAAGTTCCGCCCGCGCGCATCCTGGTACACGAAGATGAAGCCTTCTTCCATGTAGCGCCCGTTCGGGCCTAACGACGCGCGGTACGCGTCTGCGCCATACGGCCCGACGCCGTACGGCGTGCGGGTCATGAGGATCGGGTAGCGGCGGGTAGTGTCGCGGGGCGTGTAGATCGACGTGAACAGCTGCACGCCGTCGCGCATGGTGATCCGCACCTCGCGCTTCTCGTACTTCGCCTTGACGGCCTCGACGGCCGCGGCCTGAGCAGCGGGTTGCGCACTCAACGGCGCGGCAAGCGCGAGGAGCACAATCGCGACGAGCGGGCGCACCGATCGGGGTAGGCGCGCGGTAGAGCGAAGAAAGGCAGGGTGCATGCTGAGCATTCGAGTCGAAGCCGGGTCCCTCTAGGATAGCGCACGAACGCGCCGTAGCCGAGGCCGGTCACACACCGGAAGCACATGCGTCTGTCTCGGCAAGGACCGAACGGATGGGCCAATGAATGTCTTCGTCACGGGAGCGACGGGCGTGATCGGCTCGCGCGTCGTGCCTCTTCTTCTGAACGATGGACACCGGGTCAGTGCGCTCGCTCGCTCCGCCGCCAGCCGAAGCGCTGTCGAGCGGCTGAAGGCGGTGCCGGTGGAAGCCGACATCTTCGAGGTGGGAAGCTTGCGCCGCGCCATGGCTGGCCACGATGTGGTGATCAACCTGGCGACGTCGATACCGTCGTCGGCGACGACGATGATGCTGCCTGGCGCGTGGCGCGCGAACGACCGGATTCGGCGTGAAGGCTCGGCTGCGGTGGCCTCCGCCGCGAAGGCCGAAGGCGTGGGCCGAATGATCCAGGAGTCGTTTGCGCCGATCTACCCGGACCACGGCGATGAATGGATCGACGAGTCGATGGTGGTCGCGCCGGCGAAGTACAACCGAACGGCGCTCGACGCCGAGCGATCGGCGCAACAGTTCACACTGGACGGCGTTGGCGTCGTGCTGCGATTCGCGGCGCTCTACGGGCCCGATGCCTTGCTCGCCGAGATGCTCGGCATGATGCGCCGAGGCTGGTCGCCGTTGCCGGGATCCAGAACCGCGTATTTCTCGTCGCTCTCGCAGGACGATGCCGCCACGGCTGTCGTCGCGGCGCTTGGCGTGCCCGCGGGCATCTACAACATCGTCGAGGACGAACCGATGCGGCGAGGAGACTGGGTCAGATCGCTCGCGCGCGCGGCGGGAATCGGCGAGCCGAAGCCGATCCCACGGTGGCTTGTCGCGGTGGGTGGGTCGATGATGAAGCTCATGGCGAGGTCGCAGCGGATCTCGAACGCGAGGTTCAAGGCCGCGTCCGGATGGGCACCGAGGTATCGAAGCGCTGGCGATGCGTGGCCTGATGTTCTGGCGCGGCCCACGATGCGCTAGCATGATGCAAGTCGGCCCGGCCTGGTCGGACCGTTCCTGTCCGAGCACGGCATGAGAGTGGAGCGGTCCGCTCGATCCGTCAGATCATTTGATCCGATAATGCGAACCCTGCTATCGCTGTCACTTCTCCTCGTCGCAGCGCCCGTTGCGGCACAATCGCCGCGCTACACCGGGTCCGATGGAAGGCTGCGCGTGGTGCTCGCGCAGCAGCCGTTCTCGCCAAACGGGAAGTCCGCGGGACCGCGGCGGATGGCGACCGGCGGTATCCAGGATTACCTCGCACGGCAGGGCGCGGATGTCCGTGTCGACGAGGCGGCGCTGACGGCCGAAGAGGACAAGGAGTACGGCGGGTGGAAGCGACTTGGCATGGCGTTAGGCCATTTCGCCGACATCGTGCAGAAGAACGAGCGCGATGGGTATTTCACTGTCGGCCTGCTCGCCACATGCCCGTCCATGCCCGGGCTCGTCGCCGGATTGCAGCGCACGGGGCCGTCGGGAGCGCCGCTCAAGGTCGGGATGCTGTGGCTCGACGCGCATCCGGACTTCAACACGCCTGAGACGACGCGGAGCGGATCGTTAGGTGGCATGCCGGTCGCGGTCGCGACGGGGCGTGCCCTCCATCGCATGCGGCTCGACGCCAAGCTGGACCCGGCGCTCGCCGACTCGCAGGTCGTGATGGCAGGCGTGCGTCTCACCGACCCGCTCGAGCAGCAGCTTCTCGACAGTTCTTCCATCCAGCAGGTGAGTGTCGACGATCTCCGTCGCGCGACGCCCGCTTTGTTCGCGCAACTCGATCGGTTGAGTCGGACGAATGACAAGATCTACATCCACATCGACATGGACGTGCTCGACCCGCGCGAGGTCGAGGGGCATCAGAACAAGGTGCCGAACGGGCCGTCGAGCGAAGAGTTGGCTCGCCTCTTCGAGATGATCTTCAGCCGGTATCCGAAGGCCTCAGCGATCGGCTTCGCGACCATCCCGGCTACTGACGAAGGCGGACTCTCGCTCGCTGCAGTCAATCGAATGATCGAGGGAGCGATCAGAGGAGTTACCGCCCGAGAGAGGCGGCGATAAGGCGTCGTACAGTCGTCTGTCGAATGGTCCACCGGCATCCTACTGATGACTGAGAACCAACTGATTACTGAAAACTGGTTACTGAAAACTGATGACTGATTACTGGAGCTTCCTCCGATGTTGAATTCGACGACAACATCGAGGGCTGAACCAGTAATCAGTCGTCAGTTTTCAGTATTCAGTCTTTGAGTCGTCGGGAGCCGAACGCTAGTCGGCGCGCAAAGCACGGACAGGATCGGCGCTGGCGGCTCTCCATGCCGGTACCAGGCTCGCCGCTGCCGCGACCCCGATGAGCACGAGCGTGATGAGCGAGATCATACCCGGTTCGATGGGGCTGACCTCGAACAGAAGGCCGCGAAGAGCGTCCGTCAGCCAGAGTGAAAGCAGCACACCGGCTGTCGATCCCGCGAGCGCCAGCCCCACGCCATCGCGAAGCACCATGGCCAGCAGCGACCGCCTCGGCGCGCCTAACGCGCTCCGAACGCCAAACTCCCGCTCGCGCCGAGCGACGTTGAAGCTCAGCACGCCATAGAGGCCAAGCGACGCCAGGGCCAGCGCGAGCGTCGCCAGCGTCGCGAGCAGGCGCATCGCCATCCGGCGTTCCACGACCGTCGTCGCGACGATCTCGTCGAGCGGCTGGATGTCGTTGATCACGAACCGCGAGTCCACGGCCGCGAGCTCGCGCCGGAGCGTCGACAGCATGGCGGTCGCACGCCCCGACGTTCTGATGATGAGCTGCGTGCCGTCGAACAGCAGCGGCTGGAACCACTGCGCTTCGGCGGGAGTGTCGAGGCGCACGTCGCGCATGTCTTGCACGACGCCGACGATGCGGCGCGGCTTGCCCCCGAGAATCACCGATTCGCCGAGCGGACTCTGGTTCGGGAAGAATCGCCGTGCGGCAGTCTCGTTGATGATGAGCGCCGGCGCGTCGGGCGCCATGTACTCTTCCGGAATGAACGCGCGGCCGAGAACCACGGGCGTACGCATCGCCTCGAAGTAGTCGAACGCCACGAAGCTACCCGAGACGCGTGGCGCCGCGTTCGGGTCGCCCGGACGACCACCGACCACGAACGGATCGGCGAACGTCCATTTACCGGTGAGCGGTGTGGACTGGATCATGCCGACCGCTTCGACGCCGGGAATCGCCCTGAGCCGAGTGTGGAGCTGGCGATAGAACTCGTGGGCTTGCGGATGATCGTAGAGCGAGACGTCCGCCGAGATGACGCCGGACGGATCGTAGCCGGCATCGACGGACATCAGTCGGCGAAAGCTCTCGACGATGAGCGCAGCACCGACCGAGAGCACGAGCGCGTGCGCCACCTGACTCACGACGAGACCCGCGCGAAGGCGAGCGCGACGTCGATCGGTCGTGTGCGTCCGTCCGCCGCTGAGCAGGGTCGCATGCAGATTCCCTCGCACGACGAACGCCGCTGGCAGCGTTGCCACGACGAGTGCGACGACGGTCGCGACCCCGAGCGTGAACGCGGCGACCGTCCAATCGACGGTCACATGCACGATCATGGGAACCGAGCCCGCCCCGAGCATCCTGAGGCTCAGACGGGCGAGTGCTGCGAGGCCAAGCCCGATCGCTGCGCCCGCGAACGTGACGAGCACAACCTCCGCCACTACGGTCGCCGCGATACGGCCCCGTCCAGCACCGAGAGCGGCCCGAACGCCGAACTCCCGCTCGCGCATGCTCGATCGGAGAAGCGTGAGGTTGATGAGGTTGGCGCAGGCCAGGAGCAGCATGATCGCGGCAAACCCTTGCGCGAGTCGAAGCCCGGGCCTGACGAGACCCAGCGCCTGATCCCGTATGGAGACGAGCTCCAGCAAGCGGTTGGCCTGACTCGCGGGCTCTGCCGCGGCGAGCCTCGTGCCCACAGTCATCGCCTCGGTTCCGGCGCCGGCGACGGTCGCGTTAGGCCGAACCCGCGCGATGGCCGCGCCGCCGGGCAACACGTCACTGTCCTGGCCGACGATCCAGAAGTCCTGCACGCCGATCGTGAAGCCCGAGCCATTGCCGGACTGCGGCATCCGGCCAAACGGGAACTCGAGTCCGCGCGGCAGAATTCCGACGACGGTGAACTCGTGGTTATCAATGAAGCGGATCTGGCGTCCGATGATGCTCGGGTCGCCGGCGAAGTCGCGCTGCCAGCGCTCGTAGCCGAGCATCATGATGCGAACGCCCGGCCGCGCGTCGGTCGCATCGAACGCGCGGCCGAGGTCCGGGCGAACGCCGAGGACGCCGAACAAACTCGGCGTCACCCAGATGCCCGACCAGCGCACCCGACGATCACCGTCGCGGCGGACGAACGAACGATCACCGATGATCGCGACCGACTCGAAGGTCGAGATCTGCCTTGCGAGCGCGTTGACCTCGAGCTCGTTCGGCTTCTCGAGCGCACCCTCGCCAGCGCGATCGCGACTGTAGATCCACACGAGCTGGTCGGCGTCGCGGAACGGCAGCGGGTGGACGAGCAGTCCCCGCACGGCGCTGAAGATCATGCTATTCACGCCGATGGCGACGCCGATCGTGAGCACGGCGGTGATCGCGAACGTGCGAGCGCTCAGCAGGCGGCGGAGGGTGAGACGAAGCTCGTTCATGGGAGCGGGAGCCGGGGGTTGGTCGCGCGGCGCGTCCAGCATGGTCGGCTGGCATGATTGCCGCAAGCATGCCTGCCTCGGACTCTCGCAGGCTGACATGTCCCCGACACTCGTGCACTCACACTCTGTACGAACTTCAGGTGGCTCCGCCGGTGGACGCATGGCACGCCCTTTCGCGCCGGCGATCGCGACGGCGCTGACGTGCATCGCCGCGATCGTGGCGTTCGTCGTCTTCACGAGTGAGGTGTTCGAGGCTGACGCGTTGAGCATCGATGCGGCGGGGCGTGCCTGGGCGGCGACGCTGCGGTCACCAGCGGCCGACGTCCTGTTTCGAACGGTGACATCGCTCGCGGGCACGCGAGTGGCTATGACCGTGACGTTCGTCGGTGCGGCAGTGGCATGGTCGCGAGGTGCGCCACGGGCCGCGATCCCGATGGCGCTCGCCGCCGTGTTGGCGCCCATCATTGGGAGGACGATCAAGCCAATGTTCGGGCGGCTCCGTCCCGGATACCTCGACGACGGCGGACGGAGCTACAGCTTTCCGAGCGGACATACGACGATCGCGACGTCCGTGGCGCTGACGCTGGCGTACGTGCTGGTTCGGGAGCGGATCGCGCCGCGTCTCGCGCCGACGCTCGCGGTGCTCTTCGTGATCGCCGTGGCCGCCAGTCGAGTGTATCTCGCCGAACACTGGGCCACCGACACGGTGGGAGGCGTGACGCTCGGCATCGCGATCGCGGCTGCGTGCGCGACCGTTTACGAGATCGCCCGGCTCAGGTCACGGCGGCATTCGCGTGCGCCTTCATGAGCCGCTCGACGCGCTGCGGGTCGACGGTCTCGCTCCACCGTCCGTCTTTCTTGAAGAACGACCCGATGATGAACCCGTCCGCGAGCCCGTAGTAGCGCCCGAGATTGTCGGCTGTGACCCCGGAGCCGAGGATCAGGGGGAGTGTGGCGTGACAGCGAACGTCGGTGATGTCGGCCTCGTCAGGCGTCACACCGGTCACCGCGCCGGTGACGATCAGCGCGTCAGCGCGCATGAACTCGGCCGCGGCGGCGGTTTCGCCGATGCCGACATCGGCGGTGATGGCGTGAGACGCGTGCTTCTTCTTCACATCGGCCCACACCTGCACACGCTCGGCGCCAATGGTGCGGCGGTAGCGGAGCAGCGATGCTGCGGAGGACTCGATGATGCCTTCATCCGCGACGTGGGCGAACGCGAAGCCCTCGACGCGCACGAAGTCGAGTGACGCGGCGTGCGCGACGGCGAGCGCCTCGTGATTCGCGCCGGCGAGGATCTGGATGCCGCAGGGGAGGGAGGTCTCGTCTTTGACCGCGCGCGCGATGAGCGTCATGGCCGCGACGATCTCCGGCCCGACGCTGCCGCGGAGGTAGGGGACGTCGTGCATGTTCTCGATCGCAATGCCGTGGACGCCGGCGTCGCGATAGATGCGGGCTTCGGCCACCGCATGGTTGACGAGCTCACGGACGGTTGCGCGGCTCGCTGGAGTGCCGGGCAGCGCGCCGACGTGGACCATCGCGATGATGGGTTTCGCGGAGGAGAACATGAATCAATCTCAGCGACCGGGCTTTTTCCGTCGAGGCCCTCTGTTCAGTACCGTTGCTGAAAAGCCTTGACCGCCAAGGCCGCGGAGATGAACGCAGAGGAAGGCAGTTCGGATTCGAGATGATGGCAGGCAACTTCCGCTCCGGACGCCACCCGCTCCCGAGACACGATCTGTCGGTAGCTCGAGCTGCTG
>Ga0075420_100001860_pt1 | contig 18033 bp, 19 predicted proteins | sample SoiMetdeltSBSDD4_FD_75296 | JGI IMG/M metagenome (GOLD analysis project Ga0075420, IMG submission 75296) | Bulk soil microbial communities from a Populus tree surrounding site in Tennessee, USA - Soil MetaG P. deltoides SBSDD4 | ecosystem: Environmental > Terrestrial > Soil > Tree plantation... | reverse complement strand
AGGTCGAGCGCCCAACCCTCGAGCAGCTCCAGGCCGACCTGGCGACGATGAGCTACGTGGCGGTCGGCAGGAAGTACGGCGTAACCGACAACGCGATTCGCAAGTGGCTGCGCTGGTATCGACGGGAGGTGTCGAGCGAGGCAGCCTGAGCCTGGTCACCGCCGCTACGCTCACAGACCCATGGCCGAGCCCTTCACGGTCCTGATAATGGCCGCTGGCCAGGGCACGCGGATGCGGTCGGAGCTTCCCAAGGTGCTCCACCCGGTGTGCGGCAAGCCCATGGTCGAGTGGGTGATCGACGCCGCGCGGACCGCCGGCGCGGGCCGGATCGTGTGCGTCACGCGTCCCGGCGACGGCGTCGCCGGGCGGCTTCCGGACGGTGTGGAAGTCGCCGAGCAGGTCGAGGGCGAGGGCACGGGCGCCGCGGTGCTCGCGGCACGCCCGCTGATCCAGCCCGGCCCGGTGGTGATCCTCTCGGGCGACCACCCGCTCGTCACGCCCGAGCACGTGACCGGAATGATCCGCGACCACGACACCCACGACGCCGGGGTCACCGTGCTGGCCACGGACGAGCTCGACCCGACCGGGTATGGCCGCATCGTGAGGGACGCGGGTGGCGAGGTCGAGCGGATCGTGGAGACCAAGTACACGGCGGGCGTCCCGGACGAGTTGCTCGCGATCCGCGAGGTGAACCTCGGCACCTACGTCGTGGAGGCGCCGCTCCTGTTCGAGGCGCTCGACCAGGTGCAGCTCGACGACCAGGGCGAGCGCTATCTCACCGAGGTGATCCCGGTGGTGAACGCGCGCGGCGGCAGGGTGGTGGCGCACACCACCGCCGACGCCGGCATCGCCGTTGGCGTGAACGACCGAGCCGGCCTGATGCGGGCCGAGCAGCTCGCCGGCGAGCGGATCCTCGAGGGGCATGCGCGGCAGGGGGTCACCTTCCTCCAGCCCGCGAGCACGCGGGTCGAAACCGAGGTGACGATCGGCGCGGACTCGGTGATAGGACCTGGTGTGAGCCTGCTCGGCACCACTGCCATCGGCTCCGGCTGCGAGATCGGCCCGCACACGACGCTGGCCGACACCGCCGTCGGCGACGGCGCCGCCGTGATCCACAGCTACGCGGTGGCCGCCGAGATCCACGACGAGGCCCTGATCGGCCCCTTCGCCTACCTGCGCCCGGGATCCGTGGTCCGCGCCGGAGCCAAGGTCGGGACGTTCGTCGAGGTCAAGAACTCCGAGATCGGCGAGGGCGCGAAGGTGCCGCACCTGTCCTACATCGGGGACGCCGACGTGGGGGAGCGGGCCAACATCGGCGCGAGCACGATCACGGCCAACTACGACGGTCGCGAGAAGCACCGCACGAAGCTCGGAAAGAGCGTGAAGACCGGCATTCACACGTCGCTCGTCGCTCCCGTCGACGTCGGCGATCGGGCATACACTGGTGCCGGGTCGGTGATCACCGGAAACGTGCCCGAGGGGGCCCTGGGGATCGCCAGGGAGAAGCAGAGGAACATCGAGGGTTACGCGGACCGCGTGGAGGAGGACTCGGAATGAGCAAGCTTCTCGAATCGGCCACTGCTCCTGCGCTCCACTCGAGCGTCACGGCCAGCTACGAGAAGCGCCTGATGGTCACCGCCGGGCGCGCGAGTCGCCAGCTGGGCGGGCGGATCGCCGAAAAGCTCGGGCTCGAGCTCACGGACGCCGGGCTCAAGACCTTCGCCGACGGCGAGGTCTACTGCCGCTACGCCGAGTCGATCCGCGGCGCCGACCTGTTCATCGTCCAGTCGATCTGCGGCTCCGAGCGCGAAGGCCTGACCGTGAACGACGCGCTCTGGGAGCTGCTGCTCATGGTCCACGCGGCCAAGCACGCCTCGGCCCACCGCATCGTGGCGGTCACGCCCTGGTACGGCTACTCGCGCCAGGACAAGAAGTCCGCCCCGCGCGAGCCGATCTCGGCGCGGCTGGTAGCCGAGATGCTGGAGACCGCCGGCATCGACCGCATGGTCACCATGGACCTGCACGCCGGCCAGCTGCAGGGGTTCTTCTCCAAGCCCGTCGACCACATGACGGCGATGCCGATCCTGACCCAGTTCGTGCAGGACCGCCTGGGCAACGAGAACCTCGTGATCATCGCCCCGGACGCCGGGCGGGTGAAGCTCGTCCGCAAGTTCGCCCAGAAGGTCGGCGCCCCCTATGCCCTGATGGAGAAGGAGCGCCCCGCCCAGCAGGTGGCCGAGATCGGCTACGTGATCGGCGAGGTCAAGGGCAAGACCGCGATCATCGTCGACGACATCATCGCCACCGGCGGCACGCTCAACGCCGCGGCCCAGACGGTGCTCGACGAGGGCGCCGAACGGGTCTTCGCGGTGGCCACCCACGGGCTGTTCTCGGGCAACGCGTTCGAGATCCTGGAGAACGGGCCGCTGGCCGGGATCGTGGTCACCGACACCGTGCCGCTGCGCGAGGGCGCGCCGCGCATCGTGACCCAGCTCACGTGCGCGGACATCCTCGAGGACTCGATCCGCCGCATCTTCACCGACGACTCGGTGTCGGAGATCTTCGCGGGCGAAAACCAGCTCTTCTAGCCGGGCTCGCCGATGTACGAGCTGTGGCTCGCCGTGCACATCGTCTGCGCCGTGGTCTGGGCGGGCGGGGCGGTGGCGATCCAGATCCTCGGACGCATGTACGCGGCGAGCGGCGACGTGGCGGCGATGCTCGACTTCAACCGCCGGGCCGTACGGCTCGCCACCTGGCTGTTCGCGCCGCTGGCCGTCGTCCTGATCGTGGCCGGCGTGCTGCTCGTGGAGGAGGTGGGCTACGAGTACACGGCGCCCTGGATCGTGCTCGGCTTCCTCGGCCTCGTCTTCAGCCTGGCCGTCGGAGTGGGCTACTCGAGCTGGGAGGCGCGGCGCATCGACGGAGCGGCGGGGATCAGGCGCGTGCTCGCGGTCAACGCGCTTCAGGTCCTGGTTCTGCTGCTCGTGGTCGTCGATATGGCCGTGAAACCCGGTTGACCTCGGCCCAGGCGCGCTCGAGCTCGCCAAGCTCGGTGGCGGGGGGATCGCCGAACCACCACTCCCTGCCGATGCGGTTCCAGTTGCGGGTGGCGCGCAGCTGGCCCAACACGGCCAGGACCCCGGACTCCATGCGCCTGCCCATCAGCTCGTTGGCCGGCAGGTTCTCCCGGCGCATCAGCCGGTAGAACGACGAACGCGGGTCGGACACCGCGGCGATGGCCTCCATCACGCGCGCCGAGTCGATCGTGACCTCGCGGTCCTCCATGTACCAGCCGCCGACGGCCCGGACGTGCTCCATCAGGAGCTCGGCGTCGACCTTGCGCGGGTCGCTCAGGAAGCCGAGGTCGTGGAGTGCCACCCGCAGCTCCTCGGGGTCGTCGTCGAAGACCGCCTCGAGGGCGGCGATCTCGAGCGCGATCTGGTCGTGGTCGAGCTGCTTCGTCATACCGAAGTCGAGGAATGCCACCCGCCCGTTCGGCACCAGCAGGTAGTTGCCCGGATGGGCGTCGGCGTTGAAGTGCTGGAGGTGGTAGATCGAGCCGAAGCAGAAGCGGAAGACGATCTCGCCGAAGCGGTCGCGCTCAGCCTGGGGGAGGGTCTGGACCTCCTCGAAGGTCGCGCCGTCCACCCACTCGCTCACGAGCACGCGCTCGGTCGAGAGCCGCGTGAATACGTCCGGCACGTGGATGAAGGGATGGGCGCGGTAGCCGCGGGCGAAGGCGCGCTGGGACTGGGCCTCGAGCTCGTAGTCGAGCTCCTCCATCACCCGCTCCTTCAGCTCCTCGGCGGCGGCCTTGGCGTCGAGGCCGGGGGCCAGCGCCTTCGCCAGCCGGAGGATCAGGCCCGCGTTCTGCATGTCGGCCGCGATCGCCGCCGCCACGCCCGGGTACTGCACCTTGACCGCCACTCGGCGCCCGTCGGGCAGCGAGGCGCGGTGGACCTGCCCGATCGAAGCGGCGGCGGCCGCGTCGTGGTCGAAGTCCTCGAACAGCTCCTCGACCGGCTCTTCCCACTCCTCGTCGAGCACCGAGCGCACCTTCTCCCACGGCATCGGCGGCGCCGTGGAGCGCAGCGTGGCGAGCTGGGTCTGGTACAGCTCGCGGTACTCAGGCGGCAGGAACTCGGTGTCGATGAAGGAGGCGAGCTGGCCGATCTTCATGGCCGCGCCCTTCATGCGCCCGAGCGTGGCCACCATCTTCTCCGCCGCCTCGAGATGCCGCTGCTCGAGCGCCCCCGAGGCCTGCTCGGGCGATCGCCCGAGATTGGCGGCGCGCGTGCCAGCGTACCGGGCGCCCTGGGCACCGACCACGGAGCCCAGCCCAGCGGTACGCCGGACGCGGCCGGTGGGTATCGCGCTGTCGTCCTTCCGCGCCACTGCTTCGAGGATAGGCGTCTCGCTACACTGGCCAGCCGTCATGGCATCGGCACAGCGACCCACTCTCACCGCTGACGAGCGCTCCGAGCGCGGCACGCGCGCCACCAAGCGCCTGCGCCGCGAGGGCCTTGTGCCAGGGGTCGTGTACGGCGGCGGCGACGGTGAGTGCACCGCCTTCAAGGTCGACTCGCGCACGCTGCGCCAGGTGCTGGTGGACGGATCGGCGCTCATCGACCTCGAGGTGGGCGGCAAGACCCGCCCGGTGATCGTCAAGGACCAACAGCTCCACCCCGTGCGCGAGGAGCTGCTGCACATCGACCTGCTCGAGGTCCGCCTCGACGAGAAGATCCAGACCCAGGTTGCCGTGCACATCGAGGGCACCGAGGAGGCGCCCGGCGTGAAGGAGGGTGGCGTGCTCGAGCATGTGACCCACCAGCTCAACATCGAGGCGCTGCCCACCGCCATCCCCGAGGCGATCGTGGTCGACGTCTCCAGCATGGAGATCGCCGGCACCATGCAGCTCTCCGAGATCTCAGCGCCCGACGGCGTGACTTTCCTCGACGATCCCGACGAGACGATCCTCGCCACGGTGGTCGTCCCGACCGAGGTCGAGGAGCCGGAGATCGAGGAGGAGCCGGTGCTGATCGGCGAGGACGGCGAGCCGATCGAGCCCGAGGAGGGCGAGGAGGCAGAAGAGGGCGCCGAGGGCGAGGGCGGGGGTACCGAGCAAGCGTCCGGGGAGGACGAGGACTCCGAGTGAGCCTCTTCCGCCGCGGCCGCTCGGACGGCGGCCGGGTGGATTGGCTGGTGGTCGGGCTCGGGAACCCGGGCGACCGCTACGCGCGCACTCGCCACAACGTGGGCTTCGAGGTGGCCGCCCTGGCCGCCGAGCGCTGGGGACTGCCGCGGGCGAAGAAGCGTTACGCGGGCCTCTACACCGACGGCCGCACCGGCCCTGGGGGTCCGCGCGTGGGCGTGCTCCTGCCGCAGACCTTCATGAACGAGTCCGGCAGCGCCGCGAGCCCGGCCCGCGGAGCGCTCGGCGTCGAGCTCGACCACGTGGTGGCGGTGCACGACGAGATCGACCTGCCCTTCGGCCGGATCGAGGTCCGCCTCGGCGGCGGGCTCGCAGGTCACAACGGCCTCAAGTCGCTGAAGCGCGGGCTCGGCAGCGCCGACTTCCGGCGCGTGCGGGTGGGCGTGGGCCGCCCGGACTCGACCGACCCGGAGATCGTGTCGGCGCATGTGCTGGGTCGCTTCAGCGAGTCGACGGACGAGGTGCGCGCGCTGATCGAGCGGGCAGTCGACGAGCTCGACCGGCTCGTGACCTCGGGTATTTAGATGGCCCCCACGGGGATTCGGAATCAGCCATCTAGACTCGGAGAAACGAGCCGCGCGGCACCGCCGGGCGGCCGCGGCGCATGCTCAGACAGCTACTCACATACGCCAAGCGCGACGAGTCGGTGACCGCCCTGGCCGAGGCGGCCAGGCGCGAGCCGCAGCGCGCGTTCGTGTCGGCCAGCCTGCGCCCGTACCTGCTCGCGAGCCTGATCGACCGCGACCCCGAGCGGCCCGCGCTGGTGGTGGCGGGGGACGACCGGGCCGCGCGCGACCTCGCCGCCGACCTGAGGCAGTTCCTGAGCCCGCGACGGGTGCGCTTCTACCCGGCGCGCGGCATGCAGTACGAGTCCCACCTGGCGCCGCCGCCCCACCTGGTCGGGCTCCGCATCGCCGCGCTCGATGCGTTGCTGAACCGCGAGCGCCCGGTGAGCGCGAGCGAACCCTCTCCCAGGGATGCCGACGCGGTTCTCGTCACGAGCGCGGTGGCCCTCGCCGAGAAGGTGCCGGACCCCGACCTGCGGCCGCACGGTTTCGAGATCGAGAAGGGAGCCCTGCTCGATCTGGACGAGACGGCCGGGCAGCTGGTGGCGTGCGGCTACGAGCGCGTCGACCAGGTCGAGGAGCGCGGCCAATTCTCGATCCGCGGCGACATCCTCGACGTCTATCCGGCCACCGAGGAGCGCGCGGTGCGCTGCGAGCTGTTCGACATCGAGGTGGAGCGGCTCACCTACTTCTCAACGTTCACGCAGCGCTCGCTCGAGGAGGCCGACCGGGTGGAGATCGCTCCGGCAGCGGAGCTCGCCCCCGAGCACCGCGAGCTGGCTGAGATCGCCGCGGCGACCGATGCGGAGGAGCGTCCCGACGTGGCGGACGTGCTGCCGGTCGACCGCTTCCGCGAGCTGCTCGACCTGGTGCCGGCCGAGGCCCTGATCGCGGTGGCCGCGGAGGAGGAGCTCGCGCCCGCCCTGCGCGACTACTGGGAGGATGTGACCACGAGCTTCCACGACGACGACGCTCACCACCTCTACGTCAAGCCGGAGGAGCTCGACGCCGCACTCGAGGCGCGCGCGGCGCTCCGCCTGTCCGCGATCTCCCAGGACCAGCCGCACGAGTTCCGCGCCCAGGCCGCCGACACCGCGGCGCGGTCGCTGCGCGACGCGGAGCCCGAGCTCGAGAAGCTGGTGCGCTCGGGCTACCGAACGGTGGTCGCGTGGGCCCGCCGCGGGGAGGCGGAGCGCGCCCAGCTCAACCTCGACCGCCTCCAGGCCGCCTTCCTCGACGGCCGGCCGGCGCCCGAGGAGGCCGGGCTCAGCTTCGCCCACGCGAGCCTGCGCGACGGCTTCATCTCGCCCCAGCTGAAGCTGGCGGTGGTGCCGGAGCACCGCCTGCTGCGCCGCCGCAGGCCGGTGCGTCCCAGCGGGCCGGCGGCAGGCGCGCTGACCTCGTTCACCGACCTGCGCGCGGGCTCCCCGGTGGTGCACGAGGATCACGGCATCGCGCTGTTCAGCGGCTTCGAGACGAAGACGGTCGGCGGCGTGACGCGCGACTACCTCGAGCTCGAGTTCCGCGACGGCGACCGCGTGTTCGTGCCGAGCGACCAGCTGCACAAAGTGAGCCGCTATGTGGGCGCCGACGCCGGCGACCCGCCGCTCTCGAAGCTCGGCGGCAAGCAGTGGGAGCAGATGAAGCTGAAGGCGCGGCGCGCCGCCGAGCAGCTCGCCGGCGAGCTGATCAACCTCTATGCCGAGCGCAAGCGCCGCGCCGGGCACGCCTTCCCGCGCGACAGCGAGTGGCAGCTCGACTTCGAGGGCAGCTTCCCCTACCGCGAGACGCCCGACCAGCTCGACGCGATCGAGGCCGTGCGCGCCGACATGGAGGAGGCGCGCCCGATGGACCGGCTGATCTGCGGCGATGTGGGCTACGGCAAGACCGAGGTGGCGCTGCGCGCAGCGTTCAAGGCGGCCGAGGACGGCAAGCAGGTGATGTTCCTCGTGCCCACCACGGTGCTCGCCCAGCAGCATTTCGGCACCTTCTCGGAGCGCCTGCGCGACTATCCGTTCCGGATCGAGATGGCGTCGCGCTTCCGCTCCAGCGCCGAGGTCAGCCGGGCGCTCGCCGACTTCTCCGACGGCAAGGTCGACATCCTCGTCGGCACCCACCGGCTGCTCTCCCGCGACGTGCGCCCCAAGGAGCTCGGCCTCCTGATCGTCGACGAGGAGCAGCGCTTCGGGGTCAAGCAGAAGGAGCTGCTGCGCCAGCTGCGGCTGAAGGTCGACGTGCTCTCGCTGAGCGCCACGCCGATCCCGCGCACGCTCCAGATGTCGCTGGCCGGGATGCGCGACATCTCGATCATCGAGACCCCCCCGGAGGGCCGCCGGCCGGTGAAGACCTATGTGGGGGAGTACGACGAGGACCTGGTGGCGAAGGCGGTCCGCCGCGAGGTGGCGCGCGGCGGCCAGGCCTTCTTCCTCCACAACCGGGTCGAGACGATCGACGAGACGGCCGAGCGCGTACGCGCCCTGGTGCCGGAGGCGCAGGTGGCGGTCGCCCACGGCCAGTTGGCCGAGGGCGCGCTCGAGCGGATCATGCTGAGCTTCCTGCGCGGGGACGCCGACGTGCTCGTCTGCACCACGATCGTCGAGTCCGGCCTCGACATCCCGAGCGCCAACACGCTGATCGTGGAGCGCGCCGACGAGCTCGGGCTCGCCCAGCTCTACCAGATCCGAGGCCGGGTCGGGCGGTCACGCGAGCGGGCCTACGCCTACCTGCTCTACCCGAGCGCGGCGGCGCTGTCGGAGGAGGCGGGGGCGCGGCTCGCCACGCTCTCCGACTACACGGAGCTCGGCTCGGGCTTCAAGATCGCGATGCGCGACCTCGAGATCCGCGGAGCCGGCAACCTGCTGGGCGACGAGCAGTCGGGTCACGTGGCCGCCGTGGGGTTCGAGCTCTACGTAGGGATGATCGACGAGGCCGTGCGGTTGCTCTCGGGCGACTCGGCCGAGGAGGCCGCCGAGCCGGTGCGGATGGACCTGCCGGTCGACGCCTTCGTGCCCGGCGACTACGTGCCCTACGAGGCGGCCAAGATCGAGGTGCACCGCCGCGTGGCCGGGGCGCGGGAGGTGGCCCAGCTGATCATGCTGCGAGAGGAGCTGGCCGACCGCTTCGGCCCGATCCCGCCGCCGCTCGACAACCTGATCCGCCTCCAGGACGCGCGCATCAAGCTCGGGCGGGCGGGAGCGAAGTCCGTGGACTTCCGCGGCGGCAGGCTGTCTGTTACTCCGATCGACCTCGACTCCGTGCGGGCGAAGGCGCTGCGCGAGCAGGTCCCGGAGGCGGTGTACGAGGCGGGGCGCGAAACGGTGCGGGTGCGCCTGCCCGACGACGCGGGGGAGCGTTTCCGCAAGACGGTCGAGGTTGCGGAGGCGATTTTGGAGGTCGCGACAGAGCCTCAGAACGCGTGAAACAGCGTTCGCTACCCTTCGCCACCGCGTTGCGGGCCGTCAGTGCACTCGCCCGGCGCGATTGTCCGCTTACGCCAGCATCACCAACAGGTTGCCAGGGATTCCTTCGATGACACACGCCCCGATCAAGATCCTCCTCGCTCTCGCCGCCGCCGGCGTGACCGCACTCGCTCTCGCCGCCTGCGGCAACGACGTGCCCGCCGGCGCCGTGGCAAAGGTCGGGGACGAGACGATCACGCAGGAAGACTTCGACAAGTGGCTCAAGACCGCCGCCATGGGCCAGGCCCAGGGAGGCAAGGCGGTGGTCCCCGATCCACCCGAGTTCACCAAGTGCGTGGCGGCCAAGAAGAAGGCGCCCGTGCCTCAGGGTCAGGACAAGCCCTCGGACTCTGAGCTCAAGAAGCAGTGCGAGACCGAGTACGACACGCTCAAGCGCGAGGTCATGCAGTTCCTGATCCAGGCGGCCTGGGTCCAGCAGGAGGCCGAGCAGCAGGACATCAACGTCTCCGACAAGCAGATTCAGAAGTCGTTCGAGGACCAGAAGAAGCAGGCCTTCCCCACCGACAAGGCCTACAAGGAGTTCCTCACCAGCTCGGGCATGACCGAGGACGACATCCTCTTCCGCGTCAAGCTCGACCAGCTGCAGCAGAAGCTCACGCAGAAGGTCACCGAGGACGCCAAGAAGGTCTCGGACGAGGACGTCGAGGAGTACTACGACAAGAACAAGAAGCGCTTCGCGCAGCCCGAGACGCGCGACCTTCGAGTGGTGCTCACGAAGAACGAGGCCCAGGCCAAGAAGGCCAAGAAGGCCCTCGAGGACGGCGACTCGTTCAAGTCCGTCGTGAAGAAGTACTCCCAGGACGAGGCCTCGAAGGCGCAGGGCGGCAAGCTGCCGGCGGTCTCCGAGGGCCAGCAGGAGCCGGCCTTCAACAAGGCGATCTTCGGCGCCAGGAAGGGCGAGCTCGAGGGCCCGGTCAAGACGCAGTTCGGCTGGTACGTCTTCGAGGTCGAGAAGATCAAGCCGGCGTCGCAGCAGACGCTCGAGCAGTCCAAGGAGACGATCAAGAACCTGCTGCGCTCGGAGCGCCAGCAGAAGGCCCTGGACAACTTCATCAAGGACTTCCGCGACGAGTACAAGGACGAGACGAACTGCGCGGACGACTTCCGGGTGGCCGAGTGCAAGAACGCCCCGAAGGAGAAGACGAACACGGCTCCGGCTCCCAACGGGCAGAACGGCCAGAACGGCCAGCCGCAGCAGCCCGCTCCCACTCCGGAGGAACCGCAGCCGTAGCGATGACCGGCGACGAGCCTGGTCGCCACGATCCCGGGGCCGCGCTCGCGCGGCTCGACGAGATCACCCGCCTGCTGCGGCGTGAGTGTCCCTGGGATCGCGAGCAGGACGAGCGCTCGATCGTGCCGCACACGGTGGAGGAGGCGTACGAGCTGGCCGACGCCGCGCACGCCGGCGACGACGCCAAGCTCCTCGACGAGCTCGGCGACGTGCTCTTCCAGGTCTACTTCCTCGCGCTGCTCATGGAGGAGCGCGGCCGGGGCTCGCTGGCCGAGGTGGCCGACCACTGCCGCGAGAAGCTGATCCGGCGTCATCCGCACGTGTTCGGGGATCGCTCCGCGGATACCGCCGGCCAGGTCGTGCGCAACTGGAACGAGATCAAGCGCCAGGACGAGCGCGGCGGGGAGATCTTCGGCGAGATCCCCGAGACCCTGCCGTCCACGACCTACGCCAAGAAGATCCTCAAGCGGGCGGCGAGCGCCGGGCACGAGCCCCAGCCAGACGGGGACGATCCGGGCGACCGTCTGCTGATGGCCGTCCGCGAGGCGGTCGGGGCCGGTGAGGACCCCGAGCTGGCGCTGCGCCGGGCGGCCGCACGATTCCGAGACAGGGTCGAGGCGCGTTGAGCGAGATCGAGCAGGTGCACGCCCGGCAGATCCTCGACAGCCGCGGCAACCCCACGGTCGAGGTCGACGTGCTGCTCCACTCCGGCGCCGCCGGGCGCGCGGCCGTGCCCTCCGGTGCCTCCACGGGCGAGTTCGAGGCGGTGGAGCTCCGCGACGAGGGCCACGCCTTCGGCGGCAAGGGGGTGTCGCGGGCGATCGCGAACGTGAACGGCGAGCTGGCATCCGCGGTCCGGGGGATCGATCCGGCGGACCAGGAGGCGCTCGACGCGGCCATGATCGACCTCGACGGGACCCCGAACAAGGGCCGGCTCGGCGCCAACGCCATCCTGGGCGTGTCGCTCGCGGGCGCCAAGGCTGCCGCCGCCGAGGCCGGCCTCCCGCTCTGGCGCTACCTCGGGGGCGACGCCGCGCACGTGCTGCCCGTGCCGATGATGAACGTCCTGAACGGAGGCGCCCACGCCGACAACAAGGTCGACTTCCAGGAGTTCATGGTCGTGCCTGTGGGCGCGCCCACGTTCGCCGAGGCGCTGCGAGCCGGCGCCGAGGTCTTCCACGCGCTCAAGCGGACGCTGCACGACCGCGGGCTCGCCACCGCCGTCGGCGACGAGGGCGGGTTCGCCCCCGACCTCGCGTCGAACGAGGCGGCGCTCGAGGCTCTCGTCGAGGGCATCGAGGCCGCCGGCTACCGCCCCCTGGACGACGTGGCGATCGCGCTGGATCCCGCCACCAGCGAGATCTACCAGAACGGCGCCTACGAGCTCGAGCACGAGGGACGGAGCCTCGACGCGGCCGAGATGGCGGCCTACTGGGAGGAGATGGCGGGCCGCTACCCGATCCTCTCGATCGAGGATGGCATGGACGAGGAGGACTGGGAGGGCTGGAAGGCGCTGACCGACCGGATCGGCGACCGGATCCAGCTGGTGGGCGACGACCTGTTCGTGACCAACAGCGAGCGCCTGCGGCGCGGGATCGACAGCGGCGTGGCCAACTCGATCCTCGTGAAGGTCAACCAGATCGGCACGCTCACTGAGACGCTCGACGCCATCCGGACGGCGGGCGAGGCGGGCTACACCGCGGTGATGTCGCACCGCTCCGGCGAGACCGAGGACGTGACCATCGCCGACCTCGCCGTGGCCACGGGCTGCGGCCAGATCAAGACCGGCGCCCCCTCGCGCTCGGACCGGGTGGCGAAGTACAACCAGCTGCTGCGCATCGAGGAGGCGCTCGGGGCCGACGCCTCCTACCCCGGGCGCAGCGTCTTTCGCACGTAGTTCCCCCGAGCAGGGTCCCGCCCCCCGGTGGCGAACGCTGTCCGAATGGCACGCGCCGCCCTGCCGAGCCGCCGCCGCCGTTCGGGGATCCGCTGGGATCGCCTGGGCCGCTTCGCCCTGCTTGCGATGCTCGTGTTCATCGTGCTGCTCTACATCTCCCCCGCCAAGCACTGGATCCAGCAGTCGGGCACGGCGGGCCACCAGGAGCAGGAGCTGAGCGACCTCGGTTCGGAGAACCGCCAGCTCAAGGCCCGCCTACGCTCCCTTCGCGATCCGGGCGCGCTCGAGCGCGAGGCGCGCGAGCTGGGAATGGTGCGCGAGGGCGAGCGCGCCTACGTGATCGAGAACCTGCGCTGAAGGGAGTTGCCCGGCGCGCCGGCTCTACGGCCGCTCGTGGCGCTCGCGCGGCCGCCCGCCGGCGAAGTTCGACGCCTCGCGGGCGTAGCGCGCGAAGGCGGCGTCGGCCACCACGACCGCGTCCGATCCGGCGGCGTGGCGCGCGGCGAGGTCGGTCGCCCAGTCCGTGCCGGCGCCGTAGAGGTCCGCCAGCTCGTCGAGCACGAACCTCGAGCCGAGCCGGCGCCGGAGCTCCTCGACGATCACCTCGACGGCGCGCTCGAGGTCAGCGCGCGCCGGCTCGTCGGTGCCGGCGATGCGGCGCTCGCCCTCGCGCCACTGGAACAGCGCGTTGTCCACGGCATAGGCCACCGGCGTCGAAGGTATAGCTAGTCGTCGTCGGAATCGCCGTCGTCGGAGTCCGACTGCTCGCCGGCCCGCGTTATCACGATCCGGTCGGGCTCCACCGAAACGCTCACGGGGCGGTGGCCGGCCCAGTGCTCGGCGTAGACCCCGTTGTCCTGGATCGCGGGGTCGAGCCAGAGGCCGAAGCCCTCGTCGCCGTGGTCGAAGGTGCCCTCGAGCGCCTTCGGCTTGCGGCGCCGCCCGCGGCCGCCGCGGCGCCCGCGCCGGCGCCCGCGCGCGGGCTTGTCCTCACCCTCGTCGCCGTCGGCGTCCTCGGCGTCGTCGCCGTCTTCGTCCCCCTCGTCCCCGGCCTCCTCGTCCGCGTCCTCGGCGGCCTCTGCCTCGGCCTCGAGCTCGGCGGCCACGAGCGCGTCGTCCTCGGCGCGCAGATCCGGCTCGTCGAGCTCGGCTCCCGGGACGAAGGCCTCGGTGTCGCCGTCGCCGGCGTCCGCCGGAGCCAGGTCGTGGTCGCGCTTGAAGGAGCGGATGTCGCCGACGGAGACCTCGAGCTGATGGGCGATCCAGGCGTCGGTGCGACCTTGGCGAACCCAGGTGCGGATCTGGTTCAGCTGCGGCTTGAGGGATCGACGTGCCAAACGGCGCCGGAGACTAGCAATCCGGATGCCCCCGACGGTTGGGGATTGTGCTCCCGAGCGAACCTTGCTTTATTGAACGTGCTATCCGTCCGGCAGGGGAGGCCGCTGACGTGCTCGTGCTCACGCGCAAGTCCAATCAGAGCATCATGATCGGGGACGAGATCGAGATCTCCGTCCTCGCGATCATGGGCGAAAAGGTTCGAATCGGAATCGATGCACCGCGCGCGGTGCCGGTGTTCCGGCGCGAGGTCTACGTCGAGATCGAGGAGGATCGCGAAACCGAGAACTGCGCGTAGCCGCGCGTCAGCCCGCGATCGCGGCGAGGGTCTGGAACATCACGATCGTCACGACCACGGCCGTCGCGACGATGGTGAGGGCGAGCAGCGCGAAACGGAACTTGCCGGCCTTGCGGGTGCGATGAACACGGCGGACGCGCGAGCGTTGCGCGGACTGCTTGCGGAGCCGCTCCCGGCGCTCGATCGACTCGGCCGCTTCCTCGCGGAAGGCCTCCTCGAACTGCGCGAGCGACTGCCGCATCCGCATGGTTTGCGGAAGGCTACCAGCGCCACTGGGGTCCCACGCGCGCCTACGAGCTTTCAAGCTCACGCCCGCGCCGGCTCCCGCGCGGCCTCGTCGTAGACCTTCACGAAGCGCAGGTAGTTGTCCGCCACCTGGCGGATCGCGGCCTCGCGGTCGAGGCTCCCGTCGAGGAATCCCTTGAGCGCGTCCCACCAGATCGTGCGCCCGATGGCGAAGCCCGCGTAGCCGTCCACGGGCGCGCCCTGGCGCAGCCAGTGGTCGACCTTGGCATCGTCGGCGCCGCGCCCGAGCACGACGCAGGTCACGCCGTCGCGCCCGTCGCGCCGGGCGGTCTCGGCGATGCGCTCGCAGTCCGCCTGGGAGTCGATGCCCTCGATCTTCCAGATGTCCACCTCGACGCCGGCGTCCTGGAACTCGACGATCGTGCGGCGCATGAGCTCGGGACGCAGTTCGGCGTCATAGCGATCGGAGTCGCCGCCCACCTGCTCGAGCTGCGCCTCCTCGGCCGGTACGAGCAGCTCGAAGAGGAACTTGCGGTCGTTCTCGTGGAGCCAGTCGGCCAGCCGCTTGAGCCGCTCGGTCTGGCGCTGGTTCACCTCGGCGTCGCCGTCCGGGTTGTAGCGCACGAGCACCTTCGAGAAGTCCGGGTCGAACCGCTCGATGTGCGCGCCGAAGTCGTCGCCGTACTCGAAGTCGAACTCGTTCTGGCCCGACTTCTCGACCGGCATCGACAGGATCAGCCCGCGGCTCTTGGCCTCGCCCGGGATGTCGGTCGGAGCCCCGAACTGCTCGTCCACGAGCACGCCGGTCACGCTGGCCTCGGCGCCCTCCTCGACCGCCTTCAGCATGCCCTCGAAGATGAGCCGCTTGGCGTCCGCGATCGTCTGCGACTCCTCGTCCGTCGGATCTCCCTCGATCCCGAACATCTTCTTCTGGAAGGACCCGCGGTGGTCGAACGCGAGGATGTAGAGCTTGCCGTCGTATCCGAGTGCCATCGAGTCTCCTAGGTGGTGCCGAAGGGGAAGTTGACAGCTTGTTATACCCGCGTTGCGGCGCCGAATGCCACGTCCAGCGCGTTTCCTTGCCTCGCCGTCTGGTTACGATTGCCCCGTGGAGCACCGTTTCACGGGCCCCTCGTACACCCTTGGGATCGAGGAAGAGCTCATGATCGTCGATGACGAGACGCTCGACCTCTCGAATTCCATCGAGGGGCTCCTGAACGATCTGGACGGGGTCCCATCCGACGGCGAGTTCAAGCCAGAGCTGATGGAGTCGTGCTGCGAGATCGCGACGACGCCGGTGGCGAACACGGTCGAGGCGGGCGCCCAGCTGCGCTCGCTGCGGCGGATGGTGCAGCAGGTGGCCTCTCAGCGCGGCCTCTCGATCGCCTCCGCCGGGACCCATCCGTTCGCCCTCTGGGAGGACTCGCGCGTGGTGGCCCGGCCGCGCTATCGCGACCTCATCTCCGGCCTGCAGTTCGTGGCGCGCCAGGAGATCATCTTCGGCATCCACGTGCACGTGGGCATCGACGACCCCGACAAGGCGATCCACGTGACCAACGGGATGCGCGTCCACGTGCCGCTGCTCGTGGCGCTGTCGGCGAACTCGCCCTTCTGGCGCGGAGACTCCACCGGGCTCGATTCCACGCGCACGCCGATCTTCCGCGCCTTCCCGCGCGTGGGGATCCCTCCCCGCTACGACGACTTCGACGACTGGGCGCGCCGGATCGCATTCATGACGGAGTCGAAGGTGATCGGCGACTACACCTACCTCTGGTACGACGTGCGGCCGCACCCGAAGTTCGGCACGATCGAGGTGCGCTGCATGGACTCGCAGACGCGGGTGGAGCACACGCTGGCAATCGCGGCGCTCATTCAGGCGATGGTCAAGGAGCTCGCCGAGCACTACGAGGAGGGCAAGGAGCTGTCTCGCTTCCCGTACGAGATGCTCGACGAGAACAAGTGGCTGGCGGCGCGGCACGGCCTCGACGCAACGCTCGTCGACCTGCCCAACATCGTTCGCGTTCCCGTTCCGGAGCTGGCACGGCGCCTGATCGAGCGCCTGCGCCCGCACGCCGAGGAACTCGGCTCCGACGCCGAGTTCGACCTGCTCGAGGACATTGCGGAGAACGGCAACGGCGCATCCAGGCAGTCGCTCGTCTACGGCGCCAACCACGACCTTCGGGAGGTCGTGCGCGAGCTGATCGACGCGACGGCGCCCGAGGCGGCCGGGGCGCCCGCCGAGGCTCCCGGCGACTAGGCGCGCAGATGGGATAGCGCGCCGGGTACTCTCATAACGGTGTCTCAGCCGGACCTGTTCGTGGTGTGCAAGAACTGCGGGTCGGAGGTCAGCCCGTACGTCACCGAGTGCCCGTATTGCGGGCAGCGCGTACGAAAGCGCGCGCCGAAGATCGACCGCTCGGGCGGCGAGCCGCAGACGAAGCGCCGGGCGCGCGCGAAGAAGCTGCCGCGGCTGCGGGCCGAGGAGATCGCGGGGATCGCCCCGGACACCCGTCCCTACGCGACCTTCGGGCTGCTGCTCGCCTGCGTGGTGCTGATGCTGATCTACGCCGCCGACCCGGGGCTCGACCTGGGCTACCTCGTGATCGTGCCGGACGACCCCCAGATCGCGCAGGACGAGATCTGGCGCTGGTTCGTCAGCCCCTTCTTGCACACCGACCAGCTCGGCTACGCGTTCGTGGCGCTCGTTCCGGTAGCGATCTTCGGCACCCTGCTCGAGCGCCGCTTCGGGCCGCTCCCGGTCGTGGCGATCTTCGTGCTCGCCGGCGGCGCCGGCGCGGCGCTCGCCGTGCTGGTGGAGACGCCGCCGCTGCTCGAGAACCCGCCGCTCTACCCGGTGATCGGAGCGAACGGCGCGGCACTTGGCATGCTGTGCGCCTGGCTGGTGGACGACCGCCGCGCCGCCCGCAGGGGCGAGGATCGCGACAACGACCTGCTCGGCGTGTACGTGATCGCCGTGGTGCTGGTGCTGCTCTCCCTCACCACCGAGGAGGCCAACATCGGCGCGGCCGTGGGCGGCGCGCTCGCGGGCGCGCTCCTCGGGCTGGCGCTGCCGCTCTTCACGCGGCGGAGCGCTGCATAGGGTCCCGGGCGTGTTCACGGACGAGCAGGTGGATGCGGCGGTGCGCGCCCTCTCGGATCCCGAGCGCTTCGCCGGGGCCGAGCGGCTGCTGTCGGCTGCGGCGCCCCAGCTTCAGCGCATCCTCGGGGACGCGCTGAGCGAGGGCGGCTGGTTCGGGGAGGCGCACGCCCAGCACGTGCGGGCGGCCGCCCGCGAGCCCGACGAAGCCGCGCGTGCGGAGCGCATCGAAGCGCTGATCGCCGACGAGACCCGCATGGGGATGCTGATCGGCGTGGCGGTTGGATGGGAGCTGGCGCGGGAACTGGAGAGGCCGATCGATGATTCCGAACCCTCTGGAGGGACCTGAACCGTGGACATCCGCTTCCTTGGCCACGCCTGCTTCGAGCTGGCGGACGGCGACACGCGCATCCTGATCGACCCGTTCCTGACCGGGAACCCAAAGGCCGCCGTCGAGGCGTCGGAGGTCGATCCCACGCACATCTTCCTGACCCACGGGCACGCCGACCACTGGGGCGACGTGGTCGACATCGCCAAGCGCACGGGCGCGCAGTGCGTCGCGATCATCGAGCTGGCCGGCGAGCTGGGGGACCACGGGATCGAGAACTTGAGCGACCCGAACCTCGGCGGCACGGTCGAGTTCGACGGCGGCTGGGTGCGGCTCGTGCCGGC
>Ga0075420_100001859_pt1 | contig 18036 bp, 11 predicted proteins | sample SoiMetdeltSBSDD4_FD_75296 | JGI IMG/M metagenome (GOLD analysis project Ga0075420, IMG submission 75296) | Bulk soil microbial communities from a Populus tree surrounding site in Tennessee, USA - Soil MetaG P. deltoides SBSDD4 | ecosystem: Environmental > Terrestrial > Soil > Tree plantation... | reverse complement strand
TTTGTACACCGGATGGCGTACCAGATGGGGCGGCACGTCTTGGGGTACGAAGTGGAAAAGGTACGGGCCGCCGTGGATTGGCTGGCGCGGCAGGAGCCGAGAGCGCCCGTCGGTGTGCTTGGCCGCGGCGAGGGCGGGTTGATTGCGCTTTTCGCCGGAGCGTTGGACGAACGGATACAGGTGGTGGGAGTGAGCGGGTTGGGTTCGCTTGAGAAAACTTGGAGCGAGCCGTTGTACCGGAACGTGTTTGCGCTGTTGAAGCGGTTCGACGATGCGCAGTTGGCGAAGTTGATCGCGCCGCGCAGGCTAGTGAGGGCCGAGGACGCATTTGGCGGCTTTGCCGAGGCACTTGGCGTGAAGGCAGGCGGTGTGCGCGGCGAGGCGGGCGCGATCGCGGGTGCAAGGGAACGGCAACACCGTCAGTTCGCGCAGGCGATCGAGTTTACGCAAGCGTTGGTAAGCGCGGCCGAACGGGATCGATTGCAGTTCTGGAGCGGCTACAAGCCGGCTGACGTGGCTTCGATCGAGCCATACAGGGAGCGCTTCGCGGATTGGATTGGGAGGCTGCCCGGTGAACGCTCGACCGAAAGCGTGCAATCGCGTCAAGCCTACGACACAAACGCGTTTCGCGGATACGAGGTGAAGCTGCCGGTAACGGGGGAGGTGTTCGCCTATGGCGTGCTGCTGGTCCCTAAGGACGTGAAGCCAGGGGAGCGGCGGCCGTTGGTAGTCGCGCAGCATGGATTGGAAGGGCGCCCGCAGATTCTCATTGACGCAGGCAGTGACGCGCGGGGCAGGGAAACCTATCGTGAGTTCGCGGCGAAGTTGGCTGAGCGCGGCTACATCGTCTATGCACCACAGAACCCATACATCCTGGGCGAACGCTTCCGGCAGGTGCAGCGAAAGGCGAATCCGCTGGGGCTGACGCTATTCAGCTTCGTCGTCGCTCAGCATGCGCGCACCCTCGAGTGGTTGAAGACGCTGCCGATGGTCGATCCGGATCGGATCGGTTTTTATGGACTGAGCTATGGCGGATTCACCGCGATGCGCGTGCCCGTTCTGCTGAAGGACTACAAGGTCGTGATCTGTTCAGGCAACTTCAACGAGTGGACCTGGAAGACGACGAGCATCGATGCGCCATACAGCTACATGTTCACAGGCGAGTACGAGATTCCCGAGTTCGGCCAAGGCGCACAATTTGGGCACTTCGAGATGGCGCGGATGATTGCGCCGCGGCCATTCATGGTGGAGCGCGGCCATCGCGATGGTGTCGGCATTGACGAGTGGGTCGCCTATGAATACGCCAAGGTGGCGCGGCACTATCGGGAGTCGGGAATTCCCGAACGTACCGAGATTGAGTACTTCGACGGTGTTCACCGCATCAACGGCGACGGCACGTTCCGCTTCCTCGACCGCTGGTTGAATTGGACGCCTACTCAGAAAGAGTAGGGAGTTTTTCGCGCCCATTCGCTTTTTGGATAGCGGCGATGGAGCACTTGAAACGCAGCCTTCGAAGCCGCCGAGTTCGCGTCGTCCGTGCATCCATAGCGCGTGGCGCGGACGGCGAGATGGAGCAACTCCGCGTTGCGTGGGTCTTGAGGCGCGGCATTCGCCAATTGTACGGCGCGGCGGGCCAACCACGTGGGCGCAGAGGGCATGGCTTGCAGCGCGGCCAGTTCCTTTGCGGCTTCGGCTTTCGCAGCGCCAGGCAGCCACATGGGAATCGCGGTCTTCTCGTCTTTCGTCCAGGCGCACCACCAGTTGGCGCGATAGTTGTCTATGGCCGTTGGCGCAGCGTCGCGCCGATTGATTCCGGCGGTGACATAGGGCGTCATGGAAGGCGTGCGCAGGACTTGGTAGATCTCATCATAACTTCCGCCGCTGAGCAGGATGCGGCGCGTGCGCGTTACGGTCCCCAACTGCTCGCGCAATGCAGCGGGAAGTTGAGTTTCTGCCGCCGCGCGCTGCAGCAGGCTCAGAGGGAGTCCGCGATTCGCCTGGAGCGCGGCATCTGAATCGAAGAGAACCGCCGGGAGGTCTTCCTGACCCGCTTCGTACTCGCCATAGTAGTACCAAGCCACCGGTTGGCGCGGCGCGAATGCTACCCATTCGGCGACGTTCTCCGCGACTTGCATGCGTTGCGCCTTGAACGCATTCACGGCGGAAACGGGAAGCGTCTGCTTGAGAATTTCGTCTAGTTCTTTGCGGGCCCTGACGCGATCCGCTGACGCGAGCAGCAGGCGTACGCGATGGTAGCGAGCCGTGGCATAGGCGGGCGACGATGCCGGAACGGAGCGGGCGGCTTCGAGTAACTCCGCATTTTGCTGCACGCCGGGCTGGGCATGAAGCAGAGCGGCCAATAACCACACGGGCTTATGCGTCCGCTTCCAGCGCTCGACCGGTTCGCCCCGCCCGGATTGGACGGCATCGATCCACTCGGTCATCTCATCGCCTGAAAAGCTGGCGGTTTCGCGGTCGAGGAGCCATGTGTAATCGGTGAGCGATTGTGCGAAGGCGGCCTCCTGTTTCGGGTCGTTCAAACGCTTGGCCAGTTCGATGCGGTGCTCCTCGGGGCGCAACTTCGAAGCGATGAACCCGAGCAGCGGCGGATCGCCGAGCTTTCGCAGCTCCCTCTCGGCGTTCTGCAAGTCCTGCCGGTTGAGCGGGCCGATCGTCCCGCGGCGAATCAGACAGCGGGCCACGAGATAGGAGTCGCCGAGTCCGCGGAACTGTAGTTCGGCGATGTCGTACTTCATCGCGTAGAAGTTTGCGGCGGCGATCTGATATTGGCGTTCGCGCGCAAGGGCGGTGGGTTGGCCTGGCTCGATCGCCTGGGGAATCTTCTCACCGCCTTCGCAATTGGAGAAGACGGTGTCCTGCGCCTGCAGCCACGACTTCACACCCGCATGTGTGTCGCCGAATTGCCGTTTCAATTCCGCCAGCTTTTCTTCAGCGCGGCGGAAAGCGTCCTCGCCGCAATTGACGAAGCTCTGGAAGTTGCCGCCCGGAAGCTCGCGCTCCGTGCGCACATTCTTCCACAGCGTCCTTTGCCATGGGTTGCGCGGAGGACCTTCGATAAAAGCCCTCTGTTCGGCAGCGGTGAGTGGCGGGCCTTCGATGTTACGCCAGGCGACGACGAGGAACTTGCGCCAGAAGGTGGGATAGACGATCCCCAACTCGCCGCTGGCAAAGTTGCGCTCTGGGTACCTCGGGTATGAGGTGTAGGTGAAAACCGCCTCGCGAAACATCGGTCCGCAGGCGAGAACGATCAGGGCACATGCAAGACCGCACAACAGTACGCGTTTGAGCGTCATTGCAACTCCTTCAGGGCCGCCTCGTAAGCTTCTTTGGTCCACGGTTTCGGATGAAAAAGATAAACTCTTCCCTCCCATTTTGAAGGAGGCCGCAACAGTTCGTCGGTAGAAATTCCGAGGCTTCCCTGGCACAGCGGCTCTGGAAATTCATCGCCCGCTGCAAGCTTGCGGCGAATCGTGTCCCGATCGGGGCCCATGCGAAACAGCATAGGTACCGCTTCGTCCACGGGCAACGCCTTCATCCATCGGTCGCCATCGCACCAACTGGCCAGTGAGGTAACGGACAGCGGCAACCTTTGGGGCAGCCGGTCGCGCAGCCGCTGCAGCAGGGAGGCATAAAAGGGACGGTCTAGGGTACCTGCATCGTAATCGATTTGCGCGGCAACAAGACGCGAATCGTCGAAGACCTTGAATAGTTGATCGACCGTCTGCATCGCCTGCGCCTGGTTGCCAGAGGCGTTCTTCGTTTCGATGCGAACTACCGCCATAAGGGGAGTTTGGGGCGTAAGCAGCAGATGCTGTTTGCGCCGCTCCATGCGCGGCGCGCCTTCGCCTTCCATGTAGATGTGGGCGAGTAGCACGGCGATGCCCGCTTCGCTCGGCTGCAGGAATCGCAAATCCTCCGGCCGTTCCCAGGCCCACAGAAAAACGAGCGGCAGTGAGTCGATAAGCGGATCGCCGCGATGGAACCAGCGCTTCGTGACGAAATTAAGTAGGTTCGGGACGAGCATGACCGCGGCGATAAGGAGCAGCCACCTCAGCCACATCGGCCAGCGCCGCATCTACTTAGCCGCCGACGTAAGCGTGGAGGGAGGCGCGCTCGGTATTGCGTTTCCAATCCTCGAGATCAGGCCCTTTGATTCGGTCGGCGCGCTGGCGCATGGCCGACATCGCAGTGTCGCTCAGCGGTTCGAATTCCCTGGCGATGCGGACGTCGTCTTCGAGTTGCCCGATGGTAGTGCAGCCCATCGCCGCCGTGTGGACCTGCAGACTCAGCGCATAGCGGATGCATTCGCGCACGCTGAATGCCTGCAAGAGTTTCGCATTCGCCGTCGTCTTCATGGCTTGGATGCCGAGCTGTTGCTTGTTAGCTTCACGCAGCGCGCCGCGCTCAAAGCTCAGGTAGCCGGTATCGGCGATGTGCAACGGCATCAAGATGGTGTCAAAATTCTTGTAGCGCTTCATCATCTCGGCGTGCACGGCAGGATCGCGATGGCCCGTGAAGCCGATGAAACGGCAGAGGCCTTCCTTCTTGGCTGCTTCAAAGGCTTCGATGGCTCCGCCTGGCGCGAAGATCTTCTCGACCTCCTCCATCTCGCCGATTGCGTGAATCTGCCAAAGGTCGAGATGATCGGTCTTCATGCGCTTCAGCGACTCCTCGAGCTGCTTGCGCGCGCCGTCGCGCGTGCGATCGAGCGCCTTCGAAGTGAGGAAAACATCCTTGCGAACGCTCTGCAGTGCGGCACCGTACACTTCTTCCGAACGTCCATCCCAATAGGCGTGAGCGTTGTCGAAGTAGTTGATACCGAGATCGTAGGCGCGGCGCGTTATGGCGACGGCCTCGTCGAACGTGCAAAGCGGAAACCTGCCGCCGGCCTGGCCAATGATGGTGAGCTCAACGCCGGTCTTGCCAAATTTTCGCTTCGGAATACCGCCGCCGGTCGTCTTTACGGCAGGTTTAAGGTTGGAGGTTTGCGCTGCCGCGAGCGCCGTTCCCGAAATCGCGCCACCGACAAATACCCGACGTTTCATGATGACACTCCCCGGCTAAGCAGCCGACAAACCGCGCAGGTTCCAGCCGCAGATTTTGCTGGCCTCCATCTTATCGCCGTTCGGCCCGGGCCAGTGTGTTTCCAGACTCAGCCAACCGGTGTAGCCGTCAGCCATGAGCGCGGCGATTTGCCCCTTCCAATCGATGCTGCGCGTGCCCAGCGGTCCCCAGATGGGCTTGTGACCTTCCATGTGGCAGTCCTTTGTGTGCACGTGGACGATGCGGTTTTTCGGAAGCAGGCCGTAGCCATAAGGGAACGGATTTTCGCCCGCACAGACGCTGTTAGCCGGATCCCAGACGAGCTTCACGTTTTCATTGGGAATTGCATTGAGCGCCGCGGCGGCTTCGGTGGCCGTGGCGACATTGCAGGCGTGCTCATTTTCGAGGCCGATAATGAGACCTTTCGATTTCACCTGGTCGGCCATTCCGCTGACTGCCTTCACGACGGCGTCGAAGCACTTCGGCGGATCGATGGTGCGCCAATAGGAGAAGACACGGATAATCTTTGCGCCAGTCTTTTCGCATATCTGCACCGCGTGATCGAGGAGACGTTGTTGATCGTCAAATGTGTGCTTGGCGTTGAACGTGTCCTGCTGGAAGCGTGGGTCGACGCCGGGGCCGCCGGGTAGAACGCATTTGAGAATCGGCGAGGCGATGGAGATGATCTCCATGCCATGGCGCCGGCACAGATCGACGGCCTTGTCGAGTTCGCCGTCGCTCAGGTCCATGATGTTCTTTCCCCACACAACACGAAGTTCGGCGCCGGTCATGCCAATGGCCTGCATGGCTTCCAATGCGGGTCCGAGTTGAGGAGAAAATTCATCTGTGATGGATGCGATACGCAATTTGGGATTCATGGCGAAGAGACTAGTTTACCGCTAGCGAACGATGCCCCTTGTCTCGTCGACAAGCAGGCGCTGATTGGCTTTGACGCCGCCGAACTGCTGTTTGGCGCCCGATGGCCACTCGATGGCGATGTTGGCGGTCCCGTCTTTGCCGAGGCCGAAATGAAGGGCGAGGTCGCTCGCCGAGCAGTAGCTGGAACCGCTGCGGGCTAGTTGCGTTTGCTTGCCGGATGCCGACTCGACACGGACGACCGCGCCAAGGCCGCCGCGGTTCGATTTGGTCCCGCGCAATCGCACTTGGATCCATGCATTGCCGGCACTACTGTCGTTGCGGAAGAGATAGCCGGGGCCTTGGTTCGTGCTGCCTAGCAGATCGAGATCGCCGTCACGGTCGAAGTCGCCATAAGCCGCTCCGCGGGCGACGAACGGACGCGCGAGTCCGGCAGATTTCGTCACATCCTCGAAACGTCCCTTGCCGGCGTTGCGGAACAGGAGCGGCGGTTGCGCAAAAGGAACCTTGGGTTGAACGCGTTGAATTTCCTCTTCGATGTGGCCGTTGGCGGCGAAGAGGTCGAGCCATCCGTCGTTATCGAAGTCGAAGAAGAACACAGCGAAGGCGAGTGAGAGCAGACTGGCCCTGCCGACGTTCGAGCGCGGTGCTTCGTCCACAAACAGGCCGTTACCCTCGTTGTGATAGAGGCCGAGCATCTGGTTGGAGAAATTGCCGACTAATAGATGCGGGCGGCCGGAGCGGTCATAGTCGGCGGCATCCGCGCCCATGGCCCCGCGCGCGACACCGTCTTCGCCAAATGCGATACCGGCGGAGAGGCCTTCTTCCTTGAACTTTCCGTTGCGGAGGTTCCGGAAGAGTTTGTTGGGCTGCGTGTCATTGGCGACGAAAAGGTCGGGCCATGTGTCGCCATCCACGTCGAGCACGGCGACACCGAGGGACTTGGAGGATGCATCGGAGACGCCTGCGCGTGCGCTTGCGTCTTCAAATTTGCCGCCGCCCAGATTGCGATAGAGCTTCGAAGGCGAGCCCTTATAGGATTCCGGTGTGCAATAGGATTTCTTGGCGCCATCTAGTGAACACCACAAGTCTGTCTTGAGCGACCACTGAACATAGTTCGCGACGAAGAGGTCGAGCAGGCCATCTTTGTCGTAATCGAGCCATGCGGCGGAGGTGCCAAACGCAGCGTTGCGGATGCTACTCGATGACGTTACGTCGCGAAATTTGCCGCCGTCATTGTGAAACAGCCGATCGCCTTCGAGGTAGGTAATGTAGAGATCGTCGCGGCCGTCGTTGTCGTAGTCGCCGACCGCTACGCCCATGCCATAGCCTTCGATCTGCAGGCCGCTTGCGGCCGTGACGTCGGTGAATGTGCCGTTGCGGTTGTTGCGATAAAGGGCGGGATACGATTTGCGTCCGCGTGGCATCCAATCGCGCGAGTTGATGAAGAGGATGTCGAGCCAGCCATCGCCGTCCGCGTCAAGGAAAGCGCAGCCCGAGCCCATCGTTTCGGGAAGGTACTTCTTGCCCGTCTTACCGGCGTTGTGTTGGAATCGAATACCCGCAGCGGCGGTAACGTCAGTGAACTTCACTTGCGCGCCGCAGACCGCCGCCGCGGTCAGCATGAATACGAGAGTCTTCATGGGATGCGGTGCGAGCTTTCGTGTTCGTGAATCATCTGGCGCTCGTTGTTGTCTTCCGGGCTGACCATGCGCTGCTTGAAGGTGATCTCTTGCGACGATTCGTCGGCTTTGAATCGGCGGAAGAGTTTCTCTTCGCGCGCGACGAGATCGATTTTCCCCAGGCCGCGGTAGCAGAGCATGAGAGTGTAGTGGGCCTGTAAATCTTCGGGGTCGACGAGCAGCACGCGCTCTAGTGTACGAACTGCTTCGGCGTAGTTCTTCTGCAGAAACTGGATGCGCGCAATCTGATTGAGCACGACGCGGTCTCGCGGGTATTGCGTCTCAACGGCGCGAAGCGAGGCGAGAGCTTTATCGTAATCGCCCGCGGCCTTGTCGATCATGGCCTGGAAAAAATGGATGCGGCCAAGCTTTGAGTTGCGCCGCATGGCTTCGTCGATCAGTGGGCGGGCCGCTTCGGTTTCGCCTTCCTGGATGAGCGCGCGGGCCACATTTAGCCAACCATCGGCGTATTCCGGCTCCGCCTCGGTGACCTTACGGAATGCGTATTCGGCTCCCTTCAGATCGCCTTGCAACAGCATGCCGATACCCCAGTCGTTCCAACGTTCGCGGTCAGCTTTGGCAACCGTCGGCACCCAGTTCGTAGTCTCGCTGGGTGCTGCGAGATTGAGTGAAGCCTTTGCCATGGCAAGGGTGACGATGGGCGGCGAGGGGATTTCATCCTTGATCCGGCCCGATACATTCTTAGGGATATTTGTCTTAACGAACGAATAGGCACGAGAGTCGTGACTCTTGTCCGCGTTGGCGTCGCCGGGGGCGGGTTTACCCGCGTAGACGTACTGCGTGTAGTAGTGAGCGAACTTGCGATAGTTCAATTTGGCCTCGAATTGAATCGGGCCATTCGCGTCCTTCGGAATGTTCACGCGGTAATGGGCGACGTCGGCAGCCCCAGGTGGAATTAGCCGTACGTACAGCACGCTGCGCGTTTGCCAGGCGTTGCGCTTGTTGATCGGATTGCCAGCGCCGTCGAGCTGATAGCTGCGGTAAAAGTGAGCGCCAGGCTCGACGGGACCCTTGCCGTCGTCCTCCACGTCGCCACTGAGGAAGACAGTCTTTCCGGTTGCGTCCTTGCCGGTAACTTCTAGCCAGACGTCGAATGCATCGACGGTTCCCGCCGGGAAGAAGTGTCCGATCTTGCGCGTGCGAACCACAACGTCGAGACGTACCGAAGAGCCGGGCTGGAACTTGACGCCGGCGCGATCAATGGGTGCGGCAACCTGGCCAACCTCGCGCAGGAAAAACGTTCCGCCTCCCTCGCTCTCTTCGCCTTGCGCGAATGTCGAGCTCAGCACCGGCGCGTCCGCGCGGCGCCGCATTTCGACTTCCCGCATATCGGCATTCACTGGAGAGGCGGCGAAGATGTCGACCGTAATGAAGCCGGACTTGAGGAACTTCTCTGTTTCCGATAGCTGTTCCTGATCTCTGTTCACGTAGGCGACGGCTGTGTTTGCCGCCGCGAAGCGATGGTTGTGGATCTTCCCATTGCGATTGCCGGGGTCCTGCGAATCGACGAGCGGCATGTGACAGCCATTGCAGGTAAGCGATTGCGGCGGGTAGTAGAAGCTGCGCGCTCCTTGGCCTGAAACGCCACTGGCCTGCCAATTGTCATAGTCGTTGAATCCGCGCACCCACCGGTAGTTATTCACCGGTTCGTCGAGGTGGACCTTATGGCACGCCGCGCAGAACTCGGAGCTGTCCATGCGCATAAATGGCTTCATGAACGTTCGGCGATGTGGTTCAGGGTCGAGATAGGTGAGGAACTCGTCGAGCTTGCGAATATACGGGTTGCGGCTCGATGCGAGTTCGTGCAGCGGTGGATACTCGACGATGAATCCGCTGTTGCCCATGGTGCCGTTCACATGTGAGATCGCATGGCAGCTCATGCAACCGAGGCCCGTCTGTGCTTCGGGCGTATCGATCTGATCCTTGATCGGCTTGTCGAATCGGCCATTGAAGAATACGGCGTGGTCGTGGCAGGCGGCGCACCATCTAGAGCCTTTTGTGCCGTTCAACTCCTGCATGTGCTCGACAGACTTTCGGTAGAACTGGTTGTTGAACGACGCAAAATGGTGCATCGAGCTTTCCCACTGGTTGTAGATGTCCTTATGGCAGGAGCCGCAGAGTTTGGAGTCCATGAAGAAATCGGAAGGAATTGTCCGATTTACGCTGGTGTTCGACGACGATGGCCAAAAGGGCGAGCTTGGCCCGGCTCCTTCCTCTTCCATGGAGGTGGGAACGACGAGCGAGTTCCGAATGCGCAGCTTGGGATCCGGGAACGCGCGCTGGTAGGCAATTGCGCTAACGGCGAGCAACGCCGCGACAGCGAGCGCGGTGCGGTAGGCGCGAGAAGGGACGCGCGCCAGCAGTAATAATCCGATGACTCCCGCGGCGATGTGCGCGATGAGAACCGGCTGGTTCGCGAGCAAGGCGCCCTTCCAGGTGAGATATGCGCCTAGCACGGTGGAAATGCCAAGTACGGCCAGCGCCGGTTTCGGCAACGAGCGTGCGCCGAGGACGAACAGCGCCCCGCCAAGGAATACATGGGCCAGCACGTTGACCATGTAGAACACACTGGGCGTAGCGAATCCGGCAATGTAACCGGTGGCGAGGAGCCAAATCAAAAAGAGCGCTCCAAGCACTTTCTTCATTCACTGGCACCTCGCGGGCGGCTCAGCGGGCGCAGAGTCCGCAGCGCCGGACGCGTGTTGTACTCCTCACGCCATAACCGATGGGCCGGAGTGTCGGGAAAGCGTTCGCCAGGGCCGTACGGGTAGCCGGACATACCGTGGAAGGGCAGAGGCTCGACCGATTGCGAGTATGCAGTGTTCGGATCCTGATCCTTAGCCCAGCCGTCGATCACGAGGACGAAGCTGCGTTTCATGCTAGCTGGAAGCGGAGGTAACGCGCTCGCGTCAAACTGAAGGGCGACCTCGTCTCCCGAGCCCATAATCACCATGCGGTCGTCTACTGTACTCAATAACGGGCCTACATCACCATAGTGCGAATAGGTACCCCGCGTGGGATTCCACATGGACGAGGGCGAAGGATCGGCGTAGAAAAACATTTCCGGCTGCTTCCGAGCGGGATCGATAAGGGCTCGTGAGAAGCCTCGGAAACGAAGGTCGGCGGTAACGGCTGGAAGTTCGCGGGCCGGCGGGGCCGGCCGCGCCGACGCGAAGTAGGCTGCGGTCCAGTGCAGCGCGAGATTGGTTGTGATCCGCAACCGCCGGCTGCCGAGCGGAAGCTTGCCCGCGAGGTCGACCGCGATGGTTTTGGGTTTACCCGCCGGCATCCCCATTTCTTTGTAGATGGTGTGCCAGCGGCCATCGGCGGTTTTCGCTTCGAGCGTGGGCAGGGACAAGGGTTTGCCGCGTTGAGCGAGGCCAAGGAACGTACTGCCATCGGCCCAATCGACCCAACCGGTGAGCACAAGCGTGGGGTTGGCGATCGTAGCTACGGCTGCCGGTAAGGCCAGCTCAGACTTCGCGATGGTGAGCGGCCTCATTTGCGACGCCATGGAGAGCCGCATCGGAGGATAGGGCGGCGATTGGAACTTCTCATTCGTAAGTAGAGTGGTGCCTTGCGGGTGATCGACCGCGAGGAGGCGCACCTGATCGAGATATGTCACTTCCGCGAGTTCCTCAGTGATGCGAATCTCGTAGAGTCCATCGCGCATTTGCAGCGAACCCTCCGGCAGCACGATCGACTCCTCGTGGTCGGTCGGGAAGTACTCGCCATTGCCCGCGGCTGCGCCTAGAGGAGCGACGCCTAACACATCTGTGATGTAGCGGAACTGGTGGCCGTCCCACGTCCAAATCGTCGGGCACGAACCGGAAAGACGCTGCGCCTCCTTGAACACGAGCGTACGGTTCACCGGCTGCCGCGCTTCACTTTGGATGAGCCCGTTCGGCCAGGTGATGCGCACGGCGTCGATCTCTTTGGTGACCGGCAGATCGAATCGGAGGGGTGCGCCGCGATATATCTGTTTGCGAAAGAAGCTGCCCGCCTTGACCTCAACCTCGGAGCCTTCGGCCAACTTCAAGTTCTTTACTCCGATTAGGCGGATGCTCACCCACGTGCTTCCGGCGGGCTTTGGCGTTGCCAGCGGAGTTGGGAAGCTCGGCGCGGGAGTCGCTTCGAACTTGCCTGCGAGGCGGTCGCGATAGAGAATGCTCGGGCGGTCCTTATAGTGGACCAACAGGTCCATGCCGCGCGTATCGGGCACGAAGCGAAACGCCACGCCGGATTCAGCTTGGCCGGTGGAGAAGGGAAACTGCGCCGTCGCGTCGTCGAATCCAGCTTCCATGCGGTTGCGCAGCAACGCGCAGCGGTCGCCGAGCAGCGCGAGATCGAGGTCGTAGTCATGATCGAAGTCGAACCAAACCGCGGCGCGATAGATGCCCTTGGGCGCTGAAAGCGGATGCTCGACAAATCCAGCCTTCGACGCACGCATCAGCGCGGGTGCGCCGTTGCGGAAGACCACCTTGTCCTGCAGGCCATCGTTGTTGAAGTCGCCGCGCGCCTCCGAGAGCGGGGCAGGGAATGCGGGTGGCGGTGCGGGAGGCCGGTCGTCGATCACTTCGGAGTAGAAACTCCATTCCATGTCTTCTGGCGTGGGCGAATTCTCGGATTCCTTCTTGACCTGTTGAAATAGCGCCAACCTTTGGCGCGCGGCCTCGGTGTCGCCCGCCTGGCGAAGGAGATTGAATAACTGAAAGTGCGGCGCGGCAAGGTGCGGAGCGAGTTTGGCGGCGAGTTCAAACTCGCGGCGGGCCTCGGCCAGTTTGCCTTCCAACTTGTACAGCGTGCCCAGATTGTAGTGCGTGACAGGCTCGTCTTTGACGAGTCGCGCCATCTGTTCGAGTTGTCGGCGGGCTTTGTCGTAATCGCCTGCCTTCTTGTATTGGATACCGAGGTTGAACCACGTGTGGGGAATCGCAGGATCTTGCTTCTGTGCACGTTCCAATTCAGATATGCCGGCAGCGGTCTTGCCCGCCGCGAGGAGCGCGATGCCGAGATTCACGCGGTCGGCGACAGTCGCCGCTGGCAGCGCGACGGCTTTGCGAAATTCCGTAACGGCGAGTTCGTGCGTAGTAGGGTTCTCAAAAAATGCTTTACCCAGATTGCGGTAACGCTCAAGTTGGTCCGATTTGCTTCCGCCTGTCTGGCCGAGCGACAGGGCCAAAACGGCGAGCGCGACAAACGAACTGCGGATTAGTTGCGGCATCGGCGGACGGCTTCCTTCCATCCCTCATAAAGATGCTCACGGACGTTCTGTGGCATCGAAGGTTCAAAGACGCGCTCGGCACGCCAGAACTGCTCCACTTGATCAGTGCCGCTCCAGAAGCGTGTGGCGAGCCCGGCCAGATAAGCCGCGCCGAGAGCGGTGGTTTCAATGTCGGCCGGCCGCACGATGGGTTTGCCAAGAATATCCGCCTGAAACTGCATGAGGAATTGATTGGCCGTGGCACCGCCGTCGACGCGCAGTTCAGTGAGCGCCTGGCCGGAGTCGGCCTCCATTGCCTCGACTAGTTCCCGCGTCTGGTAGGCGATGCTCTCGAGCGCGGCGCGCACAATGTGCGCACGCGTGGCGCCGCGGGTGAGTCCGCAAATGAGGCCGCGGGCGTTCCCGTCCCAGTGTGGGGCGCCCATGCCGACGAACGCAGGCACAAGATAGACGCCGCCCGTATCGGCTACGGAGGTGGCGACCGCTTCGCTCTCAGCTGCTGTTGAAATAAGCCCCAGGCCGTCGCGAAGCCATTGCACGGCAGCGCCCGCGACAAACACCGAGCCTTCCACAGCGAACTGGGGCGTGGCGTCGATTTGCGCCGCGCGCGTGGCCAGGAGCTTGTGCGCCGAAACCGGTTGCTTTTTGCCTGTGTGAAGCAGCGCAAAGCATCCCGTACCGTAGGTATTTTTAGAGAGACCGGGCCGGAAGCATGCTTGTCCGAAGAGCGCCGCCTGTTGATCGCCCGCAATTCCCGCTATCGGGATCTCCGCACCGAAATGTGATGCCGTGGCCGTTCCGACGATCTCGCTCGATCGCGCAATGCGCGGCAGGATCCCGCGTGGAATATCGAAGAGTGAGAGCAGATCGTTGTCCCAATCGCCAGTGGCCAGGTTCATGAGCATCGTGCGTGATGCGTTGGAAACATCGGTGACATGAACGGCGCCGCCAGTGAGTTTCCAGATGAGCCACGTGTCGATGTTGCCGAACAAAAGCTCGCCCGCGCGGGCCCGTTCGCGCGCACCCGGTACGTTTTCGAGAATCCATCGGATCTTGCTGCCAGAAAAGTAGGCGTCGACGACGAGACCGGTCTTCGCGATGATCGCGGAGCCCGACCGCGCAGCGAGTTGCTGGCAGTATTCCGCAGTGCGGCGGCATTGCCAGACGATCGCCGGCGCAACGGGCTCACCCGTAGCGCGGTCCCAAAGCACGGTGGTTTCGCGCTGGTTGGTGATGCCGATGGCGGCGACATCCGAGGCCTTGGCTCCCGCGCTCTGCAGGGTACGGCGAGCCGCCTCCAACTGCTGCTCCCATATGCCCAGCGCGCCTTGCTCCACCCATCCGGCGCGCGGGTAGTTACACTCAATCGGGTTCGACTCCATGGCGATGCGGCGGCCTTCGCGGTCATAGAGCGCGGCGCGTGCGCTGGTGGTGCCTTCGTCGAGAGAAAGTATATATTGAGCCATTACGCGTACCTGCGAATTATAATGGATGCAGTCACATGTTCTTTCGCCGCGAGAAACCACACATGCTCAGTTTTTCTGAGCGGATAGATCAGGCGCGCTCAGCGGGATTCCAAATCTCGGCCGGGACGCATGGCGCAACGAGAGTGAGCCGTGCAGGAATTGCCGCCGACGTAGGCGACTCGGGCGACGGGATGCCGGACATCTCGAATGTTGGCGCCCTTATCGGCAACGAGATCGGACCACTCGTCGAACTGGGCTTTCAGAAGATCTGGCAAACTGCATCTGGCAACAGGTTGCCCGCGACGGCGGTTCAACTAAAGGCACTACATGCCTTCACCGAAGACCTGCGCGAAGCGCTGGGGTTGACCAGCCTGTACAACGAAGGGCTTGGTACAGTGAACCAACAGCACGTCTACGATCGCGTTGTCGATCGCGATGTGAAGCGCGAAAAGAAGCCCTGGGAAGTTGCGTTCCGCAACTAGCGACTGCGTTCGCGCACCAGTTGCGCTTACAACCGTGGCTTCGGTGGGGTCACCGGCACCCACGGGAACATGCCCTTCTTCTTGATGGTCCGCCGGAAAACTTTGTCCCCTGACGTGACATACAGAGTTTGCAGATCTCGACCGCCGAAGACGACGCTCGAAGGGTCGCTTCTCTCCGGCTTGCGCAGGATGCCAACCGTCCGGCCGGCGGGATCGGCAATTTGGATCCCGAGCTTCGTGGCCACGTAAACGAATCCATCGGCGTCAACCGTCATCCCGTCCGCGCCGCTGCGCAGTTCACCAGACTCCACCTCATCGGGGATCTCCAGCCTGTGGAAGGGTACACCGTTTGCGAGCGACCCGTCGGGAGCGACGGAGAACGACCAGATCCACCGGCTCATCGTATCGGCCACCATCAGGAACGCATGGTCAGGCGAGAAGCGTATGCCGTTGGGGAAAAGAATTCCCTCATGCACCACGCGCTTGTTCCTATTGGCATCAATGAACCAGACTCGCCTGTTCTGCGGGTCGGTGAAATAGATTTCGCCGCGGGGGCCTACGGCAAGATCGTTCGAGTTGACGTCCTCGGCGATGATGGATTCTTTGCCGTCAACCGCAAAGGCAACGATACGCTTGCGGCCATTCTGGCAGGCATACAATCGCCCGTCCGGGCCGAACATCAGGCCGTTGGCCTCCCCCGCATTCTCGCGGAATACGGTGACTTTTCCATTAATCGCAATTCTGTGGACGCGACCATTCGGAATGTCGCTGAAGTAGACATTCCCCATGGCATCCACTGCCGGGCTTTCGGTGAATTTATGACCTTGGCTGACTACTTCCCAATCAGGATCGGAATCGAGGACGATGTTGTTACTGATGAAATGACGCGGCCCGTTAACAGGTTTGGCGATGGGCTTCGGATGATCCCGCCACAGCCACCGCAAAGCTTCGGGCAGGATGGCGGAACCGTGTTTGCTGTTATGGGCTTCGGTGCCGACCACGAGCTTGTAGTCATAGTTGGCATGCTGCAGCGCCAGGCCCAGTTCGTAGTTACTGTAGACGTTCACGTCCTGCAACCCGTCCTGCAGGAAGATCCGCAAGGGCTTCGTCTCCATCTTTCGCACGAGCGAGGGGTAAATATGGTCGCCACGCAGGTTTGTGAAACCACCAATGAAACTCAGCACGCGGCGAAACACATCCGGGCGCGTCCAGGCGGCGTTCATGGAAGCGTTCCCTCCGGAACTGGATCCTGAAATGGCACGGTCGTTGGGATCGTTCGAGAGGTTGTAGTGCCTGGCGACTTCGGGCAGGATCTCCTCAATCAGGAACGTCGGGAAGCGGGGACCTACAGCGTCGTATTCGGCGCTGCGGTTGAACCGTGCTTGTGTGTCTGGGCCCGTGCCGGGGACCACTCCGGGGTTGATGAACACACCGATAGTCACTGGCATTTCGCCTTTGTGAATCAGATTGTCGAAGACGACAGTAGTCTTGAACGCCCCGTTCTCATTTACGAAGGTACCGCCGTCCTGGAAGACCATCGTGCAAGCGGGTTTTTCAGGTTTGTACTGCACTGGGACGTAGACCCAGTAGTCGCGCACGGTGCCGGGGTAGATCTTGCTCGTCCATTCGTGCTTGGTGACTTTGCCCTGTGGTACGCCGGGCTGACGCTGTGAATCGGGCCCCAGGACATATTCTTCGGCGCCTACCAGCAACGGCGCAATCGTCAGGGCAGCAGTGAGGACACAGGTCAGCCTTCGCATGCCCAACATGCTACCGCAGGGGATTGGCTCAGACGCGGCTGAAAACCGGACTGCTGAGTGTACCGGTGCTGTCGGCGAAGGATTCCTGCCCGATGCCGAGAGAACGCAAAATGCTCAAGTGCAGGTTCGACATGCGCGAACCATCCTTGCGCCAATAGGATCCGTGCTTCAGCCCCATATTGGCGCCGCCGGCGACCAGCGTGGGAAGGTTCAGCGGGTTGTGCGTCGTGCTGGCGCCGCTGCCGAAGAGCACGATTGTGTTGTCGAGCACCGTTCCGCTGCGATCCTTGTAACTGTTGAGCCTTGTAAAGAAGTGCGCAATCTGCTGGCTGAGGAATAAGTCGTATTTGGCAAACTGCAGCTGTCCTTCTTTGTCCGTGGCATGCGAAAGATTGTGGTGGGTCTTGGAGAGACCTAGCTTAAGCGGGAACGTATCGCTGATGCCCATGCCATCTTCGCGATTGAGCATGAAGGCGACCGAGCGCGTGATGTCGGCGTCGAAGGCCAGCGCAATCAGGTCGAACATGCTGCGGTAGTACTCCGCCGGCTCGCCTTCGGACGTCGCATCGAGATTCAGGTGCGAATAGTCCTGCTTCTTGAGCGGAATGTCGATCCACTTTTCCGAAGCGATGAGGCGAGATTCCACTTCATTGAGGGATGTCAGGTACTGATCCATCCGCTCGCGGTCGGACTTATCGAGTTGCCGGTCGAGCGATCGCGCGCTGTCAACCACGGCGTCGACGAGTTTGATGCGCCGCTGGAGCTTCTCGTGTTCGGACGCAAGCGAGGTCCGATCGCCGCGGAAGAGCCGGTCGAAGATGCGTCGGGGGTTGTTTTCCGCGGGAATGGGGCGGCCTTCGAGGCTATAGGAAATCGTGCCGGTGCGCGAGAGGAAGCCCGTGCCGGCGTCAATGGACAGTACAAGGGATGGTTGGCGGCAATACTGCTTAGTGTGCAGCGCCACGATCTGATCGAGCCCTGCAGTGTTGTAGGTGCCGGGCTTCGGATTATGGAGCGGGGCGCCTGTGAGCCACATATCCGAGCATGTATGTGGATCGGCCTTTGGACCGCTCGGATGGTGAAGTCCGCCCATAAAGCTGAGCTGTTTACGGAACGGGTTTAGCGGTTCGGTGGACTTGCCGAAAACGAACTCGCCGTTCTCCGTGTTGGCTGGGAACCAACTCCACTCGGCGAGCCCATGTTCGGTCCTCGGAAGGGACATGCCGTTGGCGGTGTACAGAGCACAGAAGCGGCGCGGCAATTGTGTGGTGACTTCGGCGCCCATCGCGTCGAGCACGGGCAAGGCCAGCGTTGCTCCTCCCGCGCCCTTCAGGAAAGCCCTGCGATCGATTTTACGGAAGGTGCTCATCGGTGGTCTCCGCTCGAGTGACTGGCTACTTCTCCACGAACAATTTACTGTTTACGACAAACCGGACCATGTCCTTCAGCCGGTAACCGTTC
>Ga0075420_100001857_pt1 | contig 18041 bp, 17 predicted proteins | sample SoiMetdeltSBSDD4_FD_75296 | JGI IMG/M metagenome (GOLD analysis project Ga0075420, IMG submission 75296) | Bulk soil microbial communities from a Populus tree surrounding site in Tennessee, USA - Soil MetaG P. deltoides SBSDD4 | ecosystem: Environmental > Terrestrial > Soil > Tree plantation... | reverse complement strand
GCGTTGATCGAGGCGGTCTCGGAGTTCGCCGCTACAGTGATCTACCGATCCGACCGGTCACGCCGCACGGATGTCGACATCCGCACCGCCCGGTACGTGCTCGCCCGCAAGGAGCTCGACCCGCTGCTGGACCTCGACGCCGACATGCTCCGCGGAGCCACCGCCTGAAGCTCGCTCGCGGCGGTGAGGCTCACTCCACCGCGCGGACCAACTCCGGTGCCTCGGCGGATGCCACGTCGGGTACCTTCGCCAGCCTGCTCGGCCACCAGATGCTCGGCCCGATGTCCAGGTTCAGCGCGGTCACGAGTACCGAGCGCACGATGATCGTGTCGATCAGGACGCCGAGGGCGACGGCGAAGCCGATCTCGGCGAACGCGACCACCGGCAGCGTGGCCAACACGGCGAACGTACCCGCCAGGACCAACCCCGCCGAGGTGATGACCCCGCCGGTCGCCGCGAGCCCGATGAGAGCCGCGCGTCTCGTACCGTGCTTGCCCGTCTCCTCGCGGACCCGGGTCATCAGGAAGATGTTGTAGTCGATGCCCAGCGCGACAAGGAACACGAACACGAACAGCGGGAACGAGGAGTCCGCGCCCGCGAACCCGAAGACGTGCCGGAAGACCAGCGCGCTCGCGCCGAGCGCGGTGAAGAACGACAGCACGACGGTCGCTATCAGCAGCACCGGCGCGAGGATGGCCCGCAGCAGTACCGCCAGGATGATGAACACGACCAGCAGGATGATCGGGATGATCAGGTTACGGTCGAACGTCGCGGCGCGTTGCACGTCGAGATTGACCGCGGTATTGCCGCCCACCTGCGCGTTCGCGCCATCGAGCGCGTGCACGCGGTCGCGTACTCTGTCCACTGTGGAGTAGGCGGCCTCGCTGTCCGCGGGCGCGGTGAGCGTACCCTGCAGGAACGCGGTGTCGCCCTTGACGACCGGTGGCGTCACGGTAGCCGGGTCGATGCCGTCGGTCGACGCGATCGCCTCCCGAACCTCCGCGGCCCGATCGGCGTTGCTGACGACGACCACAGGGTTGCCGGTGCCGGCCGGGAAGTGACGCGCCAGCGCCTCCTCACCGGTGACCGAGTTCGGCTTGCCGATGAACGACTCCTCATTGGACAGACCGGTGGCGTTGAGCTGTACCACGCCGATCGCCAGCACGGCGAGCGCCAGGCTCGTGGCGACCCACGTCGTCCGCGGGCGGTGGGCGATGCGCGCACCGAGCCGCGCCCAGAACCCGGTAGCCGTCGGTTCCGGCGTGCCCTCCTTGGGGCGTACCGGCCAGAACACCCAGCGACCCACGGTCACCAGCAGTGCCGGCAGCAGCGTCAGCATCACCGCGAGGCCGACCAGGATGCCGATGGCGGCGACCGGGCCGAGGCCCTTCGTGGAGTTGGTCAACGCGAACAGCAGGCAGAGCATGCTGATGACGACGGTCGCGCCGCTGGCGATGATCGCCGGACCGGCCCGGTGCAGCGCTACCGCCATCGCCTCGTGGCGGTCGTGGTGCCGGCGTAGCTCCTCCCGATATCGCGCGACGAGCAACAGGGCGTAGTCGGTACCGGCGCCGAAGACGAGGACCGTCAGGATGCCGGCGCTCTGCGCGTTGACGATCAGGCCGGCGTTGTCGGCCAGCAGGTAGATGACCGCCTGCGCGACGGTCAGCGCGACGCCCGCGGAGATCACCGGCAACAACCAGAGGATCGGGCTCCGGTACGTGAACAGCAGGATGATCACGACGACAGCGATCGTGCCGAACAGCAGCGTGCTGTCGATGCCCTCGAACGCCTCCGCCGAGTCGGCCGCGAACCCGGCCGGGCCGGTGATGGACACGGTGAGTCCGTTGGCGCCGTTGTTCGCGGTGTCGTTCATGGACGCGACCACCTCGGTGGCCTTCGCCCAGCCGTCCGGTCCGAGGTTGAGCGGCACGACGATCTGCGCCGCCTGGCCGTCGGCCGACGGCACCGGGCCGACGACCTCACCGTCGAGGTCCGGCAACTGGCCGAACGTCCGCGCGTCCGCCCCCACCTTCGCGAGGTCCGCGGGAGTCAACCCGCTGGGCCGCTCGTACACGATGACCGCCGGAAGGGTGTCCGGCGACGCGAACGCCGCTTGGCGGTCGAGTACCTGTGTCGACTCCGCGCTGCCCGGTAGCCACGACTTCGCGTCGTTCTTCTGCGCGTCGGTCAGCTTGCCGGCGAGGGGCGCCGCGAGCGCGACAACGATGAGCCAGAAGAGAAGAATGAGGTACTTGATCCACCGGTGCGTGATCACGTTCACGATCGACCTGGTCATGGTCCCCCCGGATGCCATCTTGGTTGACCGGACGCTCCCCATCGTGCCACGGGCGAGATCGTCGATCTTCGCCGACCGCTGGCTCCTGGCGACCAAACCACCTGGGCCGTCATCCTTGCAACGCGGCGGTGCCGTGCGCGTAAGTCATGGGTGGAGGTGGAAGGAGGCTCATGTGCTGGACAGCTCATTCGATGAGTTCGTCGAAGGCCACATCGCCGCCCTGGACCGGTACGCCTACGCCCTGACCGGTGATCGGCACTCCGCCGACGACCTGGTGCAGGAGACATTGGTCCGGGTCGCCGGTGCGTGGCGGCGGGTACGGCGGGACGGCAACCCGACGGGGTACGCGACAACGGTCATGTTCCGCACGTACGTCAGCCTGTGGCGCAAGAGGCGCCGCGGACCGCAGCTCGTCGAACTCGCCATGGATCCGGCATCGGGCAGCGACTCGTACGCACCCGTCGAGGCGCGGCTCGTGCTGCGCCACGCGTTGCGCACGCTGCCCCGGCTGCAGCAGGCGGTACTCGTCGGCACGTACCTGCGCGACCACAACGACGACGAGATCGCCGAGATGATCGGCCGGAGCCCGGCGACCGTACGGTCGCTGCGGCACCGCGCCCTGAAGGCGCTGAACGCGTCACTGGACGACCTGACCGCGAAGGAGGTGAACGGTGGAGCATCTGGAGTCTCTGTTGCGTGAGGAGTTCGATCCGCCGGCCACGTACACCCGGGAGTCGGTCGGCGAGCTGATCGCCACGACCCGCCGGCTGCGCCGGCGCCGCACCGCACTGTCCTCGGCCACCGCGACCCTCGCAGTGATCCTGGTGGCGACACTGGGTGTGCTGCTGACGCAGGGGGGCGACGGGAGCAACCAGCCGATGGAACCACTTCCGACGCCGACCGCGATCGACCCGAGCAGCTACGACGGGATGGCCCAGCGCCTGTTGAGTACGGACGGTGTGGTGGTGGGTGGCCACTTCCTCGACGCGCGGAACGGGTACCTGGTGCTCTTCCGGTGCCCCAATCCCGAGTCCGGCGTCAACTGCGACCAGCGGCTCGTCGCCACCTCCGATGGCGGCGCCACGTTCGCGACCCGGAGCCTGCCGCCCGGGGATCCTCGGACCCGCACGCCGAACCTCTCGGTCTTCGAGGACGGCGGGCTCGTGCTCGACGTTCTCGAGGGCCAGGACCCCTGGGGATTCGCCAGCGAGGCCCCGTCGTCCAGCCTCGACCCCGAGCCAACGCCGACACACCGGAGGTGGGTCAGCGCGGACGGTGGCCGGACCTGGCGCGAGGTGTCGACGACACCGCTAGGAACGGTTACGACGATTCCGGCTGGGGCAAAGCTGACGTGGCGCACGCTCACCGGTTCCGACATGCCAGGCTCGGTGACCGTGCTGACCTCCGACGGCCGGTCGTACGCGCTCGGCAACATCCCCAACGACGCGATAATGATGCCGTCCATGATGGGGTTCGTGGATCACCGGCAGACCGATGGGCCATTCTTCTTGACCGACACGAACGGCGGCCTGTTGGTCAGCACCGACCGGGGAGCGAGCTGGCAGCGGGTCGAGCTAGCGGAGCAGATGGTGACGACCATCGGCGGTGCCGCGGGTTGGGAGTATCTGCAGGCCTACGGCGGGCCGTCCGGTCTACCGAGGCTCATGGCCAGCAACGACCAGGGGCGCACATGGTCCACTGTGAACCTTCCTCCGGTCACGCCGGTCATTCTGCCGTCCGGGAGCGACGGTTCCGACGTGTCACAGATGGTCAGCACGGCGGTCCTGCCCGATGGTGGAGTCCTGCTCGCCGATGGCGTGAAGCTGTGGCGGCTACCGCCTGGCGGCAAGGCCTTCGAGCCGCTCGCCAACGACGCGTTCACGTTCGTGGTCCAGGGCTACGGCGCTGCGGTGCTCGGGTTCCGCGGCACCTCGCCCACGACGATCGCGGTGTACTTGACGACCGATGGGGAGCACTGGGAGCGCGCCAACCTCGGCTGACCGGTCGGGGGCGTGGGGTGGTCGACTCGGCGACCACCCCACGCCGTGTCATGCTGGCAATCATGACGGCTACCGAGGCGGTGCAGGCGGCGCCCGCGCGGCGATCACGGCGGGTTGTCCGGTTCGCGGCCACCATCACCGCGATCCTGGCGCTGCTGTTCGGCGTACCGTGGTGGACGCTCGTGGCCGCTGAGCCGGCCCCCGTGGTCGCGACCGTCACGGTCGTGTTCGCCGGCGCGCTCGTCGCGTTCCCGGTCCTCATGTACCTCGGCCACGGCCGACGCCACCTCGACTGGGCAGCCGTCACCGGCGACACGATCCTGGGCGTGATCTGGGTGCTGTTCAGCTGGGCGGTACTCGGTAACGTGCTGCGGCTCGGCCTCATGGCCGCCGGGGTCGCCGACCCGGTCCGGTCCCGGATCGTCGCCACGGCCGTCGCGGCCGTCTCGCTCGTCCTGGTGATCTGGGGGTACGTCGAAGCCATGCGGCTGCCCCGCGTGAAGCGGGTCGACGTGACGCTCCCCCGGTTGGCCGCGGGACTGGACGGCCTCCGGGTGGTGCTGCTGACCGACACCCACTACGGGCCGATCGACCGCGCCGGCTGGTCCGCCCGGGTCGTCGAGGCCGTCAACGGGCTCGACGCCGACATCGTGTGCCACACCGGCGACCTCGCCGACGGAACCGTGGCCAGGCGCCGCGCACAGGTCGCGCCGCTGGGCGACGTACGGGCCGCGCTCGCGAGGGCGTACGTGACCGGCAACCACGAGTACTTCGGCGAGGCGCGTGCCTGGCTCGACCACATGGCCGAACTCGGCTGGGAAGCCTTGCAGAACCGGCACATCGTGGTGGAGCGCGCCGGCGCCCGGCTCGTGGTCGCCGGGGTCGACGACGCGACGGCACCGCTGTCGGACCACGCCGCCGCACTGTCCGATGTGGACTCGACGCTGCCGGTACTGTTGCTGGCCCACCAACCGAAGCAGATCGGCGCGGCCGTCGAGCACGGCGTGGACCTGCAACTGTCCGGGCACACGCACGGCGGTCAGATCTGGCCCTTCCACTACCTGGTGCGCATCGACCAGCCGGTCGTCCGCGGGCTGACCCGGCACGGTGAGCGGACCCAGCTGTACACGAGCCGCGGTACCGGCTTCTGGGGGCCGCCGCTGCGCGTCTTCGCGCCGAGCGAGATCACGCTGCTGACCCTGCGCGCGGGCTGAGCGAGTTGCGCGAGCTGGTGGTGCTGGGCACGGCGAGCCAGGCGCCGACCCGTACCCGGAACCACAACGGATACCTGCTGCGCTGGGACGGCGAGGGAATCCTGTTCGACCCGGGCGAAGGTACGCAGCGGCAGATGGCACACGCCGGGGTGGCCGCGACCGACATCACCCGGCTGTGCCTGACGCACTTCCACGGCGACCACTGCCTCGGCGTACCGGGTGTCGTGCAGCGGCTCTCGCTGGACCGGGTGGCCCATCCGGTGTACGCGCACTACCCGGCCTCCGGTACCGAGTTCTTCGCGCGGTTGCGGCGCGCCTGCGCGTTCCACGAGACGGCCGACCTGCGCGAGCTGCCCGTGACCGGGGACGGTGTGGTGGCCACCGGCGCCTTCGGCACGCTGTCGGCACGGCGGCTGGACCATCCGGTCGAGGCGTACGGGTACCGGCTCGTCGAGCCCGACGGGCGGCGGATGCTGCCGGACCGCCTTGCCGCACACGGCATCGCGGGACCCGACGTCGGCCGGTTGCAACGTGAAGGCCGGATCGCGGTCGGCGGGCGGACGGTGGAGCTCGAGGAGGTCAGTGAGCACCGGTCCGGGCAGGTGTTCGCGTTCGTGATGGACACCCGGCTGTGCGATGCCGTGTACGACCTCGCGAACCGCGCCGACCTGCTGGTCATCGAGTCGACGTTCCTCGATGCCGAGGCCGACCAGGCGCGGGAGTACGCCCACCTCACCGCGGCCGAGGCGGCCCGGGTCGCGGCCGACTGCCACGTCCGCACGCTCGTGCTGACGCATTTCTCGCAGCGGTACGACGATCCGGCGGCCTTCCACGCCGAGGCGAGTCGCCACTTCGCCGGGGACATCGTGGTCGCCGAGGACCTGATGCGGGTACCGGTGCCCCGCAGGGCATAGTGAGGCATGACGTACACGTCGTACTCCTACCTCGACGCGGGCGAGGACTACGTACCCTTCCAGCTCGCCGAACAGATCGGCCGGGTACCGGCGTACACCGGCATCGCGCTGACCGAGGCGGACAGTGAGCGCGTGCGGCGGCTGCTGCACGACGGCATCGCGATCTCCCTGCACGACCACCCGACGGTGTTCCCGGCGGACATGGCCGAGGTGATGGCCTACAACCGCACGGGCCGGCAGCACACCGGGTACGCCGGCCTCGCCGGCTCCGGGTTGACCGCGGTCGTCGACAACTTCATGGACGGTACGTGCTGCATCACCAGCCAGATGGGCTGGAAGTGGACCGACGTCGTCCACGACCTCGGCATGCGACTGTCCGATGTGGACCATCAGGATCGGCTCTTCGTCGCCCGCCGGGTCGCCGACATCCACCTGGCCCAGGAGACCGGCCGGATGGCGCTCGTCGTCGGTACCGAGGCGGCCACGATGATCGAGAACGAGGTCGACCGGATCGACATCCTGTACGGCTTCGGGGTGCGGCAGATGGGCATCGCGTACAGCGAGGCCAACGCGCTCGGGTCGGGCCTGCGCGAGCGCCACGACGGCGGGCTGACCTACTTCGGCGAGAAGGCCGTGCGGCGGATGAACAAGCTCGGTATCGCCATCGACGTCTCGCACTCCGGCGACCGCACGTCACTCGACACGATCGCCGCGTCCACAAAGCCCATCTTCGTCACGCACGCCGGAGCGCGGGCCGTGTGGCCGACCGCGCGGATGAAGCCGGACGAGGTGATCCGCGCGCTGGCCGAACGCGGCGGTGTCATCGGTATCGAGGCCGCCCCGCACACGACGCTGTCGGACGATCACCCCAAGCACTGCCTCGACTCCGTGATGGATCACTTCACGTACTGCGTGGACCTCGTCGGCATCGACTACGTGGCGTTCGGTCCGGACACGCTGTTCGGTGACCACGTGGGGCTGCACCGGGCGTTCGCGGAGCACCTGTCGATCGCGCAGATCATCGGAGCGGTCGAGTATCCGACGGTGTCGTACGTCGACGGGCTGGAGAACCCGGGCGAATGCTTCTGGAACATCACGTCCTGGCTCGTGACACACGGGTACTCCGACGACGAGATCGCCAAGGTGCTCGGCGGTAACATCCTCCGGGTACTCGAAGAGGTTTGGGTGTGACAGTGACGACGAGCCAACAGATCGCCGACGAACTCGGTGTACGGGAATGGCAGGTACAGGCGGCGGTCGACCTGCTCGACGGTGGAGCGACGGTGCCGTTCGTCGCGCGGTACCGCAAAGAGGTCACCGGCAGCCTCGACGACGCCCAGTTGCGGACGCTCGAGGAGCGGCTGAGGTACCTGCGTGAGCTGGCCGAGCGGCGCGACGTGATCCTGGAGTCGATCCGGACCCAGGGCAAGCTCGACGCCGCGCTCGAGGCACAGATCATGGCCGCCGACACGAAGGCCCGGCTGGAGGACATCTACCTGCCGTACAAGCCGAAACGGCGTACCAAAGCGCAGATCGCCCGGGAGGCGGGCCTGGAACCGCTCGCGGACCTGCTACTCGCGGACCCGGCGCAGAACCCACAGCTGGCCGCGGCCGCGTTCACCAAACCGGACCTGGACGCGGCGGCCGCGCTCGACGGTGCTCGGTCGATCCTCATCGAGCGGTTCGGCGAGGACGCCGACCTCGTCGGCGCGTTGCGCGAGCAGCTGTGGCAGCGCGGCCAGCTGGTATCGAAGGTACGGGAGGGCAAGGAGCAGGTCGGCGCGAAGTTCGCCGACTACTTCGCCGTCTCCGAGCCGTACCCGAGGCTGCCCTCGCACCGGATCCTCGCGATGTTCCGCGGCGAGAAGGAGGAGATCCTCGACCTGGCCTGCGAGCCGGACGATGCCGAGGGCGCGAGCGAGCGGGCGATCGCGCAGCGGTTCGGGGTCGCCGACCGGGGCCGCCCGGCCGACGCGTGGTTGGCGGAGACCGTGCGGCTGGCGTGGCGAGGGCGGATCCTCGTGCGGCTCGCGGCCGACATGCGCATGCGGCTCTGGCAGGTGGCCGAGGACGAGGCGGTACGCGTGTTCGCCGCGAACCTGCGCGACCTGCTGCTCGCCGCACCCGCCGGCACCCGGCCCACGATGGGTCTCGACCCGGGCTTCCGGACCGGCGTCAAGGTGGCGGTCGTCGATGCCACCGGCAAGGTCGTGGCCACGAGCACGATATTCCCGCACGAGCCCGCTCGGCGGTGGGACGAGTCGATCGACGTACTCGCGCGGCTCGCCAAGCAGCACCGCGTCGAGCTGGTGGCGATCGGCAACGGCACCGCGTCGCGCGAGACCGACAAGCTCGCCGGCGACCTCATCGCCCGGCACCCGGAGCTGAAGCTCACCAAGGTGGTTGTGTCGGAGGCGGGCGCGTCGGTGTACTCGGCGTCCGCCTACGCCTCCCAGGAGCTGCCCGACCTCGACGTATCGGTGCGAGGCGCGGTGTCGATCGCCCGGCGGCTGCAGGATCCGCTCGCGGAGCTCGTCAAGATCGATCCGAAGTCGATCGGCGTCGGGCAGTACCAGCACGACCTCGCCGAGGTGAAGCTGTCGCGGTCGCTCGATGCCGTGGTCGAGGACTGCGTCAACGCGGTCGGGGTCGACGTCAACACGGCGTCGGTACCGCTGCTGACCCGCGTGTCCGGCATCGGCGAGTCGCTGGCCGTGAACATCGTGCGGCACCGCGACGCGCACGGGCCGTTCCGCACCCGGCGGGCGCTGGGCGACGTGCCCCGGCTCGGGCCGAAGGCGTTCGAGCAGTGCGCCGGCTTCCTGCGGGTACCGGGTGGCGACGACCCGCTCGACACGTCGAGCGTGCACCCCGAGGCGTACCCGGTCGTGCGGCGCATCCTGGCATCGGCCGGCACCGACCTGCGCACGCTGATCGGCAACGCGTCCTTGCTGCGCGGGTTGGACCCGGCCCGGTTCGCCGACGAGCGGTTCGGCGTACCGACCGTCACGGACATCCTCACCGAGCTGGAGAAGCCCGGCCGTGACCCGCGTCCGGCGTTCCGTACCGCCACCTTCGCCGACGGGGTCGACACGTTGGAGGACCTGCGTACCGGCATGGTGCTCGAGGGCGTGGTCACCAACGTGGCCGCCTTCGGCGCGTTCGTCGACATCGGCGTACACCAGGACGGGCTCGTGCACGTCTCGGCGATGTCGAAGACGTTCGTCAAGGACCCGCGCGACGTTGTCAAGCCCGGTGACGTAGTCCGGGTCAAGGTGCTCGACGTGGACATCCCGCGCAAGCGCATCTCGCTGACCCTGCGCCTGGAGGACGAGGCAGCGCCGGCACCGGCGCGTGCCGCCGGCGACCGTAGGGGCCGGGGACCACGTCCGCCGCGGCAGCCGGAGCCCATCGGTGCGATGGCCGACGCCCTGCGCCGCGCGGGGTTGGATAAGGCTCCTCCGTGACCGAGGACGAGACCCGCGACGGCGTATCGCTGACGAACCTCGACCAGCCGCTGTTCGACGGGTCCGACGCCACCAAGCGGGACCTGGTGGACTACCTCGACGCGGTCCACGACCGGATCGTGCCGGTGCTGCGGGACCGGCCGCTGTCCGTGATCCGGGTACGCCCCGGGCAGCCGCCGTTCATGCAGAAGAACGTGCCCAAGTACGCGCCGGACTGGATACGCACCGTTTCGGTCTGGGCGGAGACCTCGAAACGCGACGTGGCGTACGCGCTCTGCAACGACCGCCGTACCCTGCTGTGGTTCGCCAACCAGCGGGCGGTGGAGTACCACCCGACGCTCGTACACGGCGACCGCTGGGACCGAACGACGCACCTGGTCCTCGATCTCGACCCACCGCCGGGCGAGGACTTCGCGGTGGTCGTCCGCGCCGCGCGGCTCGTGGAGCGGACACTGGCCGATGCGGGCCTGGCCGGGGCGGTCAAGACGAGCGGCGCCAAGGGGTTGCACATCTTCGTACCGGTCGATATCGAGGTGTCCATCGAGGACACGGCCGCGGCGACCCGGGCGATCGCGGTCCGCGCCGAACGCCTCGACCCCGCCGTGGCCACGACCGCGTTCATCCGTGAGGACCGCGGGGGCAAGGTGTTCCTCGACTCCACGCGAGCCGGCGGGGCAACGGTCGTGGCGGCGTACAGCCCACGGGTGCGACCGTTGGTACCGGTGTCGTTCCCGCTCGCCTGGGCCGACCTCGACGACGTGACCCCGGCCGATTTCACGATCCGTACGGTGCCTGGGCTGATCGGCGACCGCGACCCGTGGGCCGAGCACATGCCCGCGCCGCAACGGCTCGGCGCCGAACTCGTCGAGGAAGGGCACGCCATCCCCATCGCCCGGGTCCAGGCGATGCACGAGGGCAAGCGCCGCGCCCGGGCCCGCCGGAAATCATGATCCGGTCGATTTTTCCGTGCCAGGACACGGAAAAGTCTTCGCGATCACGTCAGTCCTTGCGGCCGGTGAGCGCGAGCTGGACGCCAAGGCCGATCATCACGATCCCACCCGTACCGCCGATCGCCGCCAACCGCCGCGGCGAGCGCCCGAACCAGTCGCGCGCCGCGCCGGCCGCGACCGCCCAGACGCTGTCCGAGACCAGCGCCGCGGCGATCGAGATGCCGCCCAGCAGCAGGAGCTGCAGCGGTACGTGGCCGGCGGCCGGGTTCACGAACTGCGGCAGGATGGCCGCGAAGAACACGATGCTCTTCGGGTTGGTGATACCGACGACGAATCCGTCCGCGAGTACCCGCCGGCTCCGCGCTTCCGCTACCGGCCGGTCGAGCAGCTCGACCACCGCCCGGCGGTGGCGCACCGCCTGCACGCCGAGGTAGACGAGGTACACCGCACCGGCCAGCTTCAGGACCGTGAAGGCGGCCACGGACCGCGCGACGATCGGGCCGATGCCCACCGCTACCGCCACGATGTGCAGGTAGACGCCGGCGGCGTTGCCGACCACGGTCAGCAGCGCGGGGCGGCGGCCCAGCGTCAGGGCGCGGCCGATCGTGAACAGCACGCTCGGGCCGGGGATGGCCACGAACACCAGCGACACCACGGTGAAGGCGAGGAGTTGTCCGGTCGACGGCATGGGCGCACGCTAGCCGCGGTCGCCGTCCCGCCGCACCGGAATATCGCGGGTCCCAACCATTCGGTACCCGCCAGACGTTCGTAACCTGTGAGCGCCGCATCCACCGACGAGCCGGACGAACGGGCCGAGTTCGTCGCGTTCGTCCGGGCGCACCAGCACCGGCTGATGCGGTCGGCGTACCTGATCTGCGGCGACCACCACCTGGCCGAGGACCTGTTGCAGGGCGCGCTGGTCAAGCTCGCGCTGCGGTGGCGCCAGGTGCGCGAAGGGGATCCGGCGGCCTTCCTGCGTACCGTCGTCTACCGCGACGCGGTGTCCTGGTGGCGCCGGCGGCGGCGGGAGCGGTTGACCTCGGCACCGCCGGCCGTGTCCGGGCCGGACGGGGCGGACGACACCTCCACTCGGCTGGTGCTCGTCGACGCGTTGCGCCGGTTGACGCCGCGCCAGCGGGCCGTGCTGGTCCTGCGGTTCCTCGACGACCTCACCGAGGCGCGTACGGCCGAGGTGCTCGGCGTGACCGTCGGAACCGTGAAGAGCCAGACCAACGCCGCCCTGAAGCGCCTGCGCGAGCTGGCGCCCGAGCTGAAGGAGCTGCTGCACGCCGGACGGGAGGCGTACTAGCGATGGGCATCGACCAACTGAGCCAGCTGTTGCGGGAGTCGGCGGCGGAGGTACCGGTACCGGATCTGGCCGAGGCCGCCTGGGATCGGGCCGTGCGCGTCCGGCGGAGGCGGCAGTTGGCGGGCGCGGTGGCCGTGTCGGTGGCGGTCGGGGTGCTCGCCCTCGGGGTGGGCATCCCCCTGGGCGGCACTGTCGGCGACATGGGGACCGCGCCAGTGCCCACGGAGACCAAGCCGGTGCCGGGGGTCACCGCCGACGAGATGCCGGACACGCCGCGCCCGCGGGCCGTGCTCGGGCTGCCGCGCTCCCCCGACCTGCGGGCGACCGCGCAGCAGCAGCTGTCCGGGCGACCGGTCGAGCGGGCGGTCGCGCTCTACGAGCGCGCTTCGCTGCCCGGAGCACCCGACCCCGAACCGGTGTTCGTGCTCGGCTCCGACGGCGCGCTGCGGGTGCTCGACGGGGTCGGGCTGGACTTCACCGTGGACGAGGCGCCGCTGCAGCCGACGTCGCTGTCGCCGGACGGGCGGCGGGCCGCGTTCCCGCAAGTCGACGAGCTCGTCGTCGTGGACCTGACCACCGGCAGGCCCGACACGTTCCGGGTACCCGGCTTCAACGTGTCCGTGCGGTGGCTCTCCGCTGACACGGTGCTCGTGGAGCAGTCCGCCAGTGCGTCCATTGTGGACGTCGCCCGCCGCACGGTCACCGCGGCGCCGCGGCCGACCGACACGCTGGTACCGGATCCGGTCTTCCAGTGGTCCGGTCCGCGGTGGCGGAACGGCAACCTCGAGGTGGGGATCCGGGTAGGTGGTCCGAGCCGCGGTTACAGCGGAACGAATGTCGCGGTCGTCGACGTGCGTACCGGAGCCGTGGTTCGGCTGCTCGTCCTCGGCCCGGCCGCCGGTCGCGCCGACGCCACCGCACTGGGCTGGTTGGACTCCGACGCCGTGCTGCTGCGCACCGACCAGGACGGCGTCGTCGCGTGGAACACGAGCACCGGCGAGGTGACCTCGGTGACGGGCCCGTTCGACGGCCAGATCGCGATCGTTTCCCGGTAACCGCATCCAACCGGAAGGACTCCGAAGTGAGACCGTACGTTCTTGTACTGTGCGCGCTGCTGGCCGGCTGCACTTCGGGACCGCCCGCCGCCGCACCGGACCCCGCGTCGACGAGACCCACCGACGTGTGGCGGGAGTTCGTCGCCTGCGCCCGCGCCCACGGCCAGCCGAACATGCCCGACGCGGTGGTCGACGACTCCGGGCGGGCGTCCTTCCCGGAGGTGCAGGGCTTCGAGCCGAAGAGCGCGGTGCAGGCCGTCCAGGCCGACTGCGGGACGATCCTGGAGAAGTTGCCGCCGGGCGCCAACCCGCTCGGCCGCCCGGCGGTGACGCCGGAGTACCTGGCGGCGCGCCAGCGGTACGCCCAGTGCATCCGGGACCAGGGGCTGACCGACTTCCCCGACCCCGACTCGAACGGCGAATGGCAGACGCCCCCGCGGTACTCCGAGAACCCGATCGACCCGGAACTGGTACGGATCTGGAACGAGAAGGTGCGGCCCAACTGCTACCCGATCCTCGACCCGTTCGTGAACCCGAGCCCGTCGGGAACGCCGTGACGAGGCGACGCACGGCGTTGGTGGCCGGCGCCGTCGCGGTCGCCGCCGGCGGGGTGGGCGGTTGGCGGTGGCTGGCCGGTTCCGGCCGGGCGGCGTCGGAGCAGAGCGGCGATCCCGTCGACACCGCGCCGGTCGTCCGGGCGGACCTCACCGCGCGGGAGCAGGTGCCGGGCACCCTGGGCTACGCCGGGGACTGGCCCATCGTCCACTCTGGACCGCCGGGGGTACTCACCGCGGCGCCCCCACCGTCCACAGTGGTCCGACGTGGGCAGCGACTGTACGAAGTGGACGGTGCCCCGGTGTGGCTGCTCCTCGGCAACCGGCCGGTATGGCGGGAGTTCCGGTCCGGCATGCCTCCCGGCGAGGACGTCCGGCAGCTCGAGGCGAACCTCGTGGCCCTCGGGCTCGGCGGGCTCACTGTGGACGGTCGGTTCACGGCCGCCACGGCCGACGCGGTGTCGGACTGGCAGCGCCGGCTAGGGCTGACCCGTACCGGCCGACTGCCGCTGGGTTCCGTGGTGTTCGCGCCGGAGCCGGTACGGGTGGTCGAGGTCCTCGTACCGATCGGTGGCCGGATCAGCGGTGGACCCGTACTGCGGGGCAGCTCGACCCGGCAGGTCGTGACCGTGGCGCTGCCCACCTCCCGGCAGGGCCAGGTACGCACCGGCGGTGCCGTCGAGGTGGCCTTGCCGGGCGGGCGGCTGGTTCCGGCGACCGTCGCCGACGTGGGCCGGGTGGCCATGCAGAGCGACGGTGGACCGCCCACGATCGCGGTGACTGTGACGCTTGATGGCGCGGTGCCGGGCGACCTGCTGGACCAGGCGCCGGTGCAGGTGACCGTCACCACCGCCCGGCGTACCGGGGTGCTGGCGGTACCGCTGACCGCGCTGCTGGCCGCGGCCGCTGGCGGGTACCAGGTGGTGGTCGTCGACGGCACCGCCCGCCGGGGCGTCCCGGTCCGGCCGGGTCTGGTCGACGAGCGCGCCGGTCTCGTGGAGGTCACCGGCGACAGCGGGCTCACCGAGGGCATGCGGGTGGAGGTGCCGCGTCGGTGAACGTGCTCGAGCTCGTAGGCGTGCGTAAGGTCTACCCCGGCCACCCGCCCGTGGAGTCGGTCGCCGGCGTGGACCTGACCGTCCACAGTGGAGACCTGGTGGCCGTGGTCGGCCCGTCCGGCTCCGGCAAGTCCACGCTGCTGCACCTGATGGCCGCGCTCGACCGGCCGACCGCGGGAGCGGTACGCATCGCCGGGTCGGACGTGGCCCGGCTGCGGGACCGGGCCGTCGCCGGCATCCGCGCCCACCACCTGGGTGTGGTGTTCCAGCAGTTCCACCTCGTCGAGAGCCTGACCGCGGTGGACAACGTCGCCACCGGCCTGCTCTACCGGGGGATCCCGGCGGGCCGCCGGCGTGCCCTGGCCACCGGTGCGCTGGAACGGGTCGGGCTGGCGCACCGGCTGCGCCACCGCCCGGGCCAGCTCTCCGGAGGTGAGCGCCAGCGGGTCGCGATCGCGCGGGCGGTGGTGGGCCAGCCGGCCGTGGTACTCGCCGACGAGCCGACCGGCAACCTCGACCAGGCCACGGGAGCCGCGATCCTGGCGCTGCTGACCGAGCTGAACGGCGACGGTACCGCTCTCGTCGTCGTCACCCACGACACGTCGGTGGCCAGCGCAATGCACCGGAGGATCGAACTCCGCGACGGTCGCATCGTGGGTGACTCGTGAGGTCCCGGCTGCGCGTGGCCGACCTGCTTCCGCTCGGCTCGGTCGGGCTGCGTACCCGGCGACTGCGGGCCGCCCTGTCCGCACTCGGTATCGCGATCGGCATCGGCTCGATCGTGGCCGTGCTCGGCGTCACCGCCTCTTCGCAGGCCGACCTGCTGGCCCGCATCGACCAGCTCGGCACCAACCTGCTCACCGTGTCCGACGGGCGGGACGTGGCCGGGACGCCGGTACCGCTGCCGGACACCGCTCCAGCCATGCTCGGCCGCATCGACGGGGTGGTCTCGCTGTCCGCCACGGCCGAGATCCGGGCGGTGTACGCGTACCGCAACGACCTGATACCGGTCGTGCACACCGGCAGTCTCGCCGTCCGGGCGACCGACGCCAACCTGTTGTCCACATTGGACGCTCCGCTGGCCGGCGGCGCGTTCCTGACCGAGGCGACCGCCGACCTGCCGGTGGCCGTGCTCGGTGCCGAGGCGGCCGGCGTGCTCGGCGCGGCGGACCGCATCTGGGTCGGTGGCCACTGGCTCAGCGTCCTCGGGGTGCTCCAGCCCTTGCCACTCGCCCCCGAGATCGACCGCTCGGTGCTGATCGGCTTCCCCGTCGCGGCCCGGCTGTACCGCTACGACGGCCACCCGAGCCGCATCTACCTGCGTACCGAGAACGACAGCGTGGAGTCGGTGGCCACCCGGCTGGCGCGTACCGCCAACCCGACCAACCCGGCCGGCGTCGAGGCGAGCCGGCCCTCGGATGTGCTGACCGCCCGGCTCGCGGTGGCCCGCTCGGGCACCAACCTGTTCCTGGGCCTCGGCGCGGTCGCGCTGCTCGTCGGTGCGATCGGCGTCGCCAACGTGATGGTGATCGCGGTGCTCGAACGGCGTACCGAGATCGGCCTCCGGCGGGCTCTCGGCGCCGCCCGGGTGCACATCGCCGCCCAGTTCCTCACCGAGTCGCTGCTGCTCGCCGGCGTCGGCGGAATCACCGGACTGGTCCTCGGCGCGGGGGTCACGGCGGCCGTGGCGGCGAACCGGGGCTGGACGGCGAGCGTACCCTCGATCGCCCTCTGGGGTGGCCTGGCCGCGGCCCTCGCGATCGGTGCGGTGGCCGGCCTCTACCCCGCGGTGCGAGCCGCCCGCCTCGCTCCGACGGACGCCCTGCGCACTATGTGATCAGGGCATTTTTCACATATAGTGGTTATTGCGTAGGTACGCCGGGAGACTGTTCTGATGCGTTCACGGTTCAAGCTCGGCAGGATCCGCGACCCTCGGCCCAAGGCCGGGCGGCTGCGCAGGTACGGCCTGCCCGTGCTGTACCTCGCGATCGCCGGGACCATCGCGGCGCTCCTGGCGCTGCTGATCGGGCACGACCACCCGGTGGGGGCACCCCTGTTCGCCATCACGATGCTGGAGATGGTCAGCGCCCGGCATCGCCGCTCGTGGGCGATCTTCGGCTTCGGCGTCACGATCGGCCTCGGCATCGCCGCGGTCGCGTCCGGCTACCGGACGTTCGACCACGTGATCGTGGACTGGGTCATCGGCTTCGTCGTCGCTGTCGGCGTGGCGTTCGCCACCACGCCGCGCAACGCGGTCGGGCGGGTCAACGAGGCACTCACGCCGGTACTCACCAAGCTGACCGTCAGCGTCCGCACGGTCGCTACCGCGCTGCGGGACGGGGACACCGAGGCCGCGCAGGCGGCGGTGTACTCCCTCGGCGAGACCGACCGCGACCTGCGCCGGCTCGACGAGGTCCTGGTCGCGGCCCGCCGGTCGGCGCGGATCACGCTGTGGACCACCGGACAGGACCTCGACGTCCACGCCCGTACCGTGCAGGAGGTCGGGTATGCCGTCCGGAACATCCGGGTGATGGCCCGCAACGCGTGGTGGGGTGTTCTCCGGCGAGGTGAGCACGTACCGACGGCGCTGCCGATGGGCCTCGAGGCACTGGCCGACGGGCTGAGTCTGCTGCGCGACGAGCTCGAGCGGGGCGGCCGGCTAGGGACCGCCCGTCCGCACCTCGTGTCCGCCTCACGATGGATCGACGTCATGCGCGAGGAGCACCTCGACATGTCGACCGCGGCGGTGGCGGCCGACGCCGACGCCGCGGTGCTCAACCTGCTCATCGCGACCCGGCTGCCCGTGGCAAAGGCGGACGACATGGTGCGCCGTCCGGCCATGACAGCCTGAATCGCCCGATTTCACCCCGGACTCACCATGTCTGGCTACGCTACGGAAGTGATCTAGCGAACGGGGGTACGCCGTGATCGGCACGATTCTGTGGGGCATCATCGGCGGCGCGATCATCGGGCTTCTAGCCCGGCTGCTGCTGCCCGGCCGGCAGAACATCTCCACGCTCATGACCGTTCTCGTGGGCATCGCCGCCGCGCTGATCGGTGGCCTGATCGCCGACTGGCTCGGCGTCGGCGATACCAAGGGCATCGACTGGTGGCGCCACATCATCCAGATCGCGCTCGCCATCCTCTTCGTCTGGCTGGCCGCCAGGTTCTTCAGTCGTCCCAGCACGCCTCGCGCAGTCCGCTAACCTGACCCTTGCCTC
>Ga0075420_100001856_pt1 | contig 18042 bp, 16 predicted proteins | sample SoiMetdeltSBSDD4_FD_75296 | JGI IMG/M metagenome (GOLD analysis project Ga0075420, IMG submission 75296) | Bulk soil microbial communities from a Populus tree surrounding site in Tennessee, USA - Soil MetaG P. deltoides SBSDD4 | ecosystem: Environmental > Terrestrial > Soil > Tree plantation... | reverse complement strand
CGCGACGGGCTCGAGTTGGTCGCCGAGCTTCGTTCCGACGCCTCGGTTCGGCTGATCGTCATATCCGCGCGGGAACAGACCGAACAGAAGGTGGCCGCGCTCGATCAGGGCGCCGACGATTATGTCACCAAGCCATTCGACGTGGACGAGGTATTGGCGCGGATCCGGGCCGCGTTGCGCCACCGCCTGCTGGATGAGGCCGAAAGTCCGATCGTCGAAGCAGGCGACGTCAGCATCGATCTGGTCAGGAGGCTCGTGCTGAGGCGGGGTGACGAGGTGCACCTGACACCGAAGGAATATGCGGTGCTGGCGGAGCTCGCCAAATGGCCAGGTCGAGTCGTCACTCACGCCAGCCTGCTGCGCTCCGTCTGGGGCGCGGCGCATGAGCAGCAATCCGAATATCTCCGCGTCGTAATGCGGGCGCTGCGGCAAAAGCTGGAGGAGGAACCCGCGCGACCCCGGCTACTGATCAACGAACCCGCGGTGGGTTACCGATTGATGGTGCCCAGGGGAGAGGAGTAGATGTGCAAGGGGTTCCGATCCAGGAACCGCGACCGCACCCTATCGTTGGATGGGGCGGCATACAGTCTCAAAGGAGGCGATCATGTCGGACCAGAAGCAAGACTCCCGTCCCGCTATCGAGGACAGCGCGCATGCGCTGATATCCTCGCGCCGGGTCGAAGGCACGAAGGTCTATAACAAGGCCGGCGAGAAGCTCGGTTCGATCCATTCGGTGATGATCAACAAGACCAGCGGCCATGTCGTTTATGCGCTGTTGTCGTTCGGCACGTTCCTCGGCCTTGGCGGCAATGTCTATCCGGTGCCCTGGCCGATGCTGGATTATGATCCGGAGCGCGACGGCTATGTGGTCGATCTCACCCGCGAGCAGATCGAAAATGCCCCGAACCTCGGGCTCGACGAGGCCGACCGGCCGCGCCAGCGGTCCGAGGAAGAACTCGTCTATGCCTATTACGGGCAGGTGCCTCACTGGGGCGGTGCGCCTTATTAGATTGGTGGGCGGAGCCGCCTCATCCCAAACAAGAGCTTGCCTATAATAAGCATGCTTACTATAGGCCCGCCCATGGAAACATTCGGATTCGAAGTCGCGGAAACCGCGCTCGCGATGCGCCGCGATTTCGATCGCCGTGCGTCGGCGCTCGGCGTGACGCGCGCGCAATGGCGCGTCCTCGTGCGGCTGGCGGCAACCGACGGCGCAAGGCAGGTCGATTTGGCCGAGGCACTCGACGTCGAGCCGATCACCCTGTGCCGGATGATCGACCGGCTCGAGGAGGCCGGATTCGTCAAGCGGCGGCGCGACGAGATCGATCGGCGGGCCTGGAACATCTATCTCACCGGCAAGGCGAAACCGGTGCTGGACGAGGTGCATTCGCTCGCCAGTCAGTTTCACGAAGACGCGTTGATGGGCATATCCGAGGACGATCGGCGCCGCGCGCTGGCGGTTCTCGCCCAGGTGCGCGCCAATCTGAACAGGAGCAGCGCGGCGAACACGCGCAAGGCATCATGAAGGAAGGTGCAATCACCGCCGCGGGCGAACTGGACGCCACGGAAGCCAGGAACCGGAGCGTGCTGCGCCGCCGCCTGCTGATGTTGTCGGTACCGCTGCTGGTGTTGCTGGTCGGCGGCTATATGTGGCTGACGTCGGGCCGTTACGTCTCGACCGACAACGCCTATGTGCAGCAGGACAAGGTCTCGATCGCCGCGGAGATTGGCGGACGCATCGTCGAGGTCAATGTCCGCGAGAACCAGCAGGTGAAGCAGGGCGACCTGCTGTTCCGGATCGATCCGCAACCGTTCCGTATCGCACTCGAACAGGCCGAAGCGCAGATCGCCGAGGCGCAGGTGTCGGTGGCCGAGAAACGGTCCGAGCTGGCAGGGACCGGCGCGGATATCCAGGGCTCCAGGGATGCGGCGGTGATCGCGGAGCGCGATCTGCGGCGCCAGGCCGAGCTGATGAAGAGTGGCTTCACCACCCGCGCCAATTATGACGCCGCTCTGCATGCCGTGCAGGAAGCGCGGACGCGGCTCGCCAACGCCCAGTCGGAAGCCGCCAACAAGCGCGCCGCGCTGCGCGGCGGCAATCCGAACGCCGAGCCGGCACTGCTCGCCGCTTATGCCGCCCGCGACCAGGCATTGCTCAACCTCGGGCGCACCGAGGTGCGCGCTCCGGCAGCCGGCCGGGCAAGCCAGACGGAGCGAGTCCAGGTCGGAAACATGGCCATCCAGGGCGTGCCGATGATCACGGTGGTACGCAGCGACGAGGTCCGGGTGGAGGCCAATTACAAGGAGACCGACCTCGACGAAATGCGGGTCGGGCAGCCGGCTACAATCAAGGTCGACGCCTATCCGGGCATGAAACTGCGCGGCCATGTCGCCAGCATCGGCGCGGGTACGGGTTCGGAATTCTCGGTACTGCCGGCGCAGAATGCGACAGGCAATTGGGTGAAAGTGACGCAGCGCGTGCCCGTCAGGATCGCGATCGACGAGAAACCGAGCCGGCCGATGATCGCGGGCCTGTCGACGCATGTAACGGTCGATACCAAACCACCTCAATCCGCGACCGCGAAGCGCTAACCGGACGCCTCTCCTTCCCGCACTTGCGCCATGGATCGACCAAAGTGCACTATCCGCTGCCCGGCGGAGGATGAATGCCGGTGGAGAGGAGATCATGACTGACGCGGCGGAAATCGAGCGCCTGCGGCCCACCGCGATGCAGATGCGTCCGGTGCGCATGGATCGCGTCTTCGACGATCCCGATGCGGTGATCCGGCTGATCGAGCGACGCGCGCCCTATCTTAACGCCGCCGAGTTCCACGACATGCCCGACACGCTTGGCGGACCGTACACGCAGCCCCGCTATGTCGCGCGGCTCGATGACGAATGCCTGCTGCAGAATGTGAATTGGATCCAGACGGCGCGCGACTGCTATTCGGCGCGGATCATCCAGCCGTACAAATGCATCCTCAACATCAACGGACCGATGGCAGCAGGCATGATCCACGTGGACCTGCCGGTCTATCGCGGCTTCACCCAGGACGACGCACCGCTCTGGCTGCTGATGACCATGACCTATTCAAGGCTGTTTCAGGACTGGATGGTGCCGATCGCATCAGGCCTCGCCTGGTTCTATCGCGGCACCGGCGGCGCCTTCGTCCATTGGCCGGACGGCGTCGACGCGCCGCCGCATCGCGAAGAGCCGCCGATGTGGAACAGCGGCCTGATGAGCGACAATGAATATATGTGGCACGCCGTCGGTGCGACCGGCACCGAGTCGGAACGGGCGGCATTGAAGCGCGGGTTGAAGCACAGCGACCGCCTGCACCACGCCGCCGGCGGGCATTGGGAGATAAGTGACGGCGAACGCGTGGCAGCGCGGCTTGCCCCTGAACAGGTGCGCGTCTCGCTGCTGTGGAAGGCCTATGCGTTTTTCGACGAGGACCATCTCGCGTCGTTCCGCAAGCCGGAGATGAATCTTACTATCGACCGCATTATCGACATCTACCGCGCGGATCTGGCCGGACGCGGCGTCGCCATCCCACCGTCGCGATCAGTGTTTGACGACCCGGATTGGCGCGAAACGCTGGAAGCGACCTATCGCTCGCCGTTTCAGGACAAGACGATCGAGATCTAGACGGCGACACCGTAAGGCGGAGGCGCCTCGGCCATTTCCTGCTCAACACCGGCTTGGTCGCAGATGCGAAAGCGGGCCAGATCCTCGCACTCGCGCCGGGGAACGGGTTCCGCGATGCGGCTCTTGTTCCTGATCGCGTCGAGGATGAACTTGAGGTAGAAATCCTTCAGATGATCGAGCGTGTAGCCGCCGATCGAATCCAGATCCGTTCCTTGATAATTGCGATAGGAATCGGCGGCTGCGTTGAGCATGCGCACGAGCGTGATCGTGGTCAGATACGGTTCAATGTCCGGTGTGAACAGCCCCTGGGCGATCCCTTCTTCCAGGATCGAACACCATGCGCCGTAGACATCCTTCTTGGCGTGCATGACATAGGTAAATTCGTCACGCCTCGCGAACAGCTTCCGCTCATTGTACATGATCGTATAGACTTGCTGGTTCCTGGTCAGCTCGCCCAGATCCAGCAGCACCAGCGCTACCAGCCGATGTTCCGCGTCGAGTGGTGCGTTGAAAATGCGCATCGTATTGTTGCGCATCTGGATGACGACGTTCCACACGATCTCGTGAAGTATTTCGTCCTTCGTCGCGAAGTGATGATAGAGGCTGCCGGACAGGATATTCGCGTCGTCCGCGATCTGGCGCACCGTTGTGGTATCGAATCCGAATTCCGAGAATCGCTTCCGGGCGATCTCGATGATTTCCTCTCTTCGATTCGCGAGTACGGCACCATTGGCCGACGCCCGACGCCCCGACCCGGCCGACCGTACCCCCTGCGGGCCCGTTGAATGGGACGGCTGCCGTGCCGCGCTCCGCCGTCGCTCATCCAATTCCATGCGTCCTATTACCCCTGTCCATAGCGACGGCGTCTGCCCGGCCGTTGCTGCCCTTCCTCTTGCGAAGTGCCAGGCAAGTCCAGCGTCTTCGACGCTTGTCCAGACGAGAATGACCTCGCTCATCACTGGCGACCAAGCGCTTGCTTCGTATATTGGCTTGCTGTAGCAATGTCCATGCACAGGCCGACACAGGACGGCCGGCCGAGGGAGAGAGAGGGACCGGAATGCCGCGGCCGAACAGGACAACAGACCCGGCGGCGCGGGCCAATGACCCATCACGAAATCACAAAAGGCCATTGGCGTGCCCGTGCGCCACGTAAGTTTCAGGGATTGAACGAAAAATTACGGAGGGGATGATGCGAGCAAGAACCATGTTATTGTCGTCGATCGCGCTTGGATTGGCGCTGCCGGCGGCTCCCGCAATCGCGCAGGACGAATCGGACGATGAAATCGTCGTCACCGCCCGCAAGCGCCAGGAATCGATCCTCAAGGTGCCGGTCGTTGCAACCGTCTTCGACCAGGAATCCCTGGAGAAGTATCAGACGCACGATATCCACACCCTGGCGGCACGGACTCCAGGCCTCGTGCTGGGTTCAAACATCTCGGCAATCGGCGTGCAGGCGGTGATAAGGGGCATCGGCACCAACACCATCAACCCGACCGCCGACAACAGCGTGTCGCTCAACATCGACGGCCTGCAGCTGAGCCAGGGCCTTGCCTACAAGGTGGGCATGTTCGACGTGGCGCAAATCGAGGTGCTGAAGGGCCCCCAGGCGCTCTTTTACGGCAAGAACAGCCCCGGCGGCGTGATCTCGCTGCGGAGCGCCGATCCCACCAACGAGGTCGAGCTGATCGCCCGCGCAGGCTATGAGTTCGTGGCGCAGGAGAAATTGCTGGAGTTCATCATCTCCGGTCCGGTCGCGCAGGGTCTCAAACTGCGGCTGGCGGCGCAGGTTACGGACGGGAACGGCTATTTCAAGAACAGGGTCGACCCCATCACGCCCGGCGGATTCGTGGGTGTCGTGACGCCGACGTTCCGCGACTTCCCGGAGCGCAACTGGATCGTCCGCGGCACCGCCTTGTTCAACCCGTCCGCCAATTATGACGCACGCCTCAAGATCAATTACACAAGACGGCACATCAAGGGAAACAGCCTGGGCGGCCAGCTCGGTTACTGCCCGGAGGGCGTGGCGCCGAACACCACGACCATCCAGTTCATCAACCCGAGCGAGGACTGCAAGATCGACAATGAGGTGCGATCGCCATTCTTCGATCCGCGCGCATTTCCGGGCGCGCAGAACGGGGGCGAGCATTTCAACAAGCTGCGGCAGTTTTTCGGAACCTTCGAGCAGAACTTCCACATCGGGGAAGAGCTTACGCTCACATCGGTGACGGGACTGTACAAGTCGCTCCAGGACGACACGTGGAATTCCACCATGATCCAGGGCGCGGCGGCGATCGGCGCCGGAGGTACGACGTTCCGCAACGAACAGATGACCCAGGAGCTGCGGCTCACTTCCGATTATCAGGACAGCCCGATCAATTTCACGGTGGGGGCATTCTACCAGGCCGCAACCATTAGGGCCACCACAGCCACGCAGGGCAACATATTGCTTAGCTTTCCCGTGTTCACGCAGAGCGTGAGACATAAGGTGGGGGTCAGTTCCGTTTCCATGTTTGGCCAGCTCATCTGGAATGTCACTCCGCAGCTGGAAGTCGCGGCGGGTGCCCGATGGACTCACGAGGAGCGCGACCACAAGCAGTTCAACGTGCTAACCGGCCAGTTCGCCAAGCCGCCGATCGACAAGATATCCTCGTCGAATATCTCGCCCGACATCTCCCTGACCTATCGGCCAACCGACGACGTGACCGTTTTCGCTTCCTATCGGCAGGGCTTCAAATCGGGCTCCTTCAACACAGCCAGCTTCACTGCGCCGCCCATCCGTACCGACTTCGGTGATGAAGCCACCAAGGGGTTCGAAGTGGGGCTGAAGTCGCGGTTGATCGACAGGCAATTGACCCTGAACCTGGCGGCCTATCGCTACCGCATTTCCGGGCTTCAGGTCGGCTCGGTCGAAATCAATTCAACCGGCGGTTTTGTCGTCCGTACGGTCAATGCCGCCGCGGCCAAGATAAAGGGCGTGGATTTCGATATCAGCTATGCGCCACGCGCGGTTCGCGGTCTGTCGCTCAACGCAGCCGTGAACTACAATGATGCGAAATATTCCAGTTTCCCGAATGCGCCCTGCGTCAGCGGGCAGACGATCGCGCAGGGCTGCAATCAGCTTTTTTCCACAACCGCGAACCGCTTCACCGCCCAGGACCTGACAGGGGTGCGGCTGATCCGTGCGCCCAAGTGGAATATCAACTTCGGCTTTGATTATGAGATGCCGGTAGGCAACGACTGGACGCTCTCGCTCGGTTCCTCGACGACCTATTCGTCTAAATATTTCAACAACATCACGATTCTGCCGGGCTACACGCAGCCTTCCTTCTTCAAGACGAATGCGAATATTGCGCTGAAGGCTCCCAACGACAGATGGGAAATAGCGCTGATCGGCAACAACCTCACCGACAAGGTCACAACCGGATTTTGCGCTGGCACCAACGTGGTCAATGGCGTCGTCTTTCCGGGGCAGCTTACCGGCGAGGCGACCAATGGACTCCCAGGCAATGCCGAGGCGGTCTGCCTGGCCGATCGCGGCCGCGAGGTCTGGCTTCGCCTGAGCGTGAAACTGAAATAGTGGCGGCCGTGCGGCCCATGCCGACAGGCCCGAGCCGGCGGCATGGGCGGCACGTCCTTCATTCTCAAGACGATGCGACTGTGCAATCCCTTGGCCTTGCAGGAACCGCGGCGGCGGACGCAGCGGCACGAGGGGAGTTTGCAACGGCATGACCTACTGGAGGGAAGTCACCCACAATTGGCGCTTTCTGGCGGCCGCGAGCCTCGGCCTGAGCGCGGGTTTCCTGGTGTTCGCTTATTTCAACAATCATTTCGTCCCACCTTTGCTCAAGGAATTCGGCTGGTCCAACTCGCAACTGTCGCTGGTCGGCGTGACGGTGATCATCCCGGCCATCTGCCTGCCGGTGGTCGGCCGCCTTACCGATATCTACGGCGTGCGACGCATCGCCTCGGTCGGCGTGGTCGGCGCTCCCTTGCTGTTCGTCGCGATGAGCATGATGACCGGCGACTTCCTGCTCTATTTCCTGCTGACAGCTCTGCAGAGCATCGTCGTCGGCGCGACCACAACTTCGCTCGTCTACAGCCGCCTGGTCGCCCAGCATTTCAACCTGGCCCGCGGTTTCGCGGTGGGATTGTCGGCCTCCGCACCGGCGTTGATTGGAGCGATCAGCGCGCCGCTGCTGTCGGGCTTCATCGCCGAACATGGCTGGCGGATGGGCTATCTGGCCGTAGCGGGATGGTCCGCTGCCGCTGGCGCCGTCGCGCTCGCGCTGATCCCCGCTTCCGAGGCAGCCAGGCGCGTTGCCGCCGCGCCGATGCCGCCATTCCGCCTGAGCGACTATTGGCCGTTGCTGCGAAGCCGGACGTTCCTGATCATCACGATCGGGATCTTACTCTGCAACCTACCCTATATGATGAATGGATTGCAGCTGAAGAACATCCTGCTCGAGCGCTCGCTCGACGACAGCACAGCCGCCTGGATGATCTCGCTATTCGCCACAGGCGTGGTCACCGGACGCCTGCTCTGCGGAATCGCCCTCGACCGTTTCCCGCCTCCCGTCGTGGCGGCCGTGACGCTCGGACTTCCCGCGATCGGCCTGTTCATCCTGGCATCCGGCTCGCAGGTCGAGCCGATGCTCGCCGTCGCAGTCTCAGTGCTCGGCTTGTCGCTGGGCGCGGAGGCCGACATCCTCGCCTATCTGGTCATGCGCTATTTCAAGGTCGAGATTTACAGCACAATCCTTGGGCTGGTGCTCGCCTCGGCCGCGATATCCGCCGCCTTCGGTTCGATGCTGCTCAGTGTGACCCTCAGGTTCAGCGACAGCTTCACGCCGTTTCTCCTTCTGACCGCGGTCACCACCGTCATCGGCAGCGCTTTGTACCTGCTGCTGGGCCGCGCTTCGACCAGTGCGGCGGTTCTTCGCCGCTCCGCCGGCGAGGCACGGCTGCTGAATGACGCCTGATGAAATTGAACGAAATGCAGTGCCGAAAGGAAAGACATAAATGACAAGTCAGGGTCCCGTGACGCATTTTGCCCATGTCGCCATTCTGGTTTCCGACATGGAGGTGTCCGAGAAATTCTACAAAGACGCGCTCGGCTTTGAGTTCGATCACGGCGTGACGGGCGGCGAGATGTGGGGCAAATTGACCGAGCTGGAGAACTTCAAATATCGGGCCAATTTCTACCAGCGCGACGGGGTGATGATCGAGCTGTTCGAGCTCGAGAGCCCCGAGGTTACCGGCTCCAAGGAACGGCGCCCGATGAACCAGCTCGGCTTCACGCACCTGAGCCTGGTCGTGAACGATCTCGACGAGGTGCTGAAACGCATCGAGGCGAGCGGCGGGCGTGCCTATCGGCACACGATGGTGGAATCATCCTTTGGCGAGATCCTCTTCTGCACCGATCCGGACGGTGTGCGCATCGAGATCTGGCGCAAGGCGGTGCAGCCGGCATGAGCATTCAACCGACCAAAATCTCGCACCTGGGCATCTGCGTTTCGGACTGGGATCGCTCCTTGCGCTTCTACACCGAAGTGCTTGGCTTCGAGATCGATCATTTCGCGGTGCAGGACATTGACGCACCGTTCGAAAAGCTGGTCGAATTCGAAGAGATGAAGTGGCGGGGCGTGATCCTGGCGCGCCAGGGCTTCATCATCGAGCTCATGCACTATGAGATTCCCGCCTGCATCGGCGACGGCGAGCGGCGGCCGATGAACAAGCTCGGCATCACGCATTTCAGTTTCCACGTCGACGACATCGACGCGATGATCGACCGCATCGTCGAATATGGCGGCAAGGTCCATCCGCAGACGCGCATGAGCGGGAAACATGGCCAGTTTGTCTTTTGCACGGATCCGGACGGAATACGGCTCGAGCTGTGGCAGAAGCCCGCCGCCTAGCCGCAGGAATCAAGCAGAAATGGATCTCAAGCTCGCCGCCTTTCTCCGGACGACACTTCCGCTCGACCTGTCCGGGCTCGAGGAACTGGACAACGGCCGATACGGTGCCGTCTGGCTGCCCGACCATATGGTCAGCTTCTGGCCGGATACGATCTGGACGCCGGAGTTCACCGACCTCGCGACAGTCTCTCCCTCGCCGCACCGCCATCTCGACGGGCTGGCGGTGGCCGCGGCCGTTGCAGTCAAGACCAGGAACGTTTCGATCGCTTCGTGCGTGGTCGATACCGTCCGCCGCCATCCTTCGCTGCTGGCGCAGACGGCGCTGACGCTCGACCATCTGTCCGGAGGGCGTTTCATACTAGGCCTCGGCAGCGGCGAGACCGAGAATACGGTTCCTTATGGTTTTGATTTTTCGAAGCCGGTCGGCCAGTTCGAGGAATCGCTCAAGGTCATCCGGATGCTCTGGGAGAGCGAGGGTCCGGTCGATTTCGAAGGGCAGTTCTACAAGCTTCATCATGCCCGGCTCGACACCGAGACCTATGCGGGACGATTTCCCGAGATCTGGGTCGGCGCAAGCGGGCCGCGCATGCTGCAGATCACCGGCCGCCTCGCCGACGGCTGGTGGCCGACGGCGATCTACTCGCCGGAGGATTATGCCGCCAAGCTGGCCGCGGTGCGCCAGTCGGCGGAACAAGCCGGGCGCGATCCGATGGCGATCACACCAGCACTGATCCTGCCCTGCCTGATGGGCGATGAGGAGGAAGTGGCGGAGATTCTCGAAGCGCCGCTTATCAAGGCCTATGCGCTGCAGATTTCGGCAAAGGTGATGCAGGACAGAGGATTCGAGCATCCGATGGGCCCCGAGTGGCGCGGCATCCAGGACATCAATCCCGGAATATTGACTCGCGAAAGGATATTGGACTGCCTCGCCAAGGTGGACACGCGATCGATCCTTGCCGCCCTCACCCATGGTACGCCTCGCGAGCTGGCGCGTATTGTCAAGCAATATCACGATGCCGGCATGCGGATCGTGAAGGTGCTCGACTATAGCGGCATGGCGGGCCTCACATATGCCGCCCGTGCCGCGCAGAAGACGCGCGAGACCGAGGATGAGCTGAAGGCGCTGACCGAGGAGGCGGAGGTCTATGCCTGACATTCTCGACGCGGACGCGATGCTTCGCGCGGCGGAGCGGGAAACCGGCCTCACCGATTATGGCGACGACACGCTGCCCGCGCGTTTCGCGGATGCTGTAGCTCTTCTCCGGAGAGCAGGGATGGACGAACAAGGACAGCGCGCGGCGGCGGGAGTCTGCCACTGGCTGCTGACGACGCGGTTACAGTTCTTCGAGGACCGCAAACGCTATCCGATCGCCGAGGAGACGATCGAAAAGCCGCTGTTCGCCACCGGCGAGGCACGGTCTGGCACCACCCTGCTGCATGCGCTGCTGTCGGTCGATCCGCATGCGCGGTCGCTGCGCTTCTGGGAAGTGATGTACCCTTCCCCGCCGCCCGGTCTCGCCGGCCCGGACGATCCGCGCCGCGCGCGCGCCAATGCGGACTGGCGCGACATCCTCGCGCGGCTGCCGTTCTGGCTGGTCAGCCATCCCTATAATGACATGCTGGGCGACGGCCTGCCCGAATGCGAGCGCACATGGGCGTTCGACTTCCGCGTGATGGTGCCCACTGCCTGGTGGCGGGTGCCGATGGGTATCGTCACGAGCGGCCTGAAATCCGATCCGATGACGCAATATGGCATCCACAAGATGATGCTGCAGCAATGCCAATATGCGCGGCCGAAAAAGCATTGGGTGCTGAAGGGATTCCACCAGCAGAGGCTGGAGGCGCTGTTCGCGACCTATCCCGATGCCGCGATCATCTGGATTCACCGCGATCCGGTACAGGTGCTTGCTTCGCGCATCGTGCTGCTGGGCGAACTTGAGGAAGGCCTGAGCGGCCATGTGGATTGGAACGAGATCGCAAGGATCAATCTCGCCGCGGTGAGGCACGGCTATTTCGACACGCTGAACAACCCAATGGTCAGCGATCCGCGCATTCATCACGTCCGCTACAAGGACTTCGTCGCCGACCCGGTCGCCGCCATCCGCACCTTCTACGAGAAATATGACGTGCCGTTCGGCGCCGATACCGAAGCCGCGATCCGCGGCTATCTGCGCGACAACAAGGCCGACCGCTACGGCAAGTTCAAATATTCGACCGACGTGATCGGCGAGGATATCGCCGCGCTGAACGAGGAGTTCGCGCCCTATCGCGAGCGGTTCAACCTGGAGATCGAACAGCGATAGCCATGGACGATCGCATCTCCATAAACTCGATCTGCTTTGGCGGCGCCCCGCTCGCCGTGGTGGCCCGCAACTGGGAAGTGCTGCAGGCGCGGCGGGTGAGTATCGTCAGCGACCTTTTGCCGGGAGACGACATCACGCCGCTGCGGCATGTGCTGGAAACCGGCGGTCATCGGCTTGAGACGATCATGCACCCCTTCCTGATCGGGCATCATCTGGACACGGGCGACGAGCATATCCGCACGGCGCGGCTGAGGCTGAACACGCTGATTGACGCAGCTGAACGGCTTGGCGCGAAGTCGATCTATACGGTAGCCGGCGGCCATGGCGCGCTGAGCTGGGAAGATGCGGCCGAACGCTTTTGCGATGCCATCGCGCCTTGCCTGGTCAGGGCGCGCGAAGCCGGCGTGGCGATGCTGATCGAGAACAGTCCGGCCATCTATGCCGACGTGCATATCGCCCACACGCTGCGCGATGCGATCACTTTGGCCGAAATGGCGGGGATGGGCGTGGTATTCGAACTGTTCGGCTGCTGGACAGAGGCCGACCTGCGCGGCTCGATCAAGCGGGCGATACCACGCTGCGGGCTCGTTCAGGTCAGCGACTATGTCTATGGCGATCGAGCCCTGCCGGCTCGGGCCGTTCCCGGTGACGGTGCCATCCAGCTCCGCACCCTTCTCGAGTGGATTCTTGACGCCGGCTATACTGGCATCTTCGACCTCGAACTGCTCGGCCCTCGGATCGACCGTGAAGGGCATGTGGCCGCGACGCGCCGGGCTGCCGAAAACGTCAGTGCGATGCTCGAGTCGCTCGACGCCCGCGCGCCGGCCTGATTGAGAGACCTGCCATGGCCTTTGGACAATGTTCTGACGATCAAAGCCTGCGCGAGGCCTGGTACGGCTTTTGCGATCGGCTCAAGGAAGCGGGCGACCAGGTCTTCAAGGATTACAATCCGGCCAATCCGCTGCAGCGGGCGGATGCCTTCCGTTTCCTGACGCAGAACCTCGGCCAGGTCTTCGATCTTGCGCTGGAGACCAAGGACACGCGCTACCCGGTCATTCACCCCTTCTGCACGCCCTATCGGAAGCTCGGCGGCGACTGCGCGGACTTCACCTATCATCAAGCCTGGATCGACGGCGACTCGGTCTACCGGATTACAGGCAATGTAGGCACGGCGCGCTTTTTCAACTGCACCGTGCAGGGGCCACGTCCCGCGACGATCCCCGGAACCGACTGGCCGAGCTTGCACGAGCCATTCGGCGACATTCCGGAAACCAATCTGTTCCTGCACCAGATGCAGCGCAGCTGGGACGGAAGTTTCGAAATACATGTTGGCGGGTCCAGACAAGCCTCCAATTGGCTGCCGACCACGCCGGGCAGCCGCAAGCTGTTCATCCGCCAGGGATTCGACGCCTGGGACGAATTGCCCGCGACGATGAGCATCGAGCGAATCGATATGGCCGAGCCGCGGCCGCTGCCGACGCCCGAGACGATGATGCGGGCGATGGAATGGGCGGGCGAATTCGTCAGCGGGCTAATGAACGACTGGCCCGACCATTGCTATCATTACATCGACGCGGCGGGCGGGCCCGATACGCTGAACCAGTTCCCGCAGCAGGACCCGGAGCGCGAGGGCGGCGCCGACAAGAAACGAGGCCGCGTGGCCGCCAGCATGTGCTGGGGGCTGAAGCCGGATGAGGCGCTGATCATAGAGTTCGACAGCCACGACGGCTTCTGGATGATCACCAACATGGGCGCCTTCATGAGCAGCATGGATTTCCTGTACCGCCCGGTGAGCTACACGCCGGCCCGGACCAAGGTGGACAGCGACGGCAAGGTGCGGCTGATCATGTGCCACGACGATCCCGGCTATCACAACTGGCTCGACACACAGGGTTTCGAGCTCGGCAGCATCACCTATCGCAACATGCTGAGCAACGAACCGACCGACATTCGCACGCGGTTGGTGAAGCGCTCGGAACTCGCCAACGCGCTACCCCACGATACGGCCCGCATTTCATCCGAGGAGCGGATTGCCCAGATGCATGCCCGGTTCGACAGCATCAGGCGCCGCTACGGCGTATGAGGACAGGGCCATGACGGAATCGAGGACGACATGCTGACCAAGGCCAACAACGATCGCCTGACCAGGGTCGTTGGCGATGCGCCCATGGGCGGGATAATGCGCAAGCACGTCTGGATACCCTTCGCGCGCGCGGCCTCGCTGCACGGTTCGACGCCGCAAAAGGTGCGCCTGTTCGGCGAGGATTTCGTCGCGTTTCGCGCCGAGGACGGGCGGATCGGCTTCGTCGACGAGCGCTGTCCGCATCGCGGCGTCTCGCTTGCACTGGCGCGAGTCGAAGGCTGCGCGCTGCGCTGCATCTTCCACGGCTGGAAGATGGACGCTTCGGGCGCGGTGATCGAGGTGCCCACCGAGGGCGCGCGATCGGCGGAAGTAGCCGCCAAGGTGAAGGTCAACCATTATCCGACGCGCGAGGCGGGGGGGATGGCGTGGGTCTATCTCGGCAAGCAGGATCCGCCGCCCTTCCCGAAACTGCCGTTCCTGGAAGTCCCGCCGGAGAATATCTGGGTCAGCCGCTCGGTCGTGCCGTGCAACTGGCTGCAGGGCCTGGAAGCCGCGCTCGATTCGTCGCACCTGGGGTGGCTGCACCAGAGCTGGATCGAAGGCGTAAGCTCGACCGAGGCGGCGAAATTCCTGGTGCCGCCCGTTTATGAGACTGAGCGCACCGGCTATGGCCTGCGCGCAGCGGCGATCCGCGATCTTCCCGACGGCACCAGTTTCCTGCGCGTCGGCGAATATGTGCTGCCCTTCACGATGATGAACCAGACCGACCGGCAGCCGGAAACGGGGCGTGAATATGCCTGCTTCATAGCTGTCCCGGTCGACGACGAGACGCATCTGCTGTTCTGGCTGATCTGGAACGACAGCGCGCCGCTGATCGACGTCTCAACCTTCACCAAAAACGAATATGACGACGATAATTATGCCACCTTCCGGGGCACGCGGGACACAAATTGGGGCCAGGATCGCGCAGCGATGGACGCCGGCCATTTCAGCGGCTTCACCGAAAATCTGATCGCGGAAGATGTGGTGGTGCAGATCAGCATGGGACGCATCGCCGACCGCACCCGCGAACATCTGGGCACGACCGACGAGGCGATCGTCAAAGCGCGGCTGCAGCTGCTGAAACTGGTCAAGGCTTTTGAGGCTGGCGATCCGGTGGAAGACATCCTAGGCGCGTACCGGACGGAAGGGGCGCTTCCTGTCGCCATGGTCGTTCCGCAGGGTTTCGACTGGACCCGCGCCAGGACCGAAGCCTTGGCCTGATCCAGTCCGGGAAAAAGGGAGAGAGCGAATGGAGTTCAAGGACAAGGTCGCGGTCGTATTCGGCGGCAGCGCGGGGATAGGAAGAGCCTATGTCATGGCCCTCGCCCGCGAAGGCGCGACTGTGGTCGCTGCATCGCGGACCATGGGTCCGATCGGTGACGAGGCCGTCAAGAACACGCTCGCCCATACGGTCAAGATGGCGGACGGCCTTCCCGGCAGGGTCTATGCGCAGGTTTGCGACGTCGAGAGCGAGCAGGATATCGCCGAGACGATCGCGCATGCAGCAGCCAATTTCGGCCGCATCGACGTGCTGATCAACAATGCCGCGCTGATGACGCAATTCGATCCGTTCGAGGTGACAGGTGACGATTGGGAACGCATCTTGCGAACCAACGTGCGCGGGCCCGACCTTGCCATCCGGCAGGCGGCACCGCACATGATGCGCCAGCATTCCGGCAGTATCATCAATATCACGGCGCGCGCCGCGACCTTCATGCCCAAAGGCGATTCGAAATATGACGGAGGGCTGATCTACGGCACCAGCAAGGCAGCGCTGAACCGCCTTTCTTTCTACTGGTCCGAGCAACTCAAGGAGTATGGCATCGCGGTCAATGCCCTCAGCCCCGGGATCGTCGCAACAGACACCGCCATCGCCTACAATCCCAATGTGTGGGACTATGGCGCCAAGGAGGCCACACCCGAGGTGCTCGGTCCGGCGATGCTCCATCTCGCCAAGCAGACCGCCAGCGGCATCACCGGCCAAGTGCTCTACACCGACGATTTCGGCAAGACTTGGCCGGAGTAGCAGGGCCGGGCCGATGGCCGATCGGGCGCTGCTGCGCTGCCTGAGCGTCGACGACGTCCGAAACCTTGCCCGGCGGCGCGTGCCGGGGCCGATCTTCGATTTCATCGACGGCGGCCGTGAGGATGAGGTCACGCTGCAGCGGAATATCGACGACTTCCGTACACTGAAGATCGTGCCGCGCGTCCTGCGCAACGTGACGAATGTCGAGCCGCGCATTCGGGCGCTGGGCTGCGAGCTGAGTTTTCCGCTGATCCTTGCGCCAACCGGCGGCCAGACCTTCCTCGATCCGGCGGGAGAGCTCGTGGCGGCGCGCGCCGCGGCCAGGGCCGGCATCATGTACAGCCTGTCCTCATTCGCTTCGCAGACGATCGAGGCCGTAGCCGACGTCGGGCCGGGGCCGCGGATGTTCCAGCTGAACGCCCTGGTCGACGACGATTTCAACACCGAACTCATCCAGCGCGCGAAGCAGGCCCGGTTCGACGTGTTCTGCCTGACCGTCGACAATCCGGTTTCGTCGCGGGCGGAGCGGTTCGAGCGGTGGGCGTTCGCACCAGGCAGGATGCCGCCACTGCGCACCATGCTGGAATTTGCCAGGCATCCGGGCTGGACGCTGCGGCAGAGGGGCCTCAAGGCGCGTGCCAGCCCTTATATCATCCGCGAGCTGCACCGCCGGGGCATGCAGTTCGGTACCAGCCTCGCCGGCCTGTCCAAATCGACATTCCGCCGCGACCTCGACTGGGATGACGCGGCGCGGATGCGCCGGCAGTGGGACGGCCCGTTCCTGCTCAAGGGCATATTGAATGTCGAGGACGCCAGGCAGGCGGTGAACATCGGCGCGACCGGTATTGCGGTGTGCAACCACGGCGGTTATGCGCTCGACGGCGCTCCCTCTTCCATCTCGGTGCTGCACGAAATCGCCGACGCGGTCGGCGACAAGGCCGAGATAGTGCTGGGCAGCGGTATCCGGCGCGGCACCTCGATCGTGAAATCGCTGGCGCTCGGTGCGGACGCGGTGCTTTTGGGGCGCGCGTTCCTATATGGGCTGGCGGCGGCGGGCGAGGCCGGTGTCGCGCACGTCATCGAACTGCTTCGGACCGAGTTCGTGACCGCCCTCGCCGCCGCGGGCTGCACCCGGCCCGACGAATTGAATGAGGATTTCGTCAGGGCGTGAGGCCCGGCACGTTGGAGTGATCGATGGCCAACACGGCAGCCCCTTCGACCGCTGACCCGCTCTGGAACCGGGTGACCGGCTTTCAGCGCGGGATGGTCATGGTCGGCGCGATCATGACCATTTTCATGCAGGTGCTGGACACGACCATCGCCAATGTCGCGCTGCCGCACATGCGCGCCGACCTCGGCGCGACCACCGAGTCGGTCACCTGGGTGTTGACCAGCTATCTGGTCGCTTCGGCGATCGCCATCCCGATCACTGGCTGGCTGGCCGACAAGGTCGGCCGCAAGCCATTGTTCGTGATTGCGACCATTGGCTTCACCGCGGCTTCCGCGCTGTGCGCGATCGCGACCAGCCTGCCGGAGATCGTGATGTTCCGGATCATCCAGGGCATTTCCGGCGCGTTCCTCGTCCCGCTCGGCCAGGCGATCATGCTCGACATCAACCCGCCCGAAAAGACCGCCCGGGCAATGGCGATCTTCGGCATGGGAACGCTGATCGGGCCGGTGATCGGCCCGCTGCTCGGCGGCTGGCTGACCGAGAATTTCAACTGGCGCTGGGTGTTCCTGGTCAACGTCCCGGTCGGAGTGCTGTGCGTGTTCATCATGCTCCGCTACCTGCCGCGGACGGAGAAGAGCGAACGGCGGTTCGATCTGTTCGGCTTCGCCCTGCTGGCCATCGCGCTTGGTGCCATGCAGATGATGCTCGACCGCGGCCAGCAGCAGGACTGGTTCGATAGCTGGGAAGTGTGGATCGAAAGCGGGCTGGTGCTCGCCACGGGATGGATGTTCCTGATCCACCTGTTCACCACCAGGGATCCGATCTTCGATCCGTCGATCTTCGCCGACCGCAA
>Ga0075420_100001854_pt1 | contig 18058 bp, 14 predicted proteins | sample SoiMetdeltSBSDD4_FD_75296 | JGI IMG/M metagenome (GOLD analysis project Ga0075420, IMG submission 75296) | Bulk soil microbial communities from a Populus tree surrounding site in Tennessee, USA - Soil MetaG P. deltoides SBSDD4 | ecosystem: Environmental > Terrestrial > Soil > Tree plantation... | reverse complement strand
CGGGCCGAGGTCGTCAAGCCGTTGCGATTGCGGCCCGGTATGCATCGATATCTGCCGGCGCTTGCGCGGCAGTTCGGCAGTCGAATCGTGGAAGTCGAGGTCAATCATCGGCCCCGGCAGTTCGGACACTCGAAATACGGTCTGTCGAGGACCTTTCGCGTGATCGCCGATCTGATCCACCTTCGGCGACTGATGCGCGAAGTCGCAAAGACGCGGCCCGGTGACCCGCCGCTTTATGAGATCGCCGAAGTGCTCGAGTCAAGCCGGGTCTAAAGACCCGGCCTACGTACGGACATGTCATGCCGGGTCTGAAGACCCGGCCTACGTACGGGACGGCGTCGAACGCACACGAGGTACGTAGGGCGGGTCTTTAGACCCGCCGCGCTGAGAACGGCCCTCCGCCTACTACCCACTGCCTACCGCCCACTGATCATGACCCCGTAGGCTACACTTTCTGCATGTCCTACCGCAGTCCCCTCGAAGCCAAGGTCGCCAAGAAGACCACCAAAGCGATCAAGGACTTCAATCTGATCGAAGACGGCGACCGCGTCATGGTTGGTGTGTCTGGCGGGAAGGACAGTTGGGCTCTCATCCAGATTCTCGACGAACTGCGCCATCGGGCCCCGATCGAGTTCTCGTTGATCGCCGTCAATGTGGATTCCGGATACAAGGACTACAAGCACGACGTCATCGCCCGTACCTGCGAGGCGCGCGGCTGGGAGTACCGTATCGAGCACACAGAGATCGGCGAGCTGATGGACGACATCCTCGAGGCCAACGCCACGCCCTGTTCCCTCTGCGCCCGCCTTCGGCGAGGAGTGCTCTACCGAATCGCGAAGGAGGTGGGTGCTACCAAGATTGCCCTAGGGCATCACCTCGACGACTTCATCGAAACGCTGCTCCTCAATCTGTTCTTCGCCGGCGCACTCAAGGCGATGCCGGCAAGGCTCGTCTCCGACAATGGGGAACACACCGTGATCCGGCCCCTCGTCTACGTAGAAGAGGCCGAGGCGCGCCTCTATGCGAAGGAGCGCGAGCTCCCGATTATCGGCTGCTGCTGCCCGGCGTGCGGCGATCTCAGTCTGCAGCGGCAGCGCATCAAGCGGCTGATCACAGACCTCGAAATCGAGCATCCCGGCCTCAAAGGATCGATGCTCAAGGCACTCACCAATGTGATGCCTCGCCATCTACTCGACAACCGTCTCAATCCCAGTGGCGAGCTGCGCGATAGCGTGGCATTGCGCCTGGATGAAGAGAGCGCACAGACCCTTCTGCAGATCCTTCCAGGCCCGCACTGATGCGCCATTTCGCCTTCGCTTTCATCATCCTCGTCGGTGCCACGCCCGTCGTGGCGCAGCAGCGTCCGCTCACGACGGAAGATCCGGAAACGATCGGCGCTGGTCGAGTCCTTCTCGAGGCTGGATTCGACTACGGACGTGATGTTCGCTATCCAGCATCCGGACTGGAAGGACACCTCCTTCGCGCTCCTGTCCTGGGCGTGAGCGTCGGGATCAGTTCCATCGCGGAGCTGCAGATCGACGGAGGTCTTTACAACCGCCTGTCGATCACAGCGCAGCGCCCGGCTCCGCTCGACGGCATGTTGACCGTCAGCGGGTCCACGACGCACAGCGTCGAGGACATTGTCATCGGCACGAAGATTCGCATCGTGCCAGAGGGTGTCAGTCGCCCGTCATTCGGCGTACGGTTCGCAACCAAGCTCCCGAACGCATCGAACGAGAGTGGGCTCGGGCTCGATACGACCGACTTCCTCGCGTCAGCGTTGCTGGCGAAGACCGTCCGCTCCGTACGTGTTGTCGGCAACTTTGGCGTGGGGATTCTGGGGGATCCGACCCGGGGCGATCGCCAGAACGACGTCCTGACTTATGGCCTCTCGTTCGCCCGGGCACTCACGCAGGCCGCGGAGGTTGTCGCCGAGTTGAACGGCAGGCTTGATACCCGCGAGGGCGAGGCCCCACCCGGAACTGATTCGAGAAGCGTGGCCAGAGTCGGTGCCAGGTACACCGTGGGTGGCTGGCGCGGTGATGTGGGCGTCACCGTCGGGCTCACGTCTCGTGACCCTACGATCGGCATCGGCGCCGGCTTCACGTACGTGTTCCGCGGCTTCCGGGTGCCGTGATGCCGCCGGTGATCTTTACCAAGGCTCACGCGTACGGTAACGACTTCCTGCTGGTGCCGAAGGGTGATGCATCCGGCGATCCCGGTGGTCTGGCGCGACGGCTTTGCGATCGCCACCGCGGTGTCGGCGCTGATGGACTGATCCTCTGCGAGCTGCATCCAGGTTCGTCGACGATGGAGCTGTACAACTCGGATGGCAGTCCTTCAGAGCTGTCGGGCAACGGTCTTCGGTGTCTGGCCGCGCTCATCGCCCGGTTGCAGAGCCTTCCCGTGGGCGGGAAGGTGGTCGTTGACACGGGGGCCGGGCGTAAGCTGTTGGAACTGCTCGGGCGTGAGGGGAGCCGCTACTCGTTTCGCGCCGCGATGGGAGAGCCGACCGATGTCAGGCAGGTTGAGATTCCCGTCGAAGGCGAGCGTGTCACCGCGACCGTTCTGGGAATGGGTAACCCGCAATGTGTCGTCCTCGGGCCGCTTCCGGATGACGCCCGATTCACTCGACTTGGGAAGGCCCTCGCCACGCACGCGATGTTCGAGGCAGGGACGAACGTGGAGTTCGCGCACGTGGAGGCCCCCGATCGCCTCAGGATTCTGATCTGGGAGCGTGGTGTTGGACCGACGACCTCTTCGGGCACCGGCACGTCGGCCTCCGCCGTCGCGGCGGCACAACATGGTGGCGCCTCCCGGCGAGTCGAGGTCATCGCGCCTGGCGGATCCCAGTATGTCGAGTGGCGCGACGATGGGGTGTACTTGACCGGATGGGCGGAGATCGTCATGGAAGGGCAATGGCTTGCGGACCCTGCATGAAGCTGTCGAAGCCGTAGAGACGTACTCTCCATCCGAGGAGCAGTTCAACCGTCGCCGTCGAACGGTTGGACTCGTGCTCGCGCCGGCGATGCTGATCGGGGTCCTCCTGGCACCACTGCCACTGGCGACTGCACCCCACAAGATGGCGGCCATCATCTCCATGGTGATGGTGCTTTGGGTCACCGAGGCGCTGCCACTCTCGGCAACCGCGCTCCTCGGGCCGGCACTGGCCGTCATACTTCGTGTCGCCCCGGCGCGCACGGCGCTTGCGCCTTTCGCGGATCCCACAATCTTTCTCTTCATCGGCGCGTTCATGCTGGCCGAAGGGATGTTCGTGCACCGGCTCGATCGGCGCATCGCCTACACGGCGCTTTCGTGGCGATTTGTGGGCACCAGTCCGGGTCGGGTGCTCGTCGTCTATGGAGGCGTGGCGACCGCCCTCTCGATGTGGATCAGCAATACGGCCACGACCGCCATGCTCTTTCCGATCGGGATGTCGCTGATTGGGCAGATGCGTCAGCCTGGCAACGCACGAGCGACGCAGGGCTTCGCGATGTCGATGATGCTCATCACCGCCTTCGGCGCCTCCATCGGCGGCATGGCTACGCCGGTCGGAACTCCGCCGAATCTGATCGGTATCGGGATGCTCGAACGCATCGGCGGACAGCGGATCGAATTCTTCGACTGGATGGCCTTCGGCGTGCCGGCGGTCATCGTCATGTTCGTAGCCCTCTGCGCGGTGCTTTACCTGATGGGTGTCAAAGGGACGCCCGTCCCTACCGGCGGGACCGGCGCCATCCGGGAGGAGCTGAAAAAGCTGGGGCCGCTATCGATCGGGGAGCGGAACGTCCTGATCGCATTTGGTACGACGATCGTGCTGTGGATTGCTCCAGGCCTCTTTGCGATAGCGGGGCTGGGCGACAGCGCGTTCGCCCGTGGCTATGCGCAGGCCATGCCCGAAGGCGTTGCCGCTGTTTGCGGAGCGCTTCTGCTGTTTCTTCTGCCGATTGACTGGCGCACGCGACGTTCTACATTGACCTGGGACGAAGCCTCGAACATCGACTGGGGGATCGTGTTGCTGTTCGGTGGAGGTCTGGCACTCGGTGAGCTCGCATTTTCCACCGGCCTGGCCGACGCGTTAGGGAAAGGGATTACCGCGTGGTTGCCGTCCCAGAGCACCACCGCTATCACGATTCTCTTTACCGGTACGGCAATTGTCCTGTCGGAGGCCACCTCAAACACCGCGGCTGCCAACATGATCGTCCCCGTCGCCATTGCCGTTGCGCAGGCAGCCGGTATCCGCCCCCTCGAGCCAGCCCTTGGTGCCACCCTCGGCGCGAGCATGGGCTTCATGATGCCCGTGTCGTCACCGACCAACGCGATCGTGTACAGCTCCGGTTACATCTCGATTACGTCGATGATGCGGTACGGAGTGATCCTCGACCTGCTGGGCTTTGTGGTGATCTCGGCGATCGTCCTGCTGCTCGGACCGTTGTTGTTTTGATCGATCGGCGGGTCTGAAGACCCGCCCTGCGTACCTTACCGGGTCTGAAGACCCGCCCTGCGTACCTTGCCGGGTCTGAAGACCCGGCCTGCCTACTGCGTACTTTCCGTACGTAGGCCGGGTCTTCAGACCCGGCGATCGGCGGACGCTGTTGCGATTTCTTCGTACATTGCTCAACGACGACGTCGCGGAGTTTGCGCGGTGGCGAGGTCGTCGAGGGCGGTGATTATCCCGGCGATTCGTTCTTTCGTTCCGGCGAGGGCGGTTGTGGCGGCGGCATAGTCGCCAGCCGAGACGGCTGCGCTCGCTTTTTGCAGGTCAGCAGTGGCGACGGCTACCGCATCCTGATGTTCTTGAATCGCGAACTGCGGCGCACGGGCCTTCTCGGCAGCGGCGATGTTCCTCTCCACCTGGAGGAGGAGGGCATTGACTTCGATGATCAGGCGCTCGACCTCGGCGCGAAGGCGGGCTCGAGTGTCGGCCGCTTCACGGGCGGCGCTTTGCGCGTGCTCGCGGCTCTCGAGGGCGTCGTTGAGGGCGAGTCGATAGTCGCGCTCGCCGACCGCTTGACGTGAGCGGGTGAGTGCGTCAGTCGCCGCCGCAAACTCCGTGACGGCGTAGCGATCCGCACCGGCGGCGCGAGCGGCATCGATCGCGCCTTGCGCCTGATCCATTTCCTTGTTGGGGGGCTCGCCGCAACTGACTGCTAGTAAGGCGAGACACACACAGGCTGGTAACGTCCAGCGACACATAGGCTCTGAGTATAGATGAAAGACCTTGCTCCACACGATCGTCCGCGCGAGAAGTTGACACGCTGCGGTGTCGGCAATCTTGGCGACAACGAGCTGCTCGCGCTCGTACTGGGTTCCGGATCGCGTGAGGCGGATGCGTTGAACCTCGCAAACCGTGTGCTGCAGAGGGCCGGTGGCCTGCAGGGATTGACGCGATCGGCCGTTGGAGATCTGCGACAGGTGTCAGGAGTCGGTGCCGTGCGAGCCGCGCAAGTACTCGCCGCGGTCGAGCTTGGAAGGCGCACGCTCGTGCGCGCCGTGGCAGATCGGGCCCGCATGCACACGCCGGGAGAAATCGCTGCACACCTGCTGCCTCTCTATGGCGCTGCATCGGTCGAACAATTCGGCGTGGCCCTTCTGGATACTCGCCATCGCCTGATGCACATCCGCGTGCTCTCGGTGGGAAGCCTTGACTCGACTGTTGTTCACCCGAGGGAGGTGTTCAGGGAGGCCGCGTTCGCGTCAGCGGCGCACGTCGTGCTCTTTCACAACCACCCGTCCGGCGATCCGTCGCCCAGTCAGGATGACCTCGAATTGACCTCGCGAATGCTGAAGGCGGGCGACATCATGGGCATCGAGGTCCTTGACCATGTCATCCTCGCCGACCAGCGGTACTACTCGTTCTGGGAAGCGGGATACGTCGCACGAGGACGTCTCTCACTTCCTGGATGAGTCGTGCACATCAGGTAAGATGGCGTGATTTGTCTCTACTGTATTTCGACTGCTTCTCCGGTGCCTCCGGTGACATGGTCCTCGGTGCACTGATCGATGCCGGGGTTTCCCTCGAAGGGGTCAAAGACGCGCTCGGCGGCCTTGCCATCGATGCGGACACCGTCTGGACCGAGCGCGTGGTGCGAGCGGGCGTCTCTGCGACGAAGTTCTGTGTCCGTGGCGAGGAAGTGGCGGACGAGCATCATCACCACAGTCATCAGTCGCCCGCCCACAGCCATGCCCACTCACATCGATCTCTTGCCGAAATTGCGCGTCTCATCGACGCCTCAGGCCTGAGCCCGTCGGCCAGATCCCGTGCCAAGGAACTGTTCCATCGCCTGGGGGAGGCGGAGGCGGCCATCCACGGTACTTCGCTCGATCAGGTGCATCTTCACGAGGTCGGCGCTCTCGATTCGGTCATCGATATTGTCGGGGCCGTTTACGCGCTCGAACAGCTCGGCGCCAGCCGGATCGTGTCCTCGCCATTGAACGTCGGTAGCGGGACGATCAAGTCTGCGCACGGCAACTACCCGGTGCCGGCGCCTGCCACGTTGAGGCTGCTACAGAACGTTCCGGTGTACGCGGGTCCTCAGCAGAACGAGCTGGTCACACCAACGGGGGCGCTGCTCGTCAGCAGCTACGCCACCAGCTACGGAGCGGTGCCGCCCATGCGCGTTCGACACGTCGGTTATGGTGCCGGATCACGCGACTTCCAGGATCGGCCGAACGTGCTGCGTGTCATGCTGGGCGAGGAGGAGCTGGCCCGTCCAGGGGAGACCGTCGTCGTGATCGAAGCCGAGATCGACGACATGAATCCACAGATTTTCGGGGTGCTGATGGACGGTCTCCTTGGAGACGGGGCGTTGGATGTGTTCTACACGTCGATTCAGATGAAGAAGAATCGACCGGGAACACTCCTCACCATCGTGAGCCGGCCTGAAGATCGGGAGAGGCACACGAACCGCGTCTTCCGAGAGACGACGACCATCGGGGTGCGCTACCGTGAGATGGCGCGCGATTGTCTCGACCGCGAGACCGTTCAAGTCAGCACGCCCTTCGGCCCGGTTGCCATCAAGGTGGCCAGCCGTCAGGGCGAGGTCCTCAATGCTTCGCCCGAGTTCGATGACTGCCTTCGCATCTCACGCGAGTCCGGCAAGGCGGTCAAAGACATACAGGCAGCGGCCATGAAAGCGTTTCTCGACGTGTCGCATCGATGACCAAGGCGCCCTTCTTCGTCACTACGCCGATTTACTACATCAATGCGCGGCCGCACATCGGCCATGCCTATACCACCATGGTGGCGGATGCGATCGCCCGGTCGCGCCGGCTGCTCGGCGACGACGTCTTCTTTCTGACGGGGACGGACGAACACGGGCAGAAGGTGGAACGCGCGGCGCAGAAGGCGGGGCAACCGACCAAGATATTTGCCGACGAGGTGTCCAGCACCTTCCTGCAGATGTGCCGCGACCTGAATATTTCAAACGACGACTTCATCAGGACAACCGAGCCTCGCCACTTCAGAGCGGCCCAGGAGATCTGGTCTCGCGTCGCGAATGCGGGCGATATCTACAAGGGCGACTACGAGGGTTGGTACTGCACCGTGGACGAGGTCTTCGTCCCGGAGACGCAACTTGTCGACGGACGTTGTCCCACCTGCGGGAGTCGAGTCGAGCGCGTGAAGGAGGAGAGCTATTATTTTCGGCTCTCGAAGTACCAGCAGCCGCTCCTCGATCTATACGCGTCGAATCCACAGTTTCTCCAGCCGCCGTTTCGCCTGAACGAAGTTCGCACCTTCGTTGAGGCCGGGCTGCAGGACCTTTCGATTAGTCGCACCTCGTTCCAGTGGGGCATTCCCGTTCCCGGCGATGCCGCGCACGTGATGTACGTCTGGTTCGACGCGCTGACCAATTATCTGACGGCGATTGGATTCGGGTCAGACGATCCGGGCGCAGAGGCGCGGGTCGAGAAGTATTGGCCGACGGTCACGCACCTGGTGGGCAAAGAAATCATCCGGCAGCACGCGGTGTATTGGCCGGCGTTCCTGATGTCTGCAGGACTCCTTCCGCCGCGTCGGATTATCGCCCACGGGTTCTGGATGATGGGCGGCGCCAAGATGTCGAAATCGTTCGGCAATGTCGCGCGATACGAAGAGTACGCCCACGTGTTCGGCGTGGACGCCGTGCGCTACTTTGTCATGCGCGAAATGTCGCTCGGCCAGGATGCAAACTTCTCGGACGAAGCCGTACTCACGCGTTTCAATGCCGACCTGGCGAACGACCTCGGCAATCTCGTCAGTCGCGCCACGACGATGGTGCAGCGGTACTGCGACGGTGTCGTGCCGCAGCCCGGTCCGCTCGCAGAGCTGGATCGCGCGCTGAGCGCTGCCGTGACGTCAACGATTGCCCGTGTCATCGAGAACTTCGCGGCGTTTCAGATCACGCTGGCACTACAGGACACGTGGGAACTCATCGCCGCGGTCAACAAGTTCATCGTCGAGCGCGAGCCCTGGAGTCTGGCGAAGAAGGCCGACGCAAGGTCCCTGCTCGACACGACGCTCTATCAGGCGGCCGACGCCCTCCGTGTGATTGCCGCGCTGGTGGACCCGGTCATGCCAGGCACGTCGGACCGGATTCGCGCGATGCTCGGCGTGGCGCAGGAGCCATGGGCCGGCTTGGTCTCGGGTTCTCTCCGTCCTGGGACCCGCATGGGTGCCATTGAGCCCCTCTTTCCACGTATCGAGAAGACCCTGGAGGAACTGCGAGCGATGTCTACGGACGCACCCCAACCAACCGGTTCACCTTCCGCGCCGAGTGAAGCCCCCACGCCAACGATCTCGGCCCCTGGACCATCTGCGTCCTCTGCGCCTGTCGCCACGCCACCGGTTGCAGATGTCGATGCCCGGATCTCGATCGATGACTTCATGAAGGTCGAGTTGCGGACTGCCAAGGTTCTCGAAGCTGAGGCAGTACCCAAATCGAAGAAGCTTCTCAAGCTGCGCGTCGAGGTCGGTGCCGAGCAGAGAACGATTCTGGCCGGAATCGCTGAGGCGTACCAGCCGGAGCAACTCGTTGGCCGCACGGTCGTCATCGTGGCCAACCTCAAGCCCGCCAAATTGATGGGGATCGAGTCCAACGGGATGATCCTCGCTGCCAGCTCCGACGGCGGGAAGCCCACACTGGTCGCATTTGCTGACGCTGTGGACTCCGGGTGGCGGGTTCGTTAATCGCTCGATGATCGACTCGCACTGTCACATCGCAGGGCCCGAGTTCGCCGCTGACCTCGCCGCCGTGATCGAGCGCGCGGAAGCAGCCGGGGTCGTTCGTGCCCTGGTCATCCTCGAGGCGGACGATGCCGAGGAGGTGGCACGCGCGCCGCTCGTGAGCCGGAGCTGGCCCGCTGTGCGCTATGCAGTTGGAGTGCACCCGCAGATGGCCGGCAGGTTCGCCGAGCGCCCTGAGTCTGCGGCAGCGCAGGTTGCGGCGGTCATCCAAGCGCAGCCAGACACGCGCGCGCTTGGCGAAATCGGACTCGACTATCACTACGACTTTTCCCCGCAAGACATCCAGCGCGAAGTGTTCCGTGCCCAGATTGCGCTGGCGCGGCAACTTCGTCTCCCCCTTGTCATACACACGCGCGAGGCCGAGGACGACACGTTCCGCATTCTCGACGAGCAGGGAGCTTCAGACGTCGGCGGTGTGTTTCATTGCTTCACAGGTGACCGCCCGATGGCTCAGCGAGCGCTCGACCGTGGCTTTCACATCTCGCTCTCCGGCATCGTGACCTTTCCGAAGGCGCTCGAGCTCAAGGAAGTCGCCAGGGCTGTACCCCTCGATCGCCTGCTCATCGAGACCGACAGTCCCTTCCTGGCTCCAGTCCCTCATCGGGGCAGCCGCAACGAGCCGGCGCGTGTGATGGTGGTGGCTGAAGCGATCGCTGAGCTGCGAGGTGTATCAGCGGCGGTTGTCGGCGAAGCGGCCCGCGACAATTTCGATCGCCTCTTCAAGCCGTAACTACAAGTCTTCACACGGATTAGCGCGTCTGAGTGCGTTGACACTCCGCGCGGACGTGTGTTCTGATTGACGGGTTTGAACCCCGTCACGCAGAACTCCTCGCACGCCACCCTCGCGCAGTTGTTTCTGCCGATTCGCGAAGATCTGGATGCGGTTGAGCGCGAGTTCGCCCGCCATGTTCAGTCGCAGGTTGCGTTGATCCCCACAATGGGGAAGTACGTGCAGAGCAGCGGTGGGAAGCGTATCCGTCCGGCGGTCCTGTTGATGGCCGCCCGCATGGGCGGTTATACGGGCGAGCACGGCGCGCTCTATGCCTCGGTGGTCGAGTTCATCCACACCGCCACGCTCGTCCACGACGACATCATCGACGCCTCTGAGTTGCGCCGCGGACGGCAGGCGGTGCACTCCCGCTGGGGTAACGACGTCACCGTGCTCCTGGGTGACTTTCTCTACATCAAGTCGATGTCCCTGGCGCTCACGCAGGACAGCCTCGACTTCATCCGGCTGTTGTGCGACGTCACGCTCCGCATGATTGAGGGCGAGCTGTATCAGCTCACCAAGAACGGCGTCGTGGACCTGACCGAGGACGAGCACCTCGACATCATCCGCCGGAAGACCGCGTATCTCTTTGCCGGCTCCGCGAAGATCGGCGGAATGCTCGGTACGGCCACGCGTGAGCAGCTCGATGCGCTGTGGGAGTACGGCTTCAATATCGGCATGGCGTTTCAGCTCGTCGATGACCTGCTCGATTTCACGGGAGAGGAAGTGGTGCTCGGAAAGCCCGTGGGCGGGGATCTGCGGGAGGGAAAGATGACGCTTCCGGTCATTCACCTACTGGCTCTCGGCGATGCTCGAGCGGACACCCTGATCCGGAAGATCGTGACGAGCCAGGACGCGACCCTCGACGAATGGCGTGAGCTCCGTGCGATGCTGGTTCAGGCACGTTCGGTCGAGTATGCGTATCGCAAAGCGGGAACGTTCGTGGAAGCGGCGAAGAAGGCGCTGTGCGCTTTCCCCGCGTCGGCCGAACGCGACGCGCTGATGTACCTGCCTGATTACGTCGTGTCGCGGGATCGCTGATCCATCCCTTGCGATCCCGCGTGGCCGGGCATCGGTAACTCAACATGACTGCTGCCGAGCGCATCGACGAGCTCCGTCGCGTCATCCGCCATCACGAAGACCGCTACTATCTCGACAACGTCCTCGAGATCGCGGACGCCGAGTTCGATGAGCTCATGCGCGAGCTCCGGCGACTGGAGAGCGAGAATCCCGACCTCCTGACGCCCGATTCGCCGACGCAGCGTGTCGGCGGGCGCGCCTCGAGCGCCTTTGCCTCGGTAACGCATGCGGAGCCGATGCTGAGTCTCGACAACGCCTACTCCGAAGACGATCTGCGGGCCTTTGACGAACGCGTCAGGAAAGGCCTTGGAGAGGCGCATGGCGGGTCAATCGCATACGTCGCCGAGCTGAAGATCGATGGCTTGAGCATCGCACTGACGTATGAGAACGGAGTCCTCGTGCGAGGGGCCACACGAGGCGACGGCGCCCATGGAGAGGACGTGACAGCCAACGTGCGAGCGATCCGTGCGATCCCACTTCGCCTCGCAGGCGATCTCGGCCCGCATCTCGAAGTCCGCGGCGAGGTGTTCCTCCCTCGCACGTCTTTCGACCGTATCAACCGCGAGCGCGAGGAGGCGGGGGAGGCTCTGTTTGCAAACCCCCGGAATGCCGCAGCGGGGACGATGCGGAATCTGGACCCTGCACTTGTTGCGGGCCGGCGGCTTGGCGCGTTCACGTATCAGTTAATTGCGGCAGGAGACGGTCCTTCGACCCACGCCGCCACACTTGAAACCCTCAAGAGCGGAGGTCTGCCGGTCGAGCCCCATTGGGAGCATTGCAACGGCATCGACGCCCTGATTGCGTACTGTCGCCGATGGGCCGACGAACGACGCGGCCTGTCATTCGAGACTGACGGCGTGGTAATCAAGGTAGACAGCCTCGTGGAGCGGCGACGCCTCGGAACCACGAGCAAGTTTCCAAGGTGGGCGGTCGCGTTCAAGTTTCCTGCTGAACAGAAGACCACGCTCCTCAAAGAGATTGCGGTCAACGTCGGCCGGACAGGTGCGGTGACTCCGTTTGCCGTGCTCGAACCGGTGTTCCTGGCGGGTTCGACGATCTCCATGGCAACGCTGCACAACCCTGACGACATCGCGCGCAAGGACATCCGTGCCGGAGACTGGGTAATCATCGAGAAGGCGGGCGATGTCATCCCCCGGGTGGTCGGGCCCGTCCTGGCCAGGCGTGGTCCTGACGTGCTCCCGTGGCAGATGCGGAGCGACTGTCCGCGCTGCGGCGCGGCCCTGCAGAAGCCCGCCGATGAAGCCGTCTGGCGCTGCGAAAACGCATCCTGTCCCGCGAAGCTTCAGCGCGGGCTTGAACACTTCGCCTCGCGAGGCGCGATGAACATCGAGGGCCTTGGAGAGTCACTTGTCGCGCAACTGATCAATCGCGGCCTTGTCCATGACTATGCCGATATCTATGCGCTCACCGAACAGGCACTTGGCGACCTGACAAGCGAGAGTACGCGGGCAGACGGACGCGTGATTGCCAGGAAGTTCGGGCTCAAGAATGCGGCCAAGGTGATCGAGCAGCTCGTCCGCAGTCGGGAGAATCCGCTCTGGCGGCTGATCTTCGGGCTCGGAATTCGGCATATTGGCGAGCGCGGCGCCAGGGTCCTGGCTCGAGCGACCGGATCCATGGAGGCGCTCGCGACCGCGAGAGTGGAAGCTCTACAGCAGACCCCGGAGATTGGACCGGTACTGGCCGCATCAGTTGTCGAGTGGTTTGCCGAACCGCGCAACAGGCAGTTGGTCGAGCGCCTGCGCGCCGCGGGCGTGCGCATGGAAGCCTCGGCCGAGGAACGGTCGGGTAGCGACGTCCTGGGGCCGCTCTCGGGTCGAACCTACGTGCTGACGGGCACGCTAAGCTCGATGACTCGCGAGGAAGCATCCAGCGCACTCGAGCGTCTCGGTGCCAAAATTGGCAGTTCAGTAAGCCGCAAAACGACCGCGGTCATCGTCGGCGCTGAGCCGGGCAGCAAGGCGGAGAAGGCGCAGGCGCTCGGCGTTCCCGTGCTTGACGAAGACGCGCTGACGAAACTCCTGCAGTCCCACTCCGGCCATTCGTCCACGTGACTGTGCTTTCGCGGCGCAGACTCTTATAATGGAGCAATGACCCGGCGTTTTCTCGCCGTTACCGTATGCCTGTCGGCGACCCTTGCCTTCATGGTGGGGCTCATCGTCGCAGGATCCCTGATGCCCAGTCGCGCGGTATCCGCTCCTGAGCGCGTGGTCAGCGCGGCCCGGATTTCTGCGGCGCCGCTTCCGGCAGGTGCCCCGTCATTCGCGGACGTCGCGGAGCGACTGAATCCAGCGGTGGTCAACATCGACGCCACAACCGAAGGAACCCGCGTGCGGCCGCGGGTGAGAGGCGTTCCTCTTCCAGATGCGCCTCCGGATCTGTTCGAGCGTCCACAGGATCGTGACCGCGATGGGCCGCGACGCGGCGCCGGCACCGGCTTCATCATCGATGCCGATGGCTTGATTCTCACAAATCAGCACGTGATCGATGGCGCCGAACGCATCATGGTGCGCCTCACGGATGGTCGTACGCTCCGCGCACAGACGATCGGCTCGGACCCAGACACCGATATCGCGCTGATCAAAGTTGAATCGTCCCGACCGCTCCCGTTTGCGGCGCTCGGCGATTCCGACGCGTTGCGTGTGGGCGAGTGGGTGGTGGCCATCGGAAACCCACTCGCGTACGAGCACACGGTCACCGTTGGCGTGGTCAGCTTCATTGGACGGAAGCTGTTTGACAGTTCTCTCGACCGTTACATCCAGACCGACGCCGCGATCAATTTCGGGAACAGCGGCGGCCCTCTCATCAACGCCCGCGGAGAGGTGATCGGGATCAACGCGGCCATCAGTTCGCGGGCGTCCAATATCGGGTTTGCCGTACCGATCAATCAGGCCAGCGAGATCCTGCCGCAGTTGCGCGACAAGGGTTATGTCTCACGGGGATACATCGGCGTCATGCTCCGCGACGTGGACCCGGACCTTCAGCGCTCCCTCCGGCTGGCGACCTCCCACGGCGCGCTGGTACAGGACATCACGCCTGGTTCGCCAGGGGCCCGCGCTGGCGTGCGCACATACGACCTCATCGTCGCGGTGGACGGAGCGGCGATCAGCGGCAACGACGAGCTGATACAGCTCATCGCCTCACGGCGACCCGGCTCGGTCGCGACCCTCGACGTCGTGCGCGACGGACGTTCGATGAGTCTGCCAGTGAAGCTCGCGGAACGCCCGGCGCGCGCCAAAGCCGAAGCCACGTCCGCTGCGGATCGGCCCTCGCCTTCAGCGGCCCGCACCACGCCACTGGGAATTCTCGTGCGCGATCTCGACGGCGACTTCTCCAGGCGTCTTCGACTGCCCGACGGCCTTGAAGGCGTCATCGTCTCTCGCGTCGAGCCCCTTGGTCCGGCCGCCGATGCGGGGATCGAGCGTGGATACGTGGTGCTCGAGGTCAACCGTCAGCCGGTTCGGACGATCGAGGACTTTCGCCGCGTGACCGCCCAGGGCCGTTCGGGTGACGTCTTCACGCTCTATCTCTACAAGCCAGAGATCGAGGGTGGGCAGCGTGCGCTGCACACCGTCAAGATCGACTAGACACGCCTTTGCCGCCGGCCGGCGCGCAGTCTGTGCGCCCGGTCGTGCCCATACCCTGTGATGAAACCGCGCATCCTCGTTGTTGACGACGAGTCGGCCATTCGCGACTCGCTCCGTATGCTCCTCGAGTATGAGGACTACGAATTCCTGGGCGCTGTCTCAGGGCCCGAAGCGTTGGCACAAGTCAAGCGCGACCCTCCAGACCTGGTGCTGCTCGACATCAAAATGTCGGGGATGAGCGGAATCGAGGCGCTCGCCGAGCTGAAGAAGCTCGATGAATCGCTGCCGGTCGCGATGATGTCGGGCCATGGCTCTATCCCTGACGCCATGCAGGCGACACGGCTTGGCGCGTTCGACTTCATCGAGAAGCCCTTCACGAGCGAACGTGTCCTGGTGACCGTGTCCAAAGGGCTCGAGCTGCGACAGCTCCGGCAGGAAAATCGCGACCTCAAGCTCGCAATGGAGGCGAAGTACGAGATCGTCGGCCAGAGCCCGGTCTTGCGAACGGTGCTCGAAGCGGTACAGCGTGCCGCACCGACGAACGCCACCGTGATGCTGCTGGGTGAAAGCGGCGTCGGGAAGGAGCTGGTGGCTCGCACGGTTCATCGCAACAGCGGCCGGGCCGGACAGCGATTCATCCAGGTCAACTGCGCGGCGATCCCGGAGGAGTTGATCGAATCGGAGCTCTTCGGTCACGAAAAGGGTTCCTTTACCGGTGCGACCGAGAAGCAGCTTGGCAAGTTCGAACAGGCCGACCGCGGGACGATCTTCCTGGACGAGGTGGGCGACATGAGCCCCAAGACGCAGGCCAAAGTGCTGCGCGTGCTGCAAGAACAGGAAGTCGAACGCATCGGGTCCGCGCGGACGATCAAGGTCGATGTGCGTGTTATCGCCGCGACCAATAAGGACCTCGAAGAGGCGATCGGTCGAGGCGAGTTCCGGGAAGATCTGTTCTTCCGCCTCAATGTCATCCCGATCGTGGTGCCCCCGCTGCGCGAACGGCGCGAGGACATTCCGCTGCTGGTGCAGCATTTCGCAAAGCTGACAGGCGAGGAACACAATCTCAAGCCGAAACGGTTCGACTCCCGAGCGATCGAGGCACTCCAGCGCTACCGGTGGCGCGGCAACATCCGAGAACTGCGCAACGCGATCGAGCGGTTGATGATCATGACCCCCGGTGACCTCGTGCGTGTCGAGGATCTCTCACCGGAGTTGCGAGGGGAGCAGACGCCGCGATCAGGCCCGAACCAGCCCGTCGCAACCGTGACGGCCGTGGCACCTGCTCCGCAGCCCGTATCGGAGGTGGCCCCGGCCGCCGGAGGGACGCTTCGGGAGTTCAAGGAGGCTGCCGAGCGTTCGTTTCTCGTCGAGAAACTTCGGGAGCACAACTGGAATATTTCGAAGACCGCGGAGGTGCTCGATACGCCGCGGAGCAATCTCTATAAGAAGCTCGAACAGTACGCGATTACGCAGGAACGAGACGGGTGACGGATAATACCGTCGTCGCAGCCGGCCAGACGATCGCCGTTCGACTCGGCCCTCCGGGCCTCGCTCACGACAAGCCTCACGCCGGGGCTGGTCCCTGAGCGAGGCTCGAAGAGCCGAGTCGAAGGGAGGAAAGTCCGAACTCCGAAGGGCAGTGCGCCGGGTAACGCCCGGGCAGGGCAACTTGACGGATAGTGGCACAGAAAATATACCGCCCTGAGCGAAGGCCGGCCGCGAGGTTGGCCTGAGTCGAAGGGTAAGGGTGAAAAGGTGCGGTAAGAGCGCACCGCGCCGGCGGTAACGTCGGTGGCAGGCAAAACCCCGCACGGAGCAAGGCCAAATAGGGTGGCGCTTGAGGACGGCCCGTCCGAAGCCACCGGGTAGGTCGCTGGAGGCGGTGAGCAATCACCGTCCTAGAGGAATGATCGTCTCCTGAGCGAGGCTCGACCGCGAGGTCGAGCCGAGTCGAAGGAACAGAATTCGGCTTACCGGCTGGCTGCGACACTTCGTTAACAACTCCCGGCCTGCAGTTGCCGGCCGGCGCACCCGATTACCTGACCTATGGCGAATTACCTCGTGACCGGCGGAGCCGGATTTATTGGCTCGCACCTGGCGGAAGAGCTCATTCGGCGTGGACATCGCGTCCGCGTGGCCGACAGCCTGATAACCGGCAAGCGCGCCAACCTGGCGCACCTTCCGGACGTCGAATTTCTCCAAGGCGACCTGGCCGAGGGAGATGTGGCGCGACGCGCGGTCGAAGGCATGGACTACGTGCTTCACCAGGCTGCCATTCCGTCGGTGCCCAGGTCGGTCGAGGATCCGGTCAGCTCGAACCGCGCAAATATCGACGCGACGCTGAACGTGCTGGTGGCGGCACGCGACGCCAAGGTAAAGCGCGTGGTCTACGCCGGGTCGTCCTCCGCCTACGGGAACCAGCCCACACTGCCCAAGATTGAGACCATGCCGACGGCGCCGCTGTCGCCGTACGCGCTGCAGAAGCTCGTCGCCGAGCAGTACTGTCAGCTCTTCACCGAACTCTATGGGCTCGAAACCGTCACGACCCGCTACTTCAACGTATTCGGTCCGCGTCAGGACCCATCGTCGCCGTACTCTGGGGTGATTTCGCTCTTCATCAATGCGATGAGCGCCGGGCGCATGCCGACCATCTGCGGTGACGGCGAGCAGACCCGGGACTTTACCTACGTTGCGAACGTCGTTGACGGGGTACTTCGAGCGGTAGACGCGCCCAACGCGAGCGGCGAGGTTGTCAATGTCGCTACCGGTGGACGGATTTCGCTGAACCAGTTGTTCGAAGCCGTTTGCCGTATCACAGGCGCACAGGGAGAGCCTACGTACGCACCGCCGCGTGCCGGAGATGTGAAGGACTCGCAGGCGGATATCTCGAAAGCGAAGCAGTTGCTCGGTTACGCGCCCGTCGTGTCGTTCGACGAGGGTCTCGCACACACCGTTCGCTGGTTCAAGGAATCCTCGCTCGGCGTTCCCGCCCGTTGACAGTGCCGGCCGGATCAGACGACTGATCTCTTACACCTGATCCGGCCGTCGCCCACGCGACAACCGGAGTGCACGATCGCAGCGAGGGCTCGGTGCGTCTTCATTACCTCCTTTAACTAACCGCCATCGCGTTCAACGACTTGCGCGCACAGTGTGAGTCAGCGATCGTCGGCTCCAGCCTTGCCTCTCCTCTGACTGTCCTGACGGGCTCGTGGTAGCTGGGCTCCCGACCCTTTGCCATCGTGGGCTTGTCAGGGCACTTCATGAGTGCCACGTATGAAACGAGGAGGAGACGATGATTCGCATGATGACCGCCGCGCTTGCGCTCGCCCTGTGCTGCGCCGCGACAACCCACGCCCAGGCAGACCGCGCGGCAGC
>Ga0075420_100001853_pt1 | contig 18058 bp, 8 predicted proteins | sample SoiMetdeltSBSDD4_FD_75296 | JGI IMG/M metagenome (GOLD analysis project Ga0075420, IMG submission 75296) | Bulk soil microbial communities from a Populus tree surrounding site in Tennessee, USA - Soil MetaG P. deltoides SBSDD4 | ecosystem: Environmental > Terrestrial > Soil > Tree plantation... | reverse complement strand
ACTCCGTGACGTCAACCTCTTTGCCGATCGTTGCCAGCCGCAGCATCTCCACGTTTTCACTATCGAGTGATCTCACGAAAGCAAACGTCTCGCTGAACATGATCTGATCGGGCGACTTGCCGACGTTAACTTCGTGCAACATGCGGTTCGACGCCGCGTCGAAGATGTTCACGAGGCTCTGCTTCGTGTTGAGAACGAACCCATAACGGCCGCCGGGTGCGAACCGGACCGAGCGCGCGCCCGGTTTGGTTTTCATCCGGGCAAGCACCTGATGGTTCTGCTCTTCGACTACAGTCACGGTCCCGTCAGTCTCGCTCGCGACGTAGAGCGCTTTGCTCAATTCAGACAATGACAACGAAACAGGACCAGCGCCAACCGTTACGTCTTTGACTTTTGCGAGCTGGCGAATGTCGATAACGGACACCGTCCCACTCTCGCGGTTCGAGACAAACGCGAAACGGTTGTCGTTGCTGACGACGAGGTCGTGTTGGCCGGCGCCCGTCGCAATGGTCGCTGCCACTTTCAACGTCGCCGCATCGATAACCGTCACGCCCGCGTCGTTGGCGACCCAGACGTACTGCTGATCCGGTTGGGCCACGATCCGCGTCGGTTTGGTTCCGGCGTCGATGTAATCAGTTACTTTCCAGCTTCGTGTATCGACGACCGCGACCTGATTGATCAGCGGCAACGTAACGAGCAGCCTTTCGCCGTCGCGAGTGAGGAGCCAGTCTTCGCCGGGGCTCTTCAGCATCACGAGCGTGAGCAGCTTGCTTCCGCCATAACCAAGGAGCGGATCGATGACTGAAATGTCGGCGCTCTTGTTCAGGGCGATTACGTAATAAGAATTGAGATCGACGTCCGGGCGGTTGCGCATGCTGCCCGTCAGATAGGATTGGATCTTCGAGCGGCACTGTGCCGGCTCGGTCGCTTTGTTGCTGGGTCGCAGGCTGATCCATGCGGAGAGCCCGAGTCCCTTCACGGGAGTGCCGGTCGTCGTGTCCGTCACTTTGAATTTTACGTTGACGTCCTCGCCGGCCTTGATCGAGGTTGCTTTCTGCGCCAGCGGATCGGCGGTGAACTCGATCGCGATTCCTTGCTCGACGATCTTCTGTGCGGTCGTGGGTAATTTTTCCTGCGCCTGCGTAGCAATACCCAGAAACAGTAAGGTCATCAGTGAGAAGATTTGTGTTTTCATCTTGTACTCCTAAAAAAAGAAAGGACCACGGATTACACATATGATCTGTGCAATCCGTGGTCCACAAAGCGCCGGGTTACGGCGTTACACGGAAGATACCCCACATTCCCCCGTCGAATTGGAAGGAATGTTGAGTGCGATAGAGGTAGTCGCCGGTAACTCGGCGGGCACCGCCAGCGCCGTTCGTTGGGATCACTTCGTAGTGCGACGACGGGCCAATTCCATACTGGGCGCCTTTGACCTCTGACAGAGGATTGCTGCCAATCACCTTCGACTTGTTGGTGTAAGGCTCCTCCTGCCAGAAGTGGCCGTGGACATTGAGCACGTTGTTGCGCGTGTGACCGTTGGCGTTCAACACTCGGAACCTGACCGCCTGGCCGGCACGAGCTGTGAACACCGGAGTCTGCGGATCGCCTCCGACCAGCGCGTTAGTCAGCACGTTGGTGAAGTCGAAATTGCGCGTGTTCTCGAACGAAGTTTCCGGAACGTAGCCCATCCGTTTCCAAAGCGGCTCAGTGCGATAGTTAATCGCCTTCTGCGCCGAATCTTCAGAATCTTCTGCGCCTCCCGGACCACCCAGGTTGGGCACCGGACTGCCGTCCGCGAACCTCATGTTGATGTCCGTCTGGAACTGCATGACGAATTCACGGAACGACGTGCCGTCGGGTTTGGTGACCGTCGCTTGCGCGCGCGATCCCGCGTCCTCAATCCACGTAGCTCCCTGAGGTTCGACGATGAGCGAGCCAATCGCGCCTTTGTTGCTGTGCTTGATTGGATCGGAAGAGATCAGGTTCGTGGCGCCAAACTCGATCGGGGTGGCGATGCGCTGGAAGCCGTTGATAACAACGTCGCCGGCGTACCACGTGTACCTGGCGATGCCGCCTGGTCCCACCGTCTGGTTCGGATTGAAGCCAACGTTCTTGCCGTCGCTGTTTGCCACGTTGTAGGCAAGCAGTTGCGGGTGCAAGCCCACCTGATTAGATGGTCTCACCTGATTTGTGTTGAAGTGATGGATGATGTTCGACATCGTGTTGAAGCCGTCCAGATCCGGTAGTGTTCTCGGCAGCTTGTTAAGCAGCGTGAAGTTGATACATTCGCCGGCGCGTGCGCGGACGACGAGCGGCTCAATCGGCACACCTGCCTTAACTTTGCCGTAGGCGTCGATGTCTGAACTGCGGAAGTACATGATCGCGGTTGGATCATTGAGCGCTCCGCCGTTTCCAGCTCGACTGTTGTAGATCAGCTTGCCGCCCGGCAATGCTGCTGCACTGACGGCGGTGACACTGATGTTTCGTCTCGGAGCATTCCACGGACAGATGCTTGTTGCAAAGGACTTGCCGGTAGCGAAGTCCGTGGGTAGGGCCGTCACGATCGTCGGCGTGCCGATAACCCACCCAGTACCAGCAATACTACCGTCCACCGAAGCTCCTTCGGGGCTCAAAGTGGTCGTCGTCGTATTAGTGATCATGTCTGGCGACATGTACTTCGTGTCAGTGGTGATGGTCGTATCGTATGTGACCGAAGCGTCAGTCGTATCGTTGTAGTCGGTGACACCGGTCGGAAACTCTGTGTCGACCGTAAACGACGTGTCGTTGGTTGACGAGTCCGCAGCGCCGTACACGTTGTTTGGCAGCGCCAACAAGTCCGTCTTCAGTCCGACTCTGCCGTTGTAGACGCGGAGCAGTCCCCAAACGCCGTTCCATTGGCCGTCGACGGACGCGTTGTTCTGATAGAGGTAATCGATGAATGGACGATTGCCCAGGATCGATTCCTTGCCTGTCAGAAACTCGAAGTGCTCGGAGATACCGGCCACCTGCGAATTCCTGTAGCCGGAGTTGTTGATGGCCAACGGATCTTTTTCGGTGCCTGGTTGATGCAGCCACTTGTGACCGTTGATCGTCAGGTTGTGTGTTTCTTCCTGAGCTCCCACCAGAATACGGATCTGGACCTTATCGTTTTCATAGGCCCTCAGAAGCGGAGTGAACGGGTCGCCCGCCTGCACTCCCTTGGTGAGCGCTGGATAGAAAGTCGGTTGTACGTTGAACGCCGGATCGGCGCGCGTGATGTTCGACTTGTACACCTTCGACAGGTCGCCGGGAGCGCCGAAGGCCTGCGTGTTGGTGTTCGGGTCGCGCACGCGCAACGGCACGGGCTCGTTGCGATAGTTGACGCTCATCGTGCCGGGGTCAGCCGCGGAGATTGCTTCCGGGCATGGCAGCGGAACTCCGCCCGGACAAATGGCGGCGTTCTCGACGATGAACGGTAACCCGACTTCCTGTTTGACTGGCGGGTTGATCACGCCTTTCGGATCCGGAATCGGATGTCCGTTGGCGTCAACGCCAGCGCCTGCCTCATAGGCGAGCTGGAAGTCCGCAAACTCGAACAGGAATTCGCGGTGACTCTGCGACGCATCTGTCTCGATGATCATCGCCTGCCAGCTTGTTGGCCCACCATCCACCGCGCGGGTGCCCATGGTGGCGCCTGTCTCCGGGTCTTTCCATACGGAGCCAGTCGGCTCAATCACCAAACCGGCATAGAGACCGGTCTGTTGATGGCTCGACGGTCCATAGTGATCGTGGGTAAAGACCGTGCGCAGCGTACGGTCGACCTTGTTGTTGTTGAGAACGTCGTCGGCAAACCAGCGTTGGATCGTGGTCTGTGCGCCGAGCGTGCCGAAGAATGGGTGCGCTTTCGCTTTCGGACACGTGAACGTGCCGTCGCGAACGTCACCTGAATCGACGCCGACGCAGCCGTTCTGTTTGCGAATGGCGTGAATTCGTTCAATCACTTCGTCCGGACTGAAGGTGCCGTCTTCGTAGTTGAAGCCGTTGCCGGAGCCGTCGGACGAGGTTACGTCAAACTTCACGAGGTGTATGTGTTGTCCGATGATGTCCGTCGGCGTGCGAATCTGGAAGTCATCCAGTTCGTACACTCCGGGCACCAGGTTCGTGTGATAGAAGGTGATGCAATCGTTTGAATTGGCCCGGAAGAAGAACGGTTCCGGTGGTTTGGTTCCGGCCTTCATGGCCGCTACATCGGCCCAGAGACCAAGGATGCGTGACTGCGGGAAGTGCCAGCCCGCTTTGTTGATTTTCATGTCGAGTTGGAACGCGGCCGCTTTGTAGGTGCGGGGAGTTCCGACGGGATTTCCAGCACTGTCGATGCAGGGATCTGCGAAAGGAGCGCCGGGTTTGCGGGGAAGTCCGTTGAGCACGAAATTGGCGGCTGTGCCGTCGGGCTTGAAGCTCGGCTGCAACCGTTTTTCGTGATAGACCATGGCGGCAACTTCAGCGGCGGTTCCCGTTTCTGCGATCTTCTGCGCAACGGCAGTAACTATGACTTTGCTGAAGTCGAGCCGCGTCTCGACGCTGGTGGCGGTCCCACCAACGATGATGTGTCTCGGCAGACCACCGTCGTCGAGCGTGTCGAGCGGCGGCTTCGGCGGGCGATGGCCCGCGACTGCCGGACTGAAGAATGGATAACCGGGCACGGTAGCTGTCGGCATCGGCGCCATTGCCAGCGTTGGCAGGGGGACGATGGCCGGAGTCGGCGTGCCGGCTTTGATTTCACCATCAGGTAGAGCGCGCGAGCCGGGAACTGGAATTCCCGTCGCGTCGAGCACTGTTCCCGTTTCAAAGACGTCGTGTGCGCGCCACAATTCCCACATTCCCTGTGCGAAGTGCGGATAGAAGTGGCAGTGGAAGATGGAGTCGCCAACGGTTTGGTTACGGTTGCCCGTTCCGCCGTGAACGATCTCGGTCGTGAATGCGTAGCCTGGCCCAAGGCTCTGGCTGTCGAGATAAGTCGAGTTATCGTCGTCAGGTGTTTGCAGCCATTGGTGCGCATGCAAGTGGTGGACGTGATGTTCCTTTGGTCCAGCGTGTACGACCCTCATTTTCACGGGGTCGCCGATATAGCTGTGGTGTACGTTGGAAGGATCATCGGGGAACAGGACCTTCGTGGCCTTCGGTCCAGTGATGAGTTTGCCGTTTACGTCGACGGCATTAGCGGGCACGTCCACTATCTGGGCCGGGTCGCCAATAGTCCATGACGAAAGGAAAAACTCTTCGAACTTGCACTCGGTGCAAGCATGCATCGGGCCGACTCCGAGCCGGTTGGCAAGGATTTCGGCGCCGGCGCCCGCGACGCCGTAGTTGATGCCAAAGCCGTCGCGCACGCTGTGGAGCGTGTGTTTGAGAACCGGGTCCTCGAACTGCGGAAACGCTTGTACGGCTTTGAGCTCATCGTGATAGACCACGGTGAATTCGCGGAACGGCCGTTCACGATCCGGTTCCGTCTGGTTTGGTTTGAACGTCCCAGCCGCAAAACGTCCTTTGTTTGGGCCGGTGATAATGGCGTTCAGGTCGGTATGGACGATCGTGTCGCCGTTGAGCATCTTGATGATCGGCTTGCCGGCCTTCGGATGGCCCACCGGATATACGGCGTCGTAATTGAGTATCGGTTGGCCTCCGGGCGTGGTGCCGGTTTGGGCCAGCTTCATGTCTTCCGCCGTCAGTTGCGAGCGATACCATTCGGCGTTCTTTGGTTCGACGTTGACGCTGCCGAACAGGCCGAATGCTAACGAGCCGCCATCACCTTCGCCGCCGGTGGTGGCGCCGGTGCTGTACATCAGGTTGTTTCCTTCGCGTGTGGCCGTGAAGGTGTAGATTTTGGTTCCGCCCGGACCGACGAGGCTCGGAACGTTGTTTCCTACATTCGATCCGTCGGAGGCTATGCTACCGACTAGTTCCATGCCGATGACGTGTACGCCGGCGGAGCGAGTTGCAGGTTGGTCGTCGTGTGCCAGTGACCCGAGAAGGTTAGTAAAAGTAATCCTCAGGCAGTCGCCGCTGTTCATTCGCAAAGCGATGGGCCGTGGACGCTTATCGCCGCGCAAACGAACGTTGCCGGCGACAATTCCTTTCACGGCATCAATCGCTACGACGTCCTGCTTCAGCGCGTAGATCATGCCGCCCGGATTCACTGCTCCGAGGCGGTTGTACATGATTGCCTGATCCAGCGCGACAACGTCGGCTTTGATCGTGCGGCTACACGCGGGCAGGGGCGTCGGCGATGGCAGAGGAAGAACCTCTTCCACAGGGGGTAAGATTTGAATCGGTTCGATTGTTTGAGCCCCAACGCTCATCGCTGTAATTAGCAACAGCAGGGATGACAAAGCGATCAGGAAGGTAAGTCTCCTCCCTGGGTGGGTTTTATGTTTGCTTTTCATTTTTAGTTTTCCTCCGTGTAAAACGGGTAAGACCATGGACCAAGCTCGAGTTGCAGCTCGAGTAAGTTTGATCGCCTTGCTGCAATAGCCATGCCCGCAGGATATGGCCCACTTTTCTATTAACTGCGATCTGGTCTATGTCTCATTGTGAGATTCGACTTCGATCCGTGTTTCAACGTGAGGCCACGGATCTGTCGGTGCGTTGGACCTTGATGCCAAACTTTTTCAGTTTGCGATAGAAGGTGGGCCGAGGGCAGCGAAGGATTTGCGCGGTGCGCCTGATGTTGCCCGAAGTGCGTTCGAGGGTTTGCAAGATGGCTTCGCGTTCGATTTCTTCCATTGAGATCATCGGCGGAATTACAAAACAGCAATGGGTTTGGCCCGGACGTTGAAGTTCATCAGGCAGGCATTCGGGCATCAATTCATTTCCCCGACAGAACAACACTGCGCGCTCGACGACGCTTTCGAGCTCGCGAATGTTGCCGGGCCAGTGATAGTGAAGCAAACGTGAGAGGGCCGCTTGCGAAAGACCTCGAATCTGCTTGCCGTACTTGACGTTGAAGCGATCGAGAAAGTGTTGAGCAATCAACGGAACGTCGTCGAGGCGCTCACGAAGCGCGGGCACCTTGATCTTGATCGTGCTGATGCGAAAGTAGAGATCTTTGCGCAATAGACCACCTTCGAGCAGCGCCGAGGTGTCTCGGTTGGTTGCGGATACCAGGCGAAAGTTCGTGTCGATCTCGCGTTCATCGCCGATCCGCCGCAGTTTTCGCTCCTGCAAGACGCGCAACAGTTTGGTCTGCAAGTGCACCGGCATCTCCGCGATTTCATCCAGCAGCAGCGTGCCGCCGTTAGCTGCTTCGATCAATCCGCGTTTGTCGCGGTCTGCTCCAGTGAAGGCGCCTTTCTGATAACCGAACAACTCGGATTCGATGAGCTCGTGTGGTATCGCGGCGCAGTTGATACGGATAAACGGTGCGGCGGAACGTTGACTCTGCGCGTGGAAAGCCGCCGCAATCAACTCTTTACCAGTCCCGCTTTCGCCTTCGATCAGTACGGACGCGTCCGAAGGCGCGGCCGTTCGGATCGTCTGAATGATCTGGTGCAGCTTCGGATCGCGCCCGACCATTCCGAAGGTCTGGCTATCGACGATCAGGTTTTGCTTGAGCGTTTCGTTCTCACGCTTTAACGTCGCCAGCTCGAGGGCGCGATTCACCAACGCAAGCAGGCGGTCCAGGGCGCATGGTTTATCGATGTAGTAGTAAGCGCCCTGTTTGATCGCCTGGATCGTGACGTCGAGAGAGCCGTGGCCGGTCATCAGAATCACTTCCGTTGCCGGCGCCTCGTTCTTTACGTGGCTGATCACGTCCATTCCAGTCGCGTCCGGCAGACAGAGATCGGTAAGCACGAGATCGAATTGCGTCTCGTGCAGGATCGCGACGGACTCGGCAAAGTTCTCTGCCGTCAGGACTTGAAAGCCTGTATCGGTAAGAATCGTGAATAACGAGTCCCTGACGTTACCGTCGTCATCGACGACCAGAATTCTCTTGCGTTGAGGTTCGTACATTTCTAATTGTTCCCACTGGGCAAGGTCTAACTGCGTTTGGGAGGTGTGCTGTAAAGCAACTCTTCCTGCAACTCTCGTACATCGCGTTTGCGCGCGTGTTTTTGCATGGTCGTGAGCGTGTGAGTAGTGGAAACTTCACAGCGGTTGGGCGCTTTTCCGCACCTTTTCAGGAAAACCGGTTCTGTTGGTTCAGCGTTGGAACGGTACTTCGTCCGGTACAACTCTTGCCGCTGATAGCCGCAGCCATGATGAAGATGCTGAGCAATGACGAAGCACGGAGCCTGTTTGACACGGCGCGAGTCGCGCGCCTGGGCTGTATCGTCAACGGCCAGCCTTACGTCGTGCCGATCAATTGCTACCTGGAGGGTGATCGACTCTACAGCCATTCGCTTCCCGGAATGAAGATCGCCGGCCTGCGTGAGAATCCTTCTGCCTGCGTTCAGGTTGACGAAATCGAGAGCGATCTCAGTTGGAGAAGCGCGATCGCTTTCGGCAAGTACGAAGAAATACTGAGATCAAGCGAGCGCACCGATGTTCTCGTCAAACTCCTGCGCCGGTTTCCGATGTTGACGCCGGTCGAGTCTGCAATTTCGATCGACGGCGCCGCGCCTGAGGTGATCGTCTTCAGCATCAACATCGAACGCCTGTCTGGAGTTTCAGAAGGATAGGACATCGGATAAACTCGACTGCGAATGCTCAACCAGGAGACAGCTTTACGAACGAACGCGAAAGCGCATCGTGACGGCGACGTCGTGCTGCGCGACGGCTCGACTGTTCGCATTCGCGTGATGCAGCCGTCGGACGAAGCAGGGCTTTGCGCGTTGCTCACATCGCTTTCTGAAGAATCACGCTGGCTGCGGTTTTACTGTCTCAAGAATAGTTCCGCCATCGCCGCCGAAGCCCATCGAGAGGCGAACCTGGATCATGCTTTCGGGCTCATTGCGTGTAGTGGTGACGACGAGCGCGTCGTCGGTCATGCGTTCTACGCCGCGGTCGGCAGGGAACGTGCGGAGGTTGCGTTTACGATCGCGAACGACTTTCAGGGACGCGGGCTCGGCAGCATCCTGTTGGGCCAACTCGCCGAGGTCGCTGCGGCAAGCGGGATCAGGATTTTCGAGGCTGAAGTCGTCGCGGCGAATCACGCGATGCTGCGCGTGTTTCGGGCCTCAGGGTTTCCGATTGAAGTCAGCGCGAACGTGGGACAGCTTCGCGTAGTTTTCCCGACGTCGTTCACGGCCGAGGCCCGTAAACAGTTCGAACGCCGCGAGTCGATCGCAGCCGTCAACGCGTTGAAGCTCTTCTTCGAACCGCGCGCGGTGGCGGTCATCGGCGCGTCGCGCGAGCGCGCGACGATCGGCGGCGAGCTCTTTCATAACTTGTTGAGCTATGGATTTAAAGGTCCGGTTTATCCGATCAATCCCGTAGCGACGTCAATCGAGAACGTACAGTGTTATCCGTCGATTGAAGACGCTCCGGGGCCGGTCGATCTCGCGGTGATCGTGGTGCCTGCCGCGAAAGTGGTTGAAGTTGCGAATGCCTGCGGGCGGAAGGGCGTGAAGGCGCTTGTCGTGATTTCCGCCGGCTTTTCTGAAACGGGCGCGGAAGGAAAGGCGCGGCAGGCTGAACTGTTGAGCGTTTGCCGTAGCGCCGGAATGAGATTGATTGGCCCAAACTGCATGGGCATCGTCAACACGAACCCGGCAGTACTGCTCGATGCGACGTTTGCGCCGGGGATTCCGCCGCGTGGGCGTGTCGGTTTCTCTTCGCAGAGCGGCGCGCTGGGTTTGGCGATCATGGAGTTCGCAAACTCGCTCGGTCTTGGCATCTCGACGTTTGTTTCCGTCGGCAACAAAGCTGACATCTCCGGAAACGATCTGTTGCGGTACTGGGAGTCTGACGACGACACGGAAGTGATTCTGCTCTACCTCGAGTCGTTCGGAAACCCGAAGAAGTTTTCGGAGATTGCGCGGCGTGTGGGCCGGAAAAAGCCGATCGCGGTTGTGAAGAGCGGGCGCTCCACGGCGGGCGCGCGCGCCACTTCGTCGCACACCGGCGCGTTGATCGCCGCGTCTGACATCACCGTTGATGCGCTGTTTCGGCAGGCTGGTGTCGTTCGCACTGACACGCTCGCGGAGCTGTTCGACGTCGCTTCGTTGTTCGCGAATCAGCCGCTTCCTCGGGGCAATCGTGTCGGAATTATCACCAACGCAGGCGGGCCGGCGATTCTGTGTGCCGATGCGTGCGAAGCGCGCGGGCTCGAGGTTCCGGTGCTGTCGGATAGCAGCCAAACGAGGCTGCGTGCGTTTCTTCCTGCCGGCGCGAGTGCGGCCAATCCTGTGGACATGATTGCGTCCGCGCCGGCGGAACACTATCGACAGGCGATCGACATCGTTGGTGCCGACGAGAACGTCGATTCGTTGATCGTGATTTTCACGCCGCCGCTTGTCACACGTGCTGAAGACGTCGCCAAACATATCGTCGACGCAGTCGAGCGGCTCGATCGAAAGAAACCTGTTCTTGCTGTGTTCCTTTCGGCCCATGAACCGCCGGCTGAATTGCAGTCCGCGAGGTTTCGCATACCTTCGTACTCCTTTCCCGAGACAGCGGCGATCGCGCTGGCACGAGCGACGCGGTACGAGCAATGGCGTCAACGGGTTGAATCTTATCCGGCCAGGTTCGCGGATATTCGTGCTGACGAAGCTGCCGCGATCGTCGCGTCAGCGTTGGCGCGTGGCGGGGGCTGGTTGACGCCGGCAGAAGTTGCGGAGATCTGTGCGTGTTACGGTCTGCCGTTGATCGAACAACGAATCGTCGCGAATGCTGAAGAGGCGGGTGTTGCCGCGGAGCAGATGGGTGGCGACGTTGCGTTGAAGGCGATCGCGCCGGGCGTGGTCCATAAGACTGAAGCCGGCGCGGTCAGGCTTCGTTTGCACGGCGGCGACGAGGTTCGCGAAGCGGCGCGTGAGATGAGCGACAAACTGAGTTCGCAGGGGCAAGCTCCGTCAGGATTTGTGGTACAGAAGATGGCGCGGCCGGGAATCGAGATGCTGGTGGGCGTCGTACACGATCCGCAGTTTGGTCCGGTGGTGGCGTGTGGCGCGGGTGGTGTTCAGGTGGAGTTGTTGAAAGACGTTTCGGTGCGGCTCACTCCGCTTTCAAACGAGGACGCTGCGGAGATGATTCACGAGCTGAAGACGTATCCGCTGCTGACGGGCTTTCGCGGCAGTCGTCCGTCTGACGTCGCGGCTCTCGAAGACGGTCTGTTGCGTGTGAGTGCGATGGTCGAAGACGTCCCTCAGATCGCGGAACTGGACTGCAACCCCTTCCTCATTCACGAAACCGGCGCCACCATCCTCGACGCCCGCATCCGCGTCAGCGCCGTCGGCCCAACCCCCCTGGTCGGCGTCAGACGCTAAATCCACTCACGGCGCGACGAAGTACACGTCCCAGGCCCAGCGAGCGATGCCGCGCACATCCTTGACGCGCGCTCGGTAACGGAATTGGTTTCAAACCGGATTGGACCAATATCAGCCTTCGTAGGCGAGATCGTCGTACTCTTCGCTACAGACCTCGCAGCGGAACGGATTGTCCAGGCCTGACAACAATGCCTCGCTGTAGAAGCTATAGTCGTCTTCATCGACGTACAACTCGCGGGCGCACATGCCGCAGCGGACCTCGTGCTGTTTGTCGTCAGTCATGACTGACGTTGCGGGGATGAGTGCTGGCCTGTCTTGACCGATACCGGAATGAAGTGTGGTCATTTGTTCCCTCCTTAGGAAATCGACTCCTAAATGAAGCAACGGTTGTGCCCTCCGAATTCAGGGCCGTTTCGGTGTCGATCTGATTAGGGCTGCGAAGTTTTCCTCAAACCCTGGGCAAATTTGGTCACTTCCACGATTCCGACTATCAGAAAGCCGCATCCGCAGATCACCAGCCAATCCGTCGTTGACGGCTGGGTAGTGCCAAGAACCGCTGCGAGTGGGGAAAAATAAACGGCGAGAAGTTGCAGCAGCACAACCACAACCACGGCAATCCAAAGGAAGGGATTCCTAAACAGACCGTCAAAGACCGTCCGGCTCCGCGATCGGCAATTGAACGTATGACCCAGTTGGATCGCGACGAGCGAAAAGAGCGCGATCGTGCGCGCGTGAGCTCCTGGACCATACACGCGCAGGGCCCAAAAGTAAGCACCTAAAGCCAGCGCCGCAAGCAACATCGATTGCCAGGCGACGAGCGTCAAAAACGGCCGCGACAGAAAAGTTGACTGCATACTTCGCGGCGGCTGCTTCATCGCATCCGGCGAGGCCGGTTCCATCGCCAACGCCAGCGCCGGAAATACGTCAGTCACCAGGTTCATCCAAAGGATTTGCAGCGGCAGGAGAGGCAACGGCCAACCCGCGGCGATGGCCGTGAAGATCATCAGCACTTCGCCAAGGTTATGTGAAAACATCATGTGTACGAACTTGGTGATGTTCGCGTAGATTGTCCGGCCGCCCTCCACCGCGCGCACGATCGTTTCGAAGTTATCATCAGCCAGTACAACGTCGGCCGCCTCTTTCGCGACTTCAGTCCCACGCTGGCCCATCGCGATTCCGATGTTGGCCCGTTTCAGTGCCGGCGCGTCGTTAACGCCGTCGCCGGTGACCGCCACTACCTCGCCGGCTTTTTGCAACGCCTCGACGATGCGTAGTTTTTCCTCCGGCGAGACACGCGCAAACACGTCCGTGTTGCGGGCCATTTCCGCAAGCCGCTGAGCTTCGGCATTCGTCAGATCGCGAGCGTGAAGAGCGGTCGGCTCCTTCGTACCGAGACCGAGCTCACGAGCGATCGCGATGCCGGTGTTCAGTTGATCGCCGGTAAGCATTACGGTGCGAATGCCGGCTATGCGTGCACGACGGATCGCGTCAGCCACACCCGGACGCGGAGGATCGATCATCCCCACGAGGCCAATGAACGTGTAGCCGCTTTCGAGCGCTTCGTCGGACGTATGGTCTCGCTTATCGTTGAAATGTTTGACGGCCAGCGCCAACACGCGCAGCGCCCGTTTCGCCATCTGCTCGTTCGCAACTTCGAACTGAACGAACGCCTCCGCACCGAGCGTTGCCGTTTTGCCCGTGACATCGACGTAGTATGAACAGGCATCCAGCACAACCGCAGGCGCTCCTTTCAACGCAGCGAAGTGTTGGCCGTCAGTAGTTCGATGCAACGTCGTCATTCGCTTTGTCGTCGTCTGGAATGGCTGTTCCGCAACTTTCGGATGGAGCGCCCGTTCGTTTGAAACGTCGAGGCCGAGTGCATCGGCGACGACGAGCAGCGCGGTTTCCGTCGGATCGCCGATGGTGCGTGTTTCGTCGGTTGCGCCGGCGCGAAAGGCGGCTTCGTTACAAAGCACTCCGATTCGTACCGCCTGTTGCAACAGCTCATCGGTTTCGAGTGGCTCGTCGAATTCCGCGATCTCGATTTGCCGCCCGTCGGACAGGTAATACTCGCGCACCGTCATGCGGTTCTCGGTGAGTGTTCCGGTCTTGTCCGTGCAGATCACCGTCGTGCTGCCGAGAGTTTCGACAGCAGAAAGACGACGCACGATCGCGCGTTGTCGAGCCATGCGCAGGACGCCCACGGCAAGAATGAGAGTCGTAACGGCAGGGAGACCTTCCGGCACGGCGGCGACTGCCAGACTGATTCCGACCTCCATCATCAACCAGAGACCATCGCCGCGCAGCCAGCCCGTGATCATCACGACGGCGGCGATTATAAGAACGAGATAGACCAGGCGACGCCCGAGTTGAGCGAGTTGTATTTCGAGCGGAGAGCGATCTTTAGTAGACGTGGCAACGAGTCGTCCGATCTTGCCGAGTTGAGTGGCGACGCCCGTGTTCACAACGACTCCGACGGCCCGGCCCGCGGCGATAGAAGTTCCGAGGTAGACCATCGAGCGACGTTCAGCCAATGGTGTTTCGCCTGGAACGGCGGCGATGTTTTTGGCGACGGTCGCGCTTTCACCCGTTAGCGCAGACTCTTCTGTTTCGAGACGCACTCCTTCAACGAGTCGAGCGTCAGCAGGAACACGATCGCCGGCGTTTAGAATGACGACGTCGCCGGGCACGAGTTGTTCGGCGTCGACTGTTGTTTCGAAGCCGTCGCGCCGCACGCGGGAGTTTGTGTGCGATTGCCGGCGCAGCGCCTCGAGCGCGCGCCCTGCCTGCCATTCGGTGGTAAAGCCGATTGCGGCGTTAAGAAACAGCACGATCAGGATAGCGATCGCCTCAGGGCCATCGCCGGTGGCCCACGCTATACCGGCCGCGACTGCGAGAAGCGCAATCACGATGCTCCTGAATTGATCGATCAATAAACGCCAGGCTGGACGCGGCTTTATTCGTTGAAGAGCATTGAAGCCGTAGCGGAGTTGCCGCGCATCGACTTCAGACTGGGCGAGGCCGAATTGCGGGTCCACATTGAGCGATTCACACACCTCATACGGCTCCAGCGCGTGCGACTCAGAAAGATCGGGCTGCGATATCACGTTGTTCATCAGAGCAAGGACCGTGCCTCTGTTTCAATGGGTTCAAAAGACACGGATGCGCGCGGTTCTTTCTCGATCCCGATCCAGCGAATATAATGAAATCCGATGCCCCTGAAGAACGCGAACGAACAAATACTAGTCGTCGACGATGATGAAGCCATTCGCTGGACTTTGCGTGAAGCGCTACAGAGTTGGGGTTTTACGCCAAACGAAGCTGGTTCCGTCGAGGAAGCCTTAAGACAATTCAAAGCGGAACTTCCTGCCGCAGTCCTGCTCGACATCGATCTCCCTGACGGTTCCGGGCTCGACGTGTTGCGCGAACTTAAACGCGAACATCCCGAGTCGATCGTGATCATGATCACAGGGAACGTCCAGATCGGTAACACGATTTCGGCGCTGCGCGGCGGCGCGTACGACTTCATCGCCAAGCCCATTAACCTCGAAGAGCTCCGCGTCACCATCCGCAACGCGCTGGAGACGCGGCATCTCCGGAAGGAGGTCGCGCACGCGCGAAAGGAGCGAGCACGCGAGTTCAACTTCAGCCAGATCGTCGGCGAGTCGCCGGCGATGAAGAAGATGTTGGGCCTCGCGGCGAAAGTCGCCGAAAGTGAAGTGTCGTCAGTGTTGTTGCAGGGCGAGTCGGGAACCGGCAAAGACCTGGTTGCGAAAGCGATTCACTATGGCTCCGAACGAGCCGAGGGTCCGTTCGTGGCCGTCAACTGCGCGGCTCTTCCGGCGACGCTAATCGAGTCGGAACTTTTCGGATACGAGAAGGGAGCCTTCACGGACGCGAAAGCGCGCAAGGAAGGGCTCTTCGAACAAGCGGAAGGCGGAACGCTTCTGCTCGACGAGATTGGCGAGCTCGAGCTCTCGCTTCAGGCAAAGCTGCTGCGCGTGCTCGAGGAAGGCGCATTTCGCCGTGTTGGTGGTCTGCGCGACATCCCGCTGGACGTTCGCGTGCTGGCGGCGTCGAATCGCGACCTGAAAGCCGAAAGCGAAGCCGGACGCTTTCGCTTGGATCTCTACTATCGCTTGTCGATCATCCAAATCGACATTCCACCGCTTCGCGAAAGAGGCGACGACGTGCTGCAGTTGTCGCAGCACTACATCGACACGATTGGCGCCAAGCTTCGCCGTCGTAAGATCACCGGCTTGTCGCCGGAAGCAATCGCCGTCTTTCGCAATTACGATTGGCCCGGCAACGTTCGCGAGCTGCGCAACGTGATCGAGCGTGCTCTGATTCTCGAAGACGCCGATCAGATCACGACCGAGTATTTGCCCGGCAGCCTGTTGGCGCCGCCGCGAATCGCCCACTCTCCCGCAAACACAACCGACGCCGCGACGGTTTTCGTCCTGCCGAATGAAGGCATATCGCTCGACGAAGCCGAGCTCTCCTTCGTGCGTCAGGCAATTCAACGCAGTGGCGGAAATCAAACACGCGCCGCGGAGCTCCTCGGCATCTCCCGTGATCAACTCAGATACCGTCTCAAGAAACTCGAAGATGTTGAAGTCGATTCCTGAAACAAATACGGCACGGGCGCTGGAGCGTTCAGAAAAGGAACTCGCCGACATCAAGTTTGCGCTTGATGAGTCGGCCATCGTCGCGATCACGGATCAACGCGGCATCATCACCTACGCCAACGATAAATTCTGCGAGATCTCGAAGTATTCGCGCGAAGAGTTGCTCGGCCAGGACCACCGCATTATCAACTCGGGCTACCATCCGAAAGAGTTCATTCGAAACCTTTGGACCACGATCGCGAGCGGCAGAGTCTGGCGTGGTGAGATTCGCAACCGTGCTAAAGACGGAAGTGTCTACTGGGTTGATACGACGATCGTGCCTTTTCTCAACCCCGAGGGAAAACCTTACCAGTACGTCGCGATTCGCAGCGACATCACGGAGCGCAAACGCGCCGAGGAGCAGATCCGGGAGCAGGCGGAGCTACTGGACCAGGCGCAGGATGCGATCATGGTGCGCGACCTCGATCACAACGTGTTGTTCTGGAACAAAGGCGCCGAAAAGATTTACGGCTGGTCCGCCAGCGAAGTGATTGGCAAAAACGCGCAGGAGATCCTTTTCAAAGAGCGTTCCCGGCAATTCGAAGAGGCCCGGAAGGAGCTCATCGCCAACGGAGAGTGGAGCGGCGAAATGCGTCAAACCCGGCGCGACGGATCGGAGATCATCGTCGAGAGCCGCTGGACGTTAGTGCGCGACGAAAGAGAACAGCCTAAGTCGGTCCTCGTCATCAACACGGACGTCACCGAAAAGAAACGGATGGAGTCGCAGTTTCTCCGTGCCCAGAGAATGGAGTCGATCGGCACGCTCGCCGGCGGCATTGCTCACGACCTCAACAACGTTCTCTCGCCGATACTGATGGCCGTCGACATGCTGCAACTGAAGACGACTGACGAATCGAGCAAAAGATGGCTCGACGTTTTGCGCACCAACGCCGAGCGTGGCGGAAACATGGTGCGGCAGGTGTTGTCGTTTGCGCGCGGCATCGAAGGCGAGCGCGTCGCGTTGCAGCCGAAGCACCTCATCAAAGAGATCGTCAAGATACTGCGCGAGACGCTGCCGAAGTCGATCGAGATCAGTTTCAAGGTGCCGGATAGTCTTTGGATCATCTCCGCTGATGCGACGCAAATGCACCAGGTGTTGATGAACCTTTGTGTAAACGCGCGCGATGCGATGCCTGAAGGCGGATCGATCTCGATCATGGCGGAGAATGTTTACCTCGACGAGAATTACGCGCGCATGCACATCGAAGCGAAGGCCGGACGTTTTGTCGTGGTCAGCGTCGCCGACACCGGGCCGGGAATGCCGCCGGAGATTCAGAACCGCATCTTCGAGCCGTTTTTCACGACGAAAGAGATGACGAAGGGAACTGGTCTTGGTCTGTCGACAGCGTTGACGATCGTGAAGAGTCACGGAGGCTTTATCAACGTCTACAGCGAATTGCACAAAGGCAGCCAGTTTGCTTTGTACCTTCCGGCGCTGAATACGCCGGGCTCGGTTGATGCAGCGGTGGCGCAGACGGATCTGCCGCTTGGGAACGGAGAGTTGATCCTCGTCGTCGATGACGAAGACTCGATTCGCGAGATCACGCGCGGGACGCTGGAGACGTTTGGGTACAGGGTGCTGACGGCGAGTGACGGCACTGAAGCGTTGGCGCTTTACGCTGATAAGAAGAATGAGATCGCAGCCGTATTGACTGACATGGTCATGCCTTTCATGGACGGGCCGGCGACGATTCGCGCGTTGCAGCGGATGAACCCGAAGGTCCGAATCCTGGCCGCGAGTGGTTTGGGAACGGGCCATCACGCCGGCGAAGGTGTGCTCGAGGGCGTCGCTGTCTTTCTGAACAAACCGTACACCGCCGAGAAGCTACTCAAGACGCTGGCGCAAGTGTTACGCAGTTAACGGCGGTCGTCTCCCAACTCCAGTCCGCGTGAAAGTCGATGATATCGACACACTGATAAAAAGATGAAGTGTTTTGAAATCACAATAAACGGCGTAAAAGTGTGCACTGCCGGAATCGGCGA